>Ga0307440_1000095_pt1 | contig 37194 bp, 37 predicted proteins | sample SalMarWE160410MG_FD_202150 | JGI IMG/M metagenome (GOLD analysis project Ga0307440, IMG submission 202150) | Salt marsh sediment microbial communities from the Plum Island Ecosystem LTER, Massachusetts, United States - WE1604-10 | ecosystem: Environmental > Aquatic > Marine > Intertidal zone >...
AGCACGAGCAGCGCTCCTCTCGGAGCTCGCGGCAGCCAGCGGATGGCAAAGACGGCGATGACCGGGAGCTGGAGCGCCATGAGGAGCTGCCACAGGTGGGCGGCCGTGCCCTCATCGGGCGCGGGAGCGGCGCCGACGACGGCGATGCGGACCAGACAGACCACCAGCGCGGCCACGGACATGGCCACGGGGACGTAGGCTGTCGGCTGGCGGGTGATCGTCCGCGGGCTCATTCAAGACCCTCCTTCGGATCCGAGTCGTGGGTCAAGTCCCAGGGGGCCTCGAAGGAACACATAGGCCGTTAGCAGCCCGACCGTGGCGGCGCCCACGAAGAGAGAGGCGATCAGCACTCTGAGGCCGGGCGCCGGGAGGCCTTCGCCGCTCCACTCGCCGACCAGGAGCGCGATCCCGGTCGCCACGCCGACCAGCGCGGCCGCCGCCCACCTCCTCCGCCCTCGGCGGCGCGCGTCCAGCGAGTCGTCCGGCTCGGGAAGCCGGGCCTCGTCGAACGGCAGGAACGCCCCGGGCAGCGTTGACAGCGGTACGAACAGCGCGAGCATGCCCGTCGCCACCGCGGCGACCGTGCCGGCCACGCTTCGGGTCAGGGACTCGGGGAAGAGCGCCAGGGCGGCCGCCCCCGCCGCCGAGACGGCTGCCGCCTTCCGCCACGACCGGACGCCGAGCGGCAGATCGCGGACGGCGCAACGGACGGCCAGCCACAACAGGCTCGCAAGCCCGAACAGGCCGCTCACGAGCCCGACGAGCTCGAGGTCTCCCGGGCGGCCCAGCCACCGGGAGAGGTAGCGGAGCATGGCGACGCCGTCGGATCCCAGGGTCACGAAGACGGCGCCGGCCACGGCCACCTCCGTGCGGGCCAGCAGCACGCTCTGTCGGTACGTGTAGGTCGTCCGCCGCGCCCGCACCACCGACAGCAGGGAGAGAAGCCCAGCGGCGATGACGCCGAACGTGGTAACAGCGTCGAAGGGATCCTGGTAGAAGGGCAGGATGGGGGCGAGCACCGGGTCGTGGACCGTGAACTGGAAGAAGAGCAGGAACGCGAGGGCCGCGACGGCGGTGAGCAGCGCGGTGCCCCTGAGCAGGTGCCGCCTCATCACACGTACCCGAACAGCGGCGGGAACACGATCACCACGACCGCCGCCCACACCGCGTACACGGGCAGGTAGTCCGTCTGCCACTTCTCGAGCCTCGCGAACACCCCACTCCCGCGCAGGAAGCCCAGGTAGAGCACGAGCGACCAGCCCAGGTTGACCAGCAGGACCACGTTCTCTCCCAGGGCGGCCACGCGGTTCGGGGTGAACCCGAAGGCGGAGATCCGCGCGGCGATGGCCCACAACGCGACCGCGTCGGCCAGGAGGGCGCTCACCAGCAGCACCACCTGCATCCAGTCGAACAGGCCGGGCGGCGAGCGGGGGTCCCGGGCGGAGACGGAGTAGAGGAGCAGGCCCAGAACCACGACCAGGAGCAGGTCGAAGGCGATGAGGACGTTCCGCTCGATCTGGACCCCGCGGCCGGTGAACACGAGTGTGCCCAGGAAGACCACCAGCACCGCGGCGAACAGGGGCGTGAACAGGCGCGTGAGGACCGGCGCCATGTTCTCGATCACGCTCTGCTTGGCCTCCACGAGCCACGAGCCGACCAGGACGGCCCCGACGGCGCCGCACGGCATCAGCCACTGCTGAAAGAACCGCTCGATGTGCACGCCGATCGACTGGAACAGCATCCCCATGAGTCCGGCCAGGACGCCGCCGCCCAGGGCGATGAGCGCGTAGTAGATGAACAGCTCGCCCGAGAAGCGGATGAAGTCCATGCGCCCCGCCCCCTGGCCCCAGCGGCCGCCCGCGTAGGCGATCCCGACGACGAGCCACAGCGCGATCGGGAGGTGCAGCGCCGTGAGCATCTCCGTGTAGCCCGGGTCGTGCGTGGGCGAGCCCGGCACGTGGACCTGGAACGGGTACACGTTGGCGAATACGGCCGCCGCCGCGAACGCCACGGCCAGCCACGCGGTCGTGCGCGTGTCGAGCCTCCGCTTCCAGGCGAAGTAGCCCGTGAGGAGCGGCAGCACGAACAGGCTCGCGTTCCGGACGTAGAAGCCCGCGTCCCGCCCGAGGTCCAGCCCGAACAGCGCCGGAACCTTGATGGCCGCGGCCGCCGCCACGGCCAGGCAGAGGGCGACGACCGCGTCCCTCATCGTCCCCGGGCCCGTCTCCCCGTCCTCGGACGGGACGACCACGAGTTGCTTCCACAGGCGGTCGGAGTGCTCGCGCGCGAATTCCCGGGAGAGGTCGTCCAGGGCGCCCATGCGCTTCACGGCCACCAGGAACGCCTCGTCCTCGGCCAGCCCCGCCTCGACCAGGCCGGCGACCTGCTCCCTCAGGTGGTCCTCCAGCTCCGCCACGTCCACGGCGTGAATGGCCTGCCGGCGGCGGAGAAAGCTCCGCCACTGGTCGATCTGCTCCTCCAGCGCCGCAGCGCGCTCGGGCGTAGGGTGACCCGGATCCGGCATGGCTCAGGCTCCTTGAGGCAGGGGTCCGGCGGAGGCCGGGCCGGACGGAACGGAGTCACGGAGCGCCGACCACAGGCCGCGGAGCGTCTCGTCCACCGCCTCCCACTGCCGGTGCTCCTCGGCGAGCTGCTCGCGGCCGACCGGCGTGATCCGGTAGTACTTCCGGCGGCGGCCGTTGTCCGCCTTCTCCCACCTCGACCTCACGAAGCCGAGCCGCTCGAGCCGGTGCAGGACCGGGTAGAGCATGCCGTCCGTCCACTCCAGGCGCCCTCCCGACAGCTCCTGCACCCGCTGGAGGATGGCGTAGCCGTAGCTATCCCCGTCGGCCAGGATGGCCAGGACGATCGGAGTCGAGGAGGCGGCGACCAGGTCCTTGTTGATCTCCATGATGTCTCGCGTCGCGTGGCTTCGATGCGTCCGAGCCCTGGGTCGGCTCGAGCCGGAACTATACCTAACAGCACTATGCCTTGTAGCACTATGCATAACGGCACGAGGTATGTCAAGGGACGGGAGGCACCGAGTGTGACGGTGGGCTCTCTCCCTCGACGAGCCGCTTCCGGGGGGATCCGTCCGCGCGCGGTCTGGCGGAGGCCGCCACCTGTCGAGACGTTGTTCGTCGGCGCCCTGGGCGCTGGTGTGCCGGACCGGGACCATCGATCCGGCCCTGTTCCAGTCCGTCACCCAGGAGATCTCCGCCTACGCGAAGCCCTCCTCGGCCCTCGGTGACTCCGCGGACCTGGCGCGTCGCGGGGCGCTTCTGCGGTGGACGTGGTCCAGGGAGCGATTCCTGTTCAACCCGGAGTTCCAGGCGTTCGTCGACAGCATGCTGGCGACGGGCCGCCCATGACGGATTCCGCCGGCTCGGAAGCGGCCGCGGAGCATGGCGGAGTGGTCGAAGACGACGCCAAGGACTGGACGTTCCACGGATGGCGGGTGTGGGACGGCCTCGATCCGGAGGGCAACATCATCCAGTTCCGGGCCCCGGCCGCGTGAGCGGCCCGGGGCCCAAGACCCCGGGGAGGAAGCGCGACGTCATGACGACGATCAAGATCCGTCACTGACCCTTCCGGAAGCCCATAGCCGCCCGGGCGGCGGCACGGCTGCGCGACCTGTACCCCGATGCCGGATGACATCGTCGAGATGGTGAGGGAGGCGGACGAGTGAGGCGGTAGCTCGCGCGCACGGATACGGTCGATCCATTGCGCGAACCGGGTCCTCCGGGCTAAAGCGAAATCTCGCGATACGATTTCGTAACCGACACCTGGAACCCTCAACACGCGACGCAGCGATAGAAGGAGAGCCCGATGGCCAACCTCGACGTGGTGAAGCAAGCCTACGCGGCCTTCGGCCGGGGTGACGTTCCCGCCGTGCTCGGGGCCATGGCCCCGGAGATGGCCTGGCACGAGGCCGAGGGGAACCCTTACATGCCGAGCGGGGAGGCCTGGATCGGACCGGACGCCATCCTCGAAAAGCTGTTCATGCGGCTCGGCACCGAGTGGGACGGCTTCACCGTGCACACCGGCACTTTCCACGACACCGGTGACGTGGTGGTCATGGAAGGCCGTTACACCGGCACGTACCTGGCGACGGGGCGCGCCCTGGACGCGCAGGTGTGCCACGTGTGGACGCTGAGAGATGGGAAGCTGGTCAAGTTCCAGCAGTACGTCGACACGGGGCAGCTCCAGGAGGTGGTGGGCGCGGGCTCCTGAGCAGGCCCCCGACCCGGCCTCTGACAACGCCATGACACCCCCGGAACGGATCCGCCGCCTGCGCCCGCCGGGCCGCCGCGTGCGGCGCTTCCTGCGCTACACGCTCGGCGAAGTGGTCATCGTCACGATCGGCATCCTCATCGCGCTCCAGATCAACGGCTGGAACGCGGCGCGGGTGGACCACGGCCGCGAGCACGGCTACGTCGCGTCGATGCTGGGGGATCTCCGGGCGGACATCGGCACCATCGACCGGACCGTCGCGGGAAATCGCATCGTGATGGACGGGCTCGACTCCCTCCTCCACCAGCTCGCCGACACCCGGGACGACCCGGCGTACCGGCGCCACCTCTACCTGACGTCGCTGGTCCGCACGTACTGGTACCTGGTCGCCGATTTCCCCGAGCTCACGCTCACCCAACTCGAGAACAGCGGGAACCTGCAGCTCATCCGGGACGACAGCGTGAAGGTGGCTCTCCTCGGCTACCGGCAGACCATCAACGCCAGCCGGTACCAGTACGACGAGCTCACCCGGTACTTCCACGTGGTCGAGGCCACGCAGAAGCGGATCTTCGACTACCGGCTCGGCCGACAGGCCCTCGGATACATCGACGCCGACACGAGGCACATGCTGGGGCCCCTGGACGCGTTCGAGCCCCTGCTGCCGGAGGGCCGGTATATCCTGGATGATGATCCGGCTCTGCGGGCCCAGTACTACGGCGACATCCTCTTCTACCGGTCGACGCTCACCCTCACGGTCCATTTCCTCCTCGAGCAGCGTCAGACGGCCGAGGCACTGATCACGCTCATCGGCGCGCGGTACCCGTCCGTCGAGCGCGCCCGGCGGCGGGCGGACCACGGCACGTGAGTCGGCCAGCAAGGTTCGCGCGCGGGCTGCGCTGGTTCGCGGCCGAGTTCGCCGTGGTCGTCTCCGGCGTGCTGGTGGCCCTCGCCCTGCAGGCATGGTATCAGTCGCGCCAGGACGCGCGAGCTTCGCCGCCGACTCGAGAGGTCATGATGGCCGCCGTCCTGTTCGTGCGCGTCAAGTCGGACCTGGATCCGGAGGAGGGACCGTTCGAGGGGCTGGAGGGGCGGCTGGCGACGTAGGTCGGAAACAGGCACCCGTGGAGGAGTGACAAACGTGAAGGACATCCAGATCCGCCACTGACCCTTCCGGAAGTCGATAGCCGCCCGTGCGGCGGCCCGGCTCCGGGAATCCTACCCCGACGCGCACGTCGAGACCGTGAGCGGCAAGCTCATGGAGATGACCGTGCGGGTGGATGGCGAGGCCGTGTACTCCACGCGACACCTGGTGCCCTCCAGTCCCGAGACGATCGCCGAGAAGGTGCGAGCGGCGATCGAGTCGAAGGGGGACGCCCGCAACGACCTGTAGGGAGGCGGCCCATCTCCGAGCAGAGATCGATCGCCGCCGCGACGGTGAGACGAGGCCTGCTGGCGATCGCGGTGGTCCTGGCCATAATCCGGGCGCCGAGTGGGACCGGAGCGGCGGCGCTCGCGGGCTCACGCCCGCCGCACCTGCACGTCAACCGCGTGTTCACGATGGTCGTCCACCAGGGGGATCGAGGGGGTGGCCTGGTCGACTCCGTCCACCGTCACCCGGGGCTCTCCGCAGGGGCTCTGGCCATCTCCATCTCCGGGGAGCTGGGTCACCGTGATGTGGTACACCGTCTCTCGGTGACGGTAGTGGACCTTGAACCCGGTCCAGTGCGCGGGCAGGCAGGGGGCGACGTGCAGCTTGTCCACGTCGAGACGTAGCCCCAGCAGGGACTCCAGGATCAACCGGTACATCCACCCGGCCGACCCCGTGTACCAGGTCCAGCCGCCGCGTCCGATGTGGGGCTCCACCGCGTAGACGTCCGCCACGACCACGTACGGCTCCACCTTGTAGGTGTCGATGGCTTCCGGCGTGATCGCGTGGTTGGCCGGGTTGATCATGGTCGTCAGCTCCCAGGCGCGCGGACCGTCGCCCAGGGCGGCGAACGCCATCGCCACCCAGACGGCGGCGTGGGTGTACTGCCCTCCGTTCTCACGCACCCCCGGCACATAGCCCTTGATGTAGCCCGGGTCCACATCCGACCGGTCGAAGGGGGGATCGAGGAGCTGGATGAGCGAGTGTTCGCGGCGCACGAGCCGCTGGTCCACCGCCTGCATGGCCAGGCGCGCTCGCTCGGGATCGCCAGCTCCGGACAGCACGGACCAGCTCTGCGCGATGGCGTCGATCTGGCAGTCGGCGTTCTGCGCCGAGCCGAGGGGCGTGCCGTCGTCGAAGTAGGCGCGGCGATACCAGGCGCCGTCCCAGCCGTGCAGCTCGATGGCCTCGCGCAGGCGAGCACGCTCGGCGGCGCACACGTCGGCGAAGGCGGGATCGTTCTTGCGCCGCGCCAGTTCGCCAAACTGGCGGAGGACCTCGGCCTGGAAGAAGGCCAGCCACACACTCTCGCCCTTGCCGCCAGCGCCCACCCGGTTCATGCCGTCGTTCCAGTCACCCGTGCCCATGAGGGGCAGGCCGTGCGAGCCGGATCCGAGCCCGTGGCGGATGGCCCGCACGCAGTGCTGGTAGAGGGTCTCCGTGACCGCGGACCGGCCGGGCAGGTCGTAGTAGGAGTCGTCGTCGGGTGCGACAGCCCGGCCCTCGAGGTACCGGACCTGCTCGTCCAGAACGCCGATGTCGCCTGTGGTGAGGGCATACCGGCAGGTGGCCAGTGCCAGCCACAGATAGTCGTCGGAGCAGTGGGTGCGCACGCCCCTGCCGGACGGCGGATGCCACCAGTGCTGCACATCCCCGTCCAGGAACTGGCGCCCCGCGCACACGAGGAGGTGGTCGCGCACGAGCTGGGGCTCGGCGTGCACCAGCGCCATGGTGTCCTGCAGCTGGTCGCGGAAGCCGAAGGCGCCACCGGACTGGTAGTAACCGCTGCGCGCCCACAGCCGGCACGCCATGGTCTGATAGACGAGCCAGCCGTTGGTGAGCACGTTCAGCGACTGGTCGGGCGTATCCACCTGGATGGCGCCCAGCGTGTGGTTCCACTGCTGCCACACGGCCTCCAGGGCTCGCCGCCCGGCCGGGGCGCCCCGGTAGCGCTGCACCAGGCGGTGGACCTCTTCGCCTCCCGGATTGCCCCCCACGCCCAGGCGGAAGGTGATCTCGCGTTCCTCTCCGTCGGCGAGGTCGAAGGCGACCCGGATGGCGGCGCAGGGATCCAGGCCGGCGCCCAGCTTCCCGGACAGGTGCGTGCGCGCCATCGCGGCAGGCCGCTCCAGGGTGCCGTTGCGGCCGATGAACTCCCTGCGGTCACCGGTGACGGTCCGGCTCGCGTCGTCCACGTCGAAGAAGGCGACCCGGTCGGTGAACTCGGTGTTGTACGGGTTCCGCGCGTACAGCGCACCGCTGATGGGATCGACTTCCGTAGTCACGTACATGGCCGACTTGGGGCGCAGGTCGCCCAGGACCCATTCCACGTAGCCGGTAGCGGAAAGCCTGCGTCGTCTGCCGGACAGGTTGCGGACCTTGAGCAGGGAGAACTTCACCGCGGCATCGTGTGCCACGTAGACCCACAGCTCCGAGCGGAGTCCTGCCTCGGTATGCTCGAACACGCTGTAGCCGAAGCCGTGGCGCGTGACGTACGGTGTCGCGCCACGCCTGGGGAGCGGTGTCGGTGACCAGAAGGCGCCGCTCTCCTCGTCGCGCAGGTAGAAGGCCTCCCCGGCGGCGTCGGTCACCGGGTCGTCGTGCCACGGCGTGAGGCGAAACTCGTGGGCGTTCTCACACCAGGTGTAGGCCTGGCCGCTCTCCGAGATGACGCTGCCGAAGCTCGGATTGGCCAGCACGTTGGACCAGGGCGCCGGGGTGAATTGTCCGGGCGCGGTCGTGATGACGTACTCCCGCCCGTCCGGGGTGAATCCACCGATGCCGTTGGACAGGATCAGATCCCGGAGCGGCAGATCGAAGGCGGCCGGCGGCTCCGGGGTAGCGGCCTCTGTCGGAACCAGCGGCGGCACGCGCGCTTGCAGCGGTCCCGGTCGGGCGAGCTGTTCTTCCAGGGTCCCCCGTCCGTCGCTGAGGATGACGCGGGCGACCGTCTGGAACAGCGTGCGGTCCTCTTCCGAGATCTGGTCCACCGAGCGGATGAAGATGCCACCCGGGCGATCGATCGCGTGGGCCTCGACGCCCGGCGTCACCAGGCTCAGGATCTGCTCCTGAAGCGCCTGGCGGTACCCGGCACGTTCCTCGTTCCAGATCACGAGATCCACGGGGAGGCCCTTCAGTCGCCAGTAGGCGTGGGCCTGGATGAGCCGGTGCGCCAACTCGATGTTGGCGCCGTCGCCGATGCGCAGCAGCACGATGGGCAGGTCCCCGGAGATGGCATAGCCCCAGAGGCCGGATTGCCCGCGCCGGTTCTTCAGGAGGACGCTGGCGTCGGCGCGCAGCGCGGCGTGGGCGTAGATGACCGAGCCGGCCAACCGCCCGAAGAGCTGCGCGTCCGCGTCGCTGGCGTCGATCTGGCGTAGCACCACCTGGGCGTGGGTCCAGGTCAGCTCGAAGACGCGGTCGGCGAGGCGCCGGTCCCGGTACTTGTCGACCAGTCCCAGGACCGCATCACGGCTCGCGCCGATGCCGTAGACCAGATCGATGATGGCCGATTGGTCCGGCTCGAGGGTGACGAGACCGCGGATGGCAACCACCGGGTCCAGCACGGAGCCCTGGCTTCCGGACAGCGCCACGCCGTCATCCATGGCGCGGGGGGCGGCGACCGTGCGGGTCCGGCCGATGAAGCGCGCGCGGTCGGTCTCGTAGGAGAGCTCACCGACGTCCGCATCGTGCACGGCCATGACATGGAACATCCACGGCACCTCCTCGTCGCTGGAGCGCGGTCGGCGGGTACACAGGATGGCGCGGCTCGCCGGGACGATCTCGGTCTGCACGAAGAGATTGCTGAACGCAGGATGCAGCGCGTCGGCGGCCGCCGCGGCCAGCACCACCTCCGTGTAGCTCGTGACCTCGATGGTCCGGCGCTCACGGGAGCCGTTGGTGACATGCACCCGGCGGAGCTCGATATCATCCTCCGGCGACACGGCGATCTCCGTGTGGGTATCGAAGTCGCCGTCACGGCGCCTGAATTCCGCGCGCCCTTCCGAGAAGATCGCTTCGTAGCTGCTGCCGCGTCGCGCGGTGGGCTGGTGCGCGGTGGTCCACATCGTGCCCCCGTCCACGTCCCGCAGGTAGCAGAACGTGCCCCATGGGTCCCGGGTGCCGTCCTCCCGCCAGCGCGTCACGGCGAGGTCGTTCCATCGCGTGTAGCCGCCGCCGGCGTTGGTGACCATGACGTGATATCGGCCGTTCGACAGCAACTGCACTTCCGGATTCGGCGTGTCGGGGCTGTCCAGCACGCGTATCGGTGTGCGCGGGGTGTCCGTGCCGGTCACGACGCCGGTGGGCTCGGGGATGTAGGCGTAGAATGCCGAGGCCCTGGGGATCCGCTCCTGCAACAGGGGCACGGTGGCCCGGAACAGCGGTTCCGACTCGAAGCGCTTCTGCATGCGGCGATCGAGCAGCAGTGAGGCCAGGGCGACCAGGCTCATGCCCTGGTGATGCGCCATCCAGGAGCGGACCAGCGCATGGGACTCGCCGGGCCGCTGCCGCGCCGGCGTGTAGTCGACGGCCTCGCGGAAGCCGAAGCAGCCTTCCGCCCCGACGGCGGCGAGCCGTCGCAGATTCAGGCAGGCGGCCTCGGGCGCCACCATCAGCGCCAGCACCGAAGCGTACGGCGCGACCACCAGGTCCTCGGCGAGCCCGCGCTTCAGCCCCAGATCCGGCACGCCGAAGGCGCGGTACTGGTAGTTGAGATGGGCGTCGAGTGCGTTGTAGCCCGATTCGGACATGCCCCACGGCACGTTGCGCTGCCGGCCGTACTCGATCTGCCGCGCCACCGCCGCGTGGACAGTCTGGTCGAGGAGCGTGTGCTCGTAGGTCGGCATCACCAGCTGCGGCATCAGGTACTCGAACATCGAGCCGCTCCACGACAGCAGCACCGGCCTACCGGCGGCGGTGGTGAGCAGGCGTCCGAGGGCGAACCAGCTCTCCTGGGGAAGGCGCCCCTGGGCGATGGCGACGAACACGCAGAGGCGCGCCTCGGAAGCCAGCAGGTCGTAGAAGCTCCCGTCCCGCCGTCGCGCCTCCACGTCGTAGCCAATGCTCAGCAGGCGTGACGCCTTGTCGTAGAGGAAGTCGTACTCCATGTCCGCCATCTCGCCGGCCTGCAGCGCCAGGCCCTGGATGGTCGCGATGCGGGCCCGGGCGCGCTCGCTGCCCAGCCGGACGTCACGGTGCAGCTCGGCCAGCCACGCGTTCAGCTCGGGGGTCGCGTCCGTCTCCGGCGCGTCCGCGAGGCGGTTTGACAACGCCACGTCGAGTCCCGCCAGAACGCGCAGGCTCGGAATCCCGCGCACTTCGGAGAGGTGGTCCAGTCCGTCCGGCGGCTGCGCCAGCTCGGTCCACGGCGCAAGGAGCTCCAACTCGTCGCGGAACGCCCGACATTGCCCGGCCAGCGCCCGGGCCCACCAGCCGGTCCCGATCCCGGGTTCCTGCGGCAAGCTCTCCGCCACCGCTTCGGCGCTGCGCACGAGCTCCTCGAGCACGAGCCGCGCCGCCGGGAGGGTGGACGGAGGAGCGCCGCATGCGGCTTCGAGATCCTCACGGAAGCGGACCAGGGCAGCCGGGGCAGGCTGTGCGTCCTCCTCCATGATCCCCAGGGTGTCGCGCAGGCCGTCCAGCCAGCGGGGCTCCAGGATCGGGCGGTCGAGGAGCGCGACGAGGCCCGGGCGCAGGGTCAGCAGGTGGCCCGCCAGGTTGCCGCTGTCCACCGTGGAGACATAGGCCGGGTGCAGCGGCTGCATCGAATCGGTGTCGTACCAGTTATAGAAGTGGCCGTGATAGCGTGCCAACTCCGCCATCGTCTCGAAGGCATGGGCGGTGCGCTCGACCAATTGGCCGGCGGGGATGTACGCGAAGTCGAAGGCCGACAGATTCGCCAGCAGCGCCAGGCCCATGTTGGTCGGGGAGGTGCGGTGGGCGAGCTGGGGATCACGGCTCTCCTGGTAGTTGTCGGGTGGCAGCCAGTGGTCGTCCTCGACGACGAAGGCCTCGAAGAACGCCCATGTCCGGCGGGCGACCCTGCCGAGGAAGCGGGCCTGTTCGGCCGTCAGCCGGGTCGGACGGCGGATGAGGGGAAGGCTGAGCCACCAGGCGATGGCGGGAGACGCGAGCCACAGGAAGAGCACGGGTCCCGCCACGGCCAACGCGGCCGCATCGAACGCCGCCATCCAGGCGGCCGCGCCCACGGCGAGCGCGGGGGCGAGCCACATGGAGCGGAACGACGAGAGGAGGCCGGTGCGGTTCGAACGTTCCTGGTCGACGGAAAGGTCCCACTCCAGCAGGTGCCTGTGCGTGATCAGCAGACGCCCCAGCGTGCGCAGGACCGCATCCAGGCTGTAGAACGCCTCGTGGGGCAGAGACACGAGGGCGAAGCCCGCCTGCAGGAAGCGCGGCCCCGCGGCGTGCGCCACGGTGGCGACATGCTGGCCCGGGCGCATGTCGTCCGGCTTTCGCACCAGGTCCCGCAACACGGCGAGCACGGGTGGGGTCACGAAGACCGCGACCACGGCGAGCGTCCAGAACCAGGTCGCCGAGAACGCCGTCCACCCCGCCAGCAGGAGGAGCGTCAACGTCGCCGGCACCAGACTCCGGCGCAGGTTGTCGAACAGCTTCCAGCGCGACAGCGCGGAAAGCCCCGTGTTCCGGACCCAGCCACCGGGGCCGGGCGCCCACGGCAGCAGCCACGGCGCAAGCTGCCAGTCGCCACGGATCCAGCGGCGGCGGCGTTTGACGTCGGCGCCGTAGCGGGTCGGGTACTTCTCGTAGAGCTGGAGGTCGCTCAAGAGCCCGGCGCGGGCGTAACAGCCTTCCAGGAGATCGTGGCTGAGGATGCGGTTCTCGGGGAAGCGCCCCTGGAGCGCCTCCTCGAAGGCATCGACGTCGTAGATCCCCTTTCCGATGAACGACCCCTCGTGGAACGCATCCTGGTAGACGTCGGAGACGGCACGGGTATACGGATCGATGCCCTGCACCCCGGCGTGCAGGCGCCCGTAGCGGGACGGGTGGGCGCCGAGGGGGCTCGCGCTCACCCGGGGTTGAAGGATGCCGTACCCGGCGCGGACTCGCCCCACAGCGCCGTCGAAGACGGGACGATTCAGCGGGTGCGCCATGGTGCCGACGAACTGGCGGGCGGCGTCGCGCGGCAGCTGAGTGTCCGCGTCCAGCGTGATCACGTACTTCGTGCCGGCAAGCGCGGAGGCGTCGCCCACCACCAGGGAGAATCCGCCGCCGTCGCCCTCCCGAAGGAGCCGGTTCAGGTCCGCCAGCTTGCCGCGCTTGCGCTCGTAGCCCATCCAGATCCGATCATGGAGATTCCAGCGTCGCGGCCGGTGAAGCAGGAAGAAGGCGTCGTTCCTGCCGTCGCTATACTGCGCATTCAGGGCCTCGATCCCCTCGCGGGCCACGTCGAGCAACGGCGCGTCCTCCGCCAGCGTCTCCTCCGCCGCGTCCCGCAGGTCTGTCAACAGGCCGAAGCGCACGTTGGCATCGCGGTTGGCCAGGAAGGCGACCTGCAGCGACTCGAGGAGACCCGCGATGTCGTCTCGGCTGGTGAGCATGCTCGGGACCACCACCATGGTGCGCGACTGCGGCGGGACACCCTCGGAGAAATCCATGCGCGGCAGCGCATGGGGCGACGCCAGCATGGTGGCCAGCCAGTTCGCCAGCGCGACCGCGAGCTGGCTGCCGGCGATGAGCGCGAGGAGCGCCAGAGGTACGAGCGTCCATGCGGCCGCACCGTCCACCCATGCTTTCGCCACCATGGCCCCGCCCAGGGACACGGTGATCAGCCCGATCACGCCCAGATACAGGAGCAGGGGAGCCCGGCCCGCCGCGCGCCGGAGCAGCGCGGCCGGAGAAAGGCGTGTCCTCGTGACCCTCTCCAGGTCGGGCAGGCCCCGGTCGATCAGGTAGAACCCCACGTGCGCCGTCCGGTCGGCGGTCCCCAGGCGAGCCGCCGCCGCCTTCGCCATCTCGATGGCGTGGCCGGCCACCGCGTCCTCGGAGAGCGCGCTGGCCCCGGCGATTCTCTCCACCACGTGGCGGTACCGGTCACGCGTGGCGAAGTCCATGGCCACGTATGTCTGGGTCGGGTCCGTGCGCAGGGTCTGTTCGACCACGCTCATGGCCTCGACGAAGTCGCGCCAGTCCATGGTCCCGAGGAAGCGCATGCTGCCGATGCTGTTGCTGATGGAGACCTGGTCAGCAGCCTGTCGCTGGTTCCCCGACCGCACCAGCTGCTCGATGCTCAGGCCCGACACGGCGAGCTGCTGCTCGATCCAGGTCAGGGGCATGGCCAGGGCGGTGCCCTGTCCCTGCAGCCGGCGCGTCAGCTCCGACACGAACGGCGTGGTCATGGGCGGGGCCGAGCGCGCCATGTCCGCGAGCACCAGAATCAGGTTCTTCGGATCCTCGTGGACCGTCCTCGTCAGCTCTTGCGCCCACACGACGGCCAGATCACGGTCCCTCCTGCCGGCGGCGATGCGCACCGCCACGCGGCGCAGGTTCTCGATGAGCGCCAGACGCAGCATGATGGGGATGGCCCACAACTCTCCCAGCAGAAGGGGCGTGACCGTCTGGTACGCCGCAACGAACCGACTGAGGCCCTCCGGGTCCAACCGCCCATCGGCGTGGGCGATGGCCTCGAGGGCGATGTCGTACACGCGCGGCAGCCCGGCGGAGGGGCCTTCGGCCAGGCGCGGCAGATCCCGGCTGTACCCCTTGGGCAGATGGCGCCTGGCCGTGCGGATGTGCTCTTCCACGAGGTAGAAGTTGTCGAGGAGCCATTCCCCGGCGGGCGTCATGCGGTGACCGGCCGCCAGCGCCTCCGTAAGCTGCTTGCGGGTTTCCACCAGGACGGTCTCGTTGGCGGCGAGCCGCGACAGAAGTCGGTCCGGCGCGGGTTCGGAGGCGAGGCGGTGCCTGGACGCGAGGCGGACGCCGTGCTGCTCCATCTGAGCAGCACTGAACAACTCAGCCCGCAGGGGGGGCTCGTCGACGGTCGACTGGCGCACCTTCCACGCGGGTCGCACCCATCTCTCCCGGCCGTTCGCGTCAACGGCCACGGTTGCACCACGTGGCAAGCAGCGCCATGACGATGACGAAGGATAACGGGGGCGACAGACCAACCGCAGCGCGCTTCACAGCCACACGAAGATGGTGGAGGGCGCGCGGCGCCGGCATGCGCGCGGGCCACGTGTTTCGGCTCCCGCCAGAAGACCCGCGTCCAGACACCGGTCCGGCGGCACCCCCCAGCGCGCGTGGCCGCCGAGCTCGGTGATTACCGTTCCTGTATATCGTTGCGCAGCTGGTCGAGGATCGTCCAGAACCGATCCCCCGTGATCATGCGGTTCCCCCGTTGGCGAGCACCTTCATGCCGCTCGTTCCGCTCGCCTCCCGAGGTCAACCGCCCTCGGGACGGCTAGCCTGCACAGCGTGTACCCCGCCTCACTCGCGGTCAGTCCTCGACGACGAACGTAACCATCATGTTCACCTGGAACTCGGTGATGACCCCGTCCTTCACCCACACTTGCTGCTCCTTGATCCATGCACTGCGCACGTTGCGAAGCGTCTTGTTCGCCCTGGCGATTCCGTCTTTGACGGCGTCCTCGAAGCCCGTGGTCGAGGTCGCGCTGATCTCGGATACCTTCGCGATCGACATGTGATCCTCCTCGTGTTCCGTGGTTGATGGATCTTCTGGCAACTCCCCCCGTGAAAGCGGGGTCACGACAGCCGGAGTGAACGCGTACCAACGAGCTCACGCCAGGGCGGCCGCCTGCGAGGCCCGGAGTTCTCTCGAGCCGTCCATTCACCACCTGCGTCGGGAGAACAGGTGGATGACTGCCACGAAAAGGGCGGCCCCGATGATGGACCACAGAATCGGGAATGGACGGCCGCTGATGGTGACCATGAACGGCTCCGGGAGCGAGAGCGACCGTGCCACCCAGGGCCCGAGAAGGGCGCCGATGAAACCGAGAGCGATCGATACGATCAGACCGCCGCGGACGCCACCCGCGATGGCCTTCCCGATGGCACCGCAAACCGCCGCGATCACGATGAGAAGCACCAGTGCTGGCAGCGAGATGGTCATGGCGACCCCCGTTCGCGTTCTACTTCTCGATCGACTCGGCAACCCCGTCGAGGAGCTCGCCGACCTTTCGACGGGCCTTGCCGACGCTCTCCTCGACCGCGCCCTCGTCTTGCTGCCGAGCGCCCTCCTGCTCCAGAGCGCTGTCCCCCGTGAGGATGCCAGCAGCCTCCTCGATCCGCCCCTTCAGTTTCTTCACCTTGCCGTGGGCTTCCTGTTTCATGGTGTGTCCTCATGCGTTTGTGGATCCCGAGGATCTTCCTGGCGAGCCGGAGGCAAGGCGCGGGAGTCAGACTCGCATGATCCGCGCCCGCGAGGGGAGTTCCTCTGGCGCCCGCGCTCAGCGTACATCGCCCGGCGTGAACGGTCGGGTTCGACCGGTCTCGGCCTCCCGCACGGTCTTTACATCGGCCGGGCTTATCGCGAGGGCATCATTGCCCCAGGAGGACCGGACGTAGGAGAGCACGGCGGCCAGCTCCCGGTCGGTGAGACGCGCGCCGAAGGCGGGCATCGTTCCATTGAAGGCGGCACCGCTTACCTGCATGGATCCCTGAAGTCCGTAGAGCACGATACGGATGGGCGTTCGGGCTTCCCCCGTCACCCAGTCCGACATCGCCAGCGGTGGGAACGCACCGGCCACCCCGCGCCCTCCGGCGCCGTGGCACGCCGCGCAATTCCGGGTAAAGACGTCCGATCCACTCACCTGCCCTCCGTCCCGTTCGGGCGGTGTCGCCGTATCGGAGGGCGTGTCCTGGAGCGCCTGTTCGTAGAGTTGGGCCATCCGGACATTCATCGCGGCCAGGTCCTGCTCACCGGCCTGCCGGTGCATCTCCGCCATGGCCTGGTGCATGCCGAGCATCTGTTGGTCCCACTCACGGACGCCGCCCATGCGCATTCCTCCAACCATGCCGCTGCCCATCATGCCACCACGCCCCATCGTGGCACCGCGGCCCATCATCCCACCCCGGACCATCGCGGTGTCGGAGAACATCAGCCCGTGCATCTGCGCCGCTTGTCCATACATCTGCTGCATGGACTGGAAGACTCGACGCTGGTCGACGGTGAGTCCGGAGGCCATCCCGGCGTAGCGCGTCATGAGGGAGTCGTAGGCACCGCCGATCTGCGCATAGATCGTTCTCAGCCTCGCCGTGTCGGGGGCCTGTACCTGTACGGCCGCTGCGTCCGCCGCACCCGGGCGGCTGGAGCCGTCCGTCGGTCCGCAGGCGGAAAGGGCAAAGGGCAAGGCGCACAAGACGACCGAAAACGTCGTGCTCGTTTTCACAGGTTCTGCTCCCTTCGGTTCACGTCTGGCGAGCGTCGCCCGCCCATCGATGACACCGAGCAGGGGCGGGCCTCGAGAGGCGTCAAGACCGGTTCGCTTTGACTTGAAAATCTACGGGGAACGTTTGGCGTGGGACATCACTCGTTCGACTGAGTTGTTGCCTAATCCGGAAGGACTACTGAACCCGGGACGGCTCAAGCGTCGCGGCCCCGGCTTTCGGAGGGTCCGGCACGCTCAGTCTGGACTCGCTCCACTCTTTGTGCTATTCATTATACCATGCACGACACCCCAGAAGAGCTCCGGGCCACCCTCCGTAAGGCGGGCCTCCGGGCCACGGCCCAGCGCATCGCCGTGCTGGGCGTGCTCCGCGGCACGCCCGACCACCTGTCGGTGGACCGCGTGACCGAGGAGGTCCGCTCGCGCCTGGGCACGGTGTCCAAGCAGGCGGTCTACGATGTGCTCGACGCGCTTACCTCGAAGGGCCTGGCGCGGCGGATCGAGCCGGCCGGGAGCCCCGCCCTGTTCGAAGGCCGCGTGGCCGACAACCACCACCACGTGGTGTGCCGCGTGTGCGGCGCCGTGGCGGACATCGACTGCGTGGTCGGCGCGGCACCCTGCATGCAGGCATCGGATACGCGCGGATACGTGCTCGACGAAGCGGAGATCACCTTCTGGGGCGTCTGCCCCGAGTGTCAGGCCGCCGGTGCCGGGGCGGCCGAGCCCCCGGAGGCCGCCGCGAAGCCCTGACCGGACGGGAGGCCGGCCCGCACCGAGTCCGACACGACCCCGAAACCCGACCGATGCCGCCCCGAACGCGAACCGACGAAACAGAGAGGAAGACGACGATGGCGAACGACGAGAGGAAACCGACGACGACCGACTCGGGAGCCGCGGTTCCCAGCGACGAGTACTCCCTCACCGTGGGGCCCGACGGCCCGATCCTGCTGCACGATCACTACCTGATCGAGCAGATGGCCAACTTCAACCGGGAGCGGATCCCGGAGCGCCAGCCGCACGCCAAGGGCTCGGGCGCGTTCGGGCACTTCCAGGTCACGAAGGACGTGAGCGCCTACACGAAGGCGGCGGTCTTCCAGCCCGGCACGAAGACGGACACGCTGATCCGCTTCTCCACCGTGGCCGGCGAGCGGGGGAGCCCGGACACGTGGCGCGACCCGCGCGGCTTCGCCCTCAAGTTCTACACGACCGAGGGCAACTACGACATGGTCGGCAACAACACGCCGGTCTTCTTCATCCGCGACCCGATGAAGTTCCAGCACTTCATCCGCTCGCAGAAGCGGCGGGCCGACAACGGCCTCCGCGACCACGACATGCAGTGGGACTTCTGGACCCTGTCGCCCGAGTCCGCCCACCAGGTGGCCTGGCTCATGGGCGACCGGGGGATCCCGAAGACGTGGCGCCACATGAACGGCTACTCCAGCCACACCTACATGTGGGTGAACGCCGAGGGCGAGCGCTTCTGGGTCAAGTACCACTTCAAGACCGACCAGGGCATCGAGTTCCTGACCCAGGAGGAGGCGGACCGCATCGCCGGCCAGGACGCCGACTACCACCGCCGCGACCTGTTCGAGGCCATCGCGCGGGGCGACCACCCGAGCTGGACCCTCAAGGTGCAGATCATGCCCTTCGAGGAGGCCAAGACCTACCGGTTCAACCCCTTCGACCTGACCAAGGTGTGGCCGCACGCGGACTACCCGCTGCACGAGGTCGGCCGGCTCACGCTGGACCGGAACCCCACCGACTTCCACACCGAGATCGAGCAGGCCGCCTTCGAGCCCAACAACCTGGTGCCTGGAATCGGGGTGAGCCCGGACAAGATGCTCCTGGCCCGCGTGTTCGCCTACGGGGACGCCCACCGGGCGCGCATGGGGGTCAATTACAAGCTGATCCCCGTGAACCGGCCGCAGTGCCCGGTGCACAGCTACAGCAAGGACGGGGCGATGCGGGTGCAGAACGTCTCCGATCCCGTGTACGCGCCCAACTCCAAGGGCGGGCCCAAGGCGGACCCGGAGCTGCACCCCTACATGGAGAAGTGGTCGGCGAGCGGCGAATTCATCCACGCCGCGTACACGCCGCGCGAGGACGACGACGACTTCGTCCAGCCGGGCACGCTCGTCCGCGAAGTGATGGATGACGCGGCCCGCGAGCGCCTGGTGTCCAACGTGGTCGGGCACCTGTCGGCCGGCGTGTCCGAGCCCGTCCTGGAGCGGGCGGTCGAGTACTGGCGGAAGGTCGACCAGGAGGTCGGGGACCGGATCGCCGAGGGCGTGGGCATGGCCGAGACCGTCGGGGCCTGAAGCCGGGGCCGTCCGAGGGCTGAAGTCGGGCCCGCGGACTGAAGCCGGACCGGCGAACCGAGCCGGGTCCGCAAAGCGCCGCGCCGGATGCTCGCCCCGAGCGTCCGGCGCGGCGTTCGTCTTGCCGGCCCTCGCCCTGCCCCGGATCTTGGGGCATGCCTTCCCCCTCCGCGCTCCAGCGCCTCTTCGCCGAGCTCAAGCGGCGGCACGTGTTCAAGGTCGCCACCGTGTACGGGGCGACCGGGTTCGCGGTGCTCCAGGTGGCCAGCCTCCTGGCCGGCGGCATGGGGCTCCCGCCCGTCGTGCTCCGGGTCACGACCTACCTGGTCATCGTCGGCTTCCCGATCGCCGTGGTGCTGGCCTGGGCCCTGGAGATCACCCCGGAGGGCGTGAAGCGGACGGACCCGGTCACCGCCGCCGAGCTGGACGCGATCGTCGCCCGGCCCGCGCGGCACCGCTGGCCGTCCGGTCTCCTGGCGCTCGTGGGCGTCGCGGCGCTCGTGCTCGGCGCCTGGTGGGTGGGGCGGCGATCATCCGCCGAGGAGCCCTCCGCTCCGGAGGGGGCCGCGCCGGGCGCGCCGCGGGTCGCGATGGCCGGCGTCGGCGGCGCCGGCGCCGCCGTCCTCAAGCGCGCCTACGCCGACCTCTCCAGGGACTCCCGTCCCTCCGTCGCCGTCCTCCCCTTCGCCGACCTCAGCCCCAAGCACGACCAGGGCTACTTCGCCGACGGGATGACCGAGGAGCTGATGAACGCGCTCACGCGGATCCGGCAGCTCAGGGTCGCGGGCCGGACCTCGTCCTTCGCCTTCAAGGGCAAGGACGAGAACATGCGCCAGATCGGGAAGGAGCTGGGGGTCCGCTACCTGGTCGCGGGGAGCGTGCGCAAGCAGGGGAACCACCTCCGGATCACGGCGCAGCTCGTGGACGACTCGAGCGATTTCCAGCTGTGGTCGAACGCCTACGACCGCACCCTGGACGACGTGTTCCGCATCCAGACCGACATCGCCGAGGCCGTGGCGGGCCAGCTCAAGGTGTCGCTCGGCCTGGCCGCCGACTCGTCGCTCGTGAAGCCCACGACCGACCAGAAGGCCTACGACCTGTACCTCACCGGCCGGGAGCGGATGCGGGCCCGGGGGACCGGCGTCCGGGCCGCCGTGAGCCTGTTCCGGCAGGCGACCGAGCGCGACCCGGAGTGGGCTCCGGCGTGGGCCGGGCTCGCGCAGGCCTATTCCCTGGTCCCCTACTACGCGAAGCCCGATTGGGAGGATGTCGACTCGGCCACCTGGGCGGCGGCGCTCGACTCGGCCGGAGTCGCGGCCCGCCGGGCCCTGTCCCTCGATCCGCAGAACGCCGCAGCGGAGGTCGCGCTCGGGAACGCGTTCCGCGACCGGTGGCAGTGGAGGGAGGCCGAGTCGCACTACCTGAAGGCGCTGGCGATCGATCCGGACGACGTGGAGGCCCACCAGCAGTACGCGGAGATGCTCGCCGGCGAGGGGCGCGTGCCGGAGGCGGTGCGGAGCGCCCGGCGCGCCGTGGCGCTCGACCCGAGCTCGCTCATCCGGCTCAACGCGCTCGGGTTCATCCTGGACCTGGACGGGAAGGTGTCCGAGTCCATCGAGGTCCTCTCCCGGGCGGTGGAGGCGCGGCCGGGCTTCCCGTCGGCCTACACGAACCTGGCCAGGGCGTACCTGCACCAGGGCGACCTCGCGGGCGCGGTCTCGGCGCTGCGGGCGATGCCGGCCGCGTTCGGCGTTCCCGTGTCGATCGACTCTCTCGAGCGCGGCTGGAAGGCGAACGACGGGCCCATGCTGCTGGCGTGCTGCCATGGGATCGTGTTGCCGTCGACGCTCCAGTCCCTGGGCGACACGGCGAGCGCCCTCGCCGCGGTCGGGCGCCTGGCCCGGTTCCTGGCGGACGCCCCGCCCTACTCCCCCAACGGCCTGGATGGGATCTGGCTCCTCCCGCCCTCCCTGGTCCACGACCCGCGGATAGCGCCGCTGCTCGAGCGGGCCGGGCTGAAGGCGTCGGGCGGACCGAGGGAGTAGGGGCGATACGAGCGCCGGCGCGAGCGCCGACCGACCGACGCCAGGCGAAAGGTGAACCGCACATGAGCGCATCCAGACTCCGCACCCTGGGCGAGGCCGTGAGCGTCATCGCGCTCGTGGGCTCCCTGGTGTTCGTCGGGATCGAGACCCGCCAGAGCGCCGAGGCCACGCGGGCGGCCACCGTGCAGCGGCTGGGCGACGCCTTGCGGACGTGGAACCTGACCATGGCCGATCCCCGGCTGTGGGGGCCGGCCGCCCGGATGATGCCCCTCGACGACTATTCCAAAGTCAGCACCGAGGACCGGGACGCGGTCGCGAGCCAGATTCGATCGCTGCTCGCGATCTGGTCCAACGTCCAGTTCCAGCACGGCCGTGGCTACCTGGATGATGACGACTGGCAGTCCATGCTGCGGAACATGCGGATGAACCTGGACGGGACGTACAGCGACGGCTGGACCCGCCTGGTCCACTGGGTGTGGACACAGAACCGGCCGGTCTATCCGGACCGATTCCAGGCCCTGTTCGACAGCATCGACGCGGCGGCCTCGAGCGGCCGCGGCTCGGGAGGCGAGGCCATGGACATGCGGAGGCTGCGCGAGCTCGGGACCGGCTACACGGCCGCGTGGAACAGCGGCGACCCCGCGAAGGTGGCCGGCTTCTTCGCCCCGGACGGCTCTCTCAAGGTGAACGACGCGGAGCCCGCCGTGGGCCGCGAGGCGATCGCCGGCGTGGCCCGCGGCTTCATGACCGCGTTCCCGGACCTCCACCTCGTCATGGACTCCCTGGTGGAGAAGGACGGCGCCGCCCGGTACCACTGGACCTTCATCGGCACCAACACGGGCCCGGGCGGAACGGGGAAGGCCGTCCGGTTCAGCGGCTACGAGGCGTGGACCCTGGACCGGGACGGGCTCATCGCCCGCTCGCTCGGCCACTTCGACGAGGCCGAGTACCGGCGGCAGCTCGAGCACGGCGCCGGGGGACCGTAGAGGAGCGCGGGAGCCCGCCATGACCCTCTCCGAGGTCGTCAACCTCGTCACGGCCGCCACGCTGCTGGCCGGCCTCCTGTTCGGGGTCGTGCAGCTCCGGCAGTTTCGGAAGGTCCGGGAGCGGGAGGCGGCGCTCGAGCTGCTGCGCTCCTTCCAGTCGCCCCAGACGGCCCGGGCGCTGCGGCGGGTGTTCGAGCTCCCCTCCGGCCTGTCGGGAGAGGAGATCGAGGACGCCCTGGCCGACGACATGGACCTAGTCTACAGCCTCATGACCACGTGGGAGAGCGTAGGCATCCTCGTCTTCCGGGGCGAGGCGTCGATCGACATGGTGGAGGACTTCTTCAGCGGCCCGGTACTCGTATCGTGGCGGAGGCTCGAGCCGCTGGTCCATCGGACGCGAGAGACGAGCGGACGCGACACGATCTCGGAGTGGTTCCAGTGGCTGGCGGACCGCATGGCCGAGCGAGAAGCGGCCGTGCCGCCCCGGCCCGCCCACATCGAGCACAGGGACTGGCGGCCCGGGAAGAACTGACGGCCGATCGACCCCGCGCCACCCGCCGAGCCGCGGTGAGGCGCGGCCGGGCGACGTGCGAGGAAGAGCGGACGCGAGCCGGGAGAACGCCATGCACCTGCCCTTCGGTCACGAGCAGTTCCTGGACGTGTTCGGCGCCTACAACAGGGCGTTCTGGTGGGCGGCGCTCCTCCTGTGGCTCGCCACGGCAGCGGTGGCCGTCCGGTGGCTTCGCCATCCGTCCCGCGCGGGCCGCCCCGTGATGTGGCTGCTGGTCGCGCACTGGATGTGGTCGGGCGTGGTCTACCAGTTCGGCTACTTCCGCGCCATCAACCCGGCGGCGACGGTGTTCGGGGTGCTCTTCCTGGTGGAAGCCAGCCTGCTCGCCCGGGCGGCGGCAAGCCGGCCCCCGCTGGTCCTGGGCGCGGCAGGCGGGGCCTGGCGCGTGCTGGGGCTGCTCTTCGTCGGATACGGCCTGATCTACCCGCTGCTCGGTCTCGCGCTGGGCCTGGCCTATCCCCGCATGCCGACGTTCGGCGTGCCCTGCCCCACGGCGATCGTGACCATCGGGTTCCTGTTGACGGCGAAGGTCGAGCGGGCGAGGGTCCTGGCCGTGATTCCGCTCATCTGGGCGATGATCGGGAGCTCGGCGGCCTTCGCGCTCGGCATCCGGGCCGACCTGATGCTCGCCGTGGCGGGACTCGCGCTCCTGGTCCGGCTGATCGGCTCCTTCGGGGCGCCCCGACCGGCCCGGGCGTCGAACCCCTAACCGAGGACCACGCCATGCGCCTGCTGGGCAAGACCGCACTCATCTCCGGGGCGGCCTCCGGGATCGGACGGGCCACGGGCCCACCGGTTCGCCGGGGAGGGCGCCCGGGTCGTGGTGACGGACCTGGACGGGGAGGCGGCCGAGGCCGCGGCGCACGAGGTGCGCCGGGAGGTCGGCGGAGAGGCGCTCACCCGGAAGCTGGACGTGCGGGAGGAGACCGACTGGGCGGAGGCCATGGAGGAGGTGGCCGGCCGCTGGGGCGGCCTGGACCTCCTGGTCGCGAGCGCCGGCATCTCCCACGCGCGGCCCTTCACGGAGATGACACTCGAGGAGTGGCGCGACGTGCACGCCGTCAACCTGGACGGCGTCTTCCTGGGCACCCGTCACGCCGTCCGCGCCATGCGGGAGACGGGACGCGGCGGGAGCATCGTGGTGGTCGGCTCCGCCTCCGGCGTCCGGGCCAGCGCCGGCGCCGCCGCCTACTGCTCCAGCAAGGCCGCCGTGCGCCACTTCGTGAAGGCGGCGGCGCTCGAGTGCGCGGGGGACGGCATCCGGATCAGCGCGGTCGTGCCGGCCGGCGTCGTCACCCCCATGTGGTCTAGCATGCCCTTCTTCGAGGATCTCGTGCGGGAGAAAGGGGAGGAGGGGGCGTGGGAGGTGCTGGCCGAGGGCACGCCGCTCGGACGCTTCGCCCGGCCGGAGGAGGTCGCCGCCGCGATCCTCTACCTGGTCTCGGACGAGGCCTCCTACGTGACCGGGACGGAGCTCCGCGTGGACGGGGGGTACACGGCCTGAAGGGACATCCTGCCACAAGGGAGGCTCCATGAACGACACGGCGACGTACGGGCGATCGACCCGAGTCTTGGCCTGGTTCCTGGCGGTCTCCTACGGGGTCGGAGCTCCGCTGATGGCGATCCTGGAGCACGGGAGCCAGCTGTTCTCGCAGCGCTTCGACCTCCCGCCGGAGCTCATCTATCTCACCTGCGTGGTCCAGTTCGCCTGCGCGATCGGCGTGCTCGTGCGCCCCCTGGCGGCGTGGGCGGCCGCCGGCCTCACGGTCACGACCCTGGGCGCGGTCGCTTCGCACCTGAGGATCCACTCCCCCACGAGTGCCGGGCCGGCGCTGGCCTATACGGTCCTCCAGGCGTGGTTCTGGTACCGGACGCGAGCGGCCGGCGAACCCCGGCGCCAGCCGAAGAACGAGTCCGTCGGGTAGGGAATGAACATGGGCCGGCGCGGATGATCGACGAGGACGTCCGCATCGGGAAGCGGGAGGCGACATGAGCGAATCCGAGGCCGGCACGATCGCCCGGGCATTCCTCCAGGTGTGGTCGGCCGGTCACCTGGACCTGCTGGACCAGCTGGCGCACCCGGACATCGTGGCCCGCTACCCCCACTTTCCGGAGGCGGTCCGGGGCCGCGACGCCTACCGGGCCATGCTGGAGGAGACGTTCGCCAGCTTCCCGGACCTCCGGACCACCGCCGACCGGGTGGTGGCGAACGGCGATGAGGCCGCGGTGGTCTGGCACTACGAGGGCACCCACCAGCACGGAGAGCTGTTCGGCGTGGAGCCGGCCGGGCGCCGCGTGAGGGTCGACGGCATGTCCATGTACCGCGTCGCGGACGGCCGCGTGGTCGAGGAGCGCGGCGTGGCCGACATCGCCGGACTGATGATGCAGCTGGGGGCGCTGTCCTAGGGGGACTCGCGCCGGTCCGCGGCACGATGCTACGCTGACGTGTCGCTTTTCGAAATCCTACGTCATAGCCGCACGCACTCGAGGACGAGGGTACGCCGATGCGCGTCGAGCCGCTCTCCCGACCCGGCCACCACGCGCCCCTCCAAGCCCTGTCGTCCCTCGCGAGCCTCCCCCGGGTGTCCCGATCGGCCGGGGCACTCGTCACGTCCCTCGTGGTTCTGTCCGGCTGCTCCGGGAGAGCCGGGGCCCCGTCCGCCTGGACCGTCACGCGCGACACCCTGCCATCCGGCGCCGTCCGCGTCACGAACACTCCGCCCACCGGGAGCCCGGCGCCGGACCGGGTGCTCGAGGAGAACCTCCGCATCGGGACGCGGGAGGGGCAGGGACCGGCCCAGTTCGGGGCCATCATGGGCCTGGCGGTCCTCAGCGACGGGCGCATCGCGGTGCTGGACGGCCAGGCGAAGCAGGTCCGCCTGTTCGACCGGACGGGGGCCTACCTCGAGTCCTTCGGCGGCGAGGGGCAGGGACCCGGGGAGCTGGAGGTCGGGTGGGGCCTGATGCGCGACCGCCGCGACCGGCTGTGGGTCCCCGACTATCGGAACGCCCGCATGAGCGTGTTCGACCCGGACTCCGGCTTTCTGCGGTCGTTCCCCATGAAGATCTCGAGCTACGGCTACTTCTGGTCGGGCGCCATGCTGGCCGACGGGCGGATCGTGGAGCTGGCACTGGTGCCGTCGGGCTTCGTATTGCGGGTCTACGGTCGCGACATGAACCAGGTGGACTCCGCCCTGCTGGCCAAGCTCCCGCCCGAGCCGGCCAACCCCGGGGACTCTCCCAACTCCTTCGTGTGGACGGCGCCCGACCGGAGCCGGGCCGTCTACATCACGGTGCCCTTCTATCCGCTCACCAGGCGCGCCTTCGGCCCGTCGGGCGACGTGTGGTCGAGCCCCCCGGCCGGCGACCCCTCATACCGGATCACGCGCGGGTCCCTCGACGGCGACACGGCGGTCGTCCTGGAGACGAAGCGCCCGCCGGTGCCGGTCTCGCCGGCCGAGCGGGATTCGGCCATCCAGTCGATCCGCGCCCAGTTCGCGGACTACAGCGCTCACGTCGACCTGGACTGGTCCAAGATCCCCAGGGTCCGGCCCGCCATCTCGGGGATGTTCGTCTCCGAGAGCGGCCAGCTGTGGGTGAGAACCCCGGCGACGAGCACCGGAGTGCGGTTCGACGTCTACGCCCGCGATGGGAGCCACCTCCGCACCGTCGAGACGTCGCGGGCCATCGCGCCCCAGCCGCCCCCGATCGTCCGCGGCGACACGCTGTGGGCCGTGGTCAAGGACGCGGTGGGCGTCCAGTACGTGGTGCGGGGAACGATTCGGGCGGCCGGAGGGATGCCACGAGCGGCCGGAGGGACGTGATGAGGGCGCCGAGCGCACGCTGCGGCGCCCTCGTCCCGGCCCTCGTCCTCCTGCTCGGCCTGTCGCGCCCCGCTCTCGGGCAGATGACACCCACGCCGAGACATGGTCCGGACTGGTACTACGACCACGGCTTCCTGCCCGTCGAAGTGGCTGTCGTCGACTCCCTGCCCTATGGGGGAGCCCCCGCCGTCGTCATGCGGCGGACCGACCGCGCCCCGGCCGAGCCCCACGACTACCTCCTGATGGCCCGGTCCCACGCCTCGGCGAAGCTGCTCCGCGACACGCTGTTCGACCTGTTCTTCCTCCAGTCGCGCTACGGGACCTGTCCGAAGCGCGCCCGCGTCATGCGGGTCAACGGGACCGGTCATGTGCCCCCGCCCCGCTGGAACGCCACCTCCGACTCGGGGGTGGCCGAGACGCTGCGCGAGCTCCGGGCGAAGAAGGTCGAGGAGATCCCGGACGTGGGCCGTGGCCGCGAGATCGAGATGTGGATCCGCCGATACTATACGTTTCCGGTGGAGCAGCCCCCACGCGGCGGGCCCGTCCACCGTGTCTGCTGACCACCGGCTCCCGCAGCGACCCACACCAGACGAGGAGACCCCATGAGCGACGAGGTCGAGGCCTTCCTGTCGTCCCTTCCGGAGGAGTTGGAGAGGATCGCCCGGGCCCTGCGCGGCCGGATCCGGGACATCGTCCCCGAGGCCGTCGAGAAGCGCCACGGCGGCTGGAAGATCCTGGAGTACAGTCGGGATGGGTCGATGAAGACGTCCATCTGCGCCATCGCGCCCCACTCGAGGCACGTCAACCTGCAGCTCTTCCACGGGGCCGGCCTGGAGGACCCGCTCGGCCTGCTCGAGGGCACAGGCAAGAGCGCCCGGCACGTGAAGCTCCGCAGCGTCGGGGATGTGGCGCGCCCGGGGGTCGGACGGCTGATCGAGCGGGCGGCCGAGGCGGCGGGGGACGGGTAGGGCGGGTGCCGACGCTTCCCGGCGCTCCCGATGTCACCGGGCACCCCCCGGCCCCGCCCCGCCGGTCCAAGGGGACGGAGCCCCCCTCCTCCTGCAGCCCGGCCTCCAGGGTCCGAGCCTGGTCCTGACCGACGGCGATGGCCATGAGATCCTGCGGCTCGGCGGTCCGGCGTCGAGGCCCACCCACGAGTGACCGCGGCACCGCGCGGGGCGTCGCCATGCGCCCCCGCGGCCGTCTGTGTCACGCCGCGTGGGCCCGGGCCTTCGTCGCGCTCGTGACGACGTTCGAGGACGTGAGCCTCGGAAGGCTGCGGGCGAGCTGACCGCGCTCTCCCCTTGATCTTCTACAGGAGCTGACGTAGCGTGTGAACCTCTCTTGTAGAAGAACGAGGGGAAAGGCACGCGATGACCGGCACACGACTGGACCTGCCACAGGGCACGCTCGACCTCCTCATCCTGAAAGCGCTTTCCCTGGAGCCCATGCATGGCTGGGGGATCTCCGAGCGCATCCACGCCGTGTCGCGCGAGACGCTGCAGATCCCGCAGGGCTCGCTGTATCCCGCCCTCCACCGCCTGGAGCGGAAGGGGTGGGTGAAGGCGCACTGGGGGACGTCGGAGAACAACCGGCGGGCGCGCTTCTACGAGCTCACCGGCGCCGGCCGAAAGCAGCTGGCCCGCGAGACGGACCAATGGGAGCGCCTCACCGGCGCGGTCCGGCTCGTCCTCGAGATGCGCTGAGCGCGGCGGAAGAGCGATGCTGAGCGACCTGTGGAGCGACCTTCGCTACCGGGCACGGGCCCTGTTCCGGCGCTCCGAAATGGAGCGGGAGCTGGAGGCCGAGCTCCGCGACCACCTGGAGCGGGAGGCCGAGAAGTACGAGCGCCAGGGGCTCTCCCCGGAGGAGGCCCGGCGCCGGGCCCGGCGCGCCTTCGGGCGCGTGGGACGCGTGAAGGAGGACGCGCGGGCCGCCCGCGGGACGGCGTTCATCGAGAGCGTCTTCCAGGACCTCCGCCTCGCGCTGCGAGGCTGGCGCGCGCGGCCGGCGTTCGCCGTGCTCATCATCGTGATCCTGGCGCTCGGCATCGGGGCCACCTCGGGCATCTTCAGCCTGGTGGACGGCATCCTCCTCAGGCCGCTGCCCTACGCGCACCCGGAGCGCCTCGTCCAGCTCGAGCAGGCCTACCCGGAGATCGGGCTCGACGCGTGGAAGCTCTCCAACGAGAACGTGGCCATGTACCGGGACCACGTGCCCGAGCTCGAGGCGTTCGCGGGCTGGACGCAGCACGATGTCACGCTGCTCCGGGACGGACGGCCGCGGCGGCTGAGCGCGGTGCGGGCCACCGGCGAGTTCTTCCGGGTGCTGGGCGTCGGCCCGCTGCTGGGCCGCACCTTCGGCCGCGACGAGGACGGGCCCCGGCCCGCCGACGTGGCGGTGCTCTCCTACGGGCTGTGGCAGGAGGCGTTCGGGGGACGCAGGTCGGCGGTGGGCTCCACGCTGGAGCTGGACGGGCGCTCCTACCGCGTGATCGGCGTCATGCCGCGGGGCTTCGCCTTCCCGCGCCCCGACGCCCGGGTCTACCTCCCCCTGGGGCTCGACCCGACGCGCCGGTTCGGCTGGTACATCACGGGGATCGGCCGGCTGGCCCCGGGCGCCAGCCTCGCCCGGGCGCGGGAGGACTCGCGCGCGGTGATGTGGCGCTGGGCGGGCACCCTGCCGAGCCTGTTCCACGGCGTGGACCCGCGCACCACGCGCATGACGACCCTGGTCCGGCCTTTCCATGACGTGATCACCGGGGACGCGCGCCGCCCGCTCGAGGTGCTCCAGGCGGCGGTCCTCCTCATCCTCCTCATCGCGGTGGCCAACATCGCGCTCCTGTTCTCGAACCGGGCGGCGGGCCGAAGCCGGGAGATGGCCATGCGCAGGGCGCTGGGCGCCAGCGGCCCGCGCCTGGCCCGGCAGCTCCTCACCGAGAGCCTGGCCCTGGCCCTGGTCGGGGGAGCCCTCGGGGTCGGCCTCGCCTTCCTCCTGGTGCACGGCGTCACGCACGCGCCGGCCGTCTCGCTGCCCCGGCTGGGCGAGGTGGGCGTGAACGGGCGCGTGCTGGCCTTCACGGCCCTCGTCTCGGTGGCAGCCGGCGTGGGCTTCGGCCTCGCCCCGGTGGCCAGGGTCCTCCGGGAGCGCGCCCCGGCCCGCCTGGCCGGCGCCGAGCGGAGCGGAGGGAGCGCCGCCACGCGCCGCTTCAACGGGGCGCTCATCGTCGTGCAGCTCGCGCTGGCGGCCGTCCTCCTCATCGGCGCGGGGCTCGTCCTCCGCAGCCTCCACGACCTGACGAACACCGGGCTCGGCTTCGAGCCCCGGGGCGTCACCACGGTCGCCCTGCCCCTCTCGGGCCGGAAGTTCGCGAGCGACTCGCTGGTGGCGCGGACCGCGTCGGAGATCGTGGACCGCGTGCGCCGGGTGCCGGGGGTGCGGGAGGCGGCCATCTCGTCGGCCCTGCCCATCGGCGGCCGCTTCAACACGGACGGCTACGTGGTCGAGGGCCACCCGCCGCCGTCGAAGACCGAGATGGAGACGCAGACGGTCCTCATGGCGACGGGGCCCGGCTACTTCCGCACGCTGGGGATCCCGCTCCTGTACGGGCGCGACTTCGACGACCGGGACCGGGCGGACGCCGTGCCGGTGGTCATCGTCGACCGGGCGCTGGCGGCGCGCTACTGGAAGGGCGCCGACGCGCTCGGGCAGCGGATGCGCCTCACCGGCGACACCGCCACCTGGTACACGATCGTGGGGGTCGCGGGGAACGTCCGGGACGAGAGCGCCGCCGTGCCGCCCCGGCCCCACTCCTACTTCCCGTTCGCGCAGATCCTGGACCGGCACGCGATGCTCACCGTGCGCACGGCGGGCGCGCCCGGGCCGGTGGTCGCCGCCGTCCGGAGGAGCGTGGCGGCGGTCGTTCCGGGGGTGCCGCTGGACGACGTCCGCTCCCTGGCCGACTGGGTGGGGAGCTCGCTCGACACGCAGCGGATCACCGAGCTCCTCCTCGCGGCGTTCGCGCTCCTGGCGGCGGTGCTGTCGTGCGTAGGCATCTACGGCGTCATGTCGCTGTACGTCACCGACCGGCGGCGCGAGTTCGGCGTGCGGCTGGCCATCGGCGCCGAGCCCGGCGGACTCGTGCGCATGGTGCTCGGCGAGGGGATGACGCTCGCCGTGGCCGGGGTCGCGGCGGGGCTCGCCGGCGCCTTCGTGGCCACCCGGTGGCTGGGCAGCCTCCTGTACGGAGTGAGCCCCACCGATCCCGCCGTGTACGGGATCCTGGCGGCGGCCCTCCTGGCCGTGGCGGCCGCCTCCGTCTACCTCCCGGCCCGGCGCGCGGCCGGGAGCGATCCGCTGGAGGCGCTCCGGGCGGAGTGAGGGCCTCGCCGACGGCGGCCTGCGGCACCCCACCTGGCTCGATCCCTCCGGCGCCCACGCGGCGGGGACCTTCTTCACATCGGGACACGGCCTTACCTTTCGGCGACCCGAAACCAGACGGGGGCGTGAGACGCCGGCTCGGCGCGCTCCTCTGCCGGACCTCACGCGATCGCCGCGGTTCCCTCCGTTTCCATCGAAGGGAGACCATCCGATGAGACAGAGCAGCTCGCGCATGTGGCGCATCTGGTTCGTGGTGGGCGGACTCCTCTACCTCGGCGGACTCCAGCACCCGCACGGCGCGCTGGTCGACATGCTGCCCGACCCGGCCTGGATCCGGGCCCACGTCACCATCCTGGCCGGCCTGGTCGTGCTCGTCGCCGGCCTCGTCTCCTTCCGCCGGAGCGTAGAGGTCTCTCTCCGCCTGCGCCGCTGGGTGGGATTCGCGATCGTGATGACGGCGTTCGAGGTGCTGGAGATGGCGGTGCACACGTTCGCCTTCGTGGATGCGGACGCGCTCGCCTCCGGGGCCGCCACCCCGGTCCTCACCACGCACCTGGGGATGGCCACCGCGATCTACACGCCCTACGCGATCTCCATGATCGGGCTGATCTGGCTGGGGCAGCGCGAGGGCGCGCTCGGGTCGCCGTGGATCGGGTGGATCGGCCTGTTCGGCGCCGCGGCGCACGGCGTCGTCATGTGGCTGGTCTTCGTGTTCGAGGTGAGCGGGTCCGGGATCCTCTTCCCTCTCTCCGTGTCCCTGGCCATCTGGTTCATCCTGGCGGGCGTATGGCCCGCCGGGAGCCTCCAGCCGGCGGGCGCCGCGGAGACGGCTTCCCGAGTCGGGGCCCGGCGCGGCGCATGACCGCGCGCCCGGTGGACGCCTCGCGCCGCGGAGCCCTGAGATCCGCTGGCTGGCTGTACTTCCTGGTGGCGCTCACCGCGCCCATCGGACTCGTCTACGTCCCGAGCCGCCTCTTCGTGGCGGGAGATGCGGGCGCGACCGCCGAGCGCCTGCGCACCTCCGGGGCGCTCCTCCGGCTGGGGGTGGGGAGCGAGCTTCTCCACCAGGTCCTCGTCATCTTCCTCGCCCTGGCCCTCTACCGACTGTTCAGGGCCGTGAGCGAGCGGCAAGCCCGGCTCGTCGTGATCCTGGGAGCGCTCGTCCCCGTGCCGATCATGTTCCTGAACGTGCTGAACGAGATCGCCGCGCACATGCTCGCGGGCGGCGCCCATGCCCTGTCGGCCCTGGGACGCCCCCAGCTCGACGCTCTCGCTTACCTCTTCCTCCACCTCCACGGTCAGGGGATCGAGGTCGCGTCGGTGTTCTGGGGTCTGTGGCTGTTTCCGCTCGGACTCCTGGTGGTGCGGTCGGGATTCGTCCCACGGATCCTGGGGCTCCTCCTGTTCGTGGCGGGGGCGGCCTACCTGGCGGATGCGTTCACCACGTTCCTCCTGCCGTCTTACGCACGCTTCGTCGGCGCGCTGGCCACGGTTCTGGAGATCGGGGAGCTCCCCATGGTCCTGTGGATGTTCGTCACGGCCCTGCGCACACCGCGGGGGGCCCCGGCGTGAGATGGGACGCCCACACGCGAGGTGGGCCGCGCCCGACCGGTGCGGGCCGCGTCCTTCAGTCCAGCAGGCTGCCCTGGCCCGACTCGAGCTCCAGGAGCCGCCGCTTCCGCCACAGCCCGCCGCCGTAGCCGGTGAGGCTCCCGTCGGCGCCGATGACGCGGTGGCACGGGACGAGGATGGCGATCGGGTTGTCGCCGTTGGCCCGGGCCACGGCGCGCACGGCGTCGGGACGACCCAGGCGGCGGGCCTGCTCGCCGTAGCTCCGGGTGGCGCCGTACGGGATGGCCAGGAGCTCGGCCCACACCGCCTCCTGGAACGCCGTCCCGGCCGCGTGGAGCGGCACGGTGAACTCACGGAGCTCGCCGGCGAAGTAGCGCGCCAGCTCGTCGGCCAGCTGCTCGGCGATGGGCGACTCGCCGACCACGGCGCCCGGCGTCGTGCCGCCCTCGGCGGCCGTCCCGAGGCGCTTCGCCACGCGCTCGAGCTGCGTCTCGGCCCGCCGGCCGTCGGCGAACTCGAGGAGGCAGAGCGCCTCGTCGGTGGCCCCGGCGATCATGGGTCCGAGCGGCGTGGACAGCTCCGTGAGTCGGATCATGCTGGACAGGATCGCGTGTCTCCAGCGCCGCGTCCACCGCGCCCGGACGGCCGGGCACGAGACGGCCGCGAGGGCGGGCGGAATGGGGTCGCGGCCGCGGCGGCCCGGATCCACCTTGAGAGGGGCGAGCGAGGCGCGGGACGGGCGCCGTGGGACCCGGCGGCGGCCACGATACCACGGAGACGGGAGGGACCATGTCCAGGAACGCTGGCTACTCGGGGACGCCGCTGGTGAAGAAGCTCGGGCTGAAGCCCGGCATGGGCGCGCGGCTCCTGGGCGCGCCCGAGGGCTACTGGGAGCTCCTCGGCGGGACGCCCGCGGCGCTCGGCGTCGAGCCCCTTCCGGTCGGGGCAGGCCGCAAGGCCGCCTTCACCCACCTGTTCGCCGCGGACCCGGCAGCCCTCGAGGAGCGTCTGGCCGGGGCGCGCGCCGGCATGGAGGAGGACGGCATGGTGTGGGTGTCGTGGCCCAAGAAGGCCTCGGCGGTGCCGAGCACGATCGGCCGGGCCGAGGTCATGGCCGCCGGCAAGGCGGCCGGGCTGGTGGACGTCAAGGTGTGCGCGGTGGACGAGACGTGGTCGGGGCTCAAGTTCGTGATCCGGGTGGCGGACCGGACGAAGAAGGGATCCGGGGGAGACGGGTGAGCCGCGCGGGCCGGGCGGCGCGACGTCGGAGGCCGCGATGAGGAAGCAGTACTACCTGAAGCCATCTCCCCGCGGGCTCCTGGCCTGGGACGTGGACCGCCTCGTCGCCCTCACCGCCGACTTCCCCGTCCGCGACCTGCCGCTGGAGAGCGTCCGCGAGCTCGACGAGCCGCACTGGTACGGCGCCGAGGGCGACGTCCCCACCGTGCGCTCGGTGGCCGAGCACGCCGGGCTGATCGAGGAGGCGGACCTCGCGCATCCCGTCATCCTGTCCGCGGAGGGTCGGGTCATGGACGGCATGCACCGGATCGCGAAGGCGTGGCTCGCGGGACGGGCCTCGGTCCCCGCCGTCCGGTTCGAGGCCGACCCGTCGCCGGACTACGTGGGCGTCGATCCGGAGGACCTGCCCTACGACGAGTAGCGGCCGGCGAGTCCAGGGCCACGTTCGTGGCCACGCGCGAGGTGGAGGGCTGGACCATCGCCTCCTTCGTCAACATGATTCCGGTCGCCCGGCCGGCGGCGGGCCCCGTGGAGCGGAGCCTGGCCGGAAGCTGAAGACCCGGACAGGAGACCGACCATGACCTCGGTGCGAGCCCTGGCGCGCACGCCCCTGCCCCGCGGCCTCAGCGTGGCGCTGTGCGGACTGGCGGTCGCGGGCATCGTGCTGGTGGCCCGGGCCGCGGCGCTCCTCGCGCCGGCCATGCCTCACCCCGGCGTCGTGACCCTGTCCGCCACCTTCGACCTCACGGTGACGGCCTCGGCCGTCACCTGGTGGTGGCTCCGCCGCGACTTCGGATGGTCGGTGCGGCCCCTGGTCGCGATCTTCCTCACCTCGGTCGCGCTGGCTGGCCTCGTCCTGCCCGCGGGCCGCGACGGGGCCCTCCACGCCCTGGACCTGGCGGCCGCTCCGCTCGAGCTCGTCCTCCTCGTCTACCTGGCGCGGAGGGTCGCGACGGCGCGGCGAAGGACGCGGGCGGACGCGCGGGCCGGAGGCCGGGAGCCAGACGTGCAGGACACCATAGCCGCCGCGGCCGCCGCGGTCGTGGGACGCGGACGCTTCGCCGAGCTCCTCGCCTACGAGATGGCGGTCCTCTACTACGCGCTGGCTCCGCACCCGGGAGGGCGAGACACGCGGGGTCTCGCGCCGACGGCGGGCGCGGAGGTGGACCCGGTGGAGAGCGCCGCGCCGGCCGCCGCCGCCGATCCCGCGACGCTCACCTACCACCGCAAGACCGCCTACGGGGCCATCGTGGTCGTGCTCCTCCTGGCCACGCTGGCCGAGGTCCCGGCGGTGCACTTCCTGGTGCGCCAGTGGAGCGAGCGGGCGGCGTGGCTCCTGACGGCGCTCGGCCTGTACGGGACGCTCTGGATCATCGGCGACTGGCGCGCCTGCCGGGCGCGGCCCATCCGCCTCGAGGACGGGGTTCTCCACGTCCGCTTCGGGCTCCGCTGGCGCCTGGACGTCCCGCTGGCGGCCATCCGGGAGGTGCGCGCTCCCACGACGGCCGAGAAGGCGGCGCGAGGCGCCGTGGACCTCCGCCTGGCGCTTCCCGGCGCCTCATGGACGCGGCTCGAGCTGGACCGGCCCCTGGAGGCGAAAGGCCCGTACGGGATGCGCCGGCGGGTCCGCACGCTCGGTCTCGGTATGGACGAGCCCGAGCGCCTCGCGGCGATGCTGGCGGCGCCGGGAGAAGGCCCGGCGCGCTAGGCCTCCTGGCCGCACCCGGCGAGCGCGGACCCGCTCCCGGGCTCGAGCACGACAGCCCCCGCCCGCTGCCCTCGGGAAGGCCGCTCTTGACAAACTATGATACATAGCTTACACACTATGTAACGTAGCTCACGGGCCACCGATCGAGACCGGGCCCGGAGGGGAACGAGGTGAAAGGCGGAACGATGAAGGAATTGGCCATAGACGGCGGCACGCTCGCCTACGAGGAGCAGGGCTCGGGACCTCTGGTGGTCCTCGTACCGGGACTGGGCGACCTGAGGCAGGAGTACCGCTTCCTGGCGCCGCGGCTGGCGGAGGCCGGCTACCGGGCCGTGAGCGTCGACCTGCGCGGCCACGGCGAGTCCAGTGTCGGCTGGCCGAGCTACTCGCGGAAGGCCCTGGGATCGGACCTCCTGGCGCTGATCGACCAGCTGGGCGGCGGTCCGGCCATCCTGGTCGGGAACTCCTTCGCGGCGGCCGGCGCCGTGTGGGCGGCCGCCGAGCGTCCCGGCGCCGTGGACGGGCTCGTCCTCGTCGGCCCCTTCGTGCTCCCCCAGCCGCCCCGTCCCGCCCTTCGGCTCCTGATGCGAGCGCTGTTCTCGGGGCCGTGGAAGGTCGCCGCCTGGACGTGGTACTTCGGGACCCTGTTCCCGGCCCGGAAGCCGGACGACTTCGCGGCCTACCGGGCCGCGCTGCGCGCCAACCTGGCGGAGCCCGGGCGCTTCGAGGCCGTGCGCTCCATGCTGCTCAGCGACGAGCCGGAGATCGCCGAGCGCCTGGGCGACGTCGAAGCGCCGACGCTGGTGGTAATGGGGACCGAGGACCCCGACTTCGGGGACCCGGCCGACGAGGCCCGCCGGCTGGCGGCGGGGCTCCGCGGCGAGGTCGCCCTGGTCCAGGGAGCGGGCCACTACCCGCACAGCGAGATGCCGGGGGAGACCTCGGCCTCCATCCTCGACTTCCTGGCGCGGGTGCGCCATGCCGCGTAGGCCGGGGCTCACCCGGGAGAGCGTCGTCGAGAGGGCGGCCGAGCTCGTCGACCGCGAGGGGCTCCCGGCCCTGTCGCTCGCGCAGCTGGCACGCTCGCTGGGCGTTCGCGCGCCCTCGCTCTACAACCACGTCGACGGGCTCGACGACCTCCGCGGAGCCCTCCGCCTCCGGGGCCTGGAGCGGCTCGAGCGCCGGATCGCGCGGGCCGCGGTGGGACGCGCCCGGCGCGACGCGCTGGTCGCGGTCGCGGAGGCGTACCGCGCCTTCGCCGGGGAGCATCCCGGCCTCTACGCCCTCACGGCCGGCGCCGGAGGCGGCGGCGCCGGTTCGGGGCGCGACGCGGCGGCGGCAGAGGCGGCGGGGAGCCGGGTGGTGGGCATCGTCCTCGACGTCCTGCGCGGCTACGGGCTGGAGGGGGACGAGGCCCTCCACGCCGTGCGGGCCCTGCGGAGCTCCCTGCACGGCTTCGTGTCGCTGGAGAGGGCCGGCGCCTTCGAGCTACCCCTCGACCTCGACGCCAGCTTCGAGCGCCTGGTCCGCCTGCACCACGCCGGCCTGGAGCGGGCCGGCGGCTGACGCCCCGGGCGCCGTGCGCCAGAAGGGCACCGCCACCGCGAGACCCGTGACCACCGCCACGGCCAGGGCGCCGGCGGCCCCGGCCGCGCCCGGCTTCGCCGTCATCACGAACACGACGGCCAGCGCCACGGTCTGGGTCATCAGCTTGGCGCTCCAGCTCACCGGATCGCGCACGAGGCGCCGGGCCCGGGGCGAGAGTCCCTGCTCGGCGAGCTCGC
>Ga0307440_1000097_pt1 | contig 37035 bp, 26 predicted proteins | sample SalMarWE160410MG_FD_202150 | JGI IMG/M metagenome (GOLD analysis project Ga0307440, IMG submission 202150) | Salt marsh sediment microbial communities from the Plum Island Ecosystem LTER, Massachusetts, United States - WE1604-10 | ecosystem: Environmental > Aquatic > Marine > Intertidal zone >...
AATTTCAAAGTTATGTAGACAGCGTCAAAAACGCCTTGAGAAATCTGTTAATCCGTTGGTCGTTGGTTCGAGTCCGACCCGGGGAGCCAGATTTTCGAGATAAGCATAAAATCAAGAAACGTTGCCGCCCGGATTGAAGTAGATGGACGGTCCGATCGGATGGGGCACTCGGCTTGAATGCTAAAGATTGCCAATAGATCGGGATGGTTGAAAACGGGTGCTTCACTTTCCATGCAAAGCACCAGTGCTCCCCGAACAGGATTGCCACAGTTCAGTCGGGATGTTCTTCGGTCTCCGAAATGCGTCGAATTCGTGAGCCGCTGCTGTTTCGACAGCCTAGCGCTTGATCCCTATCGGGCGGATAAAGCAGGGCAGGCTGTTCGCCGGCCATCGAGAAGCTATTTTCCCCCGAAACCTACCTGTAATTAACATTCCACTTGGCGCTGTTTACGGTATCTCCAGTCCGCAATCGGACTCGGATGATAAGGTGAATTTCATGTGTTGCATTTGACAAACGTTGTTCTATACTTCAAGGTGGTGTGGGATTTTAAAAAATACATGGCAATCATCATATATAGGGGGAGTCACTTCATGGGCTTTGGGGCTAGGTTAATTCCTGGGCTGGTTGTTGTCCGAAAAAATCAGGGCTTCCAGCCAATTACCAAACTAGCATGCGCTTTTCAAAGCAGAGGCGGTGGACGCGCAGGCAAGAAAAAAAATGTCCCGGTCATAAGACTAAGGAAGGTCTTCAGAAGCGTTGTTTCTATATGTTCACAGTCCTGTTTAGGACTTTACGTTTACTCTTGGGGGTATTCATGAATCGTCGAATATTTGCGGCACTATTGGCCGCTACATTTTTAGCGTCGATAGGAACTGCCTTTGCGCAGTCTTCGACTTCATCGAAAAAGGTGACAGTCACGGTGGTTAACCCCATCAAGACGGCACCTTTGCGGACTATGCAGAATTTGCAAATGCCTGCAATCATGAGAAAAATTGTAGGTAACCGTAAGGTTGGTCAGCAGTATATTGACCGGTTGCATAATAAGCTGGTCAAGTCAGGCGCTCTTCCGGCCTCCGGTACGCATCGGCTGATTTCGCTGAAGCGGATTAAACCAGCGATGCAAAATGCACCGGTTGTTCGCGACAGCGTGGTGCAGACTACGATGCCACGGAATGTCAATGCGCCGGCACCCAAGACGTTTACTGTGCCAATGGCGAACTTCGATGGTATCGGGCAGTCCAGTGGTGATGCTATTGGTTGTGCGCCCCCGGATACCAACGCTGCGACCGGACAGAATTATGTCGTTGAAATTGTCAACCAATGTGACGTTGGGGTGGGTGAATTCGAGGTCTATGACAAGACTGGCACCTCGGTAATGGGGCCCGTTGCGCTCGCTAGCTTATGGACCAGCGGGAATTGCTTGAATGGCCAAGGCGATAACGTCGTACTCTACGATCAACTGGCGCAGCGCTGGGTTTTGAGCCAGTTCGCCCTTAATGCCTCTGGCAGCAGTGTTACCGATGAGTGTGTGGCGGTCTCGGCGACGAGCGATCCGACCGGCGCCTACTATGTATACGATTTTTCGATTGATCCGAACGGTTTCACCGATTATCCGAAGCTGGGCGTGTGGCCGGATGCTTACTATGCGGCGTTCAACGATTTTCTGCCCAGTGGCGATCTTTACGTCAACTTCACTGCTTTCCAGCGTTCGCAGATGCTGCAGGGCCTGCCTGCTCAGGAAGTGGTCATCAACGGCACAGGCTTGAACGAAGGTGGTACTGACTACTCCGCGCTTCCGGCCGATCTCGACGGCTACACGCCGCCGCCTGCCGGTACGCCCGGGATTTTCGTGAACTACATAAGCCCGGGGCTCTTCGGACCCTCATTTCCGTATGCCCTGCAGATGTGGCAGATGCATGTTGATTGGGTGAATCCTGCCAATTCGACATTGACCGGCCCCACGCAGATATCTGTCTCACCGTTTGTCGACGGTGCTTATACTAATGTTCCGTTACCCGGCGGCAATCAAGTGGATACGCTGGGCGACCGTCTGATGTTCCGTCTGGCCTACCGTAATTTCGGTAGCCATCAGGCACTGGTGGTTAATCAAACGGTAGCGTCCTCCAGCGCTACTCCGCCTTTGGGCGTGCGGTGGTACGAACTCGATGCGCCATCGGGTGCGACCAGTGCCACGGCCTGGTCGGTCAAGCAGCAGGCTACTTATGCACCGGCCGATGGGACCAGCCGCTGGATGGGTTCGGTTGCCATGGATGGCTCTGGCGACATGGCACTCGGTTACAGTTACTCGAGCGCCAACGTCAATCCGGGTATTGCCTATACGGGACGTCTTGCTGGCGATGCGTTGAATACGATGACCCAGCCGGAGACGATCCTCAAGGCGGGTACCGGTTACCAGGTTGGGACCGGAGGCCGCTGGGGCGACTACTCGTCGATGGTGCTCGATCCCAGTGACGATTGCACCTTCTGGTACGCCCAGGAGTATTATGCGGTTACCGGCTCATACAATTGGTCAACGCATATTGGTGCGTTCAAGTTCGCGGGCTGCACGCCTGTAGCACTGGGCACACTTCAAGGAACGGTTACGGATGCCTCGACCGGCAATCCGGTTGCGGGTGCTTATGTGTCTACCGCCAACGGGTTCTCGGCGATTACGGATGCGAACGGACAGTATTCGATCAAGCTTGCAGCGGGCACCTACTCGGAGACCGCCAAGGCATATCCGTATACGCCCCCATCAGGGGTGCAAGTAACGGTCACGGCCGGGCAGAGCACCACGCAGGACTTCTCATTGGAGCCTGCCCAGATGGTGGCGCTCTCCGGCGATGTGACCGACGGCGGAACGTCCCTCGGTGCACATGGCTGGGGCCTTTATGCTCACGTGCAAATCGCTCTCCCCCCTCCTTATGGGGTGATTGGTGATGTATACACGGATCCTGCCACGGGCAAATACAGTGTGCAGGTGGCGAAAGGCTTTACCTATGCGGTGAATGTAACGCCGTCATCGGTCGCCTATAACGGCGGCTATGGGCCGGCATCCAACACCGTGGTCGTGAGTCAAGACACCACGCAAAACTTTGTGTTAAATGTCGCCTCAGCGTGCACCGCACCAGGTTATGGTTATGCGTTCGGCCAAGGCTTCAACGGAGCCACGTTCCCACCGTCGGGGTGGACGGTCACCAACAACGTCACCGGCTCTATTGTTGAATGGCATCTCAACTCTTACTGGGGTGACAACAACTACACCGGTGGCAGTGGTTTTTCTGCGGATGCGAATAGTGATGCGGCTGGCTCCGGTGTCGGCTCTTATGACACCAGCCTGATAAGTCCACCAATCGACGTTGCTAGCCTCGGTGGAAATTACATACTGAACTTCCAGACTAACTATCAGGAATACAGCAGCGAGGCACTGGATGTGGATGTCAGTACCGATGGCGGCACGACCTGGACCACGGCTCTACACCTGACAAGCGATGTGGGCAGCTTGTATGCTTTGCCTGGTGGGCAGGAAATGGTCGATCTGAGTCCGTACATTCCTTCCGGTACCAAGCAGTTCCAGCTTCGCTGGCGCTACTACAATCTGTCGGGTGACTACGATTGGTACGCTCAGGTAGATGATATTGGGATTGGTGCCTGTGCCCCGGAAGCAGGCGGCTTGGTAATCGGCCAAGTGACTGACGCCAATACCGGAGCTGGTGTTAGTGGCGTGTTGATTACTGATGATCTGGCGAACACGACGATGACCTCGCTGACACCGACAGGTTGGAGCTTGAACGATGTTTATGCCTTGTTCACGTCGGCTGGTACGCGCACGCTGGTAGCGAGCACAAGTTCGTCGAGTTTTGTCAGCTCGACCGCCGATGTGAAGGCGGATCAGGCCGTTCGCGATGACATGGCGCTCGGTAATGCCGACCTGGAAATCTCAAGCATTAAAGGCCTGAACGTCGGCCAAAGCCAGGTAGGAGATGTTGCGACCATTACGGTAACGAACAACGGCCCCGACACAGCTTCCAGCGTTGAGTTAAGCACCTCGGTTTCGCCGCTCCTGCAGGTCGAGCCCGGAAGCACCAGCTCGCAAGGGACTTGCCAGGCCGACTTCCGGAACCGGGGGGTCGACTGTGCGCTGGGTGACATCGCGCCCGGAGACTCGGTGACGGTCACGATGCGAGCCTATGGCGTTTCTACCGGCCAGGCGACCATCAGTGCCTATGCCAGTGAGATCAATAACGATCCCCAGCCCCAGAACAACACGGCAACCGCCACGACCCAGGTGCAAGCACCTGTGTCAAACAGCTCCGGTAGCGGTGGCGGCGGTCTGGATTGGTTGACTTTGGCTGCACTGCTCGGTTTTGCCTTGAGTGCAGGGGCCTTGGCCAGGGCCAGACGAGCCAAGTAAGTTGGGTAGAGGAGGGGTATCGTTTACCCCTCCTCTTACCTCCGACTTCGATTCAAAGACGCCGTACCTGACATAGGTGCGGCGTTTTTTTAAGGACGTATTACGATCTTGGCTGGATGCGGGAGGATTTTGGGGATCCACTCCTCAAAGCCCGATGGTGATGAACAGCATTTTTAAAATAAGAGGGTCAGCATTCATCCCGATTACCATTATGGTTTGCGAATTGTCAGAGACGGTCTGAAGAAAGACAATATGGCAGGATTTTTAAGGAGAATTCATCATGCAGGCTATTTCACGCCTGATTGATAAAAGTGGCGCTATCGGTGCTATCGCAAATAATTTCAGCTGTGCGGGATGTTTTCCGGCGGCCGCCAGCTTTGGTGCCGTAGTCGGCCTGGGTTTCTCAGTTAATGGGAAGGGCTGTTCGTACATTGGCTGATTCCGATCTTCACCGGTGTCGCGGCTTTTGGCGAACTTGGTCGGCTGGTTCTCGCACCACCAATGGCATCGCAGTCTACTGGGCTCGATCGGTCCGGTACTGGTGCTTGCCGGCGTATTTGGGGTGATCCATCATTTTCTCGCCAGGGACTTGGCTTGCGCTATTTTCTATACAGGACTAGTGGTGATGTTGCTTGTCTCCATTTGGGACCTGTTTAATTCGGCAAACCGCCGATGTGCCATCGATAGTAGCAAGGCGTCTGCTGCGGAATAATTGGGGTATAGGCGCGGTATTCTCGAAATATTCGGTTGGAGCGAAGCGTCGATTCGCGCGAATAATGGGGGGATCCGGCAAATAGAAAGGCTTACATGAAGGCCGAACGCTGCAGGGAACCCTGTATGCTATATTTTCAAGTATTATGATTCCTGGCAATGCAAGGGAATCGTATGGATAGCATGGTGAACTTAACTGGTTGCAATTCTGACGGGTTTGAAATGCGTCGCCGCCTATGCATTGCAGCGATGGTTCTCTTGCCAATGCTAGGGGGCTGCAAGGGCGGACCTCATGCGAGCGATGTCGCAAAAAACGGCAATACAACCGCCGATGCAACCAAAGCCGCCGCTACAAATTGCATTGCAGCTTCTGCGCAAAATACAACTATGCACCCGACGCAGATTGCTACAGCAACAGCCGGGCATTCTCCGCCGGCTTCCAGTTTGACGAAAACTCGTGCTACGCCTGCCACGACAGCCAAGCGCCTAATACCCATCGGACGTATCAAACCCGGAGGAACGATCTGCCCGCCGGTGATTCAGAGCTCTTCGCCTCCAGCAACAAGTGATCATTAGTAATAAAATCAATTTGAGCGGCAACGGTCCCAATCCCGAGAACGACACGGCATCCGCTATGGCCCAGGTGCAGGCATCTGTGTCAAACAGTTCCGGTAACGGTGATGGCGGCGGTCTGAGCTGGGCTGCGTGACTCCGGCTGCACTGCTTGGTCACTTCTGGAGTACAGGCGCCTGAGCCAGGGCCAGGCAGGCGAATTCGGTAAGCTGGGCAGAGGAGGGGTATCGCTTGCCCCTCCTCTTATCTCTGGCTTCGATTCAAAGACGCCGTACCGGATATACAGGTACGGCGTCGTTTTTTAGAGGGTATCCGAGCCATGCCTGGATACAGGCATCTGGATGGCATAGCTAGTCCAGTGGCCGCTCGTGGGTAACCCAGCCGCCAATGACGCCGACTGTAAACACTACCGCGCCAGCAAGGATCAGGAATCCGCCGATCTGCATCGAGCGTCCGCTGCCGGCAAAGTGCCCGGCGATCAACATGGCGACCCCGGCGGCGCTAGATAGCAGACCGCCGTTGCGAAAGTGGTGCCAATGACGAACGCGTTGCTCGACAGGTGGAATCTCATGATGTTCATATTCCAGGTCCTGCTCGGTGACGCCCGCCTTATTGGCGATTTCGGCTTTTTCGTTAGCGCTGGTGTCGTAGCTGTCACTCATTTCGAGCTCCTCTTAAAATACGAATGGAAGGCAAGGTAGCATTAGATGCTTTTCGGGAAGTGGCGGATGGCGCTTAGAGCACATGTTTGGCGACTACCGGTGCCACACGTATCAGCATAGCAACAATAAGTCCGGCTTGGCCTGCTATGAGTCCGGCGATGCTCGTCCGCTCTATAAGTAGCCATCCATTGTCGGCATGCCTGGTCAACCATGCAATTCCAATGGCCAGGGCGATTACGTTGACCACCAGGACCTGTGGCCCCAATATGTAGAGTGCCATCCAAAACAACAAGGCAGCCGCAGAGCCTGCGCCACCTATGGTAACGAGCTTTGCGGCAAGCGATTGTTTTGCCATACCTTAATCATAGTTATTAAAGCCCGGTTTGTCACCAATCACCAGCCTGTGCCAAGCCTTTTTTATCGGTATGGCGCCGGTATTTCTTATATATACTGTGCATCTGCATGCGGAGCGGTTCTTATCAACACAAACAGGCAGGGTGTGGTGTGGTGGCCAGAGTTTTGGCGCCGGTTCAAGAAGGACGCTTGGCTCAAGGCCATGGGCATTCCCGTGTTCATGGTGCTTTTTTTTATGGGCTATTTCTATCTAGCAGATCATCCGGATTTTCCGGTCACCATGATGCCGTTGACTGCGCTGGATCACATGATCAGTTTCCAGCCTTGGACGTTGGGCCTGTATGCATCGTTATGGGTGTATGTATGCGTGCCTCCGGGGTTAGTCGGAAGCCGTCGGGAACTGGTGATCTATGGGATTGCAGCCCTGGCTCTTAGCCTGGCTGGCATGCTGTTTTTCTTTTTTTGGCCTACAGCGACGCCCCAACCGAATATCGATTGGGCTCGTTATCCCTCTTACGCTTTCCTCAAAACGGTGGATCAGACGCGAAATGCCTGTCCCTCCTTGCATGTGGCATTCGCCGTGTTCAGCGGATTCTGGCTGGATCGTATCCTTGTGCAGATCCGTGCACGGACGTGGTTACGGGGCCTCAACATTCTCTGGGGACTCGGAATCATCTATTCGACGATGGCAACTAAGCAGCATGTGGCACTCGATGTCTATGCCGGGGCGGGTCTTGGGAGCCTGGCGGCGATCATGCATTCATATAGCCTCAATCGTGTAATCGGACCGGTAACGGCTGATTTCGCTTTGCGTCAGTAGTAAGCTGGAGAACCTGCCAGAAGGGGGCATCCATGAGGTACCAACGGCGAGTTTTCCTGTCATTACCGATTTTGGCATTGTTGCTGGCGGGAGTGCAGCCCGCCCTGGCGGCCGATTCCCACTCATCGTGTCCACGCGATAACGGAGGCATTTTTGTACCGCGCGGGTTCTGTGCCCATGTTTTCGCCAAGGCAGTGGGGCCCTTGCGCCATCTGGCGGTAGCTGCCGACGGTACCGTGTATGCGGCATTGTCCAGTCAGCGGGGCGGGGGTGGAATAGCCATACTGCGCGATACCAATGGCGATGGCACGGCCGATTCCATCCGGTATTTCGGAGACGTCAGCGGGACGGGGATCGCAATCCACGATGGGTACCTGTATTTCGGTGAAAACGAGAGGATCGTGCGCTTTCCGTTGCCGAAATCCGGTGATCTGCTTCAGAACAACCTTCAAGTGGTGGTGTCCGATTTCCCTGAACAGCATCAGCATGCGACCAAGAGTCTCGCCTTTGGGGCGGATGGCACGCTCTATGTCGGTGTCGGCGCGCCATCCAATGCCTGCCAGAAGCGCGACCGGGTAGAGCATTCCCCCGGCATGGATCCCTGCCCGCTACTGGCGATGCACGGAGGGATCTGGCGTTTCAAGGCCGATGTAACCGGCCAGACCGCTAGTGAAAGCCAGCGCTACGCGACAGGTTTGCGGAACATGGTTGCGATCGCCTGGAACACGCAGTCCCAGGCGCTCTACGGGGTCATGATGGGACGCGATCAGTTGCACGGGAATTGGCCGGGAAAATTTACGGTCGAACAGAGTGCCGAGCTTCCGGCCGAAGAATTCCTGCGCATCGAGCAAGGCGCTAATTACGGCTGGCCGTACTGTTATTACGACGGTATCCAGCAGAAGCTGGTGCTGGCGCCGGAATACGGTGGAGATGGCAGCAAGGTAGGGCGTTGCAGCCAGTACACGCCGCCTCTACAGGCGTTTCCGGCACACTGGGCCCCCGAGGCGATGGTGTTCTACAGCGGCAAGGCCTTTCCCGCACCCTACAGGGGCGGGGCCTTTGTCGCTTTCCATGGGTCCTGGAACCGCGCGCCTTTGCCGCAGAAGGGCTTTGTCGTGGCTTTTGTGCCGTTCAGGAACGGAAAGCCGAGCGGCCACTGGCGGGTATTCGCGACCGGCTTCGCCGGCGGTGGTGTTATCCATTCGCCTGCCGATGCCCGCTTTAGACCGGTTGGCGTTGCCGTCGGACCGCATGGAGCGCTCTATATAGCGGATTCCCAAAGCGGTTGGATCTGGCGCGTGACCTACGGCTCAGTCCAAGCCCCAGCCAAGGCGGCCACAGTGGCTACCGGGGCAGCTACTCAACACGGAGGATCGTCCTCCAACTGGTAGCATATGCGCCTTGTTTTGAAGGCTTGTTCGCCATGACCGTACGTACGCGTTTCGCTCCCAGCCCGACCGGTTATTTGCATATCGGCGGCGCCCGTACCGCGCTCTTTTCCTGGCTGTATGCCCGCCGGCATAACGGGGCATTCGTTTTGCGGGTCGAGGATACCGACCGGGAGCGTTCGACCGAGGAGGCCGTACAGGTCATCCTGGATGGGATGCGTTGGCTCGGGCTCGACTGGGACGAGGGACCGTACTACCAGACGCAGCGCTTCGACCGCTACAAAGAGACCGTGCAAAAGCTTCTGGATGCGGGACATGCCTACCATTGCTACTGCACCACTGAAGAGCTGGATGCCATGCGCGCCGAGCAGCGAGCACGGGGCGAGAAACCCAAATACGATGGCCGCTGCCGTGAACGCACGGAGCCGCGGGAAGGTATCGAGCCGGTGGTGCGTTTCCGCATGCCGGTGGATGGCGTTACGGTGGTCGACGACCAGGTGCGGGGCCGGGTCGAATTCGAGAACCGCGAGCTGGATGATTTGATCATCGCGCGCTCGGACGGCACCCCGACCTACAACTTGACCGTGGTCGTCGATGATGTCGACATGCAGATCACGCACGTGATCCGGGGCGATGATCATCTCAATAACACCCCAAAACAAATCAATATTTACAAGGCATTAGAGGCTAAAGTTCCATTATTTTCTCATATACCAATGATACTCGGACCCGACGGGGCGAAGCTGTCCAAGCGTCACGGGGCGGCGAGCGTGATGGAATACCGCAAGGAGGGTTACTTACCCGAGGCTGTCGTGAATTACCTGGTGCGCCTGGGCTGGTCCCACGGCGACCAGGAGATCTTTTCCCGCGAGGAGATGACCCGGCTGTTCGATATCGCCGACGTCAATCATTCGGCTTCAACCCTGAATCCCGGCAAACTCGACTGGATCAACCAGCACTACATCATGGAGCGGCCGGCGGAGTCGCTGGTGGACGAGTTCATCTGGCAGCTCGAGCAGGTGGGGGTCGAACCGATGCATGATCGCGATTACCTGACCCGCATCATCGCCAGCCAGCAGTCCCGGGCGAAGACACTGCTCGAGATGGCCGGCAACAGCCTGTTCTTTTTCGGCCCGCCGGCGGAGTATGAGCCCAAGGCCGCCAGGAAGCACTTGACGGCCGAGACCGGCGCGATTCTGCAGCAGGTCGCGAACGCGTTGGACAAGCTCGACGCCTGGGATACGGAGGCCATACACGCCTTGGTCGCCGAACGGGCGGAGGAGGCGGGCCTGAAGCTTGGGAAGGTGGCGCAGCCTATCCGCGTGGCTGTTTCCGGTGGCCCTGTGTCGCCACCTATCGATCAGACGTTGGCCATTCTGGGACGCGAAGAGACGCTTTCGAGGCTTCGGAAAGCCTGCGAGTGGGTTTCCAGTCAAAACGCTTGACACATCTTGGCTGAAAGCGGGTAAAATACGCAGCTTCGTGGGGCTATAGCTCAGCTGGGAGAGCGCCTGCATGGCATGCAGGAGGTCGGCGGTTCGATCCCGCCTAGCTCCACCAAGATTTACAAGTTCAAAGTGCGTCCCCGTCGTCTAGAGGCCTAGGACACCGCCCTTTCACGGCGGTAACACGGGTTCGATTCCCGTCGGGGACGCCATAAAATCAAACGCTTAAAAGCTAATTCTAATCATATTCTAAAGCTTTTGCGGAACTGTTGAATGGTGGTGCTGACTGTTCTCCACGGATTGCGCGAGACGACGTTTTTCCTTCGGGAATACGACGTGTTCGCCCGATCCATACCGGAAGTACTCGGCTAGGTCGCACCTTTGCCGGAGGCCCGGATGATAAACTAACAAATTGTTTTTTGGCGTTGTAACGGGTGTTAGGGAACACCCTGCACACGGCCCGCAATCGAGTAAGAGGTCAGGATTATGAGCGATGTCATCCGTATGTTGGAAGAAATTCGTGCCCACAGCGGCAAACCGTCTACCATCGGGTTGCCTGACGAAGTCGTGGAGCGCTTCGCGGAACAGGATTCGTCGCTCATTCGTGCCGTGGAGATGGCGCGGGAGGTATTCACGCGCCTGAAAACCGAGTTCCCGGATCTGATCAAGCGGGACGAGGCCGAGCAGGCTGCCGAGATTCAGGCCGGGTTCGTCAATTTCTATCCGGATGACGCCATCAATCCCTATGTGGCTCTGGCTGCCAGCGGTCCCTGGATCATTACCGTCACCGGTGCGGTCGTTCATGACAACGGCGGCTACGGCATGCTCGGCATGGGCCATGCTCCGGAGAAGGTACTCGAGGCCATGAACCAACCGCATGTCATGGCCAACATCATGACTCCGAGCTATTCCCAGCTGCGTCTGGAGCGTGCGCTGCGCCGCGAAATCGGTCACGAGCGCGACGGCGGCTGTCCGTTCGACCGCTTCCTGGCGATGAACAGCGGCTCCGAGGCGGTGACCGTGGCCAGCCGTATTACCGACGTCAACGCCAAGTTGATGACCGACGAGGGCGGCCGCCATGCCGGCAAGACCATCAAGCATGTGGCCATGGTCGGCAGTTTCCACGGCCGTACCGACCGTCCGGCGCAGTTTTCAGATTCCTCGCGTAACACCTACCGTACGCACCTGGCGAGCTTCCGTCACCAGGACGATTTCTGGACCGTGCGGATCAATGACCTGGACAATCTGCGCGAGGTCTTTGCCCGTGCCGACAAGGAAAACGTATTTGTGGAGGCGGTGTTCCTCGAGCCCGTGATGGGTGAGGGTAACCCAGGACAGTCGATCACCCCCGAGTTTTATGCCTTGGCCCGCGAGCTGACGCTGTCCCATGGCACCTTGTTGTTGATCGATTCGATCCAGGCAGGCCTCCGTACCCAGGGCGTGCTTTCCATCGTCGATTACCCGGGATTCGAAGGCTTGGAAGCGCCGGACATGGAAACCTACTCCAAGGCGCTCAATGCCGGGCAGTTCCCGCTGTCGGTGCTGGCAATGACTGAGCGGGCCGCTGGGCTTTACCGCAAGGGCATCTATGGCAATACCATGACGGCCAACCCGCGTGCGATGGACGTGGCCGTGGCCGTGCTCGATGCGATCACGCCGGAGCTGCGCGAAAACATCCGGGCGCGGGGCAGGGAATTCCTGGAGCGTTTCGGCGCCTTAAGCGAAGAACTGAATGGGCTGATTACGAAGGTGCAGGGTACCGGCTTGCTGTTCAGTTGCGAATTGGCGCCGCAATTCAAGGCCTTCGGCGCAAATTCCACCGAGGAGTACTTGCGCCGGCACGGTGTGGGCGTCATCCATGGCGGCGAGCGCTCCTTGCGCTATACCCCGCATTTCGCGATTAGCAGCGAGGAAGTCGAACTGGTGGTGGCGGCTACGCGCGAAGCCTTGTTGAAAGGCCCCGGAGTCGAGGTGTCCGACGGGCAAGCTGCCCAAGCAGCGGGCTAAACGGCGCCAAGCGCCCGTATAATAATCGGATTGTCCGGATGGCCTGGAGGTTGTCTGGAAAAGCCCGTTTCCGGCGTTTTGGGGACCCAATGAAATTCCGGTCCGCTTCAGACCGCCGTTGACGCGGCGACAACAGGCGAAAGTGGCGGAATGGTAGACGCGCCGGCCTTAGGAGCCGGTGGGGCAATACCCCGTGAGAGTTCGAGTCTCTCCTTTCGCACCAATTTGATCCCCGCAGGGGGCAGGGCTCGCAGAGACAGACACAAAGAGGAAATTCATGCAGGTATCAGTTGAGCAGAAAGGTCCGCTGGGACGCCGCCTGACGGTCACGATTCCGGGCGACCAGATCGAGGAGGAAGTGTCCAGGCGCCTCGAAGGCGTGGGCAAGAACGCCAAAATCAAGGGCTTTCGTCCCGGCAAGGCGCCGGCGAAGGTTGTACGCCAGCAGTATGGCGCGGCGGTGCGTGATGACGTCCTTGCCGATCTCGTGCGCTCGCATTACGCCGAGGCCATCCAGGGCCAGAATCTCTCGCCGGTGGCAGCTCCCGAAGTTGAAGCCGGAACGACGGGCGATGACGGCAGCTATACCTTCACGGCCGAGTTGGAGGTATACCCCGAATTCGATGTCAAAGACATAAAGGGCGCAAAACTGAACCGTCCGCAAGTCGAAATCACCGACGCCGATGTGGATACGGTGCTGGACCGCCTGCGCAAACAGCACCAGCATTGGCACGAAGCCGAGCGTGCGGCTGCCGATGGTGACCAGATTACGATCGATTTCGAGGGCAGCATCGAAGGCGAGCCCTTCGAGGGCAACAGCGCCACGGATATGCCGCTGGTTCTGGGTTCGGGCTCGGTGATCCCCGGTTTCGAAGACGGCTTGATAGGCGCCAAGGCCGGCGATACGCGTACCCTCGATCTCACCTTCCCGGAGGATTACTCCAAGCAGGAATTGGCCGGGAAGCCGGTACGGTTCGAGGTCGCCGTCAAGCGTGTCGAGGAAAGCCATCTGCCTGAGTTGGACGACGATTTCGCCGCTAATATGGGCATCGAGGAAGGTGGTGTCGACAAACTGCGGGAAAAGGTCCGCGAGAATATGCAGAATGAGCTGGATACGCGCATCCGCGAGGATCTTGAACGCCAGGCCGGCGATGCTTTGTTGGAAGTCAATGAGATCGCTGTGCCTGAGGCGCTGGTGCAGGAAGAGATCCTGCGCCAACAGCGGGCTGTCATGCGCCAGTTTGGCCTCCAGGTAGACCCGGATAGCCATCCTGACCTCCCGCGCGAACCATTTGTTGAAAAGGCCGAACGCCGTGTCCGCCTGGGCCTTGCACTGAGCAAATTGATCGAGCGCGAGCAATTTACCCCTGAACCCGAGCGGATCGAGCGTAAAATCGAGTCGCTTGCCGCCGATACGGCCAATCCCGCAGCACAGGTGCGGGCGATGCGTGCAGACAACAACGTCATGCGCCAGATCGAGTCGCTTGTGCTGGAAGAGGTCGCTTACGATTGGCTGATTGATCAGGCGGACGTCAAGGACGAGCCCAAGGGCTTCTTTGAGTTCATCGAACCCGAAAAGGGCGGTGCAGGAGAGAACGAATGAGTGAAATTGCGGCCCAATTGGTCCCGATGGTCGTCGAGCAGACGGCGCGGGGCGAGCGTGCCTACGATATTTATTCGCGCCTGCTCAAGGAGCGGGTGGTTTTCATCACCGGGCCGATCGAGGATCACCTGGCGAACCTGGTTGTTGCGCAGTTGCTGTTCCTGGAGTCCGAAAACCCGGACAAGGACATCAGCGTCTACATCAACTCACCGGGCGGGTCGGTGACCGCCGGGCTCTCTATTTACGACACCATGCAGTTCGTTAAACCTGATGTGTCCACCATTTGCGTCGGCCAGGCCGCGAGCATGGGCGCAGTCCTGCTCGCCGGCGGTGCCAAGGGCAAGCGCTATTGCCTGCCGCATTCGCGCATGATGATTCATCAGCCGCTGGGCGGGTTCCAGGGCCAGGCGGCGGATTTTGAAATTCATGCCAAGGAAATTCTGGCCGTGCGCGAACGTTTGAACAAGATTCTGTCCCAACACACCGGGCAGACGCTCAAGCAGCTGGAAATCGATACCGATCGCGACCGGTTCATGGACGCCGACGAAGCCATGAAATATGGGTTGATAGACAGCGTTCTTCAAGACCGGGGGGTGGCCAAGAAGGGAGAGTCGAGCTGAATCAGTGGGTTGCGGCGCTGTCATACGCCAACGGCCTGATCCAGGCGCCGTTTCCTTGTCCAAAGGGGCTTGTCTTTAGATATGCCTTGGGTTACAAGTATGGCGTGGGTGAAATGTTGAAAGTGGCCCGGGCGCAGGAGGCTTCGTGAGCGAAGACGGTCAGGAATTCCACGACGACGGCAAGGTGCTGTTCTGTTCGTTCTGCAACAAGAGCCAACGCGAGGTCGGCAAGCTGATTGCCGGCCCGTCGGTCTATATTTGCGACGAGTGTGTGGACCTGTGTAACGAAATCATCCGCGAGGAACTCCAGGAGCGCACGGAGTCCTCGACGTCCAAGTTGCCTAAGCCCCAGGAAATCAAAGCGATCCTCGACCAGTATGTCATTGGCCAGGAGGAGGCCAAGAAAGTCCTCTCGGTTGCCGTCTACAATCACTACAAGCGGATCGAGGCCAAGAGCGATCGTGATGAGGTCGAACTGGCCAAGAGCAATATCCTGTTGATCGGGCCTACCGGATCCGGCAAGACCTTGCTGGCCGAGACGCTGGCTCGCATCCTTAACGTGTCGTTTACGATCGCCGATGCCACGACTCTCACCGAAGCCGGTTATGTGGGTGAAGATGTCGAAAACATCGTGCAGAAACTGCTGCAGAAGTGCGATTACGACGTCGAGAAAGCACAGACCGGAATTGTCTATATTGACGAGATCGACAAGCTTTCGCGTAAGTCCGATAACCCTTCGATCACCCGCGACGTGTCGGGGGAGGGCGTTCAGCAGGCATTGCTGAAACTCATCGAAGGCACCGTGGCTTCCGTGCCGCCGCAAGGCGGGCGCAAGCATCCGCAGCAGGAATTCCTGCAGGTCGATACGCGCAATATTCTGTTTATCGTGGGGGGCGCCTTCGCGGGACTGGAGAAAATCATCCGTGAGCGGACCGAGAAGAGCGGTATTGGATTCATGGCGCCGATCAAGGACTCGGAGGCACTCAGAGCGCAGGAAAGCGATGTGCTGCGCCAGGTGGAGCCCGAGGACCTAATCCGTTACGGCCTGATTCCGGAGTTCGTGGGGCGCCTGCCCGTCGTTGCAACCCTGGAAGCCCTGGATGAAACGGCCCTCGTAAAGATCCTGAGCGAACCGCGTAATGCCTTGATCAAACAGTACAAGCGCCTGTTCGAGATGGAAGGCGTGGAACTGGAATTCCGTGAGGAGGCCCTCGAGGCCTGTGCCCGGATGGCGATGAACCGCAAGACCGGCGCGCGCGGCCTGCGCACGATTCTGGAGCGTGCTCTGCTGAATACCATGTACGATCTGCCGGCACTGGAAAACGTGACCAAAGTCGTCGTGGATGACAAGGTGATTCGTGGTGAATCAAGCCCTTATATCGTTTTCGACCAAGTCGAGCGGTCGCGGGCCGCAAGTGAAGAGTAGCGGCTCGGGTCTGCCGGCACCGCAAACCTCCCTTCATGGGCGCAAGGCCCTCTCGTATCCCTTGAAATACAAGGCGGCAGGCGTCATATAGACCTTGTCCGCTACTGAGATAGACGCGATTTATATGAGCGAAATGAACGAGATTCCCAATCAACTGGCCGTGCTGCCTTTGCGCGACGTGGTGGTCTATCCCCATATGGTGATGCCGCTGTTTGTCGGCCGGCAGGCGTCGGTGCAAGCACTTGAGGCGAGCGTGCGTGGCGATAGCCGTGTCCTGCTGCTGGCCCAGAAGCAGCCCGAGATTGATGAACCGGGCATTGACGACCTGTACCTGGTCGGCACGATTGCCAATATCCTGCAAATGTTGAAACTGCCTGACGGCACCGTGAAGGTTCTGGTCGAGGGCCAGCAACGGGCGACCGTAAGCCGGATCGAGGCTGGTGAGTATTTCCAGGCCACCGTGGACCCTTATGACGAGCAGGAAGAAAAAAGCGAGGATGCCGAGACGGAAGCGACTCAGCGCGCCGCAATCAACATCTTTGAGCAGTACGTCAAGCTGAGCAAGAAAATTCCTGCCGAATTGGTTTCCTCGTTGGGGGACATCGAGTCGCCGGGACGGCTTGCCGACACCATGGCCGCGCACATGACCTTGCGCCTGGAAGATAAGCAAAAATTGCTTGAATTATTGCCTGGACGCGAGCGGCTCGAACGCGTGATGGCCCTTGCCGGTGGCGAAATTGATTTGCTGCAAGTAGAGAGGCGCATTCGCGGCCGGGTCAAGCAACAAATGGAGAAGAGCCAGCGCGAGTATTACCTCAACGAGCAGATGAAGGCCATTCAGAAGGAACTGGGCGACATCGAGGAGGGCGGCAGTGACTTCGACGTTTTAGCCAAGCGCATCGAAGAGGCCGGCATGCCGAAGGAGGCCCGCGAGAAGGCCGATTCCGAGATGGCGAAATTGCGCCAGATGCCCCCCATGTCGGCCGAGGCGACCGTGGTGCGCAATTACCTCGATTGGCTCCTGCAGGTACCGTGGAAGAAGCGTACGCGCGTTCGCCATGACTTGGCGGCGGCCAAGAAAATTCTTGAAGAAGACCATTACGGGCTGGAGAAGGTCAAGGAGCGGGTGCTCGAGTTCCTGGCCGTACAGCAGCGTGTGCGCCGTATGAAGGGTCCCATCCTGTGTCTGGTAGGCCCCCCCGGGGTGGGCAAGACTTCGCTGGGGCAGAGCATTGCACGGGCGACGAATCGGCGTTTCAACCGCGTGTCTCTCGGCGGCGTACGCGATGAGGCCGAGATTCGCGGCCATCGGCGTACCTATATCGGTTCGATGCCGGGCAAGATTGTGCAGAAGCTCGCGAAGGTCGGAACGCGCAATCCGCTGTTCCTTCTCGACGAGATCGACAAGATGTCGATGGACTTCCGTGGTGATCCGTCATCGGCACTCCTGGAGGTGCTGGATCCCGAACAGAACCATGCGTTCAACGATCATTACCTGGAAGTCGATTTCGACCTTTCCGAGGTGCTGTTCATTGCTACGGCGAACAGCCTCAATATCCCGCCGCCCTTGCGCGACCGGATGGAGATTATCCATCTTCCCGGTTACACCGAGGAAGAAAAGATGGCCATCGCGCGCCGCTATCTGGTAGCCAAGCAGATGAAGGCCAACGGCCTGAAGAAGGGCGAACTGGAGATTACGGACGATGCCATTGCCGGCATTATCCGGGTCTATACCCGTGAGGCCGGCGTGCGCAACCTGGAGCGCGAGATCGCGAAGATTTGCCGCAAGGCAGTCAAGAGCCTCTTGCTGGAGTCGGACCAGGAGCACCCGATTACGGTCAATCGCGACAACCTCAGCGACTACCTGGGCGTAGAACGCTACCGTTACGGTCGCGCCGACGAAGAGAACCAGGTCGGGCAGGTGGTGGGTCTGGCCTGGACGGAAGTCGGGGGCGAGTTGCTGCGCATTGAGGCCGCCAACGTGCCCGGCAAGGGCAACCTGATCCATACGGGCCAGTTAGGCGATGTGATGAAGGAATCGGTGCAGGCCGCGCTCACGGTCGTGCGCAGCCGGGCATCGCTACTCGGCATTCCGGAGTCCTCCTTCAAGGAGTTGGATTTCCATATCCATGTGCCGGAGGGCGCTACGCCCAAGGATGGCCCAAGTGCGGGAATAGGCATGACCACCGCTCTGGTTTCGGCCCTGACCGGCATCCCGGTACGCGCCGACGTCGCCATGACGGGAGAAATTACGCTGCGTGGCGAGGTTTTGCCGATCGGGGGGCTGAAGGAGAAACTGCTTGCTGCCCAGCGTGGCGGCATAAAAACGGTCCTTATACCTGAGGAAAATGTGAAGGATCTTGCAGAGATACCGGAGAATGTAAAATCCAGTCTCAAGATCGAAGCCGTACGCTGGATTGATCAGGTGCTCAGTCACGCGCTTGTGAGAGAGCCCAGACCGCTTGCCGCATCCTCGCCAATTGGACCCGATCCCAAGGAGGGCGGGCGGCGCAAAAGCGCGCCGGCTCACTGATTCCGGGCAAATTTTATTTGACATCGTTTTTCACACACTGGTATAAAACAAGCACTGCGGCTGATGCCGCGGTCGCGAGAAGGGCTTGAGGCCCATCTCTCAATACCAGTTTCTGACCTGAGGGGACTCTTGCACATGAACAAAGCAGAACTTGTTGAATCCGTTTCCGAATCGACCGGCCTGTCCAAGGCGGAAGCCGGTCGCGCAGTCGACGCGATGATCGACGGTATTACTCATGCTCTCAAGCGCGGCGATACCGTTTCGCTGGTCGGCTTTGGCAGCTTTGTCGTCCGCGAGCGCGCCGCGCGCACGGGCCGCAATCCGCAGACTGGCGCGACTCTGCACATCCCGGCCAGCAAGGCGCCTGCATTCAAGGCTGGAAAGGCGCTCAAAGATGCCGTAAACTAATACGCTTGGCTCGGGTGCTTAGCTCAGTTGGGAGAGCGTCGCCCTTACAAGGCGAAAGTCGGGGGTTCAAGTCCCTCAGCACCCACCAAGCCGACTGTTAAGGAGTGGTAGTTCAGCTGGTTAGAATACCGGCCTGTCACGCCGGGGGTCGCGGGTTCGAGTCCCGTCCACTCCGCCACCTAAGGGAGGGTGCTCAGTGCACCCTCTCTTGCTATTGAGGACATGGCCCGAGGTCGCCCGGGCGGCGCCAGGGGTGCGTCCATGGTCTGACTCCGGATTGCACGTCTGCAGAAACAGACAAGGCACATAAAGTGCCGCATGGTGGAAGAAGGAAGGATATAAAGATGCTCTCCACGTTCCGATCACATGCCAAGGGATGGATTGCCTGGGCGTTTGTCATCCTCGTCAGTGTGCCCTTCGCCCTATGGGGAGTTGGCCAGTACCGCAGCCTGGTGACGACCAATTACGTAGCCAAGGTCAACGGCACCAAAATCATGCCGAATCGACTCCAACAGGCATATGATCAAGCCTTCCAGCAGCGTCAGGCCCAGCTTGGCGGCAAGTATGACCCGACGCCGGCTCAGCAGAAGCAGCTGAAAATGCAGACTCTGCAAAAGCTGATCGATAGCCAATTGCTCCTGCAGCAGGCCACGAAAGATCAGCTGGTGGCAGGTGCCGGTGATGTGCGTGCGCAGATCGACCAGATTCCCCAATTCCAGCTCAACGGCCATTTTGACTACCAGCAGTACAAGGGCGTTCTTGCTAGTAATGGCCTGACGGTGCCGCAGTTCGAAAGCCAGATTCGCAGCAACATTGTCATGGGACAGTTGCAGGGGGGATTGGCAGATAGTGCTTTCCCTACCTCCCGTGAGGTCGCGAGTCTCGCGGCACTCGCGCAGCAGCAGCGCAAGGCGTCCTGGTTCGTGTTGCCCGTCAAGGACTTCAAGCCTGTCAAGCAGCCTTCCGAGGATGTCATTGCAAGCTATTACAAATCCCATCAAGATGATTATTCGACTCCGGAGACAGTGACCATCTCCTATCTTCGGCTGGACAAGAAAGCGCTGGAACAGCGCATTAGCCCTAAACCCGAGGAGTTGAAGGACTATTACCGCACGCATCAGGCCCAGTACGGCATTCCGCCGGCCCGCAAGGTGGCGGAGATCCTGATCAAGCCATCGGCTTCAAGCACTGCAGCGGTTGCTGCGGCAAAAACCAGGATTAAGAAGTTGCTTGACCAGGTCAAGCAGGCCAAGGATCCTCAGAAGACTTTCGCTGATCTGGCGCGCAAGAATTCGGATGATCGGATATCCAGACGCAATGGCGGTTCAATGGGTTATGTGTCCCGCGGTCAGCTTGCGCAGAACCTGGACAATGCGCTTTTCAAACTGTCCAAGGCAGGGGATTTGACCGGGCCGATACATACGCCAAGGGGTTGGGTGATTTTGCAACTGCTCGGCAAACGAGCAGGTTCCGTAAAGCCTTACGCCGAAGTCAAGGATCAAGTCGCCAAGGACTACCTGGCCGACAAGGCCAAAGGCCTTTATTACAAGCTTGACGGACAGTTTGCGAACCTGACCTTTGAAAACTCGGGATCGTTGGCGGAAGCTGCGAAAGCGCTTGATCTCAAGATTCAGAAGATATCCGGCGTGACGAAAGATCACGGAACCGGCATTGCCAAGAATGCGCAAGTGCGCAAGGCGGCTTTCAGCGACACTGTGCTTAAACAGCGGCAGAACAGCAATCCCATCAAGTTGGGCAAGGAAGATGCCGTTGTGCTGCGCATTTCAAAACTGACACCCAGCAAGGTCAAGCCGCTTGCGGATGTCCATGATGACATCGTTGCTGCATTGATGCAGAAACAAGCAAGAGACGCGGTCGCCAAGGCGGCTTCAAACGCCCTATCCGCATTGCGTGCAGGGACTTCGATGACGCCTGTTGCAAAAGCTCACGGTGCTCAATTGCAGGGTCCGATGCTGATCAAACGAACGGATACGAAGTTGCCTCAAGCTCTGTCGCAGTCTTTGTTCGCGCTGGCTCCTGCGGCCGGCAGCAGTCCCCGCTATGCCTCCGTTAAGTTGAAGGACGGCTCGCAGGCTGTATTTGCTCTGTTGGCTGTGAAGGCGGGTGACCGCAAGAATCTACCAAAGCTGCAGCTGACGGCTTACACACAGGAACTTGGCCGTATCTATGCGCTGGATGTGACACAGTCTTACCTTGACTGGCTGCGTGCGAATGCTGACATCAAGATCGTCAAGGATAATATCCAATAGCCCCCGGTTGCTGACGAGCCGAATGGAACGCCTGCAACCGGAAAAGCGGTTACTGCTCTGATCCGTTAGCAGAACGGTTGCGTGGATCCCTTGGCCGAATAAAGCCCGGAGGTTGGATGTTCGTACTCCTGCCCATTTTGTGGCTCATCCTGTGGCTAATTATCGGTGGAATTGTTGGTGCCCTGAGTGGGTTGTCTCCTCAGCACGGGGGGCTTTATCTTTTCCTGCTCGTATTCCTGGGAGGCTGCTTCGGACTCCCCGTGGTGGGCGGACTGGTCTGGTGGATCCGGGCACACATTCGCGGGCGCCATTAAACACGCGCAACTCAGCTTTGCTCCACGTCGGCTAAAACCAAAATCAAGCAAACATGCTCTTCAGCCGTTATTGTCTGTTTTTTACCGCTTCAAAGCGTCCGCCACGGGCAAGAGCATGAGCCTCTTGCAGGGCGACCGATAGCGATGCAAGCTCGATTTGTCCGGTGCTGCGAATTTCAGCCAGCATCGAGTGGAAATGCTCGATCGCTTTTTCTCGGCGCTTGACCCAGTTTTCAACGCGTTGCATTGCCGGCGTTTTGCGCGATTTGTCGCCAAGTACATCAATCGTAAGGCGTCGCTGCTGCGCATACAGGCCTTCACGCAACGTGGCCCGCGCCAGGGCCTTCCAGTGATCGTCTGCGGGTAAAGCTTCGATTTGTTCGCGCAACCAGTCGAATTCCAGATCCGAACCCATCAGGAAATAGGCACGAGCCGCGTCGGTGGCACTGAGGTTTACACGCGAGGCAACCTCGGAGATATCGAATGACGAAAACAGGTAGGGCAAGGCGGCAATCCGCTTGGCGAGAGCGACAGGTATCCCCTGGTCCACATAACCGTCCTGCTTGTTCCGGTATTGTTCCGCCTGGGTCTCCGGGAGCAGGGTTTCGAGTTCCTGACTGATAGCCTGCGTGGTTTCACGGAAAAATTTCACGGTATCGCTGATATTGGCCGAGCCATATCCGTGCTCAAGTATCCAGCGGGTCGCATGGCGTACAAGATGTCCCGTGAAAATAATGATTTTGCTTTGGGTTTGCGCCGGCAGCTTCGGACCCAGTGCTTCCAGGCTGCGCCAGAAATCGACCATGTTCAGTGCTTCGCGCGCAATACTGTAAGCGCGCGCAACCGCGCTCATATCGGCACCGGTTTCTTCCTGGATACGAAACGGGAAGGTGGGGCCCATGCGGTTGATCATGCTGTTGGTGATGGCCGTGGCAATGATTTCAGCTTGCAGGGGATGCTTTGGCATCAGGTTCGAGTAGTCATTGCGCAACGGAGCCGGAAAGTAGTCGACCAGCTCGCCCTTGAGGTAAGGATCGTCGGCAAGAGCCTGAGCGTCCAGTTCGTTGTACAGGGCGATCTTGCTGTAGGCGAGTAGAACCGCAAGTTCCGGGCGCGTAAGCCCCCGTCCGCTGGTGCGCCGTTCTGCAATGTCGTCGTCATTCGGCAAAAATTCCAGTTGCCGGTTGAGATACCCCTGACGCTCGAGAACCCGGATCAGGTGGGCGTCCTCATTAAGCCTTGTGCGGGACTGGTACTCGGCGACCGACAGGGCCAGGCTCTGCAGGTAATTGTCTCGCAAGACCAAATGTTCGACTTCGTCGGTCATTTCCGCCAGCAGCTTGCGACGTGCCGGTTCGCTCATGCGCTTGTGCTCGCGCACGACATTGAGCAGGATCTTGATGTTGACTTCATGGTCGGAGCAATCTACGCCGGCCGAGTTGTCGATGAAGTCGGTGGTAATGCGGCCGCCATGCAGGGCGAATTCGATGCGCCCGCGTTGCGTCAGTCCCAGGTTGCCGCCTTCGCCGACTATCCGGCACCGCAGATCCCGTCCGTTGACCCGCACAGCATCATTGCTGCGATCACCCGCGTCTGCATGGGTTTCATGCTGCGACTTCACATAAGTCCCGATGCCGCCGTTCCAGAGCAGGTCGACCGGCGCCTTGAGAATGGCGCTAACCAGTTGCTGAGGTGTGAACACATCGGTGTCCACACCGAGTGCTTCCTGCGCCTGGGGACTGATCCGGATCGTCTTGGCCGAGCGTTCGTAGATGCCGCCGCCCTCGGAAATCAGGGAACGATCGTAGTCATCCCAGGTGGAGCGGGGTAATTCAAACAGCCGCTTGCGTTCCTCGAAGCTCCGGGCCGGATCCGGGTTCGGATCGATGAATATGTGCATGTGATTGAAGGCTGCGCGCAGGCGCAGAGTCTTCGAAAGAAGCATGCCATTGCCGAAAACGTCGCCTGACATGTCGCCGATGCCAACGGCGGTGATTCCATCTTTTTCCGGATCGATATCGAATTCCCGGAAGAGCCGGCGCACGGATTCCCAGGCGCCCTTGGCCGTGATGCCCATGCCCTTATGGTCGTAGCCGACTGAACCTCCTGAGGCGAAGGCATCGCCGAGCCAGAAGTTGTAGTCCGCCGCGACTTCGTTGGCCAGGTCCGAGAAGCTTGCGGTGCCCTTGTCGGCGGCCACCACGAGATACGGATCGGGATCGTCGTGGCAGACCAGGTTGTCAGGACAGACAGGCTTGCCGCCGACGATATTGTCGGTCAGGTCGAGCAGGCCGCGAATGTAATCGCGGTAACAGCGTTTGACCTCGGTGAGCACGGTATCGCGGTTAGTGGTCTTGGGCAGGCGCTTGGTGATGAAGCCGCCTTTCGACCCGACGGGGATGATGACGGTGTTCTTCACCATCTGCGCCTTCATCAAACCGAGTACTTCCGTTCGGTAGTCGGCCTGGCGGTCCGACCAGCGCAGTCCGCCACGTGCTACGCGGCCACCGCGCAGGTGAATACCCTCGACATGGGGGGCGAAGACAAAAATCTCGTATAACGGACGGGGTAGCGGTAATTCGGGCACCTTCGAAGAATCCAGCTTGAACGACAGGAAATGCCGCCGCTTGCCGCGTGCGTTGCGCAGGAAGTGATTGGTGCGCAGGGTGGCCTTCATGGCCGAAGCGAAGGCGCGCATGATGCGGTCTTCGTCCTGGCCGCGCAATTCGGTGATCCTGTCGAAGGCTTCTTTCTTGGCTGCCTCCGTGAGTTCGGTCCGGGCAGTTTCGTCAAGATCTGGATCGAAACGCGACTCGAAGTAACGAACGAGGGGGGCGATGATTTCCGGATGCGCGGCAACCACCTGTTCGATGTAACGTTCGCCGAAAGGCATGCCGGTTTGCAACAGATATTTAGCGTAGGCGCGTACGATTCGGGTCTGATGCCAGTCCAGTCCGGCATTGAGGATCAGATTATTGATGCTGTCGTTTTCGCTGATACCGTTCCACAATGCGAGGAAAGCTTCGCGAAACCGCGGTGTCATCTGTTTGAGATCGATATCGGCTTCGTCCGCGGTCAGCGCGTCAAAGTCGTGGATCCAGAAGATGGAATCGTCGGCAAGTTGGATGCGATAGGGACGCTCCGCGATGATCTTCATGTCCATGTTCTCCAGCAAAGGGAGTATGTCGGACACGATGATCGGCTGCTCGTGGCTGAAGACCTTCAGTTTGAGCACGTTTTGCGGGTTGTTTTCCGGACGATAGGGGTGAATGTCGATCGGGTTGTCACTGCTCAGAGAGGCAAGAGTCTTGATGTCTTGCAGTGATTCTTCGGGGCGAACCTCTTCCTGATAGGCAAGCGGGAACCGTTGACCCCAACGCTCGAACAATCGCATGCCCTTCTCCTCGCTGTAGCGACGTAGAAGAGCGGCGCGAAGACGGTCATCCCAGGTTCGGCTGGCTTCGCTGAGGGCCTTTTCCAGGCGTTTCAAGCCGATGCGGGCGTGTTGCCAGGGGCGTGTGTGGACAATCAGGTGTACCCGGGCGAGCCGCGATTCGCCCATGTGGACGAACACTTCGATCTTACCTTTGGTCCCCAGGGCTTCGCCTAGGATCTCCTGGATGTGCTCGCGCACCGATGAATTGTAGCGGTCACGCGGGACGTAAACCAGGCAGGAGTAAAAGCGTCCGAACGCATCCCGGCGGACAAACAGGCGAACCTGTGAGCGTTCCTGGATGTGCAGGATACCCATCGTCAGGTCGTAGAGTTCGTCCTCGCCGGCCTGGAACAATTCGTCACGCGGCAGGGTTTCGAGTGCATGCACCAAACCTTTACCGGCATGGCTATTCGGCTGCAGATGCGAGCGCGAAAGAACATGCTGCATCTTGCGCCGCACAATCGGTATCTCGCGCGGGCTATGGCTGTAGACCTGGGATGTGAACAAGCCCAGGAAGCGGTACTCGCCGCAGACTTCACCGTTCTCGTCGAATTGTTTGAATCCGATGTAATCCAGAGGAGCCGGGCGATGCACGGTGGATATGGCGTTGGCCTTGGTGATGATGACCAGTTCGCGTTCACGGGCCCTGGAACGCAGTTCGCCGCTTAGCTTGAGCGGTTTTTCCTGGCTTGCCGGTTGGTCATCGCGCAGGATGCCGAGTCCGCTGTCTGCCACGCTGCGCAGCGTGTCGGTATTGGCACCGCGCTCCAGTTTGTACTCCCGGTAACCCAGAAAGGTGAAATGGTTGTCGACCAGCCAGTGCAGGAAATGGCGGCCTTCTTCGATCTCACCGGGATCGAGCGGCGAAGTATCCGGGTTGAGTTCATAGGCCAGTGCTTCCGCGCGGTCGCGCATGGCTGTCCAGTCGTGAACGGACGCTGCGGTGTCGTTAAGCGATCGTTCTATGTCTAGTTTTATCTGGTCGAGTTTATCGGTACTGGCGACGCGATCCACTTCCAGGTGGACGAATGACTCGTCGCGACCTTCGGGGGCTCCATGTTTGGCGAAGCGCTCGATTCGTCCGTCAGCATCTCGTTTAACCGCAATGATTGGGTGAATCGTCTGATGCACGCTCAGTCCGTGCTGCTGGGCGACCATCGTGATTGCATCGACCAGAAATGGCATATCGGTCGTGACTGTTTCGATTACCGTATGTATGCTGCGCCACCCATGGGCCTTGGTTTGAGGGTTGTAGACGCGCACGGCAATCTCGTTGTTTTTGCGCCGGCTACCCAGTGCCAGGTGATACAGTGCGGCATTTGCCGTGTCTTCAGGCGAATAGTCCTTCAGGTCTTCGAGACCGACGTCGGCATAATAGAGGCGGAGGAAATCCTCTCGCAGTGCCGGTTGAATGTCGCTCCCGGAGGCATTTTTTGCCGTTTTCAGGACCCGGGAAAAAAACTCGCTTTCGTGACGGACTTTCGCTGCTTTTTTCGTAGCCATTTCCAGAGTACGTCTGCTTGATGACGCAAAGCGCATATTGTAACGCTGCTGCGCCTCAAGAGCGCGTCTGAAACCGATTTTGTAATGGTGCCGGCCCGAGAGCCGGCACCATTTTTATTCAGAACGGATGCTGTAGATCCTTGATCATGGCTGCCAGGAAGCGGCAGGCTTCGCCGCCGGTGACCGCGCGATGGTCGAAGGTCAGCGATAGCGGGATTCGCTTGTGGGTCTCGATCCCGCCCATGACGGGCACCACGTCGTGGCGGATGCCGCCGGTTCCGACGATGGTGACCTGCGGGGGCACGATCACGGGACTGGCATAGCGGCCCGCCATCATCCCGAAGTTGGACAGGGTGATAGTGGGATTCTGCATGTCCTGTGGGTTGACCGTACGTTCGCGCGTGGCGATTTTGACCCGGTTGAGTTCGTGCCGCAGGATGTCGCCGTTCATGGTGTCGACGCCGCGCATCACCGGGACGATCAGCCCGTCGGGCGTGTCCACCGCCAGGGCGAGATCGACGTGTTTATGGATGGTGCGGGTCATTGCCTCGCCATCAAACCAGGCATTGAGGCAGGGCTCGGCCCGGCAACCAGCCACCAGAGCGCGCACGATGCGGGCCGTGATGTCCTGGCCAGGCTGCCAGTAATGGATGTCGGCGTCATCGAACAGGCTCGTCGGCATCACCAGATCGCGCGACTGGGTCATGCTCTGCACCATGGCGCGGCGCGGCCCGCGGATGGGTTCGGCTTTGCCGTAGTTCACCGGCTTGGCCGTAGCGCTCGGCGCTGGCGGCGGCATCTTCGTCTGGGAGGGAGCGGCTGAGGGACCGGTGGCTGCATGTTTTTCCACGTCGGCGGCCGTGATTTGCCCGCGGTGGCCGGTCGCCGCGACCTGGCTCAGGTCGACGCCGAGTTCCTTGGCCTTGGCGCGTGCGGTCGGCGCCGCCTTGGGTCGGCCGTTGCCGCCCTTGGGCTTGCGCCGGATGATGTGTTCCTGCTCGAGGTCCTCACTGCTCGCGGGCATGGCGCCCACCACGGTACCGCTGTCTTCGCGTACTTCTTCGCTCTTTTTCTCGGCCTTTTTGGCGGCCGGCTTGCTCTTGGCAGACTTACTGTCGCCTTCGCCTTCCACCTCGAAATCGACCAGTGGCGTGTGTACGTCCACGACGTCGCCTTCCTTGGCATACAACTTGGCTATCGAGCCCGTGTAAGGGGAGGGTACGTCCACCACGGCCTTGGCGGTTTCGACGGCGGCCAGCGGGTCGCCGGTCTCGATTTTGTCGCCTTCCTTGACGTGCCAGGTCACGATTTCGGCATCGGCCAGGCCTTCGCCCAGGTCGGGCAGGTCAAAAGTGGTGATCGCCATTATTCGGCCTCCATGCTGCGCTTGACCGCAGCCTTGATGCGGGAAACGGACGGCAGGTATTCGTATTCCAGCCGGAACAGGGGCATGACGGTGTCGTAGCCGCTGACACGCTCGATTGGGGCGCGTAGCGAAAACAGCGCCTTCTCCGCGACTTCGGCGGCAATCTCGGCGCCGACGCCGCAGCTGCGCGGCTCCTCCGCCACGATCACCAGGCGGCCCGTGCGTTCCACGGACTCGAGGATGGTTTCCATGTCGAGCGGCTTCAGGCAGGCGGCGTCGATGACTTCGCAGTCAATCCCCTCGTTGGCCAGCTCGTTGGCAGTCTTGAGGGTTTCATGCATCATCGCGCCCCAGGACACCAGCGTGACGTCGCTGCCTTCGCGCAGCACGAAGCAGGTCTCCAGCGGCAGCGCCTCGCCGTCGTCCGGCACGTCCTGCTTGGTGATGCGGTAAATGCGCTTCGGTTCGAGAAATACGACCGGATCCGGGTCACGGATCGCGGCGAGGAGCAGACCATAGGCGCGGCGCGGGGAAGAGGGCATGACCACCTTCAAGCCGGGGATATGGGCATACATGGCCTCCATGCTCTCGGAGTGGTGCTCCGGAGCATGGATGCCGCCGCCGGAGGGCGCGCGCAGCACCATCGGGCAGGTGAGGCGGCCGCGGGTGCGGGTGCGCAGGCGCGAGGCATGGCTGACGAGCTGGTCGACGGCCGGGTACATGAAGCCGCTGAACTGGATCTCGCCGACCGGCTTGAGGCCCTGGGCGGCGGCGCCGACGCACAAGCCGGCGATCATCGCTTCGGCCAGGGGGGTATCGAACACGCGCTCTTCGCCGAAGCGTTTCTGCAAGCCATCGGTGGCGCGGAACACGCCGCCGTTGGCGCCGACGTCCTCGCCGAACACCACCACGGAATCGTCGTGCTCCAATTCCCAGGCCATCGCCTGGGTGATGGCTTCCAGCATCGTGATCTTGTGGGATTTCTCAGCCATGGGCCTCGCCCTCCATGCGTTCGGCCTCTTCGCGTTGCTCGCGCAGCAGCTCGGGCAACTCGGCATACATGTAATCGAACATCGCCCCGACCGGTTGGCGTGGGGTGTCCAGGTAAGTCTTGACGGAAGCCTCGATGCTTGCCTTGTTCTCGGCGTCGAGGGCCTTCTGTTTTTTCTCGTCCCAGGCCTTGAGCGACTCCAGGTATTTACGCGTGCGCACCAGAGGTTCCACGGAGCGGGCCGCTTCCACTTCCTCGTTCGGGCGGTAGCGGCGGGCGTCGTCGGCCGTGGTGTGATCGGAGAGGCGGTAGGTGAGGGCCTCGATCAGGGTTGGGCCTTTGCCCTCGCGGGCGCGCTTGAGCGCGTCTTCGGCCACCTTGCGCACCGCGACGATGTCGTTGCCGTCGACCTGAATGCCCTCGATGCCGGCGGCGATGGCCTTCTGGGCCAGCGTTTCCGCGCGGGTCTGCTTCGACAGCGGGACGGAAATGGCCCACTTGTTGTTCACCGAGACGAAGACGATCGGCAGCTGGAAGGCGCCGGCGGAGTTCAAGGCCTCGTAAAAGGCGCCCTCCGAGGTGCCGCCGTCGCCGAGCATGGCGACCACGGCGCGTTTTTCCTTGCGGGTCTTGAAGGCTAGCGCCGCGCCGGCGCCGTACATGGTCTGGGTCGCGATGGGCACGCACCAGGGGAAATCGTGGCGCGGGCCGGAGAAATCATTGCCGCGCTCGTCACCGCCCCAGTAGAGCAGGATTTCCTCGGGTTTGACGCCGCGCCAGAACTGGGCGCCGTATTCGCGGTAAGAGGGGCAGAGCACATCGCCTTCCTGCATGGCGGCGCCGACACCGACATGGGCGGCTTCATGCCCCAGGCATGAGGCATAAGTGCCCAGCTTGCCGGTACGCTGCAGGGCGATGGCACGCGTGTCGAAAGCACGCGTCAGGCTCATGGCCTGGTACATCTTCACCATCTCTTCGGGATCGCGGGCAAAAGCCGGAAGCTGCTTGACGCAGGGCTTGCCCTCGGCATCGAGTAATTGCTCGTATTTGATTTCGAACCGTGCCTGGGTTTTCACGGCACCTCCTGATTGTGAAACAGATGCGGCCGCGGGCCGAACGCGTCATTATAACGGAGCCTTCGCATGGATCAGTGTTTCCCGGCTCGTGTCATGCTATCTTCCGCATGTTTGCCATCGCAGCGAGGCAGGAGACCGGGATGAATCGCAGGGAGCTGGACAAAGACATCGAGCTGGACCTTGGCGGCAAATTGACCTATGGCGCATACCTTCAGCTCGATACTTTGCTGAGCGCCCAAAAGCCGCTTTCCGACCCGCCTCATCATGATGAGTTTCTTTTTATAATTCAACACCAAGTTGCTGAATTGTGGATGAAATTAATCATTCATGAGCTGCAACAGGCCTGCCGTTACGTGGCCGGGGACGATTTGCGTCACGCCTTCAAGGGGCTGGCCCGCGTCAAGCAGATCCAGGAGCAATTGATCGGCCAATGGGCCGTGCTGGAGACGCTCACGCCCCATGAGTACCTGCAATTCCGCCCGGTCCTGGATAGCGCCTCGGGTTTCCAGTCTTACCAGTACCGGGCGCTGGAATTCCTGCTCAACAACAAGGACGACGCGCTTCTCAAGGCGCACCGCCATAACAAAGCCGTGCATGAATGGCTGGAGGGCATCCTGCGCGCGCCCTCGATTTATGACGAATTCCTGCGCTATCTTTCGCGCCATGGGTTCGACCTGCCTGCGGATCGCATCGAGCGGGATTATTCCGTGCCGTACGAAGCGCATCCCCAAGTCACCGCCGTATTCCGCATGATCTACGAGCAGGCGGGGGCGTATTTCGATGAATACGAGATGTGCGAGAAGCTGGTGGATGTCGAGGTGAACCTGCAGCGCTGGCGCTTCCGCCACCTGTGCGCGGTCGAACGCATCATCGGGCACAAGCGCGGGACTGGCGGCTCCTCGGGCGTGGACTTCCTGCGCCGGGCGCTGGATCTGCGCAGTTTCCCGGAGCTGATCGACGTACGCACGGAGATCGGAACCTGATCATGGGATCACTGTCCTTAGTTAGGCAATAAAAGGAACCTGAACATGCATGTTGTCGATACCGAAGCCCGGGATCCGGGGTTTGCCAAGACCTTTGGACATCCGCGTCCCGTGTGGATGCTGTTCGGCGTCACCATCGGCCTCAATTTCGCCTTTTATGGTTTTCGTGCCTATCTGGCGCCATACATGGAGGGCTTTTTCGCGGCCCTGGGGCCGGCCGCGGCGGAGCAACAGGCCGATCTGCTGAGCAGTGGCTTCCTCGCCCTGATGTACGCCACGCCGATCATCGGCGGTTACGTTGCCGACAAGATCCTGGGCGAGGCGCGTTCCCTGCTGATCTCCCTCTGGTTGACGGTGCTGGGCCTGGGACTGATGGCGTCGCCGACGCTGATCGGCTTCGAGATCGGCATGGCCCTGTTCGCGCTCGGAGCCGGACTGGGTATTCCGTTGACCGTCCTGATCGGACGCACCTACGGGCCGGGGGATGCGAAAAGGGAAGGCGGCTATACGCTGTTCTACATGGCCATCAACCTGGGAGCGGTCATCGCGCCATGGGTCTGCGGTATCTGGATCGGCGCCCATTATGGTTACCGCTGGGGGTTCATCGCCGCCGCGGGGGGAATGGCGGTCGCGGCGCTGATATTCCAGCGCTACCATCGCATCCTGCGCCCGGCATTGCCGCCCGGCGAGCACCTGCATGGCCGTAAGGCAACCCTGTGGACGCTGGTGATCATCGCGCTGCTGGTCTATCCCACTGCCTTGTTGTTGTCCTTTCCCGCGGTGCTGCGCTGGGCCATGTACAGCCTTATGGCGTTGCTCGTCGCGTATTTCTTTTTCAGCAGCATTCGCCGTGGCCATCGTATCCAGACGCATCGCTATATCGCTCTGTTCTTGCTCTTCGTGCCCTACGTGGTGTTCTGGGCGTTCAGCCTGCAGGGCGCGACCTCCCTCAACTTCCTGGCGCGCGATTTCGTGACTGCCCCGTTCGACTGGAACTACACCGTCTTCCAGTCGGCCAACCCGGCCTTCATCCTGATGTTCGCCCCCGTCCTGGCACTGCTTTGGCCGTGGCTGGATCGCAAGGGCAGGGATCCGTCGACACCGCGCAAGTTCGGCATCGGGCTCTTGCTGGTCGCCCTGGGCTATGGGGTGCTGGTCCTGGCCATCAACCATATGCAGGACCCGACCGGGCACATTACCTGGTGGCCGCTGGTCCTGTGCTACCTGCTGGCGACCCTCGGGGAACTCGCGCTGTCACCGATCGGCTATGCCCTCGTGGGCCAGTTGGCGGCCCCGGAAGAGGCGTCTCTGGCCATGGGCGGCTGGTTCTTCGGTGTGTCGCTGGCCTACCAGTTGGGCGGTTGGATCGCGACCCTGACCACGCCGGGTAATGGTGCGCAGGTCTTGACGAGAATCGGCGATTACGCTCACGTCTACAGCCTGCTGTTCTGGTGGGGACTGGGCATCGCGGCCGTATTCCTGGTGGCGGCGCCGTGGATAAAGCGCCTGATGCACGGCATCCACTAGCAGGCGAGGGCGTGTGGCTCGAGTCGGATGATTCAAACGGTCGTATCAACCGCCTGATCCGGGTCATTTACGGGTCCGTTGCGAGGCATTCGCGATGGTCGGGGCGGTATACTGAACAGATGATCCGGCGCGCTGGAACGACCCGCGCAGCAAGCATTTTCGACACTATTACAGGAGGAATGCAGCATGAGTGCACAGCCCAATCTCGGCATGGAGGTAACGACTTTCGACAACCCCATGGGCGTCAACGGATTCGAATTCGTCGAATTCGCCGCGCCGGAGCCCAAGCTGCTCCATGATCTATTCCCCCGCCTCGGATTCACGCCCGTGGCGAAGCATAAATCCAAGAAAATCACCCTGTACCGCCAAGGCGACTGCAGTTTCCTGGTGAACGAGGAGCCGGAATCCTTTGCGTCGGCGTTTGCCGAGAAGCATGGTCCCTGTGCCTGTGGGTTCGCGATCCGCTTTACCCGGCCCGCGGAGGAAGTGCACGAGGGAGCCCTGGCCAACGGCGCCGAGCCGATTTCCGGGCTCGAGGAGACCAAGGCCGTCGACGTTCCGGTGATCCAGGGCATCGGCGGCAGCATGCTCTACCTCGTGGATCGTTACGGCGACAAGGGCGAGGTCTATGAAGACGAGTACGAGTGGTTGTCGGGTGTGGACCATCATCCGAAGGGGTTCGGGCTGACTTTCATCGATCACCTCACGCATAACCTGTATTTCGGCAACATGGAAAAGTTTGCCGATTTCTATGAGCGCGTCTTCAATTTCCGCGAGATCCGTTACTTCGACATCAAGGGCGCCAAGACGGGATTGGTGTCCAAGGCCATGACCGCGCCGGACGGCATCGTGCGCATCCCGCTCAACGAGTCCTCCGACGAGAAGAGCCAGATCAACGAATACCTGGAAGAGTACAAGGGCGAAGGCATCCAGCACATTGCCTTGTTCACGGATAACATCTACGAGACCGTGGAAGCCATGCGTGCCAAGAATGTCGAGTTCCTGGATACGCCGGACACCTATTACGAGATCGTCGAGGAGCGGGTGCCCAATCATGGCGAGGATCTCGAACGCATGAGGAAGAATCGCCTGCTGCTCGATGCGGATGACGAAACGAAAACGAAGCTGTTGCTGCAGATCTTTACCCAGAACTGCATCGGACCGATCTTTTTCGAAATCATCCAGCGCAAGGGCAACGAGGGTTTCGGTAACGGCAACTTCACGGCTCTGTTCGAATCGATCGAGCGCGATCAGATGAGGCGTGGCGTTCTCTAAACCGGTGCTTTTACGTCGACAGGGACACCAAGGGAGTCGAAATGTCGAGCAAAGATAAGACAGGCGTCGAATATATGAGCGGTTTCGGCAGCGAGTTTGCAACCGAAGCCTTGCCCGGTGCCTTGCCAACTGGGCGCAATTCTCCGCAAAAGGTGGCCTACGGGCTTTATGCCGAGCAACTCTCGGGTACGGCTTTTACCGCGCCGCGGCACCAGAACCGCCGCAGCTGGCTGTATCGCATTCGTCCGGCCGCAGTGATGGGCAAGCCGTTCGAACTGCTCCCCGAAGGGCGTTTCCACAACCGTTTCGACGAGTTGCCTCCGACCCCGAACCAATTGCGTTGGGATCCGTTCCCATTACCCAAGGATTCCACGGATTTCGTGAATGGCCTGTTCACGATTGCCGGTAACGGCGGTGCAGAATCGCTGGGCGGTTGCGGCATTCATATTTACGCAGCCAACGATTCCATGGGCGACCGTTTCTTTTATAACGCCGACGGCGAGATGCTGATCGTTCCGGAAAAGGGGCGGTTGCATATCGAAACGGAGATGGGCACGCTCGAGGTGGCACCGCTCGAAATCGCGGTAATTCCGCGCGGTGTGCGGTTCCGCGTCGTGTTGCCTGACGGGGAGGCCCGCGGCTACGTGGGCGAGAATTTCGGGGCGCCCCTGCGCCTGCCGGAGCTCGGACCCATCGGCGCGAACGGCTTGGCCAATGCGCGCGATTTCCTCTATCCCGTAGCCGCATACGAGGATCGGGATGAAGCCTGTGAACTGGTGTGCAAGTTCCAGGGCCGCCTATGGTTGGCGGAGCAGGGCCATTCGCCGCTGGATGTTGTCGCCTGGCACGGCAACAACGCGCCCTACAAATATGACCTCATGCGATTCAACACCATCGGATCGATCAGCTACGATCACCCCGATCCCTCGATCTTCACCGTGTTGACGTCACCCAGCGATACGCCCGGCACGGCCAACCTCGACTTCGTGATTTTCCCGCCGCGATGGCTGGTGGCCGAGGATACTTTCCGTCCGCCCTGGTATCACCGCAACATGATGAGTGAGTTCATGGGGCTGATCCATGGCGAATACGATGCCAAGGCAGGTGGCTTCATGCCCGGCGGCTCGTCGCTGCATAACTGCATGATCGGCCACGGCCCCGATGCCGGCAGCTTCGAAAAGGCCGTTGCCGTGGATACGACGAAGCCGCAGCACATTACCGACACCATGGCGTTCATGTTCGAAACCTGCCGCGTGATTCGCCCGGTTAAGCAAGCACTCGAGGCGAAGGAACTGCAGCCCAAGTATCACGCCTGTTGGCAAGGCATCAAGAAACATTTCGATCCGTCTGCGGCGAGTTGAATATTTACCGCTGAGGATAGCGGCACTGCCCGCAAGCTGACAGCCGGTCCAGTCAGATGAACAAGGATGATGTATGAAGTTAGGTAGTTTGAAGGAAGGTGGAAGCGACGGTACGCTGGTTGTCGTCAGCCGCGATTTGACGCGGGCCGTGCGGGCCTCGTCCATTGTGCCCAACCTGCGTGAAGCGCTGGAAAGCTGGGACGCCGCAGCCCCGGAACTGGAAAACCTCTATAAGGATCTCAACGCCGGCAAGGCGGGCAACGCATTCGATCTGGATTTCGCGCAACTGGCCGCGCCGTTGCCGCGGGCCTGGGAATTCCTGGATGGCTCGGCGTACCTGCCGCATGTCGAGCGCGTGCGCAAGGCGCGGGGTGCCGAGGTGCCGGATACTTTTTATACCGATCCGCTGATGTACCAGGCGACCAGTGCCGGTTTCCTGGGACCACGCGATCCGATCCCTGTCGTGAGCGAGGATTACGGCATCGACCTGGAAGCCGAAGTCATTGTCGTGACGGGCGACGTCCCCATGGCCGCCACGTCTGAGCAGGCCGGCAAGGCCATCCGCCTGGTCGGGCTGGTCAACGACATCAGTCTGCGCGGGTTGATCCCGGCGGAGCTGAAAAAGGGGTTCGGCTTCCTTCAATCCAAGCCGCGTTCAGCGTTGTCGCCGGTGTTCGTCACGCCGGACGAACTGGGCGATGTCTGGAAGGCCTACAAGCTGCACCTGCCCATGCGCACCTGGCTCAACGGCCAATGGTTGGGCGAGGCCGACTGCGGCGTGGATATGCAATTTAGCTTCGGCCAGTTGGTGGCGCATGCCGCCAAGACCCGCCCGCTCACCGCGGGTACCCTGGTGGGTTCCGGCACCATCGCCAACGAGGACACCGGCAAGGGCGCTTCCTGCCTGGCCGAACAGCGTACGGTCGAAACCCTGCGCGACGGTAAACCGACGACGCCGTTCCTGAAGTTCGGCGACACCGTCCGCATCGAGATTCTCGATAACGACGGCGAGAGCATCTTCGGCGCTATCGAACAGTCGATCGAGCAGTACAAGCCTTGATGGAACTCTATGGCTACTGGCGTTCCTCGGCCGCCTACCGGATTCGCATCGCGCTCAACCTGAAGGGCTTGGAGGCGCGTCACCATCCCGTGAATTTGCGCACGGGCGAGCACCGGGAGCCAGCCTACCGCAAGATCAACCCGCAAGGGCGGGTTCCGACGCTGGTAGATGAGGGCGTGTCTTACACGCAATCGATCGCAATACTGGAATATCTCGAGGAGCGTTTCCCGGATACCCCACTGTTGCCACGGGCGCCGGCCGAGCGCGCACGGGTGAGGGCACTCGTGCAATTGGTCGCTAGCGACATGCACCCGGTCAACAATCTCAGCGTGTTGCAGTACCTGGTCAAGGAACTCGGCGCGAGCGACGAACAGAAACTCGCCTGGTACCGGCATTGGATCGCGGAAGGCTTCACCGCCCTCGAAGCCATGCTCGCAGGTGATTCACGCACCGGACGCTATTGCCACGGTGACACGCCCGGCATGGCCGACCTGTGCCTGGTACCGCAGGTCTACAACGCCCGCCGCTTCGAGTGCGATATGACGCCGTATCCCACCATCGTTCGCATCGATACTGCCTGCGCAGAGCTCGAAGCCTTCAAGAAGGCCATTCCCGAAGCCCAGCCCGACGCATCAGGAAATAGCTGACGCCTCCATCCGGCCTGCCGGATACCAGCCCTGCTATTTGGCGTTGGGACAATGCAAGTAGGTATCCAATGACTTCTCCCAGGCCTTTTCCGCGTTGAAGTTCCGTACCAGCCCTCTCGGTGACTTTCGACCGGTAAATGCTCGCATGCCATGCTGGACCATATAGCGCGGGTAGTAATCCGGTGGTCCTATCTTGCGGACGCGTGTGCAATAGGCCTTCAATTTGGGCGGATTGCCCATCAGTGCCTTGATGGATTTCAA
>Ga0307440_1000098_pt1 | contig 36603 bp, 31 predicted proteins | sample SalMarWE160410MG_FD_202150 | JGI IMG/M metagenome (GOLD analysis project Ga0307440, IMG submission 202150) | Salt marsh sediment microbial communities from the Plum Island Ecosystem LTER, Massachusetts, United States - WE1604-10 | ecosystem: Environmental > Aquatic > Marine > Intertidal zone >...
CACTTAGAGTTGGTCTAGGCGGAGTGCCTGATGTGCTTGACGGTATAAATGACGGTACATGCAAGTTGTTCATATAATATAAGATATGGAGAACAATAGGTTACGCTGACAATGCGAGTGACACCCTCCCGCCAATTCTGTCGCCAATGAATGAATGAGCCTGCCAAGTTTATTGCTGCGGGCTCATTCGCGTTTCTCGCTGTTAGCTAAGATCCTCATATGCCGTCTGTTTTTGGCTCCCATTCAGGAGGTGCTCTCGTGGATGACGTTGCCGAACTCGTCGTAGTCCATGCGCTGGACAATGGAGCCGTCCGTGGTGTTCACCACCAGGCGCGGGCTGCCCAGGTTGTAATTAAGTATTGTGTCCCCAGAACTCCCCCGGGGCTGAAAGGACGGACTTGGAGATCGACTCGCAGGTCAGGCCAATTTGGCTTTCTCTTTCTTCGCCTTCTTCGCCTTCTCGGCAGCGGCTTTCTCGGCCTCTGCCTTCTCGACAGCAGCCTCCTCAGCCGCCGCTTTCTCGATCTCTGCCTTCTCAGCTTCCGCCGCTTCCTTGTCCTGGTATTCCTCTTTCAGCCGATCGATCAGGCCGTAGAGCACAAGCTGGTCGCCTTTCTTCAATTCCTCTTTCATCAGCCGGGCTGGCAGCCAGGTGCGGCCGCGTTCGATGCCGATGATCAGCGTGTCCCTCCTGGTCTTGCCGATCTGTACGATCGACTTGCCGAGGAAAGGGGAGTCGGCGCCGATTTCCAGTCTGACCAGGCCATAGCCCTCGGCCAGATGCAGCAACTCCTCGATCGGGGCGTACTCGAACTCGAAGCTGTTGCGCAGATAGCTCTCGACGAGATTTTCCCAGCGCTGCATCAGACCGGTGGAACGCGCGATCAGATAAATGACGAGCACGCCGAGGGCGAGCAGCAACACGGTGCGCGGCAGATCCTGGGCGGAGCTGGCGGCCAGGGTGCTGGTGGCGCTGACGATCACCGTCACGACGCCGGCATAGCCGCCGATCATCAGGTAACTGATGATCTTGCGTCGCTTCGGATGGTTGACCACTCTTTCGGCCTCGCGCGTGGTGAAGCCGGTACCGGTGAAGGAGGATAGGGCCTGGAACTTGGCCTGCTCGTAGTGCATGCCGGTCATCATCAGGGCGATGGCGCCGGCGCGCACGAACAGCATGGAGATCAGGATGGCCAGCAGGGTGGGGGCGAGGAAATACAAGCCTTCCATGTCAGCTCCGAGCCCCTATATCCGTGTGTCTCATGCCTAAGCGCAACGTTACCCTCCCCAACGGCATGCGGCCAGTATAGCCGATGTGTTGCGGGCGGTATCGGGGCGCGTGCAAACAGGGCGGGAAGGCTGGCAAGACGAACCTCCCAGGGATATGGCTGCCGGCGAACAGAAGCTGGTTGATGGGAGTGAGGTTGTCGCCCGTCGCCCTAGTCGGTGATGCTGTAACCGCGTTCCCGGAAGAGCTTGATACACGCATCAACGGCATTCGGGTCATATTGCATTCCCCGCCCGCGTTCGATTTCCGCCAAAGCCCTGTCAAGACCCATTCCGGCGCGATAGGGCCGGTGCGATGACATGGCCTCGACCACATCGGCCACGGCCATGATTTTCGATTCAAGCAGAATCTCCTCATCCTTGAGTCCTTGCGGATACCCCGAACCATCCAGCCTTTCGTGATGTTGTCGGATGATATCCGCAATCGGCCATGGGAATTTCACGTTCTTCAGAATGTCGTATCCATCCTGTGCGTGTGCCTGGATGAGCATGTATTCGACGTCGTTGAGCTTGCCGGGTTTGGCGAGTATTTCCATCGGGGTGTGGATCTTTCCCAGGTCGTGAACGATGCCGGCAAGGTGAATGCCATGGATCTGCTCTTCCGGCAAGCCCATTTCCTGCGCGATGGCTGTCGCCAGTTTGCTGACGCGCCGTTGATGGCCGGCGGTATAGGGATCGCGTGCTTCCACGGTATCCGCGATGGTCTGGATGGATTGTTCCAGGCTCTGCTGCAGGATCATGGCGTGCTGCTCGTGCTCGGCGCGGGTGCGCAGGGCGCTGATACCATAGCTGAGATCTTCGGCCATCTCTTCAAGCAATGCGATCTCATCGGCATTGAAGGCATCCGGTTCCGCCGCGTAAATGATAATGGCGCCGAAGGGGTTGCCGTTTTCTAGCAGCGGCAGCGCGTTACTGGCCCGGTAGCCGTAGGCTGCCGCTTTTTCCTGCCACGGTGCCATGGCCGGATCAATCGCAATATCCTGGATGTATTGCGTTCTGCCGGTGCGCACCGCCATGCCGGTCGGGCCTCGCCCCTCCGGCACATCGGCCCAACTGATATGGATGTTTTTGGTGTAGCCCGGTTTGACCGCATGCGATGCCATCACCTTGACGCTCTTCGTATCGTCCTGTTGCGCATAGCCGACCCAGGCGAGCAGGTAACCGCCTTCCTCGACGATGATCCGGCAAACGCTCTGCAACAGCTCTTCCTCGCTGTCTGAATGTACCAGGGCGTGGTTGATGGCGCTCAGTGTTGTCAGCGCCCGGTTGAGACGGCGCAGCGATTCCTGCGCTTGTTTCTCTTCGGTGATGTCCTCGTAGATGCCGATCAGGCCGGTGATCTCCCCCTTGGTATCGCGCAGTGGCACCTTGGAATTGCGCAGCCAGATGGTCTGACCGTCCGGGATTGTCTGCAGTTCCTCGAAGCCGAGCTTCGGCTTGCCCGACTGAATCACGGCCCTGTCGTCGGCCTGGTACAACTCGGCCTGATCTTTCCAGCCCATCTGGAAATCGTCCTTACCGTATAGCTCCTTCGGGTGCTTCAAGCCGGCATCCTGTGCAAAGGCGGTATTACAGCCGAGATAGCGCAACTCTTTATCCTTCCAGAAAATGCGCAAGGGTGCGTTTTCCACCACCGAGCGCAGCAGATCGCGCGACGACTGTATGGCCTCCTCCGTTTGCTTGCGCTCGGTAATGTCGAGGCCGATGCCAATAACATTCACCCCGAGTCTGGTTTCAACCCTGGTGCCGGTCAGGACATAATGGCGAATACCATTGGTCAGATTCATGCGCGCTTCCGTCGATGCCGAACCGGTTTCGAAGGCTTGCTGGAGTTTTTCGGCGACGTATGGCCTGTCTTCATCATGAACATATGCCAGGGCATTGGTCCCGGGCATCTCCTCCGGCAGTAAGCCGAACAGTTCCTCCAACCGCCTGTTCCATCGCAGCAGGCCTCCCTGTTGGTCAAGGAGGAAGAAAATATCCGGTATGCTTTCAATCAGGATGTCGGTCAACATCTTCTCGTCCTGAAGATTCTGTTCAGCCTGCTTGCGTTGGGTGATATCCCGGATGTTGCACTGGATCACTTTTCGATCGCCGGCCTCGTAGACATTGCTGACGAACTCCACGTCGGCCTTCCGGCCCGCTTTTGTCTCCAGTGGTAAGTCCTCATAACGAATGTATCCCTTGCGTTGTAGTTCCCGGAATGCCGCCTTGCTGGTTGCGATATCGGCGAACAGGCCGATTTCCCAGAGCTCTTTTCCAAGGCATTCGCTGAGGCTGAAGGAGAGTAGATCGAGAATGAACGGGTTGGCATCCGTGATTTTGCCGCTTTCGGCGTCGAGGATCAGGATGCCGTCTTGGGCGGCTTCGAAAAGACGCCGGTACTGTGCCTCGGATTCCGACAAGGTCGGATCGGTGTGTTGGCGCTGCGGCATATCCCGTGAGTCGACCGAGGTATCGATGGCTATATCGCCATGGCTGGTGTGCAGTGTTGCCTCGAGTTCATCCAACTTCGCCCGGAGTCGTCGGTTTTCCTCGAGGAGAGCTGCTTTTGTTGGTTTCTCAGGCATGGCCATTCCCGGTCAGCATGCATTCAATCCGCGGCACCGGGTTGCTTCCTTGCCCAGACCGACAAGCCGCTGCGGGTCTTCCAAGAACCGGAAGCCGGGTGTATGCAGAGCCGTGTTTGTCCACCAATCTCTCTTCCTCCACAGCATTACTACCAGGAAACAGCGGTGGCTTATTGAATAAAGCACTGCCTACCTAACCATAAGTATAGATAGGCAAGAATAAATTGTGATATTTGAGTAAAGTTTATGAATGCGATGCATGCAAGCCATGTGCTTCAAATCATGTTTTTCTTCGTGCTCCCAAAGAGAGGAGGATGGCGGTCAATAGAAGGGGAGGATTCAACCTTCGGGTGCAATTCCGGCAGGTGATTTTCTGATGATGTGCGCGGAAGCCATATGGCGACAGGTTCGACCGGTTATCCGAAATAACAAAAAAAAGGGAAGGCCGAGGCCTTCCCTTTGAACGCTGAGGATTCCGCAGCTTAGCGCTTGGAGAACTGCGGCGCGCGGCGGGCCTTCTTCAGGCCGTACTTCTTGCGCTCGACCTTGCGCGCATCGCGGGTCAGGTAGCCGGCCTGCTTCAGCTCCGGGCGCAGCCCCTCGTCGTAGGAGACCAGGGCGCGGGCCAGGCCATGGCGCACGGCACCGGCCTGGCCGGAGAAACCGCCGCCGAACACGTTGACGCTGACATCCAGGCGGCCGCTGAGCTGGGCCTTGGACAGCGGCGCCAGGGCCTCCTGGCGGATGATCTCGACAGGGAAGTAATCCTCGACGTCACGGCCGTTGACCTTCACCAGGCCCTTGCCCGGTTTGATGATCACGCGCGCCACGCTGCTCTTGCGGCGGCCGGTTCCGCGGTGATGTGTTTGTGCCTGTGCCTGTGCCATATTCGGTCCTCTTCCTTAATCCAGGTTCAGTGTCTGCGGCTTCTGGGCGGTATGCGGATGCTCACTGCCGGCATACACCTTGAGCTTGCCCAGCATGGCCCGACCCAGCGGGTTCTTTGGCATCATGCCCTTGACCGCGTTCTCGATGATGCGCTCCGGATGGGTGGCGCGCATTTTGCCCAGGGTGGTGCTCTTCAGGCCGCCGATATAACCGGTATGGCGATGGTACATCTTCTTCTCTTCCTTGCCGCCGGTCACGCGCACCTTCTCGGCATTGATGACGATGATATGGTCGCCACAGTCGGCATGCGGGGTGTACTGCGGGCGATGCTTGCCGCGCAACACGGTGGCGATCTTCGTGGCCAGGCGGCCGAGCACGGCATCGTTGGCATCGATGACAAACCAACGGCGCTCGATATCTCCAGGGCGGACGGTCCAGGTACGCATGCTGTAGTTACTCCATTCCGGCTGTTCAGTAAGGCGGCGCAGTATATGCCCGCATGGATTGATGTCAAACGCATTGCAGCGGTTTCCGGGCAGTGGTCGAGGTTGTCGGCATAGCACTCGTGATGGTAGAGTGCCAGCCAGGTCCGAAGCGGGCTATTCGGGTGCCGGCCGGTGTCCGTGCCGGTGTGATTCACAGGATGAAGTTGCAGGAGCGAATGCCATCGTGAAACAGCGTCACGAATACATCCTCGGGGAGGTGGTCAAGGCCTATCTGGATACCGGCCTGCCGGTTGGATCGCGCCTGATTTCCGAGCAGGCGGAACCGGCCCTGAGCCCGGCGACGATCCGCAATGTGATGAACGATCTGGAGCAGGAGGGGTTGCTGTATTCCCCGCACACCTCCGCCGGACGCGTGCCCACCGATACCGGCCTGCGCTATTTCGTGGACAGCCTGATGGTGGTCGACAGCGATATCAGCGCACGCCTGGATGTGGAGGTGGCGCAGAGCCTGGCCGGGGCTGCCGGCACCAAGGGTGTACTGAGGAGAGCCAGTGACGAGTTGGCAAGCCTGACCCATTTCGCCGGCCTGGTGACGGTGCATGAAAAACGCATACAGCGCATTCGCAGCATCAGCCTGATCCCGGTGGCCTCCGATCGCCTGCTGGCGGTCATCGATTCCGATACCGGCGAGGTGCAGAACCGGTTGCTGGCCCGTCCACCGCAGCTGGACGATGCCGCCCTGGCGCAGGCCTCCGAGCGTCTGAACGAGCTTCTGCGGGATTGCAGTCTCGGGGAGATGCGCCAGCGCCTGATACGCGAGATGAAGGCCGATCGCCTGCGGGTGCGCGAACTGATCGAGGCGTTGAAGAGCTGGGCAGAGGCGTCGGAAATGGAGGAAGCCGAGATCTTCGTGCGCGGACAGCCGCAGTTGCTCGAGTTCCCGGAGCTCGGCATGCTGGATACGGTGCGTTCGCTGATGGCCGCGTTCGAGGAAAAGGAGCATCTGCTGGACCTGGTCAACGAGGTCGAGCGGGCGGAGACCGGCGTGAAGATATTCATCGGGCGCGAGCATGCCCTGGTGAACATGGAGCAGGTGTCGATGGTGCTGGCGCGCTACCGCGGCGGTGCCGACAGTATCGTGGGCACCCTCGGGGTCATCGGCCCCAGACGCATGCATTACGACCGCGTGCTGCCCATCGTCGATTGCACGGCCCGCTGGGTCAGCCGCATGTTAGGAGGAGTACAGTGACGAACAAGCACAAGGAGCAGCAGCAGCCCAAGGGCGGAGCCAAGGGCGCGGAGGCTTCCCAGGCCGATGATGCGCAGCAGGCGAAGCTCGCCGAACTGGAGGAGGCGCTGCAGCAGGCCCGCGAGGATGTGTTGCGCGCCCATGCCGAGATGGAGAATGTGCGCAAGCGGGCAAGCCGCGAGGTCGAGGATGCGCGCCGATTCGCCATCGAGAAGTTCGCGACGGCCCTGCTCGATGTGGTGGACAATCTGGAGCGGGCGCTGGCGGTGCCGGAAGGAAACGAGAAAGCCCTGCGCGACGGTGTGAAACTGACGCTGGACAGCTGGCTGGCCACGATCGGCCGTTTCGGCATGCAGCGCGTCGAGGCCGAAGGCACCGCTTTTGATCCCCATCATCACGAGGCCCTGGCGCATGTGCCGCACGAGGCGGAGGAGGGCACCGTCGTGGCCCAGCACGTCGCGGGCTATCTTCTGAATGGCCGCCTGATCCGGCCGGCCAAGGTGCTGGTGTCGCGCGGCAATGATGGGGATAAGGGCGAGGAAAACGCAGGGGGTTGAAACCCGGTTTGCGTGTCCCCATACAGTCGGTGAAGCGCGATTTGCGATCAAACAAACATGACCTGAAACGGAGAATGACGATATGGCAAAGGTAATCGGTATTGATCTGGGCACGACGAACTCATGCGTCGCCTATATGGAAGGCAGCACCCCAAAGGTGATTCCGAACAGTGAGGGTGAGAACACGACGCCGTCGATCGTGGCGTTTGCCAAGAACGACGAGCGGCTGGTCGGCAGCCCGGCCAAGCGTCAGATGGTGACCAATCCGGATCGTACCTTCTATGCCGTCAAGCGCCTGATCGGGCGCAAGTTCGACGCCAAAGAGGCACAGCACCACAAGGAGATCGTGCCCTATCCGGTGGTCAAGGCCGATAATGGCGATGCCTGGGTGGAACTGGACGGCAAGAAGATGAGCCCGCAGGAGATCAGCGCCATCGTGTTGCAGAAGATGAAGAAGACGGCCGAGGACTTCCTCGGCGAGGCGGTCAATGACGCGGTGATCACCGTGCCGGCCTATTTCAACGACTCCCAGCGCCAGGCGACCAAGGATGCCGGCGCCATCGCCGGGCTGAACGTGCTGCGCATCATCAACGAGCCGACCTCATCGGCCCTGGCCTATGGTCTGGACAAGGACAAGGAGAACCACCTGATTGCCGTCTACGACCTGGGCGGCGGTACCTTCGACATCTCGATTCTGGAGATCGGTGACGGCGTGTTCGAGGTCAAGTCGACCAACGGCGACACCTTCCTCGGCGGTGAGGACTTCGACCGCGTGCTGATCCAGCACCTGGCCGAGGAGTTCAAGAAGGAGAGCGGCATTGACCTGACCAAGGACAAGCTGGCCTTGCAGCGCCTGAAGGAGGCCTCCGAGAAGGCCAAGATCGAGCTGTCGTCCGGGCAGCAGACCGAGGTCAACCTGCCGTTCATTACCGCAGATGCCTCGGGTCCGAAGCATCTGCAGGTGACGGTGACGCGTGCCAAGTTCGAGGATCTGGTGTCCGACCTGATCGAACGCACCATCGCCCCGTGCAAGCAGGCGTTGAAGGATGCCGGCGTGAAGGCCTCTGACATCCACGAGGTGGTGCTGGTCGGCGGCATGACCCGCATGCCACTGGTGCAGAAGCGCGTGCAGGAATTCTTCGGCCGCGAACCGCACAAGGGCGTGAATCCGGATGAGGTGGTGGCGATCGGCGCCGCCATCCAGGGCGCCGTGCTGACCGGTGAGGTCAAGGACGTGCTGCTGCTGGACGTGACGCCTTTGTCCCTTGGTATCGAGGTCGAGGGCGGGCTGTTCAACAAGATCATCGAGAAGAACACCACGATTCCGACCAAGAAGAGCCAGACCTATACGACGGCTGCCGACAACCAGACGGCGGTGACCATCAAAGTGGCTCAGGGCGAGCGCGAGATATTCTCGGCCAACAAGCAGCTTGGTCTGTTCAACCTCGAGGGCATCGCCCCGGCCCCGCGCGGCATGCCGCAGATCGAGGTGACCTTCGATATCGATGCCAATGGCATCATGCACGTATCGGCCAAGGACAAGGGCACCGGCAAGGAGACCTCGATCCGCATCGAGTCCGGTTCCGGACTGTCCAAGGACGAGATCGAGAAGATGCAGAAGGACGCCGAGGCGCACGCCGAGGAGGATCGGCAGCAGAAGGAGCAGATCGAGATCAAGAACCGCGCCGATGCGCTGGTCTATTCCACCGAGAAGGCGTTGAAGGAGCACGGCGACAAGGTGGACGAGGCGACGCGCAAGTCCATCGAGGAGGCCGTCGAGGAGTTGAAGAAGGCGATTGCCGGCGGTGATGCCGAGGCCATCAAGAAGGCTGAGGAGGATCTGGCCACCAAGTCGCAGAAGCTGGGAGAGGTCGTGTACCAGCATACGCAGCAGGAAGGCCAGGCCCAGCAGCCCGGTGGGGAGGCTGAAGCCTCCGGCGGTGGCAGCGGCTCGTCCGACGATGTGGTTGATGCCGAGGTCGTCGACGACCAGCAAAAGAAATAAGCCCTGATGCGAACAGGCACGGGAGCAGGGTGACATCGCTCTGCTCCCGTTGTTTTGCCGGCGCGGCGAATGCAGAGAGGGAATAAGGGCGGAGCAATGGCAACCAAGCGCGACTACTACGAAATCCTGGGTGTGGCCAAAGACGCGGATATGAACGCGATCAAGCGAGCTTACCGCAAACTGGCCATGAAATACCATCCGGATCGCAATCCGGACGATGCGGCGGCGGCGGAGCATTTTCGAGAGGTCACCGAGGCCTACGAGGTACTGTCCGACAAGGACAAGCGCGCCCGCTACGACCAGTACGGGCATGCCGGCGTCGATGCCCAGATGCAGGATTTCTGGGGTCATGGCGGCTTTCAGGACTCGCACGCCTTCCGCGATTTCGGCGATATGTTCGGCGACGTGTTCGGCGATCTGTTTGGGTTTGGCGGCGGCGGGCGTGCGAGCAACCGAGGGGCCGATCTGCGCTACGATCTCCACCTGAGCCTGGAGGAGGCGGCCAGCGGACGCGAGGTCGAACTCGATATCCCGAAACAGGTGGAATGCGAGACCTGTCACGGTTCCGGAGCCCGCCCCGGCACGCATCCGGTACCCTGTTCCACCTGCGGCGGCCATGGCCAGGTACAGATGACGCAGGGCTTTTTCGCGGTGCGGCGCACCTGCCCGGCCTGTCACGGGCGCGGTGTGCGCATCGAATCGCCCTGTACGGATTGCGGTGGCGCCGGCCGGGTGCGCAAGAGCCACAAGCTGAAGGTCAGGATTCCGGCCGGCGTTTACGACGGGGCCCAGGTGCGCGTCGGCGGCCAGGGCGAGGCCGGTATCCAGGGTGGACCACCGGGCGACCTGTATATCGTGGTGTCGCTGAACAAGCACCCGATCTTCGAGCGTGAGGGTCCGGACCTGCACTGCATGATGCCCATCACCTTCCCGCAGGCGGCGCTGGGGGCAGAGGTGGAGGCGCCGACGCTGACCGGGCGCATCAAGATCCGTATTCCGGCCGGTTCCGACGACGGCAAGGTGTTCCGTCTGAAGGGCCATGGGGTGCTGGACCTGCGCACGGGTCACAAGGGCGATCTGTATGTGAAGACCCGCATCGCCGTGCCGCGCAAGCTGACGCACAAGCAGGAGGAACTGCTGCGCGAGTTCGCCCAGGTTACCGGCGACGACGTGTATCCGGAGCGTACGTCGTTTCTCGATAAGGCCAAGAAATTCTGGGATGATCTGGCCGGGGAGATCAAATGATGCGCGTGATCGTTGTCGGCGCCTCCGGGCGCATGGGCCGGATGCTGGTGCGGGCCGTAGCCGAGGCCGAAGGTGCCGAACTGGTCGGGGCCACCGAGCGGCCGGGTTCCGGCTGGATTGGCCAGGATGCCGGCACGCTGGCCGGTGTGGCGGAGATCGGGGTGGCCGTATCCGACGATCCCGGGGCCTGTGCCGAGGCCGATGTCATCATCGATTTCACGGCCCCGCAGGCCACGCTGGCGCATGCGTCCCTTGCCGCCGAGAAGGGCATGCGCATGGTCATCGGCACCACCGGTTTCGAGCCGGGGATGTTGGCCGAGCTGAGAAAGACGCTGGCCGGGGTGCCGGTGGTGATGGCAGCCAATTATTCGGTCGGTGTGAACCTCTCTCTTGAATTGATCCGGCGTGCTGCCGCTGTACTCGGCCCCGATTACGATGCCGAGATTTTCGAGGCGCACCACCGCCACAAGGTCGATGCACCGTCCGGCACGGCGCTGGCCATGGGGCGTGCCCTGGCCGACGGGCGCGGCGTGGACCTGGACGATGTGGCCGTCTATGCCCGTCAGGGCATCACCGGCCCACGCCAGCCGGGCAGCATCGGCTTTGTGGTGGTGCGCGGCGGCAACATCGTCGGCGAGCACAAGGCGATGTTCATCGCCGACGAGGAGCGGGTGGAGATCAACCATGTGGCCTCCGACCGCATGGTGTTCGCGCGCGGGGCGGTACGCGCCGCCACTTGGCTGAAGGATCAGAGCCCAGGTTGGTACGACATGCGCGATGTGCTCAATCTCAGGGACTGACATGCGCAGTTCCTGGCGTCAAGCGCTTGCAGTTTACGATCCTGACGCTAGACCATGGGCATGAACGATTCCCATTTTCGCGATATCACCGTCATCGGGGCGGGGCCGGTCGGCATGTATGCCGTGTTCTGCGCGGCCATGCACGATCTGAGCTGCCATCTGGCCGATGCTTTGCCCGAGCTCGGCGGGCAACTGGCTGCGCTGTACCCGGACAAGCCCATCTACGACGTGCCGGGATTCCCCGACATCCTGGCCGGCGAATTCTGCGAACATCTGAAACAGCAAATGCAGCCGGCCCAGCCGAACACGGTGCTGGGGGAGCGCGTGGTGCGCGTGGAAGGGGAGCCTGGCGCCATGCGCTGCCATACCGATGCGGGCCGGGTGCTGGAATCAGCAGTGGTGCTGCTGGCCGGCGGCAAGGGTGCCTTCAAGCCGCGCCGCCCCGGCATCGACGGTTTCGAGCCCTTCGAGGGCAAGAGCGTGTTTCTGAGCATGCCGAAGGGGTTCGACTGGTCGGGTAAGCGCGTGGCCGTCCAGGGAGGCGGCGATTCGGCGCTGGACTGGGCCGTGCGCCTGGTCGAGCTGGGAGCCGAGGTGACGCTGGTGCATCGCCGCACCTCGTTTCGCGCCCATCCGCGTACCGTCGGCCAGTTCCGCGAACTGGTGGATGCAGGAAAGGCCAGGATGCTGGTGCCGGGAATTGTGCGCGGGCTTTCCGGCGATGAACAGGCGGGTCGGTTGCATGCTCTGCACATCAGCACCCCGGACGGGGAGATGGACCTGGAAATCGATATATGGCTGCCCCTGCTTGGCGTGCTCAGCGATGCGGGGCCGATGCACGACTGGGGGCTGGACATGCAGGAAGGGCGCATCCCGGTTGATGCCGCGACGATGACGACCGTGCGTCCCGGAATTTATGCCGTAGGCGATCTTGTCGTATTTCCCGGTAAATACGACCTGCTGGTGACCGGTTTTGCCGAGGCGGCCATCGCCGTGCGCGCGCTGTTTTCCACCTGCCGCCCCGGCCAGCGCCTGTCACACGAGTTTTCCACGCACAAGGGTATACCGCACCTCTCCGTTTGATTTATCGCCCTTGCCCGACAAGGCTGTTTGCGCTTGCATGGCATGCACGCATGGCTTGCACCGACAATGGCTTTGCATTTAGATACCACGACAGGGGTGATGCATGGCAGGCAAAGGCGGAACGGTTTCGCGGCAGACGGCAAGGAAACAGGATAATGTTTCGCGTGAGATTGTCGTGGTCGGGGGTGTGCGTACGCCGATGGGGAAATTCGGCGGTTACTTCGCACAACTGACCGCGGTCGATCTGGCGGCGATGGCGATCCGCGAGCTGATGGCCCGTACACCGGTCAGCATCGAACAACTGGATGCGGTGATCATCGGCAATGTCATTCAACCGGCCGATGCGACCAATATTGCACGGGTCATCGCGCTGACTTCCGGCGTGCCGCGCCGGGTACCGGCGCACACCGTACACCGCAACTGTGCCTCAGGCATGCAGGCGCTCACCGATGCGGCGGAGAAGATCCTTGCCGGACGGGCCGAGGTGGTGCTGGCCGGCGGCGTGGAGTCGATGACCCATGCACCGCTGCTGTTCCATGATGATTTCCGTGTCGCCCTGAGCCGCCTGCAGCGGGCGAAGGGCATCGGGGCGAAGGCCGAGGCGCTTACGGGCTTGATGCGGGCGCATTGGAAACCGCGCGTGTCCCTGCTCGAGGGACTGACCGATCCGACCGTGAACCTGAACATGGGACAGACCGCCGAGGTTCTGGCGCGCGAGTTCGCCATCACGCGGCGGGAACAGGACGAGTTTTCGCTGGCCAGCCACCAGCGCGCGGATGCGGCCTGGAATGAGGGCTGGTTCGACGAGGAGGTGGCGCACGCCTTTCCCGAGCCGAGCTATGTGCCGGTGCACCGGGACGAGGGTATCCGTGCCGGCCAGACGATGGAGGCCTTGTCCAAGCTCAAGCCCGTGTTTGAGAAGCCGCCGCTGGGCACGGTCACCCCTGGCAACAGCTCGCAGATCACCGATGGTGCCGCCATGCTGTTGTTGACGCATCGGCAAAAGGCCGAAGCCGAGGGTTGGCCGATTCTCGGCTACCTGTACGACTGGCAATACACAGGCTGCGATCCGGCGCGCATGGGCCTGGGTCCGGTGTACGCCAGCCACCAGCTCCTGTCGCGCCGGCGCATCGGCATGCGGCAGATGGACCGGGTGGAGATCAACGAGGCCTTCGCGACGCAGGTGCTGGCCTGCCTGAAGGCCATGGAATCCAAGTCTTTTTCCGAACGTGCGCTGGGAGGGGGTGCGCCGATGGGTGCGCCCGATCCCGAACGCCTGAACGTCCATGGCGGTGCCGTGGCGATGGGGCATCCGGTCGGCATGACCGGGGCGCGCCTGGTGTTGACACTGCTGCGCCAGCTCAAACGCGATACGGGTGGTGGTTTCGGATTGGCCACGCTGTGCATCGGCGGCGGCCAGGGCGGAGCGGTGCTGGTGGGGGGCGAGCCATGGAAGTCCTGAGCCTGGAACGCGAGGACGACATCGTCCGCCTGGTGCTGGCGCGTAGCGACAAACCGGTCAATGTGCTGGACGCCGCCTTCATGGAGCAGCTCGAGGCGCAACTTGCCATTCTGGAAAAACAACCGCCGCGGGTGCTGGTGATCGAAAGTGCCATGCCCGGCTGCTTCATCGCCGGTGCTGACCTGGACATCATTGCCGCTGTTACGGATGCCAATGAGGCGCAGCGGCTGGCTGAGCGCGGGCAGTCCCTATGCCGGCGCATCGAGGATTTGCCATCGGTTTCGGTAGCTCTGGTGAATGGCGCATGCATGGGCGGCGGACTCGAACTGGCCCTGGCCTGTGACCACATTATTGCCGTTCGCAGCGGCAAGACCCAGTTGGCGCTGCCCGAGATCAGGATCGGTATTCACCCCGGGTTCGGCGGCTGCGTGCGCCTGCCGCGGCGTGTGGGTTGGATCAAGGCCGTGGAGATGATCATGAGCGGTCGCGCCGTTGATGCGGATCGGGCTTTCAAGATGCGTCTGGCTACGCTCGCCTGCCATCCGGAACAGAGCGAGACGGCCATATTGCATGCAGTACACCTCGGCAAGATCCGCAGACGCGGTGTGCGCCCCGGCTGGCTGCGTTTGTGGCCGGCGCGCCAACTGTTTTTCGCGCAGGCACGGAAAAAGACCTTCGAGCGGTTCAAGCACCTGCAGATCGAGGATTGCTATCCGGCATTGCCGGCGACACTGGCGCTGTTACAGGAGATCGTGGGGCTGCGTGACGGCCAGGCCTATGCGCGCGAGGCTGAATCTCTTGGCAGACTGGCTGCCACGCCCACCTGCAAGAACCTGATCCGGGTCTTTCACCTGGGGCAGGCATTGAGCAAGCAGGAGGCAGTGAAACGGGGAAAACAGGCAGCTGCCGCCGTCGCGCATACGGCGGTTTACGGCGCCGGCATCATGGGCAGCGGCATCGCCTGGGTGGCCACCAAAACCGGCGAGGTCGATTTGCACGATGTCTCCGAAGAGGCGCTCGGCCGCGGCCTGAAGGGTATCAAACGCTTCGCCCGGCGCGATGGCAAACGCATGCGCCGCATCCGTCCGGTGCTCGACGGCTCCGGGCTTGCTCGGAGCGATGTCGTGATCGAGGCGGTGCTTGAGGATATGAAGGTCAAGCACCAGCTGTGGACGGAGGTGGAGAAGGCCGTCCGTCCCGATGCGCTGCTGCTGACCAATACCTCGTCGTTGTCCGTCAGTGAGATGCAGAAGCATGCCACCCATCCGGAGCGCATGGCCGGGCTGCATTTCTTCAATCCAGCCCCGAAGATGCCCCTGGTCGAGGTGGTGGCCGGGGACAAGACGGCCGCACCGGTGCTCGATACGGTGGCGGCGCTGGCGGCGGCCTGGGGCAAGTACCCGGTGATCGTCGCCGATCGGCCGGGGTTTCTGGTCAACCGGTGCCTGATGCCCTACATGGCGGCGGCCCTGTCGTTGCTGCAGCGCGGACAGAAAGCCCAGCATATCGACGGGGCGCTGAAGACATTCGGTATGCCGATGGGTGCCATTGAACTGGCCGATCGCGTCGGCCTGGACATCTGCCAACATGTCGGCAGCCATTTGTCCGAGGCCTTCGGCGGCCATTTTGCCTTGCCGGACTGGTTCGGGCGCATGGTGGAGAACGGGCTGCTCGGTGAGAAATCCGGGCGAGGCTTTTTCACCTACGATCACGGCAAGGCCACGGGGCTGAATCCGGAGTTGCCGCAATATTTGCGCGGGATGGATACGTCAGAACGTGAATCCGAGGCCGATATCGGAAGTAAAGCCGGTTCATCGATGGCCGATGATGCCATCGTACATGCCTGCCTGCTGCCGATGCTGATCGAGGCCCTGGCGTGCCTGCGCGAATCGGTGGTGGCGGCTGCCGACCAGCTGGATGCTGCGTTGGTCTTCGGCATTGGCTTTCCGCCGTTCCGTGGCGGGTTGCTGCATTACTATGCGGGTTTGCCCCGGGATGAACTGCGCAACCTGATCAGTAGCCAGGGCCTGGAGTTGCCGTCGAATCTTGATGCCGTCGATGGATGAAGGGATGGAATCGGACCACCCGGGTCTGGTACGGGCACGCCTGGCCACCAGCCTCGCCGACCTGTTGCTGGCCTCGCCCACATCGTGGAACGACCGGCCGATGCTGCGCACCCGCCAGCCGGATGGTCACTGGCACAGCCTGACGCGTGGCGAGGTGCAGCGATCGGTGCTGCGCATCGCCGCCTGGCTGCAGGCACGTGGCATCAAGGTCGGTGACCGTGTCGGCATCCTGTCGCACAACAAGGCTGAATGGCTGATGTCCGATTTCGCCATCCTGGCCATACGCGCGGTGACGGTTCCGGCCTATTTCACCGATCCGGCCGAGGCGATAGAGCACGTGTTCCGCGATGCAGGCGTGTCGCTGATCCTGGTCGAACCGGGTGAGCAGCAACAGAAGCTGGTCGGACTGGATATCCCGGCGTTGCCGCTGACCGGCGATGGGGAAACGCTGGCTGCCGTCGCCGCCGACGCCTCCTGGGACGGGCGGCTCGAGGCGGTGGCGGCCAGCCGCGATGATCTGGCCACCCTGATCTACACCTCGGGCACGACCGGGTTACCAAAGGGGGTCATGCTGACGCACGACAACCTGCTGTCCGATGTGGCCGGGTGCATTGAGGCCGTACCGGGATTGCTCAATGAGGTATTTCTTTCCTTCCTGCCGGTTTCCCATGCCTTCGAGCGTACCGTCGGCCATTTTTTGCCCGTGGCGGAGGGCGGCGAGATCGCCTACGCCGAAGGTGTCAGCACCCTGATGCGCGATATCCCGGAAGTGCGGCCGACCATCATGATCTCGGTGCCGCGGCTGTACGAGAAGATCTATGCCGGTGTGATGGAGAAGCTGCAACAGGGCCCGGCCTTCAAGCGCTATCTGTTTGCCCAGGCCCAGCGGCTTGGCGATGAACGCCGGCGTTTAGGACTGCAGGGAAAGGAGTTGAGCGGTGGCAGGGCCGTGGCATGGAAGCTACTCGATCGCCTGGTCAATGCGCAGTTGCGCCAGAGGCTGGGTGGGCGTCTGCGCCTGTTCGTTTCCGGTGGTGCCGCCCTGAATCCGCAGATCGCCCGTTTCCTGCTTTCGGCCGGCATCACGGTGCTGCCCGGTTACGGTCTGACCGAAGCGGCACCGGTGCTTAGCGTCAACCGGGAACACCGGATCAAGCCGGACACGGTGGGTCCGGCCCTGCCCGGTATCGAACTGAAGCTGTCGGCCGAGGGTGAACTGCTGGCGCGCGGGCCGGTGGTGATGCAGGGCTACTGGAATCGTCCGGAGGAAACGGCGGAGGCGATCGATGCCGAGGGATGGTTGCATACCGGCGACAGGGCCGAGATTGATGCCGAGGGTTACGTGAGCATCGTCGATCGGGTCAAGGAGATCATGGTGCTGTCCAACGGCGAGAATGTGCCACCGGCCGTGGTCGAGCAGCACCTGGTGTTGGATCCCTGTGTGCTGCAGGCCATGATCGTGGCCGATGGCCGTGACTATGTGGCGGCGCTGGTCGTGCCGGAGGTCGAGATGCTGCAGCTGCACTGGCAGCGCAAGATGGGGAGACCGTTGCCACAAGCATGGAGGACTGACGCCGGTGTGCTGGAATGGATGCTGGCCCGCATGGCGACATACACGCACGATCTGGCCAGCTACATGCAGGTGCATCGCTTGATGTTCGTCGACGAGGAGTGGATGCAGGAGAGTGGCTTGCTGACACCGACGCTAAAGCTCAAGCGTCGCATGATTATCGATCTGCACAAGGACGATATCGAGCGCCTGTACGCCGAGTAGACCGGCGACAGGGCGGGATCAGATGGCCACGGGCATGCGTTGGTGGCCGAAGGCTCCGGTGAAGGCTTCGAAGCGCCCGGGGATGGCAAAGCCACAGTTCGGGCAATGTCCCTCGGCATCGAGACAGTAACTCGGGATTTCGTACCAGTCGCGCACGATCACCGCCGTCTTGCATTCGGGGCAGTAGGTGGTGCCGCCGTCCGGATCGTGCACATTGCCGGTATAGACGTAATGCAGGCCCGCCCCCATGGCGAGGGCCCGGGCCCGGCGCAGCGTGGCAGGGGGCGTATCCGGCACATCGCGCATCTTCCAGTCCGGATGGAAGGCCGAGAAATGCAGCGGCACGTCTGGGCCCAGGTTTTCCAGCAGCCAGGTGCACATGGTGTGAATCTCATCGTCGCTGTCGTTTTGGCCCGGGATCAGCAGCGTGGTGATTTCGAACCAGACGTTCGTCTCGCGCTTCAGGTACACCAGCGTGTCCAGCACCGGCTGCAGGTGGCCGGAGCACAGGTTATGGTAGAAGTCCTCGGTGAAGCCCTTCAGGTCGATGTTGGCGGCATCCATGTGGGCGAAGAACTCGCGCCTGGCCTCCGGGTGGATATAACCGGCGGTGACGGCAATGCTGCGGATACCCTGCCGGTGGCAGGCATCGGCGGTGTCGACCGCGTATTCGAGGAAGATCACCGGGTCGTTGTAGGTATAGGCAATGCTCTTGCTGCCGGTGGCAACGGCGGCATGGGCGATGTCCGCAGGCATCGCCTCGGCGCTTAAACGGTCGAATTCGCGGGATTTGCTGATATCCCAGTTCTGGCAGAACTTGCAGGTCAGGTTGCAGCCAGCGGTGCCGAAGGACAACACGCGGCTTCCCGGATAGAAATGGTTCAGTGGTTTTTTCTCGACCGGATCGACGCAGAAACCGGAGGAACGGCCATAGGTGGTCAGCACCATCTGGTTGCCCTCCCGCATGCGCACGAAGCACAGGCCGCGCTGGCCATCATGCAGCCGGCAGTCGCGCGGGCAGACGTCACACTGGATACGGCCATCGTTCAGCGCATGCCAGTAGCGGGCAGGGTAGTGCGGATCAGCCATGGGGAGGAATTGCTTCGGCGTACTCCTGCACACGATAGCGCGAAAGACGAATGTCCGGGTGCCAGAAATCGGGTGGCAGGCCCGCCTTGCGCTTGAGTTGGGTCAGGAACTCACCGGCATTCGGCAATTGTTGCCAGACCTGGGGCAGGAAGGTGCCTCGCCGACCCTGAAAATCGAGGATGACGCCATCCAAGCCCGGTATGAGCTGCTGCACGGCGTCGGCCTCGCTATCGACGGGCAGTGACTCGGCCGCGCCGAGCACGGATACGGAGATGTCGATATCCCCGAACTCGGGCGCTGTCAGCGGCGGGAAGCGAAAGTCGTGAAAAGCGGCGGCCAGGGCATTGTCCCGCACGTCCTCGGCCAGCGGTCGCCGGGCCACAAGGCTGCCGATGCAGCCACGCAGTTGCCCGAGCAGGTGCAGGGTGACAAAGCTGGTTCCCTTCTGCTGCAATACTGCCGGTAGCGTCTGTTTTGCAGCTGACAGGCCGAGGGCCGCAGCGATGGTGGCGCGGGCGAGGCCCGGCAGTAGTTGGCCTTCGGTTTCAACGATGTCGGTCATGAACGGGTTCCTGGAAGGCGATGGCGGTATAGCCGACCACGCGATCCCTGTCTCCGGCCGTATCACCGGAGTTACACAGGTGAATCAGTACAGGATCGAGCGGTGAAGATTGCAGGGAGTACAGCAGGCCATTGATGGGCGTGGCGCCGCAGGCCTGCTCATGGTTGTGGAGCATCCTGCGGCCGATAATGTCGGTCACCGTTCTTTTGTCCAGATTGCGTGCGCTGGTGTAATCAAGGTAATGGGACAAATCAGAGCTGATGATAATGGCCAGATCCTGTTCGCGGCGCAGCCGGTCGATGACGGCGCCAACCTCAGCGGCCGAGGCATCGCCGACGAGCAGCGGGATCAAGCTGAACTCACCCAAATGGCGCTGCAGGAATGGCAAATGCACCTCCAGGCCGTGCTCGGATCGATGGGCGGCATCGAAGAGGCCGACACCCGGCATGCGGATCAGCTCGTCGCAGAGGGGGCGGTCCAGTGGAATGGTCCCGAGAGGGGTGGCGAAGGCATCGCAGTCGGGCAGGGCCAAGCCGTGCACCGGTACACGGTGCACGGGGCCGAGGATCGCCACTTTGCGGGTGCCTGCCGGCAGGGCCTTGTAGGCACGCGCAGCAGTTGTCCCTGAATAGATATATCCGGCATGCGGGGCGATGATGATGCGGCTGGCATGCACGCCAGCGGGCAGGCTCACCTGGGCCAGCATGTTATCGACCATCCGGGTCAGGGCGGTGGCATCGGCCGGATAGAAGCTGCCGGCGACGGCGGGGGGGCGGATACGCATAGGCTATATCATTATACGGATAAATATTCTGCAAAACCAGACCCTGCGTCAGGAATACGGTTCATGGGGCAGGAGGAGACCTTCATGCCAGGGTAGGCACAGTCCCTGGCCGGGGTTGTGCTCAGGCCTGGGAGGGAGCCGGAGCCACGGGCAAACTGTATCCACGCTTGCGGAACAGGCGTATACAGGCATCAACGACCTGGGTGTCGTAGTGAGTGTTCCGGTGACGTTCGATCTCTTCCAGCGCCATCTCCAGGCCCAGCCCTGCGCGGTACGGCCGGTGTGAGGACATTGCCTCCACCACGTCGGCCACGGCAATGATTCTCGATTCGGGAAGAATCTGCTCGCCCCTGAGCCCTTGCGGATAGCCCGAGCCGTCCAACTTTTCGTGATGCTGTCGGATCATCTCTGCAATCGGCCAGGGAAACTCGATGCCCTTGATGATGTCATAACCGGCCTGTGGATGCGTCCTGATCATCTGGTATTCGATGTCGGTCAGCTTTCCGGGCTTGGCAAGGATCTCCACCGGAATATGGATTTTTCCCAGGTCGTGAATGATGGCGGCGAGGCGGATGCCGTGGATCTGATCTTCGGTCAGTTCCATTTCCCGTGCGATGGCCACGGCCAGATCGGCGACGGTCCGTTGATGTCCGGCAGTGTAGGGGTCGCGCGCCTCCACGGTATCGGCGATGGCCTGGATGGACTGTTCCAGACTGTTACGCAGCACCGCGGTGTGTTGCTCATGCGCGAGTCGTGTCCGCAGCGATTCGATCCCGTAGGAAAGCTCTGCGGCAAGGTCTTCCAGTAATGCAACTTCTTCATCGCTGAAGGAATCCGGCTCCGCCGCATAAATATTGAGTGCACCCAATAACAGATTCCCATTGAAGATGGGAAGCGAGATGATGGACTGGTAGCCGTGCTTGACAGCAGATTCACGCCACGGAGTCATTTTGGGATCGGTCAGGCAATTTGGAGAAATGGCTGTCTCTTTCGTTCTGATCGCGGTGCCGACCGGCCCTCTTCCCCGTTCCGTGTCGCCCCATGTGATATCGATGCCATCCAGATATCCTTCCTCATATCCCGATTGCGCAACGGGGCGCACGGTCTTGGCCGCATTGTGTTCTATGTAGCCTATCCATGCCATTCTGTACCCACCCGTCCCCACGGCCAATTTGCAGATGTTCTCAAGGAATTCATCTTCATTCTCGGCATGGATCAGCGCCGTATTGCACCTGCCCAAAAGCTTGAGGGCGCGGTTGGTCCGTCGCAGCAAATCCTCTGCACGCCTGCGTTCGCTGATATCGCGGGCGATGGACAGCAGATAGGGCTTATCGAGTTCGATCAATCTCACGCTGATTTCCACCGGGAAGACCGAACCATCCTTGCGCCGATGCAACCTTTCGAAGCGGGCAGTTCCGGATTTTTTAATCTGATCTTCGAGAATCCTGTTCTCTTGTTCTGATGTTGTGTCGATGTCGTAGACACTCATGGACAACAGTTCTGCGCGACTGTAGCCCAGTTCGCGGCAGGCTGTGTCGTTGACGTCCAGAAAGCGCAGCGTGCCGGGCTCGATCACCTCGATGGAATCGTTGGAATTGTCGAGCAATGCCCGAAACAACGCGAGGCTGGTTTCATCCGGTTTCTGGTTGGCCTTGCCGCGACTGGCAACATGATCGGACATGGGCCGCGCTCCTCCGGTTTCATATCCAAGACTTCAGGCGTGAATCTCAGAAATAAGACGACTAAAGTCTCACATTGGAGACGACGTGATGGCCGAATGCAAGGGGGCCAATCACCTATTGATCCTATGGGTGGACCAATGCCGGCAAGGCATCGGGCAGGTGGAGACCGTCGGTCACGGCGGATCAGAACCGTCAGCGTTCCCCCCCCTATATGGGGGGAGCCGTTGGGATTTATATACTAGATCGTTAAAACTATACCACCTCCGGTTCGGGGTAAGTCTGCCATGTATCGATGTGTGATGGATCACAGAGGATATTCGGTACTGTTCAGTATAAGTAATTGTACGTATAGTTTCTGCCGGGAGTGTTGAGGTTCGGCTTCGCCTGGTTTGCTATAAGATATGTGATCGCTGGGGTCATTTATGAGAACCGGACACGCGTCTTTGACAATTCATCGTGGAGCTGCTGGATGTCCGAACGCATGATCATGAACAACAATTCGGCGTCTGAGCAGACGGGGGGCGATCACGACTTGGCTTCTGATATGAGCTCTGTGCAAGAACAGCTCCGTCAACGTACGGCCGAGTTGGAGACGGCCTTGCGCGAAAACGACCGGATCAGCCGTGCCCTGCACGAGTCGGAAGAAAAATTCAATCGCCTGGTGGAGCAATCGCTGGTCGGGATCAGCCTGTCTGACGGTCAGCAGTTCATCTATGTCAATGCCAAATTCGCCAAGATCACCGGTTATAGCGTGGATGAACTGCTACGCATGGGGCCGCTCGATATCATGACGGAGGCCGATCGCACCTCGGCGGCAGACATGATACGCCGGGGGATGACAAGGCAGATAGCCAAGAACTTTTCCATGATCATCAACATCCTGCGCAAGGACGGTAAGGTGGTTATCGGGGAGTTGACCGGCGGTCCACCAGTGGACGTTGGCGGCAAGCAGGCATTGATCGCCTTGCTTGAGGATATCACCGACAAGGTCCGTGCCGACAACAAAATAAAAATTCTGAATAGTCGCTTGCGGGAGCAGGCAATTCGTGATCCCCTGACCAACCTTTTCAACCGGCGCTATCTGGAGGAATCGCTGGTCCGCGAGTTGATTCATGCGGAAAGGCAGGGGCAAACGGTCGGTCTGGTCATGGGGGATCTGGATCATTTCAAGGCCGTCAACGATACCTTCGGGCACCAGGCCGGTGATCAGGTGCTGCGAGAATTTGCCAATCTGATGATGAGGTTTTCGCGCGGCAGCGATATCCCCTGCCGTTACGGAGGCGAAGAATTCCTGTTGCTACTGCCTGGTATCAGCGAGGAAAAGGCATGCGAGCGGGCAGAGCTTTTGAGGGCTCAGCTTGCTGCCGAGCCTGTCGCATTTGATGGCAAAGCCCTGCGAATCTCCGCTTCGTTTGGCGTCGCGGCATTCCCGAAGCATGCCAGAGATGCAGACAAGTTGATTGCGGCCGTGGACAAGGCGATGTATCAGGCAAAGTCAGCCGGGCGCAACCGGGTCTGTAGCGCCTAAGCATCAGATGCTCGGTGGTGACTTGTGTATCCGTGGGTTGCCGGGCCGCTAGCAGGGCTTGCTGCTACATGCCAGTCCATGAGGACAATCTTCGACATTGCAGGGTGTACTCCATGCCTGGGAGAAGCAGGGTAATTCACCTTCCAGCAGGCGAATGGCGCGTATCAACTCATTCATGTGCATATAATGGGCACGTTCGATGCCCAAGGCCTTTCCCAATCGGCGGAGATTCTCGGAAAATATCATCGTGACTGTGCCTGCATCGCGACCTTTCCATTACGATCATATGGGCGGACATCGGAAATGATGGCAGTCAGGTATGGCATCTTTACGGCGCTCAGTGCATCGCCAGGCGCGCATCGCCTTCCTTCAGCCAGGTAATCAACCATTCGGCAATTTTCTTCCGGCGCTCTTCCGGCGAAATGTCCGCATCCTTCACTTCAGGCGCGTACCCGCTGGCACCGACATACAAACTCCGGCCCCGTTTGGCAGCCTTGGCTGAGAAAGCCATTTACCACTCCCCTGGTGCATGGTTTTTGACGCAGCCCCAATCGGACCCGCAATCTATCGGATCAATATGGTTAATATCGAGTTTGCGTGAATACGTGAGAATACGTAGGCGAGGCAAGGGCCAGCATAAGATGCCGCTTGCAGCCCGGGATGCGCATGCCGGCTGCGGCCGTTCAGTAATAGGCCGATATCTGACCGAAATAGCGATGGTAGCTGTATGTCAAAATCGATGTCTGCGCTGCACTGCGGTAATCCTCATATCCTGCTGATAGGGTCAGATTGTATTTCTTCCATACCAATGCCTGCAGCTTGACCGACCAGTCCGTCTGCCTGACCTGCATAAGCTGGCCGGGGATATCGGTGTACAGGGCGCCGCTCTGGACATGGGGATAATTCCTGTACGCGTAGCTGAAATCGGGAATCAGCTTCAAACGCTTATTTATGAAGGGTAGCGGCAATACGGCGCTGGCCCGGATCGCCTGCTCCCGGTAGCGGCTGTCCTGTGATTTCAGGCCGACGATGGTGGGGTCGTTGCCCTTGTTCGTGCGCTCGTCGGTGTAAGTGTAATCGAGTTTCAGGCTCGATTTCCATGCGGCATTGGACAGGGTTGTCCCCAGTCCGAGGCTATAGGCATCGGCATTCAGGTATTGCAGCGATATCCCCTGATAGTGATCGGTGTATCGCTTGTTCATGTAGGCTGCGAGCACACGGTAGGCCTGGCTGGGCGATGGTTTCCATGTCCCGGTCACCGTGAGGCCGTAGTTGTCGTTCAGCCACTGGTGCGAAAAGTCATAGCGTTCCAGGTTGCCCTTGATTGCCAGTGACGTCCTGGCATTCGGGTGGAAGCTGAGTTCCGGGTTCAGGTATTGTCCGACAAAGTCGTTCCTCCGCGCAATAGTCCGCAGGTAGAAGGTGCCGTAGAACATGTAACTGAGCCTGGCCCGCCAGTGCGGGGTGAATTCGAACTGGCGGGTGCTGAGGCTCGCTAGCCAGGTGGAGCCTTGACTGGCCTCGTTCTGAACAGGGGCAGTGCCCAGGTGGATCGCACTCGATGCACCGGGATTGTCGTTGTAGAAATACTCGCCAGATAGGTAGACGTTCAACGGGCGCGTCGCGGGGGCCAAAGCCTCAAGGTAGTCATGCGCCGGCTTTGCGTAGGCCGAATTGGTGGAAATGGCCCTGAATTGTTCGGCCGCCAGGTTATAGGATCCAAGATCGGACAGCATCAGCCCCAACTGATAGCGGCTCCTATCCACATAATTGGCATCGCCGGTCGCGATCAGGGCTTCATAGAGATGCCTGGCTTCCTGATCGTTGCCTGCATTCTGAAGCGCGATGGCATACTGAAATGCGTATGACCTGTTTTCGGGATGCTGGGCATGCAGCTCACGCCACAGCGGCAAGGACTTTGTGTACATGCCGGCCGTCTGGTAGGCCCGAGCCAGTGCCGCCTTGATGCCGGGGGCGCGAACCGGCGAATTGGCAACGTAAAGCAGGTGAACGATCGCCTGTTTGGGATCACTTTGAATCAACAGTATTCCCAAGTGATAATGGGCCGTAAGATTCCCCGGCTCGCGGGCAAGGACCTGGGAAAACTCCTTCTTGGCCTTGTCGTAATGATGGGCGTCGTAATCCTGAAGGGCTTGGTCCATCACGTCGTTCGATGATTGGGCAAACGACAGCAAAGGCGAAAACAGCACCAGTAAGCCAGCCGTCATGATAGCTGAGAGTTTGAACATGGCTCAAGCTTAGCCCGCAACAGCGGGGAGTCTACGGATGCGGCGGATGCGGCGGATGCGGCGGATGCGGCGGATGCGGCGGATGCGGCGGATGCGGCGGATGCGGCGGATGCGGCGGATGCGGCGGATGCGGCAGATTCAGTGGAAGCTCCGGATGCTCCGGATGCTCCGGATGCTCCGGATGTGGCGGATGAGCAATATTCGGCTCGGACGCGTGCGGGATGACCGGTCGGCCTGCGTGTCCGGGGGCTTCGGTTTGGGAATTGCCGGGATTCACTTCCTGTGCCGGAAGCTGCATCGGAGTCGGCTCGATCAATCCCTGAGCCAGTTGAGGGATGTCCAGGCGCTCAAAGTCTTGCACGATCAATGGGCGCTCCTGAGGCGGCTGGTTGACTGTAAAGTGCGTGAATTGCCCGGGCTTCATGATCACCGTTCCACCCGTCAAGCCTGTGCCAACGATCGTGCCCTTGAACAGCATGGCGTCTGTGTAGGGAGCCTTCCCCTTTTCGCCTATCTCCGTCGGAAGCGGCACGATCACACCGAACTCGGTTCCCCGTACGCCGATAATGGCTGTCTGGGTCGAGACGGAAAAGCTGTCGGAAGTGCTGTTCAGCTTGGTCACCAGAAAACGCGCCTTGCCCCACAAGAGATAGAAGGCCCCTGCCACCAGTCCCTGCTGATCCATATCGTAGCGATCGATCCGTATGCGGCTTCTTGCGCCAAGGAATACAACGCTGTCATCGCTCATGACGAGGCGCGCCTGACCCTTCTTTCCGGTCCAGATGATGTCTTCGGGCTTCACCACAGATCCGGAAGTAAGCCGGAATGTCTGTTTGCCGCGGATATCCCAGACCTGGCCGCTGACGGATTCAACCTGGCCGGCAGCAGCAGCCCAGGTGAGGATTGGCGGGTACAGCAGTAAGCCAATGGCTGCGACGAGCACGCCAACGACGGCGATGATATAACGCCTCTGTTTACCCTTCATCCTCAACACGGTAGAGCTACTGCCTCCTTAAGACAAATAAGCATATATACTTACGCAAATCCTATGCCATTCATTGTATGTGCGCTGGCTCACGTTTAATGTGCGCTGGCTCACGTTTAATGTGCGCTGGCTCACAATCAGTAATTTCCGTACTTTTCGGCCATGCCGTAACAAACGCAGCATCGGCAGCTGCCAAATTTTATCAATTTTAACGATATGTTGGGCTTTTCGGCTCGCCTTGCAAGTGCTCTAGCCGGCTTTCGTGACCGACCGGATGTATAGCCGGTATACGATAGGTATCCAGCCACTTGGAAACGGCTATTGATTATGAACCGAATCTGTTCAATCTTGGCCATATCGTATTCGGAGGATTCGGGATCATGGTTCGCACGCTATTCCGCAGAAGACATCTCTCGCATGATTCGGAGCATGAATTGCACCGTGCCTTGGGGGTGCTGGATTTGACTCTGCTCGGTATCGGGGCGGTGATCGGGGCGGGCATTTTCGTGCTCACGGGCGTGGCGGCTGCCACCCAGGCCGGACCGGGCCTGGTGCTCTCATTCATTGTGGCCGGTGCCGCCTGTGGCCTGACGGCTCTGATCTACGCGGAGCTTGCTTCCAGCATTCCGTTTGCCGGCAGCGCCTATACCTATACCTATGCGAGCCTCGGCGAATTGCCGGCCTGGCTGATCGGCTGGGTGCTGGTGCTTGAATACGGCGTGGCCTCGGCGGCTGTTTCCATCGGCTGGTCCGGTTATCTCGGCAACCTGTTCGGCAGTACCGGTTTCTATCTGCCGGCAGAACTGACGCGCGCGCCCGGAGACGGCGGCATCATGAATCTTCCGGCAGCCCTGATCGTCATGGCTGTCAGCACCGTGCTGGCCCTGGGTATCCGCCAGGGAAGCCGGCTCAACAGCGGCATTGTTGCCATCAAGCTATTGGTGCTGGCGCTGTTCATCATCGTCGCGGTCGGGCATGTGAATCCTGCCAACTGGCATCCCTTTCTGCCGTTCGGCTGGCATGGGGTGATGGCGGGAGCCGCCTATATCTTCTTCGCCTATATCGGCTTCGACGCCGTTTCCACGGCGGCCGAGGAAGCGCACAATCCGCAGCGGGATGTGCCGCGCGGCATCCTGTTCAGTCTCGCGGCCTGCACGATCCTGTATATGGTTGTCTCCGTGCTGTTAACCGGTGTGCTGTCGTATACGCGCCTGAACGTGCCCGATCCGGTGGCCTTTGCCATGACCAGCATCGGGGCGGTGACGGTGGCGCGCCTGATCAGTATCGGTGCCATCGCCGGCCTGACCTCGGTGCTGCTGGTGTTGCTGTACGGCCAGAGCCGCATCTTCTTCTCCATGTCACGCGACGGCATGCTGCCGGAGATCTTCTCCCGCGTGCATCCCCGTTTCCGCAGTCCGGTGGTTGTCACCCTTGCCACCGGTATTATCGTCGCAGGCGTGGCCGCGTTCACACCGATCCAGCGCGTGGCGGAACTGGTGAACATGGGCACGCTGTCGGCATTTACGCTGGTGGCGCTGGGGGCGTTGGTGATGCGCCACACCCATCCCGATCTGCCGCGCCCGTTCAGGGCGCCGTTCATGCCGTGGACGTCCGTACTGGCCATGGCATTCTGTCTGTTCCTGATCGCACATCTCAGCCATGTCACGTTCATCGGCTTCGGCATCTGGACGGTGGTCGGCCTGATCATCTATTTCTCCTATTCCCGGCACCGGAGCGTGATGGCCAAGGCCGAATAAGCCCCGTCGGCGACAGGCGCGGACTACGCTTGTGTCCGCGGCTCCAGGCGGATGGCGATCATCTTCGGTTCGCTCATCTCCATCATGGCCGAGCGGATGCCCTCGCGGCCCAGTCCGGAGTCCTTGCTGCCGCCATACGGCATATGGTCGACCCTGAAGGTGGGGAAATCGTTGATGATGACGCCCCCGGTTTCGATACGTTCGATGGCGGTCTGCACGGTCGGCAGGTGCCGGCTGAATACCGCAGCCTGCAGGCCGAAGGGCGAGGCGTTGATGCGCTCGATCGCCTCGTCGATGCCGTCCACCGGCTGCAAGGTGATCACCGGCGCGAAGATCTCCTTGCTGCACACGAGCATGCCCTCGTGCACATCGGTCAGCACGGTCGGTTCGATGACACTGCCGATGCCGAGGGCCAAGCGATGCCCGCCACAGGCGATGCGGGCGCCATCGGCCACCGCCTCCTCGATAACGGCCATGATGCGCTCGGCGGCCTCCGGCGAGATGACCGGGCCGACGATGACGTCGGCATCGCGCGGGTTGCCGGCGCGGGTGGACTTGGCTTGGGCCACAATCATTTCCAGCAGGGATTCGAAGATCTGATGGTGTGCATAGATACGCTGTACGGCGATGCATGACTGACCGGCTTGGGCAAAGCCGCCGAGCACCAGACGCTCGGCAGCCCATGCCAGATCCGCGTCGCAATCGACGTAGGAGCCGGAGTTGCCGCCCAACTCCAGGGTCACGCGCTGTTTGTCTACGGCGTGCTTCAGTTTCCAGCCAACGTCCGGGCTGCCGGTGAAGCTGACCATGCGCACCGCCTCGTCTGTCAACAGCAGCGGCACATCCCGGTGGCGCATCGGCAGTACGTTGACACTGCCGTCGGGCCAGCCGGCGGCGCTGGCGACCCTGGCCATCAACAGGGCCGCGATGGGTGTGTTGGTGGCGGGCTTGATGATGATGGCATTGCCGCTGGCCAGCGCCGGCGCCACCTTGTGTGCCACCAGGTTCAGCGGAAAATTGAATGGGGTGATGCCGAAGATGACACCGAGCGGTTCCCGGCGCGTATAGCCCTCATAGCCGATGCCGCGCTCCATACCATCCATCGCCACTTGTTCACCACAGAACCGCCGGGCTTCCTCTGCGGCCCAGGAAAAGGTGGCCAGCGTGCGAGCAAACTCCTGTTCGGCGAACATGCGCGGTTTGCCGCCCTCGAGGATCAGGGCATCGACCAGTTCGGCACGGATGTCGCGCAGGCTGTCGCGCATGCGCAACAACAGCTCCGCGCGCTGGAAACGGCTCATCGCCTTCAGGGTCTGGCAGGCGGACCGGCTGCTGCGGATGGCATCCCTGATCTGTCTGCGCCCGGCCATGGAAACGGTGCCGACCAGGGAACCGTCAAAGGGGCTCTTGATCTCGGCGGCCTGGACATTGCCATCACGGCCCTCGCCATGGATCCACAGATAGAAATGCGGTGCGGTGTGCTTGTTCATACGGTCTCCGCCATCGTATGGCCTCTGGCATGATCACTCAGCATAGCACGGGATCGGGTGTATGGCGCGGGCACCGCCCGACCGCTACACTGCCGCGCCAATGAACCAGTCCCGCATCCGCAATTTTTCGATCATCGCACATATCGACCATGGAAAATCGACGCTGGCCGATCGCCTGATCGAGGATACCGGCGCCCTGACCCAACGCGAGATGAAGAAGCAGGTGCTCGATTCCATGGATCTGGAGCAGGAGCGCGGCATTACCATCAAGGCGCAGACGGCGGCATTGGGCTACAAGGCCGCCGACGGCCATATCTACAATCTGAATCTGATCGATACGCCGGGGCATGTGGATTTCACCTACGAGGTGTCACGTTCGCTGCAGGCCTGCGAGGGAGCATTGCTGGTCATCGACGCGACCCAGGGCGTGGAGGCCCAGACCCTGGCCAATGTCTACCTGGCACTGGAGAATAACCTCGAGATCATACCGGTGATCAACAAGATCGACCTGCCGTCCGCGGATGTGGATGAGGCCAGGCGACAGATCGAGGAGGTCATCGGCCTGGATGCGTCCGGCGCCATCGCCGTGTCGGCCAAGACCGGGCAGGGCATCGCCACGGTACTGGAGGCGATCGTGCATCGCATCCCGCCTCCGAGCGGCAATCCTGAATCACCGCTGAAGGCCCTGGTCGTCGATTCATGGTTTGACCCGTACGTCGGGGCCGTGGCCGTGGTGCGCGTCGTCGACGGCCAAGTGCGCAAAGGCGATAAGATCCGTCTGATGTCCAGCCGCCGAGCCTTCGAGGTGCAGGATCTGGGTGTGTTCCGGCCGCAGCCCTTGGCGCGTGATGCCCTGCACGCCGGCGAGGTCGGCTTCATGGTCTGCGGCATCAAGGAGTTGGCCGAACTGAAGGTCGGTGACACCGTGACCCAAGAGCGCAAGCCGGCGACCGAGCCGCTGCCGGGTTATCGTGAACCAAAACCGATGGTGTTCTCCGGCCTGTATCCGGTCGATTCCGGCGACTATGCCGACCTGCGCGATTCTCTGGAAAAGCTTCACCTGAACGATCCGGCCTTTACCTTCGAGCCCGAGAATTCGGCGGCGCTCGGCCTGGGCTTCCGTTGCGGTTTTTTGGGCATGCTGCACATGGAGATCGTGCAGGAGCGCCTGGAGCGCGAATACGATCTCGATCTGATCACTACCGCACCTTCAGTGGTCTACCGTCTGACCATGCAGAACGGCGAGGAGCGCGAGATCTCAAATCCCAGCCAGTTCCCGGACCCGGCCGGTATCCGGGTCATCGAGGAGCCGCGGGTGACGGCGAACATCTTTGCGCCGACCGAATATGTCGGGGCGCTGATGAAATTGTGCCAGGAACGACGGGGCACCCAGAAGGCGATGAACTATATCTCCGACAATCGCGTGATGCTGAGCTACGATCTGCCGTTGGCCGAGATGGTCATCGATTTCTATGACCGCCTGAAATCGATCTCGCGCGGTTATGCCTCGATGGACTACGAGCTGTCGGGTTTTGCCCCGGACGATGTGGTCAAACTCGATGTGCTGGTGCATGGTGAGCCGGTCGATGCCCTGTCATTGATTGTCCACCGGTCGGTGGCGGAGAGCCGCGGACGGGAACTGGTGCAGAAGCTGCGTGAACTGATCCCGAGGCAACAGTTCGATGTACCGCTGCAGGCGGCGATCGGCGGACGTATCCTGGCGCGTGAGACGGTCAAGGCAGTGCGCAAGAATGTCACGGCCAAGTGCTACGGCGGAGATATTACGCGCAAGCGCAAGTTGCTCGAGAAGCAGAAGGCCGGTAAAAAGCGCATGAAGAATATCGGCAGCGTGGAGGTTCCGCAGGAGGCATTCCTGGCGGTGCTGCGCCTCGGTGAAGGGAGCAAGTAATGGCAAACAAACCCATCTGGCGCGAATGGGGTGAATCGCTGCTGATTGTGCTGCTCATCGCTTTCGTGGTGCGAAGCTTCGTCGTCGCACCCTTCAAGATCCCGTCGTCGAGCATGGTGCCGACCCTGGATGTCGGCGATTATATCTTCGTGCTGCGCTATCCCTATGGCCTGCGTATCCCATTCACCAATATCCAGCTGATGCCTTCCCCGCCAAAACGTGGTGATGTCGTGGTGTTCAATTACCCGAAGGACCGCAGCATCGATTTCATCAAGCGGGTGATCGGCCTGCCCGGCGATGTCATCGATTACAAGAACAACAAGCTTTACATCAACGGCAAGCAGATGCCGCTGACCCAACTTGGCACCCGCTCCTATTTCATGGAAGACGGAAGCGTCGACGTTTCCGGGCTGTTCCGTGAGAACCTGATGGGTGTCAAACACGACGTATTGCGCAAGGACTTTTCCATCAAGGACGGTGAATGGAAGGTGCCGCCCGGCGAATACTTCATGCTCGGGGACAACCGCAACAACTCGCGCGATTCACGTTTCTGGGGCTTTGTGCCACAATCCTATCTGGTCGGCCGGGCTGTGATTATCTGGTGGTCCTGGGACAAGGAAAAGGATTCCGTGCGCTGGGACCGACTCGGCGAGATTATCCGGTAGACGGGGGCTGATATGCGCAATCAGGGCGGATTTTCGCTGATCAAGCTGTTGTTCGGGCTGGCCGTGCTCGCCGGCGTGGTCTGGTACGGATACAACGTGATCCCTGTCTACAACACCTACTGGAGCGTCAAGGACGCATTCAAGAATATCGTCGATAACAGGGCCAACGACGACGCGACGACGATCCGCAATGCCCTACCCGACATCCTGCATGTTCAGTACGTCAACCACGATGATCTGCCTCCAGCATTCTATAACAACCTGAAGATCAAGGCCGACGGCAACAGGGTCGATATCTCGTCCTATTATCATGTCACGGTATGGCTGCTCGGCCCGGTGCAGGGCGTTGATCCTGATTCCAACTACAACAAGAAGGACCTGAAAGGTCTGGACCTATTACGGGACAAGGCACGCCTGGACTTCAATTTCGAGCCTCACGCCGCGAGTCCATGAGGGGTGATCCGGCGGCGCAACTCGAGAAGCGGCTCGGCTACAGGTTTCGTGATCCATCGCTGTTGCAGCGGGCACTGACCCATCGCTCGGCATCCCAAAAACATTCCGAACGCCTGGAGTTTCTCGGTGATGCCGTGCTGGGGCTGGTGATTGCCGAGCAGCTGCACCAGCGGTTCATCGCGGCCGATGAAGGGGCGTTGTCCCGCATGCGGGCGGCGCTGGTGCGCCGCGAAAGCCTGCTAGAGGTTGCCCACGCCTGGCAACTGGCCGAACTGGCGAAGGTTGGTGGTGGTGAGCGCACGGCCGACGGGTTCCTGCGCTCACCATCAATCATCGCCAATATGGTGGAATCCCTGATCGGTGCCGTATTCACGGACGGCGGTTGGCCGGCTGCGCGTGATCTGGTGCTCACCGCCTGGCAGAAGCTGCTGGCCAGCGTAGAGGATGGCAGCGCGCGCGATGCGAAGACCCGTTTGCAGGAGTGGACACAGGCCTATGGGCGGGGGTTGCCCGAGTATGAGATCCGCGATGCCGGGGTGCATGCCGCTCCGAGGTTTCTGGCCGAGTGCCGCATCCAGGGCGTGCTGCAGGGCCAGGGCACGGGCGAGCGCAAGAAGGATGCGGAGCAGGAGGCAGCGGCCGAGGCCCTGCGCGTGCTGAAGCATTGAACATCTCATGAGCGCCAAGCCCTTCCGTAGCGGCACCATCGCTTTGCTCGGGCGTCCCAATGTCGGCAAATCGACATTGTTGAATCACATCGTTGGTGCCAAGGTGGCGATTGTCACCCCCAAGCCACAGACAACCCGTCACCGCATCCTCGGCATCCGCACCGATGCGCACCATCAGCTGGTCTTCGTCGATACGCCGGGAATCCATCAATCCAGCCAGCAGATGAACCGCAACATGGTACGCGTGGCCTTCGCGGCGGCGGCGGAGGCCGATGTGCTGGCCATCATGCAGGACGTGAGCAAGCCGCTGGATGCAGGGACGCGCCAGCTGATCGAGCGTCTGGCCGAGGACGCGCGGCACAAGCCCCGCGTGCATGTGCTGAACAAGATCGACCAGGTACGCAGGGAGGCGCTGCTGCCGCGCCTGGCGCTGACGCAGCAGATCGATCCCGAGGCGCGCGGCTATGTGCCGATCAGTGCGCGCAAGGGGCAGCAGGTCGATGAGCTGTTGACGCTGTTGGCCGACTGCCTGCCGGAATCACCGCCACTGTACGATCCGGAATGGTTTACCGACCAGAGTCAGCGGCAGCTGGCGGCCGAATACGTGCGCGAGCAGGTGTTCATGGCCATGCAGCAGGAGGTTCCTTTCCAGACGGCGGTGGAGATCGAGCGTTTCACCGAGCATGTGCCGCAAGGGGATACCCCCGCCCTGTTGGAGATCGATGCGGCCATCCTGGTCGGTAGCGAACGGCACAAGCCGATGCTGATCGGCAAGGCGGGCGCCAATCTGAAGCGAATCGGCACCGTGGCCCGTCATGGCCTGGAGCGGTTGTTGGGATGCCGGGTACACCTGAATCTGTGGGTCAAGGTCGAGCCTGAGTGGTACAACCGCCCGGGTCAGCTGCGTGAGCTCGGTCTGGGGGACTAGGGCCTGTTCGCATAAAATGCGAACGAAGCGCTACCGCCCGGAATGGGGCCAGGCAAGGCGCGAGGAGAGAGGTTTGGTACATCCAAATGATCGACGAGCAACGCGGCATGGCTCGGTTCCGGGCATAGCCCAGTGGGACGGGCCATTTTTCCGTCCTGCGGCGTCATGGCTCGCTGGTGTGCAACAAGCACATCACGCTCACTATGCCTTGCAGGACTGCAAAAATGGCCGCGTCGCCACGTCCGAATTTTATGTGAGCGGGCCCTAAAGCATGGCCGAGCTCAGGGACCGGGCATTGCTGCTGCGGCGCATACCCTATGGTGACAGTTCGCTGGTGATCCATCTGTTGACCGAGAACCATGGCATGCTGCCGCTGATGGCCAGGGGTGCCCGGCGTGCCAAAAGCCCGCTCAGGGCCGCCCTCGAGCCCCTGTATGAACTTTCGGTGTCATGGCGTAGTGGCCGGGCCGGCATGGGCACGCTGATGGACGTCGAGCGGCATGCCCTGCTGTTGCCGCTGGCCAAGGCCGGGGTCGGCCTACAACTGGTGGCGGTGGCATCCGCCCTGTATCGCGAGGGGGACCCGCTCGGCTTTGCCGGGCTCTATCAGGGCTTGCATCTTCTGCAGCCCCGCCCCGAGGATTCGGGATTGGTCGCCTCGGTGTGGCAGATGCTGATCGGCAGCGGCTGGATCGGAGATCTGGACCACTGCTGGGACTGCGGCCAGTCATTGGCACCTGAAGGCGCGGTGTTCTGGCATGATGGCCAGCTGTGCTGCCAGCACTGTTGTTCACACGGCATGCCGGTATCCTTGGGCCTGCGCCGTGGCATGCTGGCGCACCTGACGCAGGAGAACGTACGCCTGCCGGCCGGTGACGTGGCCAAGTGGCGCCGGATGATCGACGACGTGCTCATGCGTCACGGGCTGCGCCTGCGCCTCGCATCGTCCTAGATTATGCTTGCAGGGAAGGGGAAAACATCGATGCATCTGGGTGTGAATATCGATCATGTGGCCACGCTTCGACAGGCGCGCGGCACATCCTATCCGGATCCGATCGAGGCTGCCCGGGTGTGTATCGAGGGAGGTGCCGACGGCATCACCGCCCACCTGCGCGAGGATAGGCGGCACATCCGGGATGCCGACATGGAACGCCTGGCAGCGATGGGGCTGCATCTGAACATGGAGATGGCGGCGACGAACGAGATGGTGGCGATCTGCCGATCCCTGCGTCCTGCCGCCTGTTGCCTGGTGCCCGAGCGGCGCGAGGAGCTGACCACCGAGGGCGGCCTGGATGTGGCGACGCACCGGGCCCGGCTGGGCAGCGTCGTCGATGCCCTGACCGGCGATGGGGTGCGTGTGTCGATGTTCATCGATCCGGTGCGTGCTCAGGTCGAGGCCAGCCACGCCATCGGGGCGCCGGTGGTGGAATTGCATACCGGCCATTACGCCAATCTCAGTGGCCAGGCTCGCGAGCAGGAACTGGATGCCATCCGTACGGCTGCGTCGCTGGCCCGGGAGTTGGGCATGATCGTGCATGCCGGCCATGGCCTGACACTCGACAACCTGCCACCGATCGTGGCCATTCCCGACATCGAGGGGCTGAACATCGGGCATGCCATTGTCTCCGACGCGCTGTTCCGCGGTCTGAAACAGGCCGTGGCCGATTTCAAGCAGGCGATGCAACGCTGATGGCGGTGGTCGGTATCGGCGTGGACCGCATCGCCATCGCACGCGTGGCCTCGGCTATGGACCGTTTCGACCAACGCTTCATCCGGCGCGTGTTCACCGAGGCCGAATATGCGCAGGCGTCGGCAAAGGGAAATGCGGCCAGGCGTCTGGCCATGCTGTTTGCCGCCAAGGAGGCCGTGGCCAAGGCGCTGGGCACGGGGTTCCGCCAGGGCGTGGCCCCGAGCCATATCGAAACGATCCACCAACCCTCGGGCAAGCCCGAGATACAGCTGTACGGTGGCGCCGCCCGTGCTGCCGGTCAGCTCGGCATCCATACCGTGCACGTATCCTTGAGCGATGACGATGGCGTGGCGCTGGCTTTCGCCATCGCCGAATCCTGAGGACATGGATACCCGTATCCTGGGTGTTGCCCAGATGCAGTGGGCAGACCGTCAGGCGATGGCCGGTGGCATTTCCGGTGAGGTGCTGATGGCCGCGGCCGGGAGGGCCGTGGCCAGGGCGGTGGCCGACCGCATCACCGGCTCGCAGCGGGTGTGGATCGCGGCCGGTCCCGGCAACAACGGTGGCGATGGCCTGGCCGCCGCCCGCCTGCTGCATGCGGACGGCGTGCCAGTACAGGTGTCGCTGCTGGGAACGATCGCGAAACTGCACGGCGAGGCGAAGGTGCATGCCAAGCAGGCGCTGGACGCCGGCGTGCATATCGAATCCGTAACCGGCAAGGACGATCTGGAT
>Ga0307440_1000099_pt1 | contig 36566 bp, 25 predicted proteins | sample SalMarWE160410MG_FD_202150 | JGI IMG/M metagenome (GOLD analysis project Ga0307440, IMG submission 202150) | Salt marsh sediment microbial communities from the Plum Island Ecosystem LTER, Massachusetts, United States - WE1604-10 | ecosystem: Environmental > Aquatic > Marine > Intertidal zone >...
GGTCTTTCTCTTCATGGGGTGCGGAGAAAAAATTGAACCCGGAAACGTCAAGCCGCCTGATAAAGGGAGTGTAAAGACCGTCGTCGCCTCGGCCAAGATTATCCGTCATCCTGCAATTTACGAATCCGTCGGAACCGTCAGCGCCAAAACCGTTTCCACCATATCCAGCAAGGTCATGGGATCCGTGGAAAAAGTCTTCGTCCGGGAAGGAGATTTGGTTAAAGCCGGGGACCGGCTGGCGACCATCGACAACCGGCAGGCCAAAGCAATGCTTCACCAGGCAAAAGCCGCGCTTGGCGCCGCCCGGCGCGCCGAAACTTCGGCCAATGCGGGCGCAGAATTTGCGACGGCTACCTATATCCGCTACCGTAACCTCATGAAAGACGAATCCGCCAGTCCCCAGGAGTTTGATGAGATCAAGTCCCGATACCAGCAGGCCCAAGCCGGACTGGCCGCCGCAAAAGAGCGTGTCAAAGAGGCCGAAGCCGCTTTGACATTGGCTCGTGTCAGGACGAAAGATACAGTAATACTGGCCCCTTACGACGGTATCATTCGGGCTAAAATGGTCGATGTGGGAGACCTTGCCACGCCGGGCAAGCCCATGTTTTCAATTGAAGACAAAAATCGTTATGTCGCCAACCTGGTGGTGCCCGAACAGTATGCCCATCTTGTCGCCTTGAACCAAAAAGTAACCGTGACGGTTCCCGCCCTCAACAACAGAAGTTTTGCAGGATCCGTGCAGGATATTTTTCCGGCCGTGGATACAAAAAGCTTTTCTTTTTTGATCAAGGTGCGATTGCCGATGGACCGCGGACTTCGATCCGGAATGTTCGCTCGGGGGGCCATTCAAATCGGCAGTTCCGAATTGATGCTGATCCCGCAGACAGCGGTCATTCATTCAGGGCAGTTGACCGGTATTTATCTCGTGGATAACGCGCAGATCGCAAAATTTCGCCTCATACGAACCGGCAGAATTTTTGGTCTATCCATAGAAGTTCTTTCGGGTCTTAATGAAGGCGCGCGTTACGTCGTAAATCCCCCTGCAAAACTCACAAACGGCATGAAGGTGGAGGCTTAAGACATGGCGCAAAAATTCGGCACAGCCGGCAAAGTCGCCCGCTTTTTTATCGACTCCAAGTTGACCCTTCTTTTTATTATCGCCTCCATACTGATGGGCGCCGCAGCGCTCATCGCTTTTCCCAGAGCAGAGGAACCGCAGATTATCGTCCCCATGATCGACATTTTTGTGAAAATTCCGGGTGCCAGTTCCAAAGAAGTCGAGCAGCGCGTCACCGGTCCCATGGAAAAGCTGTTGTGGGAAATTCCGGGGGTGGAATATGTTTATTCCACATCCAGCCCCGGCATGTCTATGGTGGTGGTCCGATTTTACGTCGGCCAGGACGAGGAAAAGTCTATCGTACGGGTTCAGTCAAAGCTCAGGGCCAACTATGACTTGATTCCCTGGTCGGTAACGCCGCCGCTCATAAAACCGCGATATATTGATGACGTTCCGATTCTGGCGCTGACGTTCTGGGGAAAAGGCTACGATCATTATACCTTGCGCCGCGTGGCCGCGGAGGCTGAAAATTCGCTCAAACGCGTAGATAATGTTGGCCTGACGAACCTTATCGGCGGCGAACCCCGCCAGGTCCGGGTGGATTTCAATCCGGAGAGAATGTCCGCATACGGTCTCGATCTTGAGCGGGTAGCCGCCATGGTGACCGCTGCAAACCAGGAATCCGACACCGGCAAATATCCGTCCATAAAAGGAGAGGTTCTTGTTCATACCGGGGGATTTTTAAAAACAATAGAAGATGTCAAAAGCGTCGTGGTTGGTGTCTACAACGGAAAACCTGTTTATCTTCGAGATGTTGCAAAGATATTTGATGGTCCCGGAGAACCGTCTCAATACGTTTTTTTTAACTCCGGGCCGGCTGCCAAGTTAAAACACATCTCTACCTCCCCTTCCTCAAAGGGAGGGTTTCCTGCGGTTACGCTTACCCTGGCCAAACGAAAAGGATCCAATGCCATTATCGTGGCCGATAACGTCCTTAAGCGCCTCCGAAAAATAAGGGGCAGCGTCATCCCCGACAACATCCAAATCACCGTGACCCGAAATTATGGTAACAGCGCCGAAGAAAAATCCAATGAACTGCTGTTTCATCTGATGATTGCCTTTGCCTCCGTAACCGCTCTCATCTGGTTTGTATTGGGACACCGCGAAGCCGGTGTGGTGGCCATTGCCATTCCGGTGACACTGGCGCTGGCCCTGGCGATATTTTATCTATATGGTTATACGTTGAACCGAATTACGCTTTTTGCCCTGATATTCTCCATCGCAATCCTCGTGGACGATGCCATTGTGGTGGTTGAAAATATCGTTCGTCATTTTCATCTTCCGGAAAATAGAAACCGTCCAAAGAATACCATTGCCATTGAGGCGGTGGACGAAGTCGGCAATCCCACCATTTTGGCCACATTAACCGTCATCAGCGCCATTTTGCCCATGGCGTTTGTCGGGGGGCTGATGGGGCCTTACATGAGACCCATTCCCGTGGGTGCTTCAGCCGCGATGCTTTTTTCGCTGGCTGTGGCATTTATTGTTACCCCCTGGGCTTCAGTCCGGCTGTTAAAACACGACATAACAACGGCCGCCGATGCCCATGATGAAAAAGAAGACTGGAGCACACGGCTCTATCGACGGATTATGACCCCTCTGATCGAAAATCGATTCTGGCGATGGGTTTTTCTTCTTGGCATCGTTGTCCTTCTTATCCTCTCATGTGCTTTGATTGGGATCGGATTGGTTCAGGTTAAAATGCTCCCTTTTGACAATAAGAGTGAATTTCAAGTCATCATCAACATGCCGCATGCCGCTACATTGGAAGATACCGCTGCAGCCGCAATGGAAATGGGAGATTATATCAAAACCGTTAATGAAGTCACGGACTATGAACTCTATGTGGGAACTCCGGAACCGCTTAGTTTTAACGGGATGGTTCGCCATTATTACCTGCGGAAAAATGTTTACCAGGCAGGTATTCATGTCAATCTGGTAAATAAAGCAGATCGAAAGGAACAGAGCCACGACATCGCCAAGCGCGTGCGTCCGGTTCTTAAAACCATTGCAGACAAATACCGTGCACGGATTCAGGTGGTCGAGGTTCCGCCGGGCCCACCGGTATTGTCTCCGCTTGTGGCCGAAATTTACGGCCCCCACTACAAACGTCAAAAACAGATCGCTACCGATATTATGAATATTTTTGAGAAGACACCCGGCGTGGTCGATGTGAACTGGTACATGAATAAAACGCAGCCGCGCTACGAAATCGACATTGACAGGGAAAAAGCCGCGCTTCACGGAATCAGCGTGGACCGGATCAATCGAACCATCGAACTGGCCCTTAAAGGACAACAGACAGGATTGCTTCATCAACCCAGGGAATTGGAGGATGTTACGATACTGCTGCGGCTTCCCTTGTCTGCGCGCGCCGGAATTCAACGGCTAAAAGCACTGAAACTTTTATCGGCCGACGGCCGTATGGTACCGGTTTCGTCGCTGATCCACGTCCGTAAGACCCCGCCGGATCTGAGTATTTTTCATAAAAATTTAATGCCCGTGGTATATGTTCTCGGGGATGTCGCCGGAGTTAAGGAAAGTCCCGTATATGCAATCTTGGAAATGAAAAATAAAATCGACGCCATCCCATTGCCGGAAGGATACCGTATCGTTCAAAATTATGCACACATTCCTTCCAGTGACCGAACGTATGAAATGAAATGGGACGGAGAATGGCAGATCACCTATGAGGTTTTCCGTGATCTCGGGCTGGCCTTTGCCGTGGTTCTATTGTTGATTTTTATTCTCATTGTGGGATGGTTTCAATCGTTCACCACACCACTGGTGATTATGGCCGTTATTCCGTTTTCGTTGATCGGAATCCTGCCCGCTCATTGGGCACTGGGTGCCTTTTTTACGGCAACATCCATGATCGGATTTATCGCCGGTGCGGGAATTGTCGTCAGAAACTCCATCATCCTGGTCGATTTTATTGAACTTCGTCTCAGGCAAGGCATGCCGCTGGATCTAGCCGTTATCGATGCAGGCGCCGTGCGATTTCGGCCCATGATGCTCACCGCGGCCGCGGTGGTGGTGGGTGTTTCCGTAATCCTTTACGATCCGATTTTTCAGGGTCTTGCCCTATCTTTGATGGCCGGCGAGGTTGCGTCACTTTTCATTTCGAGAATGGCGGTCCCGATCCTTTATTTTCTCGATAAGCGATGGGAACATGCTCACGGGCACGATACACCATCGAAAAACGCGCCGGCGGAGTAGGATTTGGGTTTCAAATGCGTTTGAGAAAGACGGGAATGTCATTCGAATAAATAAACGATGCTGCGACTTCGCGCAAACCCTTTTCGTCGATTTTAAAAACATTCAAAGAAAGCGTTCGTGTCTGGATTTCCAAACATTTGTCATTGTTTATCAGTTGTGATAATCAATTTTTATGCAATTTCAACCTTCACATGTAAATAAAATTTGCTTTTTGACAATAAGTATTTTTATAGTTGTTTTAAACCAAAAAGCAATATCCGGCGGTTTCAGTTACAGTGCAAACAAAACGGTTGTGGGCGCCATTCGGCACCATGTGGTCGCACCCAAGGAAACGCTCCTGGACATTGCTCGACATTTTGATCTTGGGTATCTTGAAATTACCAGACCCTACCCGGATATGGACCCATGGAACCCCGACCCCGGACAAAATCTTGTCATACCGACCCAATGGATTTTACCATCCACCCAATTGCACGGTATCGTGATCAATTTGCCGGAAATGCGTCTGTATCACTTTTTTCCGAAAATCAGCATGGTGGCCACATATCCTGTGGGTATCGGTGATATCGGCTGGGAAACCCCCGGCGCTGTGGCTCGCGTTATCGACCGACAAGTTGATCCTACATGGACGGTTCCCAAGTCGCTGAGGGCCAAATATGGAACGACTTCGATACCGCCAGGGTCGGACAATCCCTTGGGAAAATACTGGATCGGATTGTCCTTAAAAGGTTATGGTATTCACGGTACCAATTTTCCTTGGGGCGTGGGAAGGCTTGTCAGTCATGGATGCATTCGTTTATATCCGGAGGATATCGCGATACTTTTTAAAAATGTCTCTCTTAACACACCGGTTGAAATCGTTTATGAATCCGTAAAAATGGGAATCCGGGACAACAATATATTTATAGAGGTATATCCGGATATTTACAAAAAAATTCCAGACATACGAACACAGACCATTCATCGATTACACGAGTTGGGTTGGCTACGCAGCGTTTCCGTATCAAAGGTCAACGATGCACTTGATAAACAAAGCGGTGTTCCGGTTCGTGTGGGGTTTTTAAAGAAGGGGGGTGATGTCTCGTTCACGGGTAGGACGTCGGCTTTTCAATGAAAATTGATCGTTAAAAATCACGAAAAAGAAGGAGGCAATTATATGCGTAGAAAAAGAAAAATGTATGCGGTACTGGGGCTTGTATTATCGTTGGCGCTGGCTGTTTCCCTGATGAGCTGCGCAACCGCCCAGCAAATGAGGACGCTGGAGCAGCAGGTTCAGCAAGCCAGTCAAGATGCCAAGGACGCCAAGGCATTGGCTAAAGAATGCGATTGTGCTCAGCAGGTTGAAAAGGCTAACGCGGCCGCTATGCGCGCTGAAAAGGCTGCGGACTCGGCAGAGGCTTCAGCACAAAAAGCACAAGACATGGCCAATAAAGCAGAAATGATTTTCAACAAACAGATGAAAAAATAGCCGATCGGTCCGGAATCCGGCGAATTGGGTTTCAGGCCCGGATTCCGGACCCGTTTTTTACTGATAAATCAATGAATCAAAATAGAGATGTTCAACGGGTTTCTTTGTGTGGGTGTTGATCACTTTTAATAGTTCCGCTTTTATTGCATCGTAATCTCTTTCCTGAATCCATTTTTCCATTTTTCGTTGATTAATATTTGTCAAAAAGTCACTCTTTATGCTTCCCAGTTTCCCCTTTAAATCTGCCTGCTGGTCCTTATCTTTATACGGAATGGCTATCTCCAGCATTAAATAGTCGTTGGTACCGAGATTGGAAAAGAGCCGACATTTTATGTGGTGTGATGCGGCTTTCCCCTGTTTTGGTTTTAACATGGATAAGTTTTGAAGATGGACGTTTTCAGCGCGGAAAATATAAACCGCGACGCATATGGCGATCAGCGCAAAAACAGATAAAACGAGCGTTGATCCCTTGATATTATTATCTTCAAATATTTTCATCTTTTCCCGATTTTTTTATCGGTATTTTGGCGAAAAGCTTTAATGATATGTTTCGTATCCTCCGGACTACTTGTACCCTTCTTTTTTTAACAGCCGGCTGTACCATACTGAAAACTCGAACATAGCCTTGTAGCGTTCATCATCGTTAATAATGCCCAGGCAAATCTCGAAAACGCCTTGACCATAGGCATTGCTGTATTCCTGCATCTGTCTTGTTTGTAAAAATTCCCGCACCAGCATTTTCGTCGTTCGCCGGGTTTTGTCTCTTCTGATATCGATGGGATCTTTGGGTTCCTGAAAAGGGTCCCATTTTTTATATCCTTTTTTCAGGATATGTTTCTGCCGTCTGGGCGACATACTATCGAAAATGGCTTTTTTTCGTTTTTCCTCGTCTTCCGGTGACATTACGCTCATGTTCTTTTCCTTGATGCTTTAAGGTTTTATTCTCATCCACTATGCCAAGGTATTTTTCATCGTATTCGGTGAGAATCGCCATGGACAGTGGAACGAGCATATCGGCCATCTTAAGATGCCGGGTTTTGATGTGGGTGACGAGTTCGGCGGAAATCTCGTAAAGCTTTTTTTGAATAACATCCAGATTGGCTGTGGGATATGGCTTACCTTCGGAAAATCCTGATTTTCCGCAAGTGTGCGAAATGCCCCCCGTAGAAGTCGGCATCCCGTACAGCCGGCACGTGATGGGCCGATCGTCATAAAGTTCGCACATATCGTTTTCATTAAGAAGCGGGCACCTGACCCGTTCGGCAGCAATTTCCATCAATATTTCCACCTCGTTTTTCCCGGCTTCTTTATCCTTGTAAGCTTTTCTTTTGATCATGTAGGTTTTTCGATCCGCACGATTCGCTTTTTCGACAATTGCCTCTTTTTTTTCGCCCTTAAGCATCTGATTAAACCGATGATTGATATACATCGCTTCTATCAGGGTCAAATCGAACAATGCGTGACAGCAATCTGCGCATTTGATTTCACATTTAATGCATTCCGCGAATTCTTTTTGCGTTTTTGCAAACAATTCATCAGCTATGGCTGAAAGCGCCTTATATTTTTCAAAAAAAGGCTTAACGTCTATTTTCATCGGTTTACTCCTTATTTTAATTGCTATCTTCAGTTTCGAACCTGGATCGGATTGAAAAGCCCCAAACAATGTTTCACGTGAAACATTATTTTCCGATGCAGAATCGGCTGAAAATATGATCCACGACATCCTCTTTTGCGGTGACGCCGATAATCTCGCCCAAGCGGTCCATTGCTTCCTGAATATCGAGAGCGATCAATTCGAACGACGTACCTTTGCGAATCGCTTCTTTTGCGGCAATCGAGTGTTCAAGACTTTTTAAAACCGCGTTTTTATGCCTCAGATTGGGAATGACGGTATCTTTCATTTCTAGATGTGAGTCTCCCATCGTATGTTGCGCAATCACATTTTTTAGTATGCGCACCCCGTCGCCATACAGCGCCGATATCCTGCTGATGGGCATTTTTTTCCAGGTTGCAGGAATGTTGAGTTCAGAACCGTCTTTTAGCAAATCGATTTTATTGATGACCAAGATTACCCGTTTGTCCTTGATGGACTGATATATTTTTTCATCCTCTCGAGTGAAAGGATCATTGGCATCGATCATAAAAAGGACCAAATCCGATCCTCGAAGGTAGCTCCGGGTTTTTTCCATACCAATGATCTCAACCGGATCCCGGGCCTCATGAAGGCCGGCGCTGTCAGCTATTATAAACGGTATGCCGCGTATGTTCAATGTTTCTTCGATGATATCCCTCGTTGTTCCGGGAATTGGCGTTACAATCGCGCGATCTTCCTGTATCAACCGGTTCATAAGACTCGATTTGCCGACATTTGGATGGCCAAGGACTATTATTTTAAAGCCGTCTCTCAAAAAATGAGCACCCTCATACTGCTCGACCATTTCGGATAATTCAATAATAATATTTTGTTCTAAAATATTAACCATGGATTTTTCATCAACACCATCTTCGATATCATCGGAAAAATCTATGGCCGCTTCCATTTCGGTTAAAATTTCGAGTAACGAACTTCTTATGGACTCCACGCGACGTTTCAGCCCGCCTTTTATCTGAGCCATTGCAATTTCAAGGGATATTTCGGTTTTTGAATTAATGATATCGATAACGGCTTCGGCTTGGGTAAGATCAATGCGGCCACTTAGATAAGCTCTTTTCGTGAATTCTCCGGGATCGGCCAGCCTCGCCCCGGTCTTTACGACCAAATCTAGAATCGAAGCCAGTACAGCGGATCCTGAATGCGTGTTTATTTCAACAATATCCTCTCTTGTGTATGTCAGCGGTGCCTTCATGGCTGTCAAAAGAACTTCATCCAGGACTTTTTGTGTTCCCGGATGTACGATATGTCCGTGATAAAGGCGGTGGGATTTTAATGAAAAACCGTGGTCATAGGGTTCATGAGGTGCAACATGCGGTACCGCATTGGATCTTTGAAAAATAGTTTCGGCAATAGAAAAAGCATCTTTGCCTGAGATTTTAATTATCCCGATTCCGCCGGTCCCTAAAGGCGTCGCAACGGCGGCGATGGTATCATATTCCATTATTTTAACGCTTAAATCCGGTTTCAAGACCTTCAAACAAAATCGTATAACGATTTTATAAAACGCCCGTCCCGCTTTCGGCAAGACAGGATCTTTTCCGCTATGCAGCATAAGCCGACAAGTTCGCCTGGTTCAAACATGCACGGGAAATGCAAATATAAAAAATCAATACGATACAAACTGCTGCGTTAATTTTATTTTCGCGATGAATTTTTTTTGGGAAATATCACAAGCTTTCTTACGATTCCCTGCCCCATACTCTGCGTTCTGACCATACCGTCATTTTTCAAGGCAACATGAACGATTCTTCGATCATGTGAATTCATTTGTCCGAGCGTAGCCGGTTTTCCGGTTCTCTTAACCTTTTCAGCAAGTCTTGCAGCAGTTTTTTCTAGATTGATTCGTCGTTTCTCCATGTAGCCTTCAACATCCACCTGAACGGCAACACGTTCTTTTCTTTTGTGATTTACAATCTTATCAACAAGATATTGTATCGCATCAAGGGTTTGCCCGCGCTTTCCGATAAGAACGGCAGAATTTCCGCCGTTGACGTTCAAAAAGATTCTATTCGATTCCTCCCGGATGCTTATGCTGGCGTCTTCGGTGATAAAATCGATAATGTGTTGCAATGCTTCTTTGCCGATATTTTTGGCATCGTCCTCTGAATAAAAATCTGCAGCATCTTCCATTGAGGCGTCGCTTTTTGGGCTGGTATCTTCGACAATGGGCTTGGAAAAAACCTTTGTCGTTTTCTTGTTATCTGAAGTTCCCATTTTCGGTCCTTGGGAAGATTTGGGTACGGTTACCCGAATACGCGCTTTCTTGGTGCCCACCAATCCGAAAATACCGGTCGATCCATACGAAATAACATCATGTTTGAGTTTTTCCCTGGGTATATTTAATTCTTCACAGGCTTTTTTAACAGCCAGTTCAACGTTTTTATCTTCGAACTCCAAGCTGGGTGACATTATAAAACCTCCGTTATTAAGCGTTTTTCTTCTGAATGTAATACTGTTGAACCATGGAAATAACATTGTTGACCAGCCAGTACAGAACAAGTCCCGAAGAAAAATTGATAAAAATTACGGTAAAAACAATCGGCATCAACATCATCATTTTGGCCTGGGTAGGATCACCTGCCGGCGGCGACATTTTCTGTTGAATAAACATGGTCGCCCCCATAATTATCGTTAAAACCGGAATTCCGTAAGGCGGCTGCATAAATGGTATGTGAAAATCGAATCTAAAGAGGCGATCGGGCGCCGACAGGTCGTTAATCCACCATATAAACGGGGCATGTCTAAGTTCAATGGCCCCATACAACATTCTGTAAAGGGCAAAAAACACCGGAATTTGCACAACCATCGGAAGACATCCGCCCAGGGGATTCACCTTGTATGTTTTATATAATGCCATCATCTCTTCATTCATTTTTTTCTTGTCATCTTTATATTTCTCTTTAATCTCCGCCATCAGCGGTTGAATTTTTTTCATTTGGGCCATTGATTTATAGCTTTTGTTGCCCAGGGGCCATAAAAGGATTTTGGACAGTAACGTCAAAATAATAATGGCGACCCCATAGTTGGGTATAAATTTATAGATATAATTCATTATATAAACGCAAGGTTTGGCAAGGATGTCAAACATGCCAAAATTCACGGCCTTGATGAGGCCATAGTCTACGGATTTTAGCACGGCCATGCTTTTCGGTCCGAAAAAGACTTTATATTTAAAAACATGTTGTTGATCGGGAAGAATCGTTTGTTCCGGCTGGACATATGTGTTCGTCAGGATTTCGCCCCCGTTGCTAAGGTGCATACGAGCGTCGATCGCTTCATTGGGCATAATGGCGGAAAGAAAATAACGGCCTTGGATGGCAATCCATTCCAATTTCCCCGGATAGACGTCTTGTTTTTTAATCTTCTTGATCTTGATTTCCTCGAGCTTGTTGTTTATCAGCGCGCTCGGCCCTTCAAAACCGTATCTGCTTGCGTTTTCCGGCCCCTTTTTTAACAAAGACAAGGTAAGGCTGTCTTTAATCGGCTGTGCGGAGCTGTTTTTAATGATAACATCAAGGCCGATCGTATAGGTTTCGGGGGAAAATAAAAATTTCTTTTCAACGACGACGCCCCGGGGAGACTTCCATGAAAAGACGATCTGTTTGGGTTTATCTTTAATATCGATGGCATCTTTATTTAGATGAGCTGAAAAAACAGCATTATCAAGTCCTTGAATGCTATTTTCCGCAAACCCGACCCGTACGGTTCCTTGGGATAAATCCGGATTGATCATATCCAGCAAAGGAGAATCGGGTTTAATGGTTTTTCGATACTTTTTGAGCACGAAACTTCTGAACACAGCGCCTTTTTCTGATATTTTCACCGTGTACAAGGGCAGATTGACCGTAATGGTTCGTGAATGCGAAACCGGTTCTGAAGCGGTTGTTTTTGCCGGTGTTGTCGATTCGGGCAATGCCGCTTTTGTTTCGGTTGTTTCTTTCGCTGTTTTTGCCGAGCCCTTGGTGACCGGCTCCTGGGTTTGTATGTTTTGTTTGGGAAGTTTTTTCTGTTGCTTATCCAGAAAGAACGCATTCCATACAATAAAAACAAGCAGAGAAAGTACGATGGCAATAAGTAATCGTGCGTGTTCCATTATTATCTCCAGGATTCCATTTGAAGCAAAAATATTCCTTTTATTCAAACAAGTTATACTGTATGTGATTTGGGTTAAGCGGAGCAGTATTTGTGCAGGATTTTAAGACGGAGGGCCCAAACATTTCTTTTATATATCGGAATGCTTTATTTCAACCCTGGTCCTTTTTTTAAAAAAAATGTGACTTTATGGAACAGGATCGATTCCTCCCGGATGAAAGGGATGACACTTTAAAAGTCGCTTTAACGCAAGATAACATCCCTTAAGAAATCCATAACGCAAAATAGACTGATAGGCATACTCTGAACAGGTTGGATAAAAACGGCATGCAGGAGCTGTGACCGGAGACACTATCAACTGATAGCCTCTGATAAGAATCAACGCCGGTATAATTAAGATTTTGTTAATGATATAAACTCCTGGATATATTGGTTAAAATGTTTTTTAGGGATAGAAATGCCTGCTCTGACGACAGGTTGGCAGCCTTTTTTTTGGCGATAATATTAATATCCCAATGCCCTGTAATTGTTTGCCTGTTTAGCCGAAAATATTCGCGAGATAATCTTTTGATCCGGTTGCGTGTCGGGGCGTTTCCAACTTTTCTCGCTACAGTGACGCCAAGGCGGGTTCCTTGAATTCGATTCTGAGAGTATACGGCAATAAAGTATTGGTCTTGAATTTTTTTCCCCTGGTTGGCCAGTCTAAGAAATTCGGAACGTTTTCGTAATCTGTCCGCCTTGGTAAACCAAAAGCGCAATAATGACTCCTTTGCTCAACCCACTGTTATTTATATTGTATTTTTTCGAGCAACACTGTTTATACCGTTAAACGGGCTCTTCCTTTTGATCTGCGCCTGTTTATGATCCTTCTGCCCTGTTTTGTGGACATTCTTTTTAAAAACCCGTGGGTTCTTGCTCGCTTAATTTTGCTTGGCTGGTAAGTTCGTTTCATGAGATAAGATCCTTATTTGATTGCCGAGGCATTCATTCCAATTCTTGATAAAAGTATCAACTATGACTTAAATCGAGTTTATAAATCACATATCGATCAAGTTGTCAAGCATCAACCGAGCTCCTGCGTTTTGTATTTCAATTCGTACTTATCCATACATGAGAAACCATATTTGAATGCCCCGCTGCTTGCAGCGGGAAGAGAAATCTTAGTCTTTCGCCAACCGAACGGCGTCGCCGCGTTTCATAAAATCGTTACACGATTTTATTCCTTGATGATTTCAAAAATATCGAACTCTTCCATATGAAGATTGGCGTCCGGGTATATAACGATTCGTTTTCCGATAATTCGCTCGGCAGAAACGATAATCTGGCTCTCCTCACCATAAAGAAGGTCGGCAATCTCAGGGTTTACTCTCAAGCTGATCTTGACCCCGATCATATCTTTGGACTCACGTATAATTTCTCTGTAAATATTGTAACATATGGTTTGTTTCGATATCAGATAGCCTTCTCCGTCACAATAAAAACACGGCTCACATAATAATCTGGTCAGCGGCTTTCGTATGCGTTTTCGAGTCATCTGTATTAATCCCAAATCCGATATGGGGAGGACATGGGTTTTGCTCCTATCTTTTTTGAGCGCCTCTGTCAGCGCATTAAATACCTTTTCCTGATTGGATTTTTTTTCCATATCAATAAAATCGATAATAATAATGCCCCCGATATCCCGGAGGCGTATTTGATAGGCGATTTCTTTCACCGCCTCCAGATTGGTCTTTAAAATGGTTTCTTCAAGATTATATTTTCCGACATATCGTCCGGTGTTGACATCGATTGCCACCAGCGCTTCCGTATGTTCGATGACGATATATCCGCCGGATTTCAGCCATACCTTCTTTTTTAGCGCTCGCGAAATATCCGCTTCCAAGTTAAATGCATCGAATATCGGTTCCATCCCCTCATACAGCTCCACGGAATCTTTAAGGCTCGGCATAAACGTGTCGAGAAAATTTAAAATAGATTCATAACCTGCGCGGGAGTCTATGATCAATTGTTCAGCTTCATGTAATAAAAGATCTCGAACGGCACGCAGACTGACAGCCACTTCCTTGTGAAGCAGCGACGGCGAGGGTGCAGTTTGGTATTTATGTTGAATACTCGCCCATAAATTTTTTAAAAAACCCATTTCATATTCAAACTTTTCTTTCTGCACGCCTTCAGCAGCCGTCCGAACGATATATCCGAAGTTATTATCCCGAATGAGTTCTATATTCGATTTTAGACGCCCCCTTTCGGCTTCATCTTCAATGCGTCTCGATATGCCGATATGCTCTGATGTCGGCATGAGTACCAGAAATCGTCCGGGAAGAGATATATGTGTTGTCAGTCGAGCGCCTTTTGAGCCAATGGGCGTTTTTGCGGCCTGAACCATAATTTCCTGCCCTTCTGTAATCAGCTCCTCGATGTGCCGTTCCCGTCGAATCGATGACAAATATCCATTGTGCGGCATGCTGGTTTCAGCGTTGTCGTTGTCTTCCGGAAAATAATCAATCGGGCTGTAATTTCCACCGATGACATCACTTACATAAATAAAAGCCGCCTGCTGGAGTCCAATATCTACAAAAGCCGCCTGCATACCCGGCAAAACCCGCTGCACCTTTCCCTTATATATATTCCCGGCAATATCTGAAGCATCTCCCCGCTCGATAAAAAGCTCGGCAATGTTTCCGTCTTCGAGAAGCGCCACCCGGGTTTCATGATCTGCAACATTGATAACAATTTTTTTATACATGATATTTCCTGTGGATATCTAAGCGCCAAACTGAGTGCGATAAAAAATTCTGCTCATTTTGTTCTCTATTTTCTTATCTGCAGCAAACTCAAAAATCGCCCCATAGGGTCTGCGAAGCTCGATTTACAATTTCACCATCTCCGCCTGCCGGATCTCTTCTTCGGGCAATCCGAAAATTTTTTCGAGAACCTCTAAAGGTCTTACCGTCTTTCCGGGTTCTGTTTTCAGGCTTATCAGCAGCCTATTGGGTGCCTGCAGCGTTAGATTAAATACCATCTCCTTTAAATCGATTGTTTTGGATTTTCCTTTTCGATTCAGCCGTGAGAATATTAATGCATTCCGGTTAAGAAAATCGTTTATTTGTTCTTCATTGAAACACATGTTCTTTAAGGTTATCGAATAGTTGACGGGCTCGAAAGCCTTTTGTGAAAGATTTTTGGGAGCCGGTCGGCAATTTAGAATACGCAATCCTTCCGGAAGGTGTTTGTTTAATCTTTCGACGACGAGCGCCGGTTCGATGCTCTTTTCTGCGGATAAATAAAACGTTTCCCTCAAACTTTCTAAACCGACCGGAAGGGGATCCTCAAAAGATATGTTCGGTTTTGGATGGAATCCGTTGGAATATTTGACCGGAATTTCGGCCCGGCGAATGGCGCGCAAAAAAATTTTAACCATTTCAAGATGCCCAAAATACTTCGCCGACCCTCGTTTAGAAAAGGATATCTTAAGTTTTTCATATTCTCCGGCCGGTTGATGCATGGTAATAAGATTCTTTGGGGGGTGATCTTTACAGTCAGCACTCACGGTGGGCTTTACGGTGTGAAAATCACACACCCCGCATTGATTACAATCGCCGTTTCTGCAGTCTTTCGTGGCCGCTCCCTTTTTGGCCCTTTCCCATTCTGAAATGAGATATTCCTTTGTAATCATGGTGTCGATATGGTCCCACGGCAGCGGCTCCGCCGTATCTCTTGCACGCGTCGTATAAAAATCAACATTGATGCCCTCTTCCAAAAAAGAGGCTTCCCACAACCGGTATTTGAACTTGTCGCTCCAGCCGTCGAATTGACATCCATTCTTGCAGGCAGCGACCAGTAATCGGCCAAGCCGCCGATCACCCCTCGCCCAAAGTCCTTCTACAAGACTGACCTCGGGATTTTGCCACTTGAAGCGAACCCCCGCGATGTTAAGTTTATGTTTCAAACGCGATATTTTATCTTTTGATTCGCTCAAAGAAATTTGAGGCAACCACTGAAAAGGGGTGTGCGGTTTGGGAATAAAGGTCGCAACACTGACATTGATGTGACCGTTTGGTCTGCTTTTGCGTTTTTGAGCGTTGATCCTTTTCACAAGATCAACAATCGCCTGCACATCCTCGTCCGTCTCTGTTGGAAGCCCGACCATAAAATATAGTTTCACGACCTGCCAGCCCAGACCAAACGCATCGTTTATGGTATCGATGATGTCTTTTTCCCGGATATTTTTATTAATAACGTCTCGAAGCCGCTGGCTTCCCGCTTCCAAAGCGATTGTAAAACCGGTCTTTCTGACCGTTTTTACGAGCTTCATTAATTTTGGGGTCAATGTACCTGCCCTCAGAGACGGAAAGGAAAGGGCGATGCGCCGATGACCGTACAAGGTCATCATATTTTCCATTAACGGTTGAATACAACTATAATCTCCAGTGCTTAGGGATAAAAGGGATATGTCTTCATACCCCGTTGCTTTAACGGAAGCTTCAGACAGTGAAAGCAATTTTTCCAAAGACCGTTCACGGACCGGCCGATATATCATACCGGCCTGACAAAAGCGGCACCCTCTTGTGCATCCTCTTGAAACCTCCAGTCTCAATCGGTCGTGAACGGGTTTGCCATAGGGTATTACGGGCGTATCCGGAAACGGCGCTTCGTCGAGATCTCCGACAACCGCTCTTTGAATTCGCTGGTAATCATTAAACCTTGGAAAGATTCCTTGAAAACCCGAACGTCCGAATTTTGGCTTAAAATACGCCGGTATATAGACACCGTTGATACGAGACCACTGCTTCAAAAGCGCGTCTTTGTCGTGGGCATCGTTTTTCCGCCATTCAAACCAGCCCAGACACATGTCCATGATGACGTTTTCGCCGTCTCCGATGACGATGGCATCAAAAAAATCGGCAACAGGCTCCGGATTGCACATGCAGGGGCCGCCGGCAACAATAAAAGGAAACGTTAAATCCCGCTCCCGCGCAAGAAATGGAAACCCGGACATGCCCAATATATTTAGTGTATTCGTATAGTTAAGTTCATAAAGAAGACTGAAGCCGATAATATCAAATTCCCCAAGGGGCTTTTTGGATTCCAGAGAAGCAAGGGATATACCGGACGATTTCAGATAAGCAGCCATATCGGATGCCGGCGCAAAGATCCTTTCCGCTGCGATTTTCGGATGCGCGTTGAGGATGTGATAGAGGATCTGAAGACCGAAATGAGAGGTTCCGATCTCATAAAGGTCCGGAAAGACCAAGCCGAAAAACAGATCGATCTTGCTGTGATCTTTTTTTACGGCATTGATCTCAGAACCTAAATATCGGCTGGGCTGTTCGACCAGGTGTAAGATGTCTTGAATGCTGTTTATGCTCATGATATATATTCTTTTTGAAAATTTAAGTTCATAATGTATTATACCGGAGCTCAAAATGCCAGAAATAAAAACGCAAAACAATTCCTTTTTCATTGCGGCCGTGTTGCTTTTTGCTTTATTTAACGTGTTTTGCCTTATCGTCCCGACCAACAGCGTCGCTGAAAACCTGAGGGAAAGTGCGGTTGTAATAGCCGTTAAAAAAGTCAGTCCGGCCGTGGTTAACATCAGCTCACAGTCAGAAGTCCGGAAACGTGTGAATCCCTTTTACGGATTTGGGTTGGATCCGACTTTTGAGTCTTTTTTTAAAGACTTTTTCGATCCAGGCGACGAACAAAAGTATAAGCGGACCAGTCTCGGATCAGGGGTGATCATTGACGGCAAACGGGGGTTTATTCTTACCAATAAACATGTGATTATTAAAAGCTCAACCATTACCGTTTCATTAAAAGACGGACGTGAATTTAAGGCAAACATTATCGGCGCAGATCCGGATTCTGATTTGGCGGTACTGCGAATTTCTCCGAAAGGTGTGCTTCCGGATATTAAAATGGGAAATTCCGGCAACCTTATGATTGGAGAGACCGTTATCGCCATCGGAAACCCTTTCGGTTTTTCAAACACGGTCACCACCGGAGTGATCAGCGCCGTCAATCGAAGCGTAAAAGTCGACAATGCATTCTACCGTGATTTTATTCAAACGGATGCTTCCATTAACCCGGGAAACAGCGGCGGACCGCTCTTGAATATATACGGTGAACTCATCGGTATCAATACCGCCATATATGCCAAAGCCCGGGGGATCGGGTTTGCCATCCCGATCGATAAGGCAAAAAGAGTCATTTCAGATCTTATAAAGTACGGGGAAGTCGTCCCGGCGTGGATCGGCGTCACCGTTCAAAATATGGATGCCGATCTGGCCAAGTATTTAAAGGCAGCGGACGTTAACGGCGTATTGGTAAAAAAAACCGAACCATCCGGACCTGCCTTTAGATCTGGAATACATGTGGGGGATATTATTCAGTCTGTCGGTTCACGAAAAATTCTTTCTCAAAACGATTTTAATAGCGAGATGAGCAATATCTCTGCCGGACAAACCCTTGACATCGGTGTGTTAAGAGACGGCCAAAAAAAAGCGTTTGCTGTCCGATCGACGGCATTTCCCGAAGATCTCGCATTGGAGCTGGCTTACGATATTCTCGGGATTAAGGTAAAAAATCTTTCCAAAAACAATCGTTACACCTATAAAATCTACGCCCAAGAAGGCGTTTTGATTTCGGAACTAAATCCGCATTCGTATCTCGCCCGCATCGGCGCCGAACCCGGGGACGTTATCCGCCAAATTGATGAATTCACGATTAAAAACTCGAAAGATTTTAAAAAGGCAACGATAAAATACCGTAAAAGAAAGTCGCTGGTCATCCTGCTGCAGCGAAAAGATCAGCTTTATCATATCAGCGTCAGGCTATAAATGATAAATCTAAATCATCGGAGACAGGTGAATCATGATAAACCGAACGAAAATTTTTAACTTGCTAAAAACAGACCAACCCATCGATGACGTTCTGATAAAAGGATGGGTTCGCACCCGACGGGATTCGAAAAATTTTTCATTTTTAGAGATCAACGACGGATCCTGTCTGAAAAACATTCAAGTTGTTGCCGATAATGAATTGACCAATTACGACGATATTACCCGGCTCTCCACCGGTTCGGCGGTTTCGGTTTCAGGTCAATTAATAGAATCAAAAGGGTCCGGGCAAAAATGGGAGGTTGTCGCAAAACGAATTGAAATCATAAGTATTGCCCCTGAAACCTTCCCGCTGCAAAAAAAGCGCCATACAGACGAATACTTAAGAACCATCGCCCATTTAAGACCACGAACCAATAAATACGGGGCAGCATTTCGCATCCGTTCGGAGCTGTCATACGCCATTCATAAATTTTTCAGAGACCGGGGTTTTAAATATATCCACTCACCCATTATCACCGGCTCCGACTGCGAAGGCGCCGGAGAACTTTTCCGCGTCACCACCCTCCCGATGGATCACCCGCCGCTTTTAGACGGCAAAACAGACTATACCAAAGATTTTTTCGGTAAAGAGGCGAATTTGACGGTTTCCGGACAACTGTCCGCGGAGATGTTTGCCCTCGCCCTCGGAGATGTTTACACGTTCGGCCCGACATTTCGCGCCGAAAACTCCAATACCAGCCGGCATGTCGCCGAATTTTGGATGGTTGAACCCGAGATGGCTTTTTGCGACCTGAATGGTAACATGGATCTGGGTGAAGAAATCATCAAGTTTTTAACAGGGTTTATTCTTGACGCCTGCAGAGACGATATCGAACTCTTTGCAAAATACGTCGACAAACAATTGATGACGACACTAAACAATGTGGCCGAATCCGAATTCAAACGTATTTCCTATGCAACTGCCGTTGAAATATTGGAACATTCCGGGAAATCCTTTGAATTTGAAATCGACTTCGGAAAGGACCTCCAGACCGAACATGAACGCTATTTAACCGAGACGCATTTTAAAAAACCGGTCATCGTATTTGATTATCCCAAGACCCTGAAACCGTTTTACATGCGATTAAACAATGATCAAAAAACGGTGGCGGCCATGGATGTTCTGGTCCCTCGAATCGGAGAAATTATCGGGGGCAGTCAGCGGGAAGAGCGGCTGGATGTGCTTGAATACCGGATGGACGAGCTCAAAATGCCCAAAGAAAATTACTGGTGGTATATGGATTCAAGGCGGTTCGGCACTGTTGAACACAGTGGTTTCGGCCTGGGTTTCGAACGATTACTGATGCTGGTAACCGGCATTACCAACATCCGGGATGTCATCCCTTTTCCGAGAACGCCGAACAGCATCGAGTTTTAGCTATAAAAATAAGCGTTCAGAGTTCAGGAACGTATCATTGCCTTTTCTGAACTCTGAACACCGAACACTGAACTCTATTTCATGCCTTCATACACCTTAGCTTCGCCAGATCTTCCGCATACCCGTAAAGATGAAGCCCCTTGCTTTCAACGATCATTTCACCGTCTTTAACCCCGATTTCGCCGGCCATGTATTCTTTTAGATTTTGAATTCCGGCCAGATTCGCCGGCATGCCGCCCCACAGATCCCATGAACGAAAATAGACGATAAAATGAAGCGCGTCATCTTGAATTCGGGTATCTATGGAACGCAGACACGGAGGGTCCAGAAGCGTCAGATCCGAAGGATGCGCCACCTGCAGCACCATTTGATTGTTTCTTTTCCCATATTTTTGATAGGTTTGAATGATCCATTCGATTTGATTTAAAAAAAGCCGGCCGTCCTCTTCAAAAACAGCTCTCCCGTCCACTTCTCTTTTATCGATAATTTCCGCGTTTCCTTCTTTCCACCACCGAAGCTTTTCCTCGGAAATCGGCGCGCGGGTGAGTCTTTCTCCATATGTATAGGATTCACCGGGTTCTTTTTGACCGGTCATGACATATTCGATATACGATCGTTCATATCCGTCACCACCGTAAATATAAGCTTCTTCAACAGGATTCGGAATACCGCATGCCGGGGGTATGTCGGGTATTAGCGGATGCGTGCCCGGGTGTTTGATGTGGCCGGTAAAAAAATCATATTCGAGTCTTGTCTGCCCCGCATAACTTCCGCGGTCGATGGTAAACTTTCTGCCATGATCCAGAATATCATGAACCGCCTGAAACCAAAGATCCGGTAAATCCCTTGCCTGAATCTTATGTATATACATCGATCTTCTTTCTCCTTGAATCGAACGCCTTTAAATATCCAACATGCTTACTTCAAGGGCATTGCTGCTGATAAAATCCCTTCTGGGTTCAACCTCTTCCCCCATGAGCACGGTAAAAATTTCATCGGTTTCAACGTCATCTTCAACTTTTACCTGCAGTAATATTCTTTTTTCCGGATTCATGGTGGTCTCCCATAATTGGTCTGGATTCATCTCCCCAAGTCCTTTATATCGCTGGATGCCAAGCCCTTTTTTGGCTTCCTCCATGAAATAGGAAAGAAGCTGTTTTTTCCCCTCGATGCGCAGAATTTCTTTTTCATCATCTTTGGTAAAAATACAAAACGGCGGGGTGTCATTTTTCGATATGCTTTTGCTTAAAATCAAACAGTTCTGATAATCACTTGAATAGACAAGATTTCGGCTGATTTTTAAGGGTTTTGTATTTATGTTTGATACATCGACAAACAATAGATCTTTTTGTTTGTGAAATGGCGTTTCAACGGTCATTTCATAAACATCTCTTTCATCATTCCATCGGATATCGTTGACCTGATACTCTTTTTTGATCAGCGTTTCTTTGAGATGCGACATTTTTTGAATATCTTGAAGGAAATCTTTATTTTCAACACCTTCTTTTACAAGTATTTCAATAAGCTCTTCAATAATTCCCCTTTCTTTGAATCTCGACATAATGGAAAAATATTCGGAAAGAGCGGTGACAAAAAGATAAAGATTGTGTTCCGATAAAATATTTTCTCTTGTTTCGAATTTAATTATTTTGTTGTTACAGGCGCGTTTTAAAATATAGTCGTTGAGTTCTTTTTCATTTTTAAGATATATGGCGCTTTTTCCTTTTCCGACTTTAAACAACGGTGGTTGAGCGATGTAGAGATAGCCGTTTTCAATCATCTCAGGCATATGCCGGTAAAAAAACGTTAAAAGAAGCGTTCGAATATGAGATCCATCCACGTCTGCATCTGTCATTATAATGGTCTTGTGGTAGCGAATTTTTTGAATATCATATTCTTCATCGCCAACGCCGGTTCCAAGGGCGGTGATGATATTCTTTATTTCCTCACTTCGTAATATTTTATCAAACCGGGATTTCTCGACATTTAATATTTTCCCTTTTAAAGGCAAAATGGCCTGAAATTTTCTGTCCCGCCCTTGTTTTGCGCTGCCTCCTGCAGAATCTCCCTCAACAATAAAGAGCTCTCTGACGGACGGATCTGAGATCTGGCAATCGGCAAGTTTTCCCGGAAGCGTTGAATCGATAAGCGCGCCCTGTTTTCTCGCAAGATCTCTGGCGCGTTTTGCCGCATCCCTTGCCCGCGATGCGTCCACGGCTTTCTCAACGATTTTCTTTGCAACGCCTGGATTCTCCTCCAAAAAGACACTCAATTTCTCATTGACCAGCGATTCGACAAGTCCTTTGACTTCACTGTTTCCTAGCTTGGTTTTTGTTTGGCCTTCGAACTGCGGAGATTTAATGCGAAGGCTTATCACCGCGGTTAAGCCTTCTCGAATATCGTCACCGCTGATCTTAACTTTAAGGTTCTTTGGAAGATTTCCATTGGTTAAATATTGGTTGATACTCCTGGTTAACGCCGCCTTAAAGCCGATAAGGTGAAAACCACCTTCTATTGTATTGATATTATTAGCAAATGAAAAAATTTTTTCCTTGAATGTATTATTATATTGGATGGCGACTTCTATTTGAACATCATTTTTAATGCCTTCTACAAAAATGGGTTTATGCAAAGGGGAATTCATTTTATTAAGGTATTCCACAAAAGATACGATGCCGCCTTTATAAAAAAACTCATCTTTTTTATCCGAACGTTCATCATCTATGATTAATTTGACCCCTTTATTTAAAAATGCAAGTTCTCTCAAACGTCGAATCAGAACTTCATAATTGAAATTATCTGTTTCTAAAATTTCAGTATCAGGGATGAAATGTATTTTCGTTCCTCTTTTTTTCGTTTTACCGATGATACTCAGTTCTCTGGTTTTTTTCCCTCTTTCATAGGTTTGATAATAAATATTTCCATCGGTATAGACTTCGACTTCCATAAATTTTGAAAGTGCATTGACCACCGACACACCCACACCGTGAAGTCCGCCGGATACTTTATACGAGTGGTCGTCAAATTTTCCGCCTGAATGAAGTTTGGTCATGACAACCTCGACGGCGGGTATATTTTCGGATTTTTGTATTCCTACGGGTATTCCCCTTCCGTTATCCTCGACGCTGACACTGTTATCCGTATGAATAACCACCTTTATCAGGTCGCAATAACCGGCCATGGCTTCATCGATACTATTGTCCACCACCTCGTAAACCAGATGGTGAAGTCCTTCTACATTGACGTTCCCGATGTACATGGACGGTCTTTTCCGGACCGCTTCAAGTCCTTCGAGAACCTTTATTTGATCGGCATCATATATATTTTCTTTTGTTTTCATATTCTCATCGGCATGATAACACTTAAATACGTATCATCATTTTCTCCCTCTATTAAACACGGTTTTTCATTATCAAACAGATTGACAACGACTTTTTCAGTATCGATAACATTCAGCGTCTCGATAATGTATCGGGGATTAAATGCCACCTCAATGGAATCTCCCTGATAATCGATAACCATATCTTCTTTGGATTCACCCAAGTCCGGGTTGGTTGTCGTAATCACAAGATGATTTTTTTTAAAATTAAATATAACGCCTTTATAATCCTCCGAAGATAAGATAGACATTCTCTTTAACATCATTAAAAACATCTTTCGATCCATATGTATCATATGAAAATTTTTCCGTTGAATGATATCCCCATATTCAGGAAAATCACCTTCAAGCAGTCTGATGATAATGGTTTCATAATCCTTTTTAATAATGAAATTATTATTTTTAATTCCCAATTGAACGGTGCCGGTGGTATCTAAAAATTTAATGACTTCATTCATGGCTTTTTTCGGTATCAATATACCGAGTTTCTCGGGCAGCGGGATATCTTTATCAAACATACAATCGGCTTTTGAAAGGCGATTACCATCAGTTGAAACCATTCTGACAATATTTTCATCCTCTTTTTGAAGAATCTCAAAATATATTCCCGTGATATGGCTCCTTTTTTCATCAGTAGCGCCGGTAACGATAATCGTCTTTTCAATCATCTTTTTAAAGACATCGGAATCAATACTGAATAATTCGGCGTCTTCCAACTTCGGCGTTTCTGGAAAATCATTGGGGTTCAATCCGACAATGTTGTAGGTTACACTTTTGTTGCCTATGTTTATCCAATAGTTGTCCGCTTCACTGATCTGAATTTCTTCGCTCGGAAACTCTCTTACAATTTCATAGAATTTTCTGGCATTTATCGTTAACGTTCCCTGTTTTTCGATCTCAGCCGGGTATAATCCTTCAAAACCGGTTTCAAGGTCTGTTGCGATAAGCTGTATGCCATCCTTTGTTGTTTTAAGGAGTACATTAGAGGTAATTAATAAATTACTTTTGCGACCACTGATTCCCTGAACTTTAGACAACACATCGAGAACATCACTTTTTTTAATTTTAAATTTCATTCTCTATTCCTTATTTATATATCTTTAGATATTATTATATTAAAAGAATGTCGATATATATAATAAACCCATAACATGTTTATTATATTAAAAAAAAACAGTTCAACCCTGTTTATAAAAACGAAGAAGCGCTTTAATAACTAATAGATTATCAAAGGAATAAAATGTATTGTTCATAAGTAATGATTTATAGAAAAAATATCAATATAAAAGGCGCCGCTGCTGATGGTTGTTTTTTATTACAAAAAAAATAAAAAATACCATATATAGTATTTTATTTTAGTTAATATAAATATATATACTGTTTATAGATAGGTGACAAGAGTTTTTAATACAAAACAAACAACTTAAGTTTCACACCCTAAACTTGTGATGGAAATATGAAATTTATAGCGGATTTTCACGTTCATTCTCATTTTTCAAGAGCAACGGCGAAAAATTTGGATCTTGAAAACCTATACATCGCGGCCCAGCTTAAAGGCATCACGGTTATCGGGACCGGCGATTTTACTCATCCGGGATGGTTGACGGAAATCAAAGAAAAACTGGTGCCTGCAGAATCCGGAATGTTTGAATTGAAAAAAGAATTTTCGAGACGATGCGATCAACAGGTGCCCGAGTCCTGCCGTAGAGAAGTGCGATTTATGCTGGTCTCTGAAATCAGCAATATCTACAAGAAAAATGGAAAGACCCGAAAGAATCATAATCTTGTGTTTTTGTCTGATCTTAATCAGGCGGATCATTTTGCTTCAAAGCTCGATAAGATCGGAAATATCAAATCCGACGGCCGGCCGATTCTGGGTCTTGATGCCAGGGATCTTTTGGAAATGCTTCTCGAAACAGACGATCAGGGGTTTCTTGTACCCGCGCATATCTGGACGCCGTGGTTTTCTCTGCTGGGCTCAAAATCAGGTTTCGATTCTATTGATGAATGTTTTGAAGACCTCACGTCTTATATCTTTGCCGTTGAAACAGGCCTTTCTTCGGATCCTGAAATGAATTGGCGGGTATCGGCACTGGATGGGATGACACTGATTTCCAATTCCGATGCCCATTCACCGTTAAAACTGGGAAGGGAAGCAAATCTGTTCGATACCCAATTGTCATTCTCTGCCGTAAAATCCGCAATCCAAAGCGGGGATCCAGAAAGATTCATCGGTACGCTGGAGTTTTATCCCGAGGAAGGAAAATATCATCTTGACGGGCATCGGAATTGTCAATTTCGATCATGGCCTCATAAAACAAAGAAGCAGGGCGGTATATGCACGGTTTGCAAAAAACCGATGACGTTGGGTGTGTTGTATCGGGTGGAGGAACTGGCGGATCGACCGCAGGGGGTTAAACCCAAAAATTACCATCCGTATTTCAATGCGATTCCCCTTGTGGAAATTTTGTCCGAAGTGTTGAAAGTCGGTCCGAACTCTAAAAAAGTAATGGAAACCTATAAAAATTTACTTGAAAAACTGGGGTCTGAATTGGACATTTTAACGACGCTGGACAAGGATAGAATCGATTCTGCGGGTCTTCCCCTGTTGAGCGAGGCCATCACAAAAGTCAGACAGAACGATATCGTTCTGCTGCCCGGCTATGACGGAGAATTCGGCAAAATCAAAATTTTCAATTCAAAAGAAAGACAAAATATTGAGGGACAAAAACCGTTGTTTTTTGTAAATTCAACGCGCTCCACACCCGATAATCATAAAAAGGAATATCAACAACCAACAGCATCTACTTTATTTCATAAATTTTCAAAAGATGAAATTAGACCGTCATCAGAAAAAAAGATCGGCACCATAGATCTGAATTCCCAACAACGCCGGGCAGTGGAAGACTGCCAAGGGGCAATGATCATCATCGCAGGACCCGGAACCGGCAAAACCAGAACGCTTACCCATAAAATGGCATTTCTCACCCATGAAAAAAATGTTCCATCCGAAAATATTCTTGCGGTGACATTTACAAATAAAGCGGCCCTGGAAATGCGCCGGCGACTCGAAACACTGTTGAAAAAAACGAAAATAAAGACCTTCGTCGGAACCTTTCACAGCCTTTGTTTTCATATTTTAAAGCAACAGGAAAAAGACGCCTGTACGATCATTGATGAAAAGGATCGGGAACTTTTGCTGCTCGATGCAATCAAACAGGCCAAAACATTGGTGGGTCCAATAAATATAAAAACAAAACAACTGTTGAAACAGATCATATCCGCCAAACAAAACATCCTGTATCCCAATGAATGGTCAAAGCATATCGATGATCCAAAGAAAAAATATTTTCATGCCGTATATCAGTCCTATCAAGAATTATTGGCCATACAAAGGCTTTGTGATTATGAGGATCTGATTTTTAAAACCGTTCGACTGCTTGAGACAAAAGATCACATCACCGATTCATACCGGAAGTTATTTCAATATATTTTTGTGGATGAATATCAAGACTTAAATCATGGCCAGTACCGGATCATCAAAGCCCTTGTTCCACCCGGCTTCGATAAAAAAATTTGCGTCGTCGGTGATCCGAACCAATCCATCTATGGGTTTAGAGGATCGAGCGATGAATATTTCAACGGGTTTGTTAAAGATTATCCGGATGCGCAAATCATCAAGCTGACGCAAAACTACCGGTCGACCCAGACCATTCTCGACGGTTCCTATCAGGTGATTCAATCGCAGGGTAAAAATTCATTTAAAGAACGTATCTATTCACAAATCAGCGGTAAAAAAACGATTTCTGTTATTGAGGCAAATTCTGAAAAATCAGAAGCAGTGGCCATCGGAAAAACCATTGAACAACTGATGGGGGGAACAGGATTTCATTCCATCGATTTTGGTCATGTTCATGACCGGCAACTTGAGACAAATTTAGGATTTTCGGATTTTGCCGTGCTATATCGCACTTCGGAACAAAGCAAGGTTTTGTCGCAAATTTTCGAAGCTGCTGGTATCCCTTATCAAATCGTGAGCAGAGAAAACAGTCTCAATTCAAAAAGCATCGGCGAGTTGGTGTCGTTATTAAAGGTTGTGGAAGGTGCCGGAAGTTTTACCGATTTTGAAAGGAGCTCAAGAATAATTACACCGACGATGAATAAAAAATCTCTGGAAATTTTTAAAAATTGGTGCATTAAAAAACGATTGTCGCTGGAATCGGCGCTGATACATGCCCGCAGGTTTCCCATTAAAGAGATGGGAAGAACTCTGCAAACGAAGCTTGTTGATGTAACCGGTGAAATTTTTAAAATAAAACATAAGATACATAACCTATCCATGGGAGAAAAGCTTCTTTTTATTTCGGATTACACCCGGTTGTCAAATTCCGGCCAATGGGATCAAAAAACAACGGAGGCTTTAAAACTCGTGAACGATCTTTATGCGCGTTCCGATGCCGACACCCAGGACTTTTTGAAAACCTGTGCGTTGCAAACAGATACCGATATGTACCGATATCAATGGGAACGCGTTGCATTGATGACCATGCACACTTCCAAAGGGCTGGAATTTCCGGTGGTTTTCATTTGCGGCTGTGAAAACGGCCTGCTGCCGTTTCAATCCGGATATACCGATCCGCCGAACACCGACGAGGAAAGGCGCCTGTTTTATGTCGCTATGACCCGAGCCAAACATCGCCTTTTTATCACCTTTTCAAAAACACGAAGAAGATTCGGGAAAATCGAAAAGCAGACCCTGTCGCCATTTGTTCATGAAATCGAGAAAAATTTAGTCACCCATAAGACGATTGTGGCGCCGAAGAAAGCCAAAGCAGGTCAACGGCAATTAAAACTGTTTTAGTAATTGATAGAAATCGAGGGTGCGAAACTTTTGGCATATGAACATCTGGTTAGCGCGGCGCAATATACCCGCCGGGAGTGCCGTTGGGAGAGAGAACGATTTGCCATACCTGGTTTTCCCTTGCGCGAAAGGTACCGGCGCAGGACAAAAGATAGTATTTCCACATTCGGTAGAAACGTTCGTCGTATTTGTCTTTTAGATGGTGCCAGTTGTTATGGAAATTTTGAAACCAGAGCATCAGGGTTTTGTCGTAATCCGGACCGAAATTTTGCCAGTCTTCGAGAACGAATAAATCTTCAATGGCGGCGGTCAGTTGTTTTGCCGAAGGTAAAAGGGAATTCGGAAATATATACCGGCTGATCCACGGATCTGTTTTTTTTAAGCTATGATTGCCGCCGATGGTATGTAAAAGAAAAAGACCGTCATCTTTAAGGCTTTTACGGGCGACGGTCATGAATGTTTTATAGTTTTTATATCCGACATGTTCGATCATGCCGATAGAAACAATACGATCGAAAACGCCTTTAATGCTTCGGTAATCCTCAAGGCGAATGGTTACCGGAAGTCCTTCACAAAATTTTTCGGCAAAACCGGCCTGTTTTTCTGAAACCGTAACCCCCACGACCTCGACACCATAATTTTCGGCCATAAATTTCGCGGTTCCACCCCAGCCGCATCCGATGTCGAGAACGCGCATTCCCGGTTTTAAAAACATTTTTCGGGAAACCAGGTCCAGTTTATTTTCCTGGGCTTCATCGAGAGAAGATGCATTCTTCCAGTAAGCGCAGCTATATATCCGAAATTTGTCCAACATAAATTTGTATAGATCATTTCCGATATCATAATGATGCTGGCAGTCCATAAAGCACGAGGCGGGTTTTTGAAGATTGAAAATCCGGGCTTTAATGTAAGATAAAGATTCCATCCGGGGATTGACTTTCTCGTCTATATTTGCTTTTAAGAGCCTGCAAATAAACTCGTCAATCTTATCGCAATCCCACCATCCATCCATATAGGCTTCGCCGAGACCCAGCGAACCTTGGGCCAGGGCGCGTGGGTAAAGTTTTTCATTATAAACCTGTATATCCCATGGGCGGTCGCCGTTTATTCGAACATCGGCCAAGGATAGAAGGTGCTCGACCTTTTTGCGAAACTTTGTGCTGATCATGGCTGTATCCTTATTTATAACCAGATAGAATTAGAATAGTTGTTCAGGAAGAAATATTCTGTCATATAAAAAAGTTATTGCAGACACTTATTTTTGTCAACCTGCAAAAAACCCGATTACGCCTAATGGTTGATGAGGATTATAAAACATATTATCGAACAGGCGCCTTACCAGGCCAAAGTTGATGCGGACAAAGCCTCGCTGGCCCAGGCTGAAGCGATACTCACCAAGGCGCAGCAATACCTTCGCCGGACACAAAACGTTCGCACCGGGCGAACCGTTTTTACAAAAGGGGCCCAATTCAGGCGCTCTGGCCCGAAACGTTCCAGTTTACTTCGGAAATCGGCGTTAATTTTAATTTCTGCCGGAACTGGACCGTGGGTTATCGATTTTAACAGTTGACACTTCCCATCGTTCAAATCTTGTCCTTTTTTCTGTAGACGGTTCCAAGAAAAATAGCGACAAGGTCATCGGTTTCGTCCGTCACACGAACTTCATACGTGGCCAGTTTCGGATTGAGCGACACTTCATTGGCTTCGGCAACGAGTATGTTGCCGGCAACCGATGCTTTTAAATAAGAGATACTCACATTAATGCTGAGGGCAACGGTTTTGTGAGAATTCGACGCAACGGCAAACGCCAGATCCGCCAGAGAGAATATGGCACCGCCATGGGCGATATTCACGCCGTTTAAGTGGTGTTCTTTAATTTCCATTTTCGCGGTTGCCCGTCCTTTTGAAACCGCCGTCAGTTCGATGCCGACATGATTGGCAAAACGATCGTTTTTAAAAAAATTTTTTACACCTTCCATCGACCATCTCCTTTTTCCTGATCATTTTATTCTTCGGATATCTCTCATAAATACGTTTTTCGAGTGTATCAAGTTTATTTTTACATTGAAATCCCGGCCTTTTGTGACGGGCTTATTCCGCGCAACGAATTACAAATACATCATAAATGTTTCCAGTAGGGCAAAATGTATGCAATCCGGCTAAAAGGGCTTGCCTTTGAATATATTTTGGTTTAATAAGTAAACAATCACTTATAAAAAACAGGTATTATGACTTGAAATGTTAAAAATATCGCTTTATGTATTTTAAAATTGATCCGAAATAATCATTAATAGCATTGATATTAAGCAGGTTAATGGCAAACGGGGCCATTCGGCCATCTTTTAAGAAAATGAAATTTTATTAATAATTAGTCTTAAATATGTCAAGATAATTAGATGGATTATGAGCGATTATTCACCAGTGTCAATCCATATTTATAGATGGACACTTACTAAGGCGGTGTGATGAAACCCAAAAAAAAGCGTATGACCGGGGATGAACGGCGCAGAAAGATCATTCAGGCTGCCATGGATGTTTTTTCGAGAAGCGGCTTCAGCGGCGCCACGACACGAAAGATCGCCCAGAAGGCCGGAATCAGCGAGGCCATGATCTACAGCCATTTCAAGGACAAGGAAGACCTTTATTCCGCAATTATCGATCAAAAAATGCAAGAAAGCGAACCCTTGTACCATCCTCTCGATGCCATGCGGAAAAAAGACGATAAGCGGGTTTTCGAAACTATTGTTTCAAATTTTATGCAGCGATACAGCGAGGACACGACATTTTTAAGACTGCTCTTGTTCAGCGCTCTCGAAGGTCACGAGTTGGCCGGCATGTTTGTATCCGGACCCGTGAGAAGGTTTTTCGGATTTTTGGCCGAGTATTTGCGGGAGAGAATGGATGACGGCGCGTTTAAAGCGGTCAATCCGGAGATTGCATCCCGGTGTCTGGTGGGCATGGTTCATTATTTTATTTTGCTTAAAAAAATATATGGTGATGAAACACTTCAAGCCATCGAACTCGATGAGACCATTGAAACCATGATCAATATATTCTGCCAGGGTATTCTAAAGGAGGGAAAAAATGGGAATGCTTGAAAAACGAATGGAGCAGGTTCATCGATTGATCGAAAAGATATCCGAGCATCGAGATCAACTGATCGAAATTGCAGTAAAAGATGCCGGATTTACAGTCAGAGAATGTCGCATCGAAGTGGATATGAATCTGGACAACCTGAAAGGGTTTGATGAGATGCTTACGGTTTTTTCCGAACGAGAACCCATTTGCCGTGCGAACCAGGAAGTGGCCCTTCTGCTGCCGTATAACGGCAGCGCCTGGCTGAACACGGCTATTATTTCCATATTCCTTGTGGGCAATCGCGTGAGGGTGAAATTTGCAACACGGGGTTCGGATATTTCCCGCTTCGCGGAATCCTTATATAAACCGATATTCGGTGATGCCATTTGTTTTGAATACGCTGATGGGAAAAGTTTCCTCGAAAACGCCATATCAAATCCAAACATACCCGCCGTATGTCTCTTTGGTTCGGATGATCATGCGCTTTATTACCGGGGTCCGGTTCAGCAATTCGGCAAGAAGTTTGTTTTCGAAGGACCGGGAAAAGATCCTTTTGTCGTTCTTCCGGGGGCCGACGTGGAGGCTGCGGCAAATGAGCTTGCCCATTCCAAATATATTTATGCCGGCCAGACCTGTACAGCGCCGGAGCGTATTTATGTGCACGAATCCCTTCATGATGCCTTTGTGGAGCGGTTTGTTGAATTAAGCCGACAAGTTAAAACCGGGGATCCTGCCGATCCCGGCACCATGATGGGGCCGGTGGCCAGCGAGCGCGCCATCGAGAATATCAAGGCCCAGTTAAAAGATGCCGTGGATAAAGGCGCACGGATTGCCCTCGGCGGCCGCATTGACGGCCACATGGTCTATCCGACGGTGGTGGTGGGCGCTACCCAGAACATGCTGGGGGTTCGCGACGAAACATTCGGCCCGGTCAGTTTTATCAGTACATTTAAAGATACCGGTGAAGCATTGCAACTGGCCCGGGACAACCGGTATGGATTAAGGGCCTCTGTTTACGGCGATGAAGCGGCCGTCAAATTCGGCAATGATCTGGTGGGAGAGCCCTATTGTCATCCGGTGGATAAAATGGTTTTTGGAACCTTCGGTACCGTCGGTGTGAACCAAGGCCGGTCGGAATCCTGGAAACGGGCGTTTGTATCAAAGCCGGTGGGCGGTTATGCCTATTCCGGATGGATATGGGAAACCGTTGACGACCAATTCATCTTAAAACAGGGGCCGAAACTGCTCAGTCTGGAAACATCCCAAAAGAAACAGTGAAAAGAAAAGGTTATGGAACAGGAACAAAAAGAAGCGGCCGTCAAGGATGATGTGAATATCGATCCACTATCGTCAAACAACAACAATGGCCGCAAACGAAAGCAACGATGGCTTTTCGCCATTCTTGCCATCGGATTAATTATAGGGTCTTTTTACGGCATTCGCTGGCTCCACTATTATTTTACGCATGCCATTACCGACGATGCTAATGTTGAAGGAGACCTGATTTCGGTGAGCTCAACGGTGCCCGGCAAAATCAGGCTCCTTCCCATCCATGAAGGAGAACAATTAAAAAAAGGGCAATTGATTGCCCAGTTTCGGGAAGAAGACTACCGAGCGAAAGTGGATGTGGCGTCCGGTGTGGTTCAGTCGATCAAGGCATCGCTCAATGAGGCGGTGGCCGATGAAGCACTGGTCAAGGAGAAGACGGCAAAAGACGTGCAGCGAGCCGAAGCGGTCTTGTATGCCTCCCAGGCCCGGCTTAAAGAAACCCAAGCCAATCTTCAACTGGCGACCTTGGATTTTAACCGGGTCAGCAAACTATTCAAAAGCAAAACGGTTTCAGCCAGTGAAATGGACAAGATACAGGCAGCCTATAAGCTGGCAAAAGCCAGGGCGGCGACGGCGGAAGAAGAAATTAATGAAAACCGGGCCAAGCTCCATGTTGCTCAGGCAAATATCGGCGAGGTCGGGTTAAAGCAGCGGCGCGTCGAATCCTTAAAAGGTAAGCTGAAAGAAGCCAGTGCGGAACTCGAGGCGGCGCAGCTTAAGCTCGATCACACAACGGTAACCAGCCCCATTGACGGGGTGGTCGCCAGAAAAATTTCCCATATCGGAGAAGTCGTCGCAGCCGGCCAGCCCATTGCCGTTATCGTCAATTTGAACCATATTTGGGTGGAAGCAAATCTGGAAGAGACCCAGGTGGAACACGTTCGCTTGGGACAACCCGTTGAAATTAATGTCGATGCCTATCCAGATACAAAATTCAAAGGAAAAGTGATCAACATCGGCGCTGCGGCGGCGTCCCAGTTTTCGCTGATCCCGGATAACCGTTCGGCCGGGAATTTTACCAAGGTCACTCAAAGGATCCCCATAAGAATTGAGATTGACGATCCGGACAAACCACTTCGACCCGGCATGATGGTAACGGTCGGCATCGACATCAGGAAGACCAAAAAATGACATCTGCAATGGCAGAGGTTCGCCGGAGACCGTTTTATAAATGGCTGGTGGTCATCTCGGTGATGAGCGGGGCATTTCTGGTCGTGCTCGATACCACCGTTGTGAATGTGGCGCTGCCGAAGATTATGGCCGCTTTCGGCGTCAATGTGGATAAAATCGAATGGATTATCACCGCATATATGATCGCCATGGCGATCATGATGCCGTCCGTTGGCTGGCTCAGCACGAGAATGGGCAACAAAACCCTTTTCATTTCGAGCCTGATCATTTTTACAGGAACATCCTGCCTCAGCGGCGCGGCATGGAATGTGGATGCGCTGATTATTTTCCGAATCTTTCAAGGTGTCGGCGCCGGCGTATTAATGCCCATCGCCATGGTCATCATTTTCGAGGCCTTCCCGCCTGAAGAACGGGGACTGGCCATGGGTGTTTACGGCATCGGCGCCACGTTCGGCCCGGCCATCGGCCCGACCCTCGGCGGTTATCTGACGGATCAGTTTTCCTGGCATCTTATCTTCTATATCAATGTCCCCATCGGAATTATCGGTACGGTCCTGGCCGCAATTATTTTGCCGCCGGACAAAGACAAAAAGAAAATATATTTCGATGTCCTGGGATTTTTGACCATGGCGGTTTTCCTGGGAAGCTTGTTGACAGCCCTCAGCCAGGGCCAGAGAGAAGGGTGGACTTCTTTTTATATTCTTTCACTTTTTGCCGTTGCCGGCGTTGCTTTGGTGACCTTTTTATGGGCGGAACGTGTCTCAAAAGAGCCGTTTATCGATTTGAGCGTATACAAGACCTTTCCGCATACCATGTCCACCTTGGTTTTTATCATCCAGGGTTTCGGCCTGTACGGTTCTACCTTTCTCATTCCGCTTTTTTTTGAAAGCATGTTGGACTATACGGCCCTTCAGACCGGCCTGCTCATGTTACCCATGGCCATCGTTGTGGCCATCCTCTTGCCGGCGGCAGGACGTATGGCCGACCGAATGGACGGGCGTATTCCCATCGCGTTCGGGGTTGTATTTTCATTCCTTTCTCTGTACTGGCTCTCTTTCGTCGATTTGAGAACCTCCCAGATAACGGCCTATCTGATGTTGATCACTCGAGGCATAGGCCTCGGATGTATTTTTGCGCCGTTGATGAACCTGTCGCTGAAGTGCCTGCCGCCGGAAAAAACTGCCGTGGGTTCGGGGCTGATGAATGTTTCCCGACAGATCGGCGGTGCGTTCGGGGTAGCGGTTATCGGGGTGCTGCTTGACCGCCGGGATATTTTTCATTATTCGCATTACGCTGAGTCGCAAAATCTCAATGCTTTTGCCACCAAGCAATACTTGAGCCATCTTCAGGGCGTTTTTCAAAAATTTGGGAGTGTGAAAATCGCGGCATATCATAAAGCACTGGCTATGTTGCAGCTCATGGTGGATAAGCAAGCCCGGGTTGCCGCTTTTGACGATTGTTTTCTGATTGCAGGACTCGCTTTTTTGTTGGCGCTGATCCCCACCATGCTGATACGCAGTCGTAAAGAGTAAAACCGAAATCACACCACGGTTGGAACATTTGTTGCAAACCAATTTAGAATATTGTAATTTACCACATATCATTTCCCCAAAGTCTTAAAAAATCATCTTCAATTTTTTTCATTTATCTAAATAAGGAGGCGAACCATGGAAGATATACTTACAAGGATATGGGAACTGTTATCCATCTACGGACTCAAGGTCGTCGCAGCCGTTGCCGTTTTTATCATCGGCCGCTGGATCGCAAAAATGTTGACCACTTTTACAGAAAAAGTGATGAAAAAAAGACAGGTTGATCCCACCATTGTCTCGTTTGCCGGCAATCTGGTCTACATCGCCTTGCTGGTATTTGTCGTCCTGGCGGCGCTTGCTCAACTTGGGATACAAACAACATCATTTATAGCGGTGATCGGCGCGGCCGGCCTTGCCATCGGTCTTGCTTTGCAAGGATCGCTGTCAAATTTTGCCGCCGGATTTTTGATGATCATTTTCAGGCCCTTTAAAGTCGGCGATTTTATCGACGGCGCCGGCGTTGCAGGAACCGTCGAAGCCATTCATATTTTTACGACGCAACTGTCGACTCCCGACAACAAGACCGTGATTGTTCCCAATGCCGCTTTGACCGCAGGCAACATCACGAATTATTCAGCGAAAGGAACACGCCGCGTTGATCTGGTTTTCGGAATCGGTTACGGAGATGATATCGACCATGCCAAGAAAATCATATGGGAAAATCTGAACAAAGAGACGCGTATTTTAAAGGATCCCGCACCGGCGGTCATGCTCATCGAACTCGCAGACAGCAGTGTAAACTTTGCGGTCCGTCCTTGGGTGACGGTCGCGGATTATTGGGGAGTTCATTCCTCACTGACCGAAAATATCAAAAAGAGTTTCGATGCCGAAGGCATCAATATTCCATTTCCCCAGCGTGATGTGCATCTATATGAACATAAAGCGCAACCATAATCATACGTTTCGTTGTAAACCCATTGAAAATTGCTGCTTCGAATGAGATAAGCCGGGTTAAATCGATACAGTTTCCAGCCTTCGCGGCCAGGGTTTTGGATTGATGTTACGTGGCCGAAGAGGACGAATCTTTAAGGCGCTCTCTTTCCGTAATGGAAAGGCCGATGATAAAATGCCCTTTAAAAGGTTCGTCTTCTTTTTCAGTGATATGTGCGATTTTTGTTTTGAGGGATTCGGAGTTGCCTGCGGATTCCGGGGGGATATAATGCATATCCAAGGTATCTTCCACCTTCAAATGCGTCAAGACCGCAGAATCTTTATTCACCAAAATGCCCAATCCTTTTGATGACATGTCCCTTAATTTAAACTGATAGACATTTCCGGTTTCTTCCAGGCGAAACTCCACGCTATAGTAACGATTCAGCAAGGTTCTGGATTCGGGGCGCCTGTCCTTCCCGCTGTCATTATATGAGTTCGTTTTCATGATGATAAC
>Ga0307440_1000100_pt1 | contig 36427 bp, 33 predicted proteins | sample SalMarWE160410MG_FD_202150 | JGI IMG/M metagenome (GOLD analysis project Ga0307440, IMG submission 202150) | Salt marsh sediment microbial communities from the Plum Island Ecosystem LTER, Massachusetts, United States - WE1604-10 | ecosystem: Environmental > Aquatic > Marine > Intertidal zone >...
TGGCAATCGTTCTTGAAGGCCGCGTTGATGCCGTAGCATTTTTCCATGCTGGTGCTGGTGGGCATTGTTTTCATCGCGTGTGCCTGGCTCATGTTGCCGGCAAAAGCGCCTTGAGTGCCCGCAAGAGTGCTTGCCGCGACGAGGCTGGCAAGGGCCGATTTGATGACGAGTGAACGTTTATCCATGAAAATATCTCCAATAAATACAAGTACATAAAAGTCACAACCCGCTTTGTTATTGGGATGCAACTGCGAGTTAGTCGGGTGAAAGATAGATTCCTTACAAAAATTCCACTGCATGGCAGATTTAGAGGAACAACAGGGGATGCTCACCCCTCGCCCTTTTCATAAGAGACTGTTTTCTCCGCCGGATGGCATAAGGACTATTTAGCCCGGTGGGGCTGAGGGCTACCTGGACCGTTCCCGGCTTTCAGGCACGGCCAAGTGAACGATAGTCTTGGGGGCGCGGGGGGATGAATAAGTTGGCCGTGGGCTTTGCGACAGTAACCCGAGAAGAGTCGTTCGCTGATCCGCCAGGACGGATCTCGAGGGTTATGGAGTACCAGTCAAGTGTTTTCTTTTGCGCCTTCGCGAGCTGCATTCCTTGCCGGCCTATCACCGGGTCGTCAGCGTCGAGGGCCGGGTCGCTGCCTTCCTGCTCAGTTGCCCCCGTGGTTCTGGGGCAGTTGTGCCTCGCGCAGTTCCTTGCGCAGAATCTTGCCGACGTTGGACTTGGGCAACTCGTCGCGGAACTCGACGTGCTTGGGCACCTTGTAGCCGGTCAGGTTTTCGTGCGCGTAGGCGATGATGTCTTTCTCGGTCAGTTTGGGATCCTTGCTGACCACGAAGACCTTGACCGCCTCATTGGAATGCTTGTCGGGTACGCCGATGGCGGCGACTTCGACAATGCCGGGCATGTGGGCGAGCACATCCTCGACTTCATTCGGATACACATTGAAGCCCGAGACTACGATCATGTCCTTCTTGCGGTCGATCAGGTAGGCATAGCCGTTTTCGTCCACGCGTGCCACATCGCCCGTGCGCAGGAAACCGTCTTTGAGAAAAACCTTCTTCGTCTCATCCGGGCGGTTCCAGTAGCCGCGCATGACCTGAGGGCCGCGCACGCACAATTCTCCGGATTCACCCACTGCGACTTCTTCGCCCTCGTCGTTGCGGATGGAAATGTCCGTCGAGGGAACCGGCAGGCCGATGGAGCCGGTGTAGTCCTTGATCGTCAGCGGGTTGGCGGTGACCACGGGCGAGGTTTCGGTCAGGCCGTAGCCCTCGATCAGCGGGATGCCGGTGAGTTTTTTCCAGCGCGCGGCGACGGCGCGCTGTACGGCCATGCCGCCGCCGAGCGCGAACTTAACATGTGAGAAGTCCAGGCTGTTGAAGTCATCATTGTTCAATAGCGCGTTATAGAGGGTATTGACACCGCTTATGGCCGTCCATTGCGTTTTCTTCAGCGTCTTGACGAAGTCCGGGATATCTCGCGGGTTGGTGATGAGTATGTTTTCACCGCCGAAGTGAATCATCACGAAGGCGTTTACCGTCAGCGAAAAGATGTGATAGAGCGGCAATGCCGTGATGATTTTTTCCTCGCCGAATTCGAACAGATCACCGATCCAGGCGCTGAGTTGCAGCGCGTTGGCGATCATGTTGCCATGCGTCAGTTCCGCACCCTTGGCCACACCCGTCGTGCCGCCGGTGTATTGCAGGAAGGCCAGGCTGTCATGATCAAGCTCTGTTTCCGGCAACTCGTGCCGGCTGCCGGCCTGGAGGCAGTCCTTGAAGCCGATTGCGCCCTCGATGGTCCAGTCGGGCACCATGTGCTTCACCTTCTTGACCACGAAATTGATCACGCTGCCCTTGAGGCCGGGCAGCATGTCGCCCATGCGCGTCACGATCACATGCTTGATGTCGGTGCCTTCCATGGCCTGCTCGAGCGTGTGCGCAAAATTGTCCAGCACGATAGCGGCCGTGGCACCGGAATCCTTAAGCTGGTGCGCCATTTCGCGGCGCGTGTAGAGCGGGTTGAAATTGACCGCGACCAGGCCGGCGCGCAGTACGCCGCAAAGCGCAACCGCGTACTGCAGGATATTGGGCATGATCAGGGCGATCCGGTCGCCCGCCTGCAGACCGAGTTCCCCACGCAGAAAGGCGCCGAAGGTAGCGCTCTGGCGGTCGAGTTCGGCATAGCTGATTGCGTGGCCAAAGTTGGAGAAAGCGGGACGGTCCGGATACTGGCTGAATGCTTCCTGCATGAGATCCACGAGCGATGAGTAGCGGCTCATGTCAATCTTTTCTGGCACACCTTCGGGGTAGTTCTTCAGCCAGATTTTTTTCATGGTGTTTCTCCGTAATATTGGATTCAGTCAGTCGACTTATTGACTTGAAGAATGCCAGTTTACAGCCTCAATGCGTCAGTCTACCCGGTTGCGGCGTTGCGAAGCTCGCCAAGCCGTTATATTCGCTGCAATTTCCGTGATGGCTCGCTGCCTCGCCTCGCGTGCGGCCCAGGCGATATGTGGGGTGACGAGGCAGTTATCGAGGGCGGGGTCGAGCAGGGGGTTGCCGGCCGGCGGCGGTTCACTGCTCAGTACGTCCAGTCCGGCGGCGCCGATCTCGTGCCGGGCCAGTGCCCGCGCCAGGGCCGCCTCGTCGACCAGGGCGCCGCGAGCCGTGTTGATCAGCAGGGCGTCGCGTTTCATCAGGGCCAACGCGTCGGCATCGATCAGCGCGCGTGTCTCCTCGGTCAGCGGCGCATGCAGGCTGAGCACGTCGGCTTCGGCGAGGGCCTGTTCGAAGTCCACGCGCCCGGGGCGTGGCGGTTGTCCCTTGCGTTCGGCCACGATCACGCGCATGCCGAAGACCCGGGCGCGTTCCGCCACTGCCCGGCCCAGGGTGCCATAGCCCACGATGGCCAGGGTCTTGCCGGCCAGTTCCCGGATTGGGAAGTCCAGTACGGAGAACGTCTTGCTGTGTGTCCAGTCGCCGGCGCGTACGCTGTGCCGGTAATCGATGAGGTGTACCGTCAGTGCGAGGATCAATGCAAAGGCGTGCTGGGCTACGGAGTCCGTACAGTAATCGCGAATGTTGGCTACACCGATGCCAAGTTCACGCGCTGCCGCCAGGTCCACGTTGTCGGTGCCCGTGGCCGCCAGGCAGATGAGTCCCGGGCGTGCAGTTTCGAGTATGTCGGCGTCCAGGCGGGTTTTGTTGATGATGACTACGCCGGCGTTCGGTATGCGTGCGATGACGTCATCCGCTGCGGTGACCGGCCAGGACTCGAATGTGTCAACGGTCTTGCGCAACGGGGTCAGGTCGAGGTCGCCGCGGTCGACGGTGGCCAGATCGAGGAAGACAGCGCTGACGGGACCGGTTTGTCGGGGCATTGCATGCTCGTGCGTCGCAAAGCCCCAAGTATAAGGACAGCCTGTGTCCGAACGCCGATTCAACCGCCGAGGAGAATGTTTTCCGCTTGTTCTATGGCTTCCGGCGTGCCGTAGAGCACCAGCGTGTCCGTGGGCTGCAGCACGGTCTCCGGCCCCGGGTCACGGCCCACGATGCCGGCCCGGCGCAACGCGGTGACGTTGATGCCCAATTCCTCCAGTTGCAATTCGCCCAGCGTACGGCCGGTGGACTGGGCCCCGGGGCCGAGGGTGATCGCGTCGAGCTGTTCACGGAATGCGTGCGTGTCATCGAGGGGAGCGGCGTCGCCACGCCGGTAGACGTTACGCATCAGCGAGTAGCGCTGGGAGCGCACTTCGGTGACATGGCGCAGGATGCGGCGCATGGGTACGCCCAGCAGCGCGAGCAGGTGCGAGGCCACCATGAGGCTGGCCTCCAGGGTCTCGGGGATCACCTCATCGGCGCCGGCCGCACGCAGCTCTTCCAGGTGTGAGTCGTCGCGTGTGCGCACCAGAATGGGCAGGTCTTGTCGCAATCGGCGCACGCTGTCGATGATCACCATCGCAGTGTCCACACTCCAGTATGTGATTACCAGTGCCCGTGCGCGGAGAATGCCGGCGGCTTCGAGCACCGCGGTCTGCCGCGCATCGCCGAAGTAGACAGGGTCGCCGCCGGCATGGGCTTCGCGCACCCGCTTGGGGTCCAGGTCCAGCGCCACATAGGGAAAGCCTTCCTCGTCGAGGAAGCGCGCGAGGTTCTGTCCGACGCGGCCGAAGCCGGCGAGGATGACGTGTCCGGCGACCTCGCTTTCCTGGATGGCCAGAGCTGCCGTGTCTATGTCCTCGTCGGGCAGGACGGAGTCGGGGGACAGATGCGCGGCAATCGCCGAGTTGTAGCGCACCAGAAATGGGCTCACGATCATGCTCAGCACGAGGATGTTCAACGCGACCTGCGCGGTCGTGCCCGAAAGATAACCGTGCGATAGTCCGAGCGTCAGCAAAGCGAGGCCGAATTCGCCGCCCTGGCCGAGGACCAGGCCCGTGCGCAGCGCTTCGCGCAGCGGCGCACGTAACAGGCGGCTGGCGAGCAGCACGATCAGTGTCTTGAACAGGATCAAGGCCAGGGTGCCCAGCAGGATGACGGCTGTGTGAGTTAAATACAGGCGTGGGTTGGCATACATGCCGACGGTGACAAAAAACAGGCCCAGGAGGATGTCGCGGAAGGGACGGATATCGGCCTCGATCTGGGGCCGGTAAGCACTCTCGGCGAGGATTGCGCCGGCGACGAAGGCGCCCAGCGCCAGCGATAGGCCGGTAGCCTGGGTGGCCCAGGCGGATGCCAGCGTTATAAGTAACGAGGTGAGCAGGAATAGCTCGCCCGAGTGACTGCGGGAGATCTCTACCAGTAGCGGTCGCACGACGAAGCGGGCGGCGAGGATCATGATCACGACAACGGCTACGCCTTTCCCGAGGACGATGGCCAGCGTGATGGCCGAAGAGGCCCAGCTGCCATGGCCGTTGGCGAGAGCCGGAATCAGGATCAGCAGCGGAATAACGGCCAGGTCCTGGAACAGGAGCACACCGATCGCCAGGCGCCCGTGGATTTGGCGCAATTCGAGTTGTTCGCCGAGCTGCTTGGCGACCAGGGCTGTGGACGACATGGCAACGGCGCCCGCGAGCAGTACCGCGATTACCGGCCTTGCACCCGCAAAAAAGTAAAGCGCCAGTGCCGCGAGCGCCATGCTGACACCGACCTGCAATCCCCCGAGCAGGAATACTTCCCGCCGCATTGCGATGAGCCGGTTGAGTGAGAACTCGAGCCCGATGGTGAACAACAAAAAGACGATGCCGAATTCGCTCAGTGCCGCGGTGGTCGCATCGTGAGGCACCCAGGCCAGCACGTGCGGGCCCACGCAAATACCCGCGACGAGATACCCGAGGGCGGTGGGCAATCGTAAACGCCTGATCAGCCATACGGCAGCGACCGCAATGACGAGCAGGATCAGGATCCCGCCCAAGGCTTCCGGATTCACGGGGTACCCCCTCGTTGGACCATGGCGTCCGGTCCCGTTTCGTACACCTCTAGCTTATACTGTTGTCATGCTGATTCATGCAGTCAGGGCGGAAGGTGATGCCCGCAGTGGCACTTACTAACCCGACCGGTAGTAAAGCCTCACTCAGAGCTCCTGCGCCGTTCGCCGACAAGGCGCGTTCGCGCCGGCGTAGTCGTTCTACGCCAAGCGGGCGCAACGTCGGCGGCGGGCGGCTCAGGGGCTCCCTGCGGGCGGGACGGTGCCGGGCGCCTGCGGCGTTACGCGGGCTTGAAAGGGAATCACCCTTCCTGCGCCCGCGTGCCTTGCATGCACACCGGCACCGTCTCGCTGAGTGTGGCTTTACTACCGGTCGGGTTAGTAATCCGTCCAAAGCAGAGCAATAATGCTGTTCCAAAAGCTTTTATCCAAGCCGCAAGGGGGCGAGGACGACGCTCAGGATTCCGAGCGCCGCCGCCAGTTGTGGTTGTCTTTCCTCTCCTTGGGCGTCGTGTTCGGCGACATTGGCACGAGCCCACTCTATGCCGTCCGGGAGTCGCTGCATGCCATCGGTCATGCGCCGACGAAGGAAGAAGTGCTGGGCATCATCTCGCTCGTGATCTGGGCGCTGATCCTGGTCATCTGTTTCAAATACCAGACATTCGTGTTGCGCGCGGATAATCGCGGCGACGGCGGGATCATCGCACTTGTGGCCTTGCTGCGCCATCGCAACCGCCCGGGCGCGGAGCGCCAGCCGGTAGGCGCTCCCCAGCGTTCGCGACGCCAATGGGTGGCTGCCGGGGCCTGGGTGTTGGTACTGGGTACTTTCGGGGCCTCGCTGCTCTACGGCGACGGCATGATCACCCCGGCCATTACCGTGCTCTCGGCCGTGGAAGGCCTGCATGTGGCAACGCCCAGCCTGGGGCATCTCATCATTCCCATCACGTGCGCCATCCTGTTTTTCCTGTTCTGGTTTCAGCGCAAGGGAACCTCCGGTGTCGCCACCTGGTTTGCGCCGATCATGGTGGTGTGGTTCTTGACCCTTGCGGGCCTGGGGATAGCCTCCCTGATGCGTGCGCCGGGTGTCCTGGCTGCTTTCAACCCGTTGCACGCCGTGGATTTCTTTCTCTCGCACGAAGAATTGGGCTTTATCGTGCTCGGTTCAGTCTTCCTGGTCGTGACGGGCGGTGAAGTGCTCTATGCGGATCTGGGGCATTTCGGCGCACCCCCGGTGCGCCGCGCCTGGTTTGCACTGGTATTTCCGGCCCTGTTGATGAATTATCTGGGCCAGGGGGCGATGGCGATCCGGCACCCTGAAGCGGTTCCTGACCTGTTCTATTCACTGGCACCGGGATTTGGCGGGAATTTTTCCATTTTTGCACTGACGTTGCTGGCGACCGTGGCCGGCGTCATCGCTTCCCAGGCGGCGATCTCGGGCGCGTTCTCGCTCATGACACAGGCCATTGGTCTGAACATCAGCCCCCGAGTCAAGATCGAACGCACCTCGCGCACCGAACGTGGCCAGGTCTACATTCCCTCGCTCAACGTCATACTGATGATTGCCTGCATCCTGTTGGTGCTGACGTTCCGCAGTTCCAGCAACCTGGCGGGCGCATACGGGGTGGCGATCAGTACGGACATGCTGATCACGACGCTGCTGATGTATATCGTGATGCGGCGCTTGTGGCATTGGTCCTGGTGGAAGACGATTCCACTGATCGCCGTTTTCCTGGCGATGGATATCCCGTTCTGGGGCGCCAACATGATCAAGCTCGACCAGGGCGGCTGGGTGCCGATCATGATCGCGCTGATCGCTTTTGCGATCATGCGGGTCTGGACCAAAAACCGCGAACGGCTGATCCGCACCCTGCGCTCGCGGACGGACAATGTCGCCGTATTCCTCGACCGTCTTGGGCATCACATGCCTAAGCGGGTGCCGGGTACGGCTGTGTTCCTGGCAGCGCCGGGTCTGGGGATCCCGCCCATGCTCAAGTACCATCTGCGCCACAACCAGGTGCTGCACGAGCAGGTGTTGCTGCTTTCGGTCATGATCTCCGATGAACCGACCGTCAAGGCTCGCGGGCGTCTGGATGTCGTGCCGCTCGGCTATGGTTTCTACCAGGTGACCATGCATTTCGGGTTCAAGCAGGAGCAGAACGTGTTGATTGGCCTCAAGCTCGCGGCCGAGCAGGGCTTGCTTGACATTGATCCCGAGCGGCTGACGTTCTACATCGGCCGTGAAACGCTGATGCCTGCCAGTTACGGGGGGCCCCTGCATGGCCCCCGGCAATGGTTTGCCCGGCACTGGCGCAAGTGGCGGCGGTTGCCCGAGCCCGAGCGTACCGGAGGACAGGAAGTGGGCATCATGCAGGCCATCTCGGAGCGGGTGTTCGTGCTGATGCATCGCAATGCGATGCGTGCTACCGACTTCTTCAAGATTCCGGATGACCGTACGGTGGAATTCGGTTTGCGCGTCAGTACCACGGCGCTTACCCGGGAAGAGCAGCTGGAACGACAGCGCCAGCGTGCAGAAGCACTGGCGCAGACGGACGTGCATGCGGACAATTCCGCAACGTCACCCAAGGCGGGCGAAACTGCCTGACCGCAGCCGTTTTCAACACAGACCAAGGAGGTGCATGATGCAATACCGGCGTCTCGGCCGTTCCGGCCTCAAGGTGTCCGCCCTTTCCTTCGGCTCCTGGGTTACCTTCTCCAACCAGGTGGACCGCAAGCGGGCGGAAGAGATGCTCGCGCACGCCTATGCAGCGGGGGTCAACTTTTTCGATAATGCGGAGGTGTACGCCCACGGCCAATCCGAGCTGGTCATGGGCGAGGCTCTCAAGCGGTTGGCATTCGACCGCGACACTTGGTGCGTTTCCAGCAAGGTCTTCTTTGGCCGTGTGATGGAGCCACGGCCCACGCAGCGGGGCCTGGCGCGCAAGCACCTCATGGACGCCTGCTATGCCGCCTTGCGGCGTCTGCAGGTGGATTACCTGGACCTGTATTTCTGCCACCGCCCCGACCCGGATACACCGATCGAGGAAGTGGTTCGCACCATGAATACGCTGATCGCCCAGGGCAAGATCTTGTACTGGGGAACCTCGGAGTGGAGCGCGGCCGAGATCGCCACGGCGCATGCGCACGCCCTGCGGCTGGGGCTCGAGGGGCCGACCATGGAGCAGCCCCAGTACAACCTGTTCCATCGCCGGCGCATGGAGATCGAATACGCACCCGTGTTCAGCGAATACGGGTTGGGTACGACCATCTGGTCGCCACTTGCCTCCGGAATACTCAGCGGCAAGTATGCCGACGGCATACCCCCGGACTCGCGCTTCAACGTCAAAGGTTATGAATGGTTGCGCGACAGGATCGAGAGCGAGCGCGGGCGTGCCCAGATCCAGGCCGCGAGCGAGGTGGCGACAATCGCCCGGCAACTCGACGCAACGCCGGCTCAGCTTGCGCTGGCCTGGTGTCTGGCCAAGCCCAATGTCTCCACGGTGATCCTGGGTGCATCGCGGTTGTCACAACTGGAGGAAAACCTTGGTGCGCTAGCCGTGTATGAGCGCCTGGACCCGTCCGTTATCGAGCGCCTGGAAGCACTCACCGAAGCTGTTGCGGACTGAAGTTCCGGTCTGGATGGCGCAGCTAGCCGCGTGACCAGACCAGACAGCGGTTGTTGGCGGGCATGGCGGCATCGGCTCGAAGCGAAAAGCCTGCGCTGCGCGCCAGGGCGTCAACGGCTTCGAAATCGCGGATGCCCCGGTGCGGTACCTGCCTTTTAAGCCACTCATCGAAAGCGGCGTTACTCTTGCTGGTGAAGCGGCCGCCGTAGTTGAAAGGTCCGTAAATCACGATCCTGGCATTTTCGGCGAGCAGCGTGCCGTTACCCGCGAATAGCCGTTCTACTTCCGGCCAGCTCATGATGTGCAGTGTGTTGGCGCTGAATAGCGCATCGTAGCCGCCGACCGGCCAGTCGGCATCGTTGACGTCGAAACTCAAGGGCGCCGGTGTGTTGTCCAGTCCTGCAGCAACGAGCCTGGACGCAAGGTCCGGGAGGTTTTCCGGGCGTTCCGTAGCCTGCCACTGTAAATGCGGCAGGGCGGCCGCGAAATATTCGGCATGCTGCCCGGTGCCGCTGCCGATTTCGAAGACCCGTGTGCAGTCGGCGAAATGCTCCCGCAGCACGGCGAGAATGGGATCGCGGTTACGTTCGCAGGAAGGAGAACTCGGCAGCGTCATGCAATAAGCGTAACAGGCTTACTGGAAGCAGCTATCGGGTTGTCGCCCCAGAACCCGAAAGAGCAGCATGCCGCCGGCCAGGCCGAGCGTGAATACCACTGCCTCCCATGATCCCTGGGCCATGGCCGCGATGCCGGGTCCGGGGCAGAAGCCGCCGAGGCCCCAGCCGATACCGAATAGGGCGGCGCCGCCAATGAGTGGAATGTCGATGTACTTGCGAGTAGGCAGCTGAAAGCCTCCGCCGAGCAGTGGGTGGGGACGGCGCAGGATAAAGTGGAAGCTGATCAGGGTTACGAGCACGGCTCCGCCCATGACCAGGGCCAGGGTCGGGTCCCACGTGCCGCTGAAGTCCAGGAAATCGATGATCTTCGCCGGGTTGGTCATTTGCGCCAGCGCGAGCCCGAATCCGAACAGCAGGCCCGAGGCGAGACTGATGAGATTCTTCATCAGAAGACTCCGAACAGGTGACGCAGTGTGAACACGGTCAGCGTGCCGGTGGCCATAAAGGTCAGCGTCGCGACCAGGGAACGCATGGAGAGGCGTCCCAGGCCGCATACGCCGTGACCGCTGGTGCAGCCGCAGCCCATGGCGGTGCCGTAACCTACGAGCAGTCCGGCTAACAGGAATGTCGGCCAGGGCAGTGCGGCGTGGAATGCGCGGTGGCCGGGCACCAGCCAGAATTCAAGGGCGGCGCCGCCGATTAGGCCTAGCAGGAAAAGCCAGTCCTGCATGCGCGTCTTATCAGGGCGGTGCAACGCACTATCGAAGATTCCGCTGACGCCGGCGATTTTGCCGTTCAGCCCAAGCAGCAGCGTGGCCGAGACGCCGATGAATAATCCGCCGATGAACCCGCTGACCGGTGTGAAATTGATGATGGTCACAGGTTGTCGGACTTCTTGCCGGTGATGGTGGAGAAGGCCTGGGGCTGGTTGAGCGGCACCTTGATGTAGCGGGCGCCATTGTCTTCGGGGGGCGGAAAATCGCCGCCCCGGACGTTGAGCTGCACCGATGGAATGATCAGCGTGGGCAGGTCGAGCGTCCGATCGCGCTCGTTGCGCATGGCGATGAAATCCTTCTTGTCGCGTCCGTGACCGACATGGATGTTATGGCGTTTCTCGTCGCCTACGGTCGTCTCGTTCATGTGCTCCCGGCCGCCGGGGGCGTAGTCGTGCAATACGAAGAGACGGGTCGAATCGGGCAGGGCGAATACGCGCTGGATCGAATCGTAAAGCGTGGCCGCATCGCCGCCCGGGAAGTCGCACCTTGCGGTGCCGCCGTCCGGCATGAACAGGGTGTCGCCGACGAAAGCGGCGTCGCCGATCAGATAGGTGAGGTGATCCGGAGTGTGGCCCGGAGTAGCGATGGCTCGTGCTGGGATATTGCCGACCTTGAAGCTTTCTCCGTCCTCGAACAGGTGGTCGAACTGCGAGCCATCGGGCTGGAACCCGCGCTCCAGGTTGAATACGTCGCGGAAATGTTTCTGTACGTTCCGGATACCCTTGCCGATGCCCAGGGTGCCGCCGGTCCTGGATTTGACATAGGTACCTGCAGCAACGTGATCGGCGTGTGCGTGGGTCTCGAGGATCCATTGCACCTCCAATCCCTGTTCTTTCAGGAACAGCAGGATCTGATCGGCATAATGCGTGGAGGTGCGTCCCGAGATGGCCTCGTAATGCATGACGCTGTCGATCACGGCCGCCTTGCGGGTATCTTCGTCCCAGACCACGTAGGAAAAGGTCGAACTCTCAGGATGGAAAAATGCCTTGATCAGGGGGATGTCAGCCATGTAACTGTGATTTCACGAAATGAGAATAATTTATTAGACAACACTAAATTAGTCAAGTAAAATGAATAAAACCGGCTCCGCAGGTACCCGTAATTGGCTAGGAAACAGACTGCACCTACTCTAGAGGAAGACCAGGCCCAGCCCTCTTCGCAGGACATAGCCCAGATGGAAGACCACGCCAGCGATGCGGCACATTTGCTTAAGCATCTTGCGCACGAGTCACGGCTGCTGATTCTTTGTCTGCTCTGGGAAAGGGAGTTGACCGTCGGCGAAATCAATGAGCGCGTACAGCTAAGCCAATCGGCACTCTCCCAGCATCTCGCTCTGCTACGCGAGAAGGGGCTGGTCAGCAGCCGCCGGCAATCACAGAATATTTTTTACAAGCTCGCCGATCCCAAGACATTACGGATTCTTGCCACGTTGCATGAGCTGTACTGTAGGGATGGAGGTAAGAAACCCTGATTTATGCGTTGATCGGAGCTTTGTGCGTAGGTTTGAGTCTGGGTCTTCTGGGTTCGGGCGGATCGATCTTGACCGTGCCCGTACTCGTCTACCTATTGCACCAGTCACCGAAGGTGGCTATTGCGGGTTCCTTGGCCATCGTAGGCGCCATCGCTTTGATTGGTGCTGCACGCTACGCGCACCAGGGCCTTGTCAGTTGGCGTCATGTCCTGCTGTTCGGCCTACCGGGCGTGTTCGCGACCTATGGCGGGGCCTGGGTGTCGAAGTTCGTGCCGGGCACCGTTCAGTTGGTGGTATTTGCCCTGGTCATGGCGCTTGCCGCCTGGGGCATGTTGAAGTCCCCGGTGAAAAAGCCTTCCGCGGAGGATGAAACCGGTCATGCCGAGAAGCCCCTCTTCTGGCTGATCATGGCGGGACTGGGGGTTGGGATCATTACCGGTTTCGTTGGGGTGGGCGGCGGTTTCTTGCTGGTGCCGGCCCTGGTCTTCCTCGGCGGATTGCCGATGCATAGGGGGATCGCGACGAGCCTGGCGGTGATTGTGATCAATTCGGCCAGTGGGTTTTACAAGCAGTTCGATGTCGTCACCGGTGCAGGGCACTCGCTCGACTGGCGCGTTATCGGCATTTTCATCCTGGTGGGTGGCATTGGCAGCCTGGTCGGCAACACCATAGCCCGTCGTATTCCCCAGCACCGCTTGCGCCAGGTGTTTGGAGTGTTTCTGATCCTGATGTGCGGTTTTATCCTTTGGCGGACAGTGCCAGAATTGCTGCACCATGCGGGATTGCATCATGTCTGACCCTATCCGAGGAGGAGTGTTTACTATGCCGCTCGAGGTTCGTCATTTACCCAATCTGAAGCAGCCCGAAGAGAACCTATTCAGCTGCGGGCAGCCAAGCCGTGAAGCGCTCGAGGCGCTGTGCAAATCGGGATGCGAGGTGATCGTCAATTTATGCCCGCCCGCGGAGTGCGGGGATTTCGACGAAGCCGACTGTGTGCGTCAACTGGGACTTACCTATCACAATATCCCGATCGCGGGACCCGGTGATCTCGGGCCGGAAGCAGTGGATGCGCTCGACCGCATCCTGCAAGAGGCGGCCGGGCGGCCGGTCGTCATTCACTGTGCGAGCGGCAATCGCGTGGGCGCGTTGCTGGCGTTGCATGCCTGCTGGAAACGGGGCACAAGCCCGGAAGAAGCGATTGCCTACGGAGAGAAATCGGGACTGACATCGCCCGGGCTGCGCGATGCGGTGTTGCGGATTCTGAAGCGCTGAGCGCCAGTGGCCGTGGGCCGGTGGGGCATTCGATCCCATCGGCAGGCAGGCAAAAAAAGGGGCCGCATTGCGGCCCCTTCGCTTTTGCAGCGTTTTCCGTTACGCCTCAGTCGTTACCACCGCAGGTGGTCTTGGCCGGGCACGGTGGATAGTTCGGCTGCGGCGGGTAGGCCGGTAGCCAGGACGGCTGCGCCGGCAGTTTCACCGGATGCGCCTCGATCTTCTGCATCAGGACGTCCACGGCCGTCTGCAACTGCGGGTCTTTGCCCGACATCACGGCTCCTGGTGTGTTGTCGACCTTGATGTTCGGCTCCACCCCCACGTTTTCGACGATCCAGGCAGACTTGGTGTCGTACATCGATTCCTCGGGAATCGTGATGTAGCCGCCGTCCATCAGCGGCCAGTAGCCGCGGATGCCGCGTACGCCACCCCAGGTGCGTTCGCCGATCGCCGGGCCGAGGCCCATCTGCTTGAACTTCCAGGGGAAGATGTCCCCGTCGGAAGCCGAGTAGTGGTTGATCAGAACGGCCTTGTAGCCGAGGGCGATCGCGTTCTGTGGCGCCGGACCGTCCTGGCGGCCGGCGAACAGCGACACCAGTTTGCGCTTCAGTCGTTCGAGCACGATGGGGTCGATGAACCCGCCGCCATTGTAGCGGTCATCGATGATCAGGCCCTGTTTCATCAGCTGCGGGTAGAACTGACGCATGAACTGGTCCATACCGAGCTCTTCCATGTCGCTGAGATAGATATAGCCGATCTTGCCCCCGGAAAGCCGGTTCACTTCCTCGCGGTTGTGCTTGATCCAGGCATGCAGCCACAAGGGCAGGGCGTTTTTGATCGGCTTGACCCGGATCGTCCACGCGTTGCGGCCTGCGGCGTTATCCGCAAGCTTGAGCGTCACGGTGGTGCCGAGCGTATTGACCAGGAAGCGATACGGGTTTTCCGGTGCCCTCAGCTCCTGACCGTTGATGGCGAGTACGTAATCGCCTTCGGCAACCTTCATGCCCGGTTGATCCAGCGGGGCGGTGTAGCCGTCAAGGGTATTGTCACCCTTGTAGATGCGGGAGAAGTAATACCGGCCCGATTTGGCGTCGAGCGCGAAGTTGGCGCCGAGCATGCCGGTGCCGATGTACTTCGGTGCGTCCGGAGTGTCGCCGCCACCCACGTAGGTATGACTGTTCTGCAGCGAACCGATCATCTCGCCGATCAGGTAGTTGAGATCCTGGCGGCAGGTGACCAGCGGCAGCAGCGCGGCGTAGCGCTTGCCGATCGCGTTCCAGTCCTTGCCGTTCATCTTGGGGTTGACGAAGAAGTTGTGCTCCAGGCGCCAGGCGTTCCAGTACATCTCCTTCCACTCCGCCACCGGATCGACCCGCATCTGCATGTGTGACAGGTCCAGCTTGTCGCCGCTGCCGTCGCTCATATCGGCGGAACGGATATACCAGTCGTTTCCGGTCTGGTAAAGGAGGGACTTGCCGTTGGCGGAGAGGGCAAAGTCGCTCACCCCGGCCACCAGTTGCTTGCCTTTGCGCTTGTCCATGTCATAGGCCATGAGCGCGGGCGTTTCGCCGGGCAGCGTGTTGCCGAGGATCGGATTGGGGTAAGTGGTGTAGAAGACGACGCCGTTGGATTCGGCCACGTTGCCGATGTTGGCCGTCGGCACCGGCAGGGGCACGGCGCGCTGGGCGAGGCCGTCGAAGTCGATCTTCACGCGGACGGGGCCCTTGCTTTTCGCGCTTTTGCCGGTCTTCCCGTTTTCCGTGGCGCTTGCCTGACGCGGGGCGAATGGCGACGGGGTCCCGGCCTCGAGGGTGGTCACGTAGAGGCCGTCCGGTTTCATGTTGGCCACGTTGAATTCGTTGCTCGAGAAGGCCGGGTTCTGGTGCCGCGCGGAGACAAAGTAGAGGTATTTGCCATTGCTGGAGAACACCGGATTGGAATTGTCGAACCACGAGTTCGTGACCTGGTGCACGGAATGCGAACTCACCCCGTAGATGAACAGGGCACGCATGCCGTTGGGCTGGGACTCGGAATAAGCGAGCCAGCCGGAGTCGGGCGAGAAGGAGAAGTCCTTCATCTCGCGCCACTTGTCATGTGCGACCTTGAACATCTTGCGCGAGGCCACATTGAGCAGCCACAGCGTCTTGGAACTGTCGGAGAAGGCCATCCATTTGCCGTTCGGGGACCAGGTGGGGCCGTAGTAGGAGCTGTCGTCGGTCGAGGTCAGCAGGGTTTCCTTGCCGCCGGTCGCCGGGCGCATCGCAATTTCGCTTGCGCCGCTGGCATCGGTGACGTAGGCGACCGTCTTGCCATCCGGACTCCACGACGGGTACTGTTCGCGGGCGCCGGTGGTCTGTGTGATGTCGGTGGTATCCCCATGCTTTGCCGGAACCGTGAAGATGTCCCCGCGGGCGCCGAAGACCGCCAGCTTGCCGTTCGGGGCAATGTCGGCCGAGCGGATCATCTGACTGGCGTCATACCAGTACGGCCGGGTGCGGATGCCGTCATTGGGTACGGTCACCGGCACCTCGACGAGCTGCTCGGAAGGCAGCTTCAAGACGTAAAGCTTTCCCTGGTCGGCGAAGGTGATACCTGTGTTGCCGAGGCTGGGCCAGTCAACGTCGTAATTCTTGAAGTGCGTGACCTGGCGGAACTGCTGTGTCTTCAGCGAGTAGGCCCACAGATTCATGGTGTGGTTAGGCCCCTCGTCAGATGCATAGTAAATCGTGTCGCCGAACCACATCGGGTCGATGTCGCTGCCTTTCCAGTGCGTGATGCGGTCTACTTTCTTGGTCTTGAAATCGTAGGTCCAGACGTCCTGCGCCAGGCCACCGTAGTAGTGCTTCCAGGTACGGAAATTGCGGAAGATGCGGTTATAGGCGATCTTCGTGCCATCGGCGTTAAAGCTAAGCATTCCCCCCTTGGGCAACGGCATTGCGATCGGCAGACCACCGTCCACGGGGACTTCGAACAGGCGCCCGAACCACGAGTTGTAGGTATCGCGACGGCTGAGGAATACGATGTCCTTGCTGTCCCGGGTCCAGGTCACGACCATGTTGTTGGGTCCCCAGCGCATGGGGGCATGGGGCGTGACGTCGGAATCGTAAGTCAGGCGTTTGACTTGGCCGCCATCGGCTGGCATGACGTAAACATCGGTCTGGCCAGCATACTCGCCCGTGAAGGCGATCCACTTGCCGTTTGGTGAAAAGCGCGGCATTTGGTCGTAGCCGGGATCGGCGGTCAGGCGGTGGGCCTCGCCGCCGGTCATACCGACTTTCCACAAGTTGCCACCGGCTTCGAAAACGATGCTGTTGCCATGCAGGGTGGGGAATCGTACGAGAGCCTGCTGGCTTCCGGTCTGGGCCTGCGCGGCGGCAGGCAGCAGCAGTAAGGCAAGAAAACTTGCGCCTGCACTGAGCAGGGCGAGGCGGCGGGAACAAAACATCATGGTATTCGCTCCAAGGAAGAAACCAGGGTAGGACGGCTTTGCCGCCCCCCAGGGTGGTAAAGCCGCAATTATTCAAGTAGGCTACCGCATTTATACGTTTCCATACAACTGAAGGTAAACCGATTATGCGACGACTTTCCGCAGCAACATTTCTCATTCTGGCGTTGGCAGCGGCGCCCCTGGCCCTGGCTGCCGGCAACAACACCAAGGTGGGTGTTATAGACGCCCAGAGCGTGCTGCAGCGTAGCCAGGCCGGACAGGAAGTCATGCAGCAACTGAAGGCTTACGGCACCCAATTACGGTCTCAGATCAAGGCTCAAGGTGAGAAGCTGCAAAAGGAGCGCGACGATTATGAGCGCAATTCCAAGATCGAGGGCAAGGCTGAACGGAAGAAAGCTCAGCAGACGTTGAGCGAGCATTTTCAGTCCTTCCAGGAGGCGCAGCAGAAAGCCAGCCATGCTTTCGATGAGAGGCGTGCTGCTTACATGATCCCCTTGCGGGGCAAGCTGCAAGATCTGGTCCAGAAATATGCTAAGGAGCATGGTTTCGGGATGATCATTGATGCGTCGGCCGTCATCTACAATAAGGACGATCTTGACATTACCGACGCAGTGCTCAAGGCCTTCAACAAGGCCCAGCCCCACGCGCCCAAGCCAGATACAGCGGCTGCTGCGAAGGCTGCTGCCGCCGCCGCCGGAGGGCCGGGGAACTAAGGCTTGAACCGCACTCCAACACGTGTCCGCACGCCAGTCCGGCGTGCGAGGCGTGTGCTTGCGTTGACGTTCGCCCTGGCCGTTGCCGGCACGGCTTTCGCGGCCCCTCCCAAACCGGTTGCCGATGCCCTGGCCCAGATTTCGGCCAGCGGGAACAAGCTTGCCGATAGCTGGCGCTACAAGCAGACGATTACAGGCACCCAGCAGAGCGAAAAGCTGGCCTACGATGCTTCACAACCGGAAGGCCGGCGCTGGACGGTGCTCAGCGTCAATGGCAAAAAGCCGAGTCCGGAAAAGGCGCGTGAGCTGGCCGGGCAGGCCAAGCAAACTCATGGAAAAGGCCACAGTGATTCTCTCGCCATGGGTGTAGACAGCTGGCTGAACGCGAGTCACTATCGGTTGGTCGACTCCACTGGTAATCACCTGGTCTACCAGATCGAGCCGCAGCCGGGCGCACATGCGGATGCAGCCACCACCAACATGCTCAAGCATCTGTCTGGACAATTCGTGGTGGCCAAGGAGGATCACCGACCCCTCTCGCTCACACTGGATAATTTCGAGTCCTTTTCACCGCGTTTCGGAGTCGAGATCAAGAGCTTCCAGTTGAAGATACGTTTCATCCGGCTTGCGGCCGGGGAGCGGCCTGTCGTGGCGCAGGAAGTCGACACGCAAGCCAAGGGCAAGGTCTTCTGGATCAAAAGCTTCGATGCCAGGACCAAGGTCGTGCTTTCGGATTTTGCCCCCGTCGATGGTGCTCGCACTGTCCCGGCCGCCGCAGCTACGCACTGACCGGTCCAACCAAAACCAGGGCGCCGGATTCTGTTAGCGGCTGCAGTCTTCGTCGACGCCGCTGACTCCATCGATCGAAGAAATTATGCCAATGGCCCGCGAGCGCAGTTGTTCGCTGGGGAACGTGCCGCACAGGGACACTTCTCCGTGGTTTACGAAAAAGCGCAAGTGCAGCGCCTTCAGCTCGGTGTCCTCGGCAAGCGTTTTGCGCACGCGCAGGGCGATCTGCCTGTCCGCATCCTTCTGTTTGGCCTGCTCGCGGGCATAGTCGCCACTCCACTGCGTCTGGGATTTTCCGCCGGATATCGTGGTGACGACGCACCCAGACGTTGCCAGCAAGGCTGCCGTCAGCGTCAGTCCCAGAAACGTTTTAGTTGTCATCATCCCGATCCACGATCTTTTTTACGCCTAATCTTAAATTAATGTGCCCCACGCCCACTTTCAAGGTGTAAGTGGTTTTGCCCTGGCCGGTCAGTTTCTGTAAGGCAGCGGTGAAATGCCGTTCGAATCCCTTCGTGTTCTGGTGGCCATTTACGTCAAATTTGATGTGGCCCACGCCGGCTGTGAGGTTGACATCGCCGTAGTCATTGTCGATCACATCGGCATTGATGTCGCCTACGCCGACATTGGCGTTGAGTGGCCCCTGTTGCAGGCCCACGTTGAGCTTGCCGACGCCGATCTTGGCATTCAGCCCGCCGGCGAGACCCTGAACCGTGGCTTTGCCCACGCCTACTATCAAATTCAGTGCCAGCCGGGCCGGAAGGCTTACTGTCCAGTTACTCTTCCAGCCGGGGTTGTGGTCGTTGACATTTATGTGCACTGATCCGTTGGCCGGGTTTTCGGGGAACATGTTGTTGCTGTCTGAAGACTTGTCACCGGATTCCAGGCTGACCACGAGTGTGTCTCCGTCGCGGTGCGTGACCAGATGCAGGCCGGGAGGCAGTGCATTTGCCGATTTTCCGGCGGTCCAGTCAAAAATGAAATGCATGTCCTCGCCCGCCGTAGTGGCGGTCTTGATCACCACTTTGTCGTCTTCGTTTGTGGTGATTTTGATTTTGCCGACCTTGACCGTGAATTTGACGTTCTTGAGGCCACTGGCGTCTAAGGCACTTGAAAAAGTCTGCTCCATAGGTGCCTTAGTGGTTTTACCGGGCTGAGCGGCGAAGGCCAGCGGTGATAGGGTCAAGGTCAGTGCAGCGATGATGAGTTTGCGATACATGGTGATCTCCGGGATCAAGAGGACGCCGAATAACGGCGTGCAATCACGGCGAGTGCGATCAGTCCAAGGCCGATGACAATGCCTATCCACATGGAGGGCGTGGCCAGGAATTGACTGATTAGTCCCGCGCCTGAATAGAGCGGGTTGGCACTGGTGGCGGCCTGGGCCAGGTTGGCTGAGGAGGGAACCAGTTGGCTGCTGAGAGTGAGGCTCGGCCACCCGTTGAAGATGGGCGAATTAGCCAGATGGCTGCCGACGAACTGGAAGATATGGGAACTCTGGGTGATGATCAACTCCGCCACGCCGGCTACAGCAGGGACGATGATGGCCCAGATTAATGGGTGACCGCGCGGGGACACCGCCGAGACCAACAGCAACCAGCCGTAGTAGGGGAGCCACCACAGCGCCTGCACGAACAATGCATAAGCGAAGAATACCCAGGTTCCAAACAGCGAGCCGGGAGAGGCGAATACGCTGAAGCCGGCGGCACCTCGCGCACTGGCAGCGGTGGCGAGCGCCAACAAAGAGATCAGATGCCCCACGATCATGGCGATCAGTACCAACAGCGAACCCACAAACATGGCCATGGCCGCCTTGCTGATGACCGTCGCGGTATCGGAAACGGGAAGGGAACGCCAGAACAGCACGCTGCCGTCTTTGCGGTCGTCATAGAGCGAGCCGCTGAGGTAACCCAGCATCGACAGGCTGTAGAAAAGGAAGATGAAATTGCCGATGCTTAGGCCCAGGATGGCGACACCTGCGGCACTGGCCCGGCCCGTGGGATGCAGTGTGGTGAAGGCGCCGCCGACGGCAATGCCCAGCACGGCGCTTGCCAGTACGATGATTCCGAACAGGATTCCAATCATGATGTAGAAATTGCCGCGGTTCTCCCACAGTTCACGGCGTACCAGGGTCAATGCGGTATTCATGCTTGCTTCTCCTGCATCTTGGCAGTGAACAAATCGGCTACGCGGGTGGGGCTGACTTCGCCCAGCGATTGGAGCTTCTCGGCAGGAACGCCCTCAAAGAGAAAAACGTGCTGGCCGAGCAGGACGTTTTCCTGAATGGGCTTGAGCTTTCTTGCCGCCTCGACGTTGTCCCGCTTGACGGCGACCGTGGCGTAGCGCGCGTTGATGTCGTCCATGCTGGAGTCGAGCATGATCCGCCCCTGGTTGATAAATACCACGTCGGTCAGGATGTGCTCGATTTCCTCGATCTGGTGCGTCGACACGATGATCGTCCGGTTCTCGTCGAAGTAATCATTGAGCAGATTGGTATAGAAGGTCTTGCGAAAGAGGATGTCCAGGCCCAGGGTCGGCTCGTCGAGCACCAGCAGGCTCGCGTCGATGGCCATGACCAGGGCCAGATGGACCTGCACTTTCATGCCCTTGGACAGGGTCTTGATGCGTCGGCTGGTGTCTATGCCGGTCTGCTTGAGGAAATTCTCGGCGCGCTTCCGCGAAAAGTTCGGGTGCACGGCTTCGGTGTATGTGAGGATCTGGTTGATCCGGGCCCATTTAGGCAATGTGGCCGTATCGGCAATGAACGCCACGTCGCGCATCAGTTTGACGCGCTCGCTCCAGGGGTGTTGGCCCAGTACGTCCAGATCGCCGTCGACCCGCAGCAGGCCGGTCAGGGCACGCAGCAGGGTGGTCTTCCCGGCCCCGTTCGGACCGATGAGGCCCACGATGCGTCCGCGCTCGACTTCCAGCGAAACGTCATTCAGAGCTTGCGTCTTGCGGTAAGACTTTCTGAGGTCCTTGGCTTTGATGACGGCATCCATCAGTCGTCTCCATTCAGGTGTTTGAGCAAAGTCGCGGCGTCGAGGCCGAGCCGTTCGATACGTGCCACGATCCGTGGCCACTCGTCCTTGAGGAATAGATCGCGTTCGCTGGAAGCGAGCTTGCGCCCGGCTCCCTCGCGCACGAACATGCCCAGCCCGCGCCGCTTCTCCACCAGATCCTGGGCCACCAGGAGCTGGTAGGACTTGAGTACGGTGAGTGGGTTGATCTGGTAGTCGGCGGCAACCTGTCTCACCGACGGCAGAGCGTCGCCATCCTTCAGCGTACCGTCCAGCATCATTTGTATGATGCGGTCCTTCAGCTGAAGGTAGATGGGTTCGTTGCTGTTCCATTCGGTGTTCACAGACGATCCTCGTTGTAAGCTTCTATGCTTCGATACATAGTGTTATATAGAAGTATAACACTACTGCCAAAAAAATCAAGCCATCACTTTATCGTGACTGACTTAGGCGATTCCTGCACTGATATAACCACGACTTCCTGTGCCGTTTGGTCGCTCAATTGCTGATCCAAAGCCATTTTGAAGGTATGGATACCGGAATTCAATGCTTCCTCGATGTTTCTGGCCCGCAGACGGTTCTGCGCCACCGAGGTCATCTGGTTGAGTGTAAGCCGGGCACGCTCACTGCGAACCACGGATTCGGTGCTGTAGGAGCCCGGCTGAGCCGGAGTGAAGGCGAGGCCGGAGGCCAGGGCGATTACGGACAAGGTCAACATGGTGGTTTCCTCTATGCGGTGGGTAACTGTTGTAGATAACTATAACACCAAATCTCAAAAAGTCAAGACTTTTTCAAAGCGCCGCGGAAGGGGCGTTAAAATGTGCGCCGGATCAGCGGTAGCGCGGCTTTCCCGGCGCTTCCGGTCTTCATCGAATTCATCCCAAGGAGTCCTTTCATGACCCAACCCGTCCGTATTGCCGTCACCGGCGCCGCCGGCCAGATCGGCTATGCCCTGCTGTTCCGTATTGCCGCCGGCGACATGCTCGGCCCGGATCAGCCCGTGATCCTGCATTTGCTGGAAATCACCCCGGCGCTCGAGGCGCTCAAGGGCGTGGTGATGGAGCTCAATGACTGCGCCTTCCCGTTACTGGCCGACGTCGTCGCGACTGACGATGCCAACGTAGCCTTCAAGGATGTCGACTACGCGCTGCTGGTGGGCGCGCGCCCGCGCGGTGCGGGCATGGAGCGTAAGGACCTGCTTTCCGCCAACGGCGCAATTTTCGGCCCGCAGGGCAAGGCCTTGAACGACCACGCCAAACGCGACGTGAAGGTGCTGGTGGTCGGCAACCCAGCCAATACCAACGCCCTGATCGCCCAGGCCAATGCCCCGGACCTGGATCCGAAGTGCTTCACGGCGATGGTGCGCCTGGACCATAACCGGGCGATGAGCCAGCTGGCCGAAAAGACCGGCACGCACAACACGGACATCAAGAACATGATCATCTGGGGCAACCACAGCTCCACCCAGTATCCCGACATCCACCACGCTACGGTGCAGGGCAAGTCGGCCACGGATCTGGTGGACCAGACCTGGTACGAGAACGATTTCATCCCCACCGTTCAGCAACGCGGCGCGGCGATCATCAAGGCCCGCGGCGCTTCCAGTGCCGCCTCCGCGGCTTCCGCAGCGATCGACCACATGCGCACGTGGGCGCTTGGTACGCCCGAGGGCGAATGGGTCTCGATGGGCATCCCCGCCGACGGCAGCTACGGGATCGAGCCGGGCATCATCTATGGCTATCCGGTAACCTGCAAGGACGGCAAGTACGACATCGTCCAGGGCCTCGAGATCAACGAGTTCTCGCGTGCCCGCATGGATGCCACCGACAAGGAGCTTCGCGAGGAGCGCGAGGCCGTTGCCGACCTGATCTGAGGCCGGGTGCCCGCCCGGGTACGCAATCGGTTAATACGAGTGCCGGCAGGGATGCCGGCACTTTTTTCCCAGAAACTCTCGCAAAGGCGCTAAGGCCGCAAGCTACAAACTTTCGCAACGGCACCACGACGCAACGATAGTGCGAGATGAAAAAGGCTGGGCAAAGGAGAGGGCATGAGTTTAGCTCTCAGCTGAAATGTCGGGACTGGATTACTCGCTGCACCGCTTGCCCTCGGACCACGCGCCACGCGCATGTTGTCTCCGGCCTTTGCCGGAATGACGAGATCCTGTAGAAGCTGCGGTCCCCGCCGCGATAGGCTTATCGAATTCCTCTCCGGTTTCCCCCTTGCTTGCAACACAAAGGGGACGGATAAATCTTTTTTTTCTTGGCGGTCTCTGCGACTTGGCGAGATTTTTATTCGTGGCGTCGTTGCGAAATATAAAGCCGCAGTCCACTACGACTCGGAAATCAATTCAAACACCCGTTTGAATCAGATGGGAAATCGCGCTATCTTAGGGGCATTATCCGGCACGCGTTGCCGGGGTATTTGCATCTACGAGGTGTGACATGAATGCTGTTTTCTCGCTCGCGACGTTAATCGGCGGTGCCGGGGTGTTCGTCGTGGCGTCGCTACTCGAACTCTTCAAGCGTGCGGTCGTCCTTGTCGGATTGGCTCTAGCGGCAATCATTGGTTTGGTGGCGGGCCTTGTGTGGCGGATCGCGGTCTGGATTGGCCGTGCAACGGGTCTCAAGCTGTTGCGGCGGAAGCTGTTTACCGCGCCGATACTGGGCCTGTTCCGCAAGGTGCTGCCACCGATTTCCGATACCGAGCGGGTCGCCCTGGATGCCGGCGGCGTCTGGTGGGAACGTGAGATATTCTCCGGCCACCCCGATTGGAGCAAGCTTCATTCCATGGCCCCTCCGGCGCTGACCGCCGAGGAAAAAGCCTTCCTGGACGGTCCCTGCGAAGAGTTGTGCCGACGTCTCGATGAATGGAAGATCACCCATGCCTGGGCGGATTTGCCCCCGGATATCTGGGACTTCCTGCGCAAGAACAAATTCTTCGCCATGATCATTCCCAAACGCTACGGCGGCCTGGAGTTTTCCAACTTCGCGCATTCACAGGTGCTGCTGAAGATTTCCAGCAGGAGTCCGACGACGGGCTCGATAGTTTCGGTCCCCAACTCGCTCGGCCCGGCCGAACTGCTATTGCACTATGGCACCGATGCGCAGCGCGACTACTACCTGCCCAGGCTGGCGGAAGGAATGGAAATTCCATGTTTTGCGCTGACCTCACCCACGGCCGGGTCGGATGCCACCTCGATCCGGGATACCGGTGTGGTGTGCAAAGGCCTATGGCAGGGCAAGGAAGTGGTCGGCATCCGCCTGAATTGGGACAAGCGCTACATTACCCTGGCGCCGATAGCGACCCTGCTGGGCCTGGCGTTCAAACTCTACGATCCCGAGCATCTGATCGGCGAGAAAGACGAGTACGGCATTACCTGCGCGTTGATACCGACTTATCTCCCCGGCATCACCATCGGGCGCCGTCATTTCCCCATGGACGTGCCGTTCCAGAACGGTCCGACCCAGGGCAAGGATGTTTTCGTCCCGGTAGACCACATCATCGGCGGCGCGAAGATGGCCGGCCATGGCTGGCGCATGCTGGTGGAGAACCTGTCCGTGGGACGCTCGATCTCACTGCCTACCAATGCGACCGGCTGCTCCAAGCTGGCCTTGTACGCCACCGGGGCCTATGCCCGGGTGCGCAAGCAATTCCGTGTGCCGATCAGCGCCTTCGAGGGCGTGCAGGAGGTACTTGCACGCATGGGGTCTACCGTCTACGTCATGGACGCCACGCGGCGCATGACACTCGCCTCGCTCGACCAGGGCGAACGGCCCGCGGTCGCGTCCGCGATCGTCAAATATCACCTGACCGAGTTTGGCCGTGTCGTGGCGAACGATGCGATGGACGTCCACGGTGGCAAGGGCATCATCCTGGGCGAAGGCAACTACCTCGCAAGCGGCTGGCGTTCGGTGCCGATCGCGATCACGGTTGAGGGCGCCAACATCATGACCCGCTGCCTGATGATCTTCGGGCAGGGTGCGATCCGCGCCCATCCCTACATCCTCGAGGAGATGGAAGCCGCCCAGGCGCAGGACAAGAACAAGGGACTCAAGGCTTTCGACAACGTGTTTTTCCGCCACATCGGTTTCCTGCTCGGCAATGCCGCGCGCTCCGTGCTGGCCGCGGCGAGTGGCGGACGTGGCCTTCGGGGCATACCGCAGGACAGCGTGCTGGCGGCACGCTACCGCCAGTTGGCTCGCTACAGTGCGTCTTTCGCGTTGCTGTCAGACGCGGCCATGCTCAGCCTCGGTGGCGCGCTGAAGCGGCGCGAACGCCTGTCGGCTCGCCTCGGCGACGTGTTGAGTGATCTCTACATGGGTTCGGCTGTGCTCAAGCGCTATGCCGAGGATGGCGAGCCTGCTGAGGAGCGCATCGTCGTTGAATATGCGCTCGACGAGATCGCCTGCCGAATAGAGGACCGGTTGAGTGAAGTGATTCAGAACCTGCCCAATCGGGCACTCGCCGGGTTGCTCTCGGTCCTGGTTCTGCCTTTCGGGCGTCGCGCTCATATGCCGAGCGACAGCCAGACCGTGGCGGTAGCGGATTTGTTCAGCAGCACCAGCTCTGTACGCAATCGTTTGTGTGAGGACATCTTCACGAGCGATTCCAATCATGTCATTGGCTGGTTGAAGGAAGCCCTGGAATTGGCCGAATGGGCCGAGCCGATCGAAAAGCGTATCAGCCATGCCGAGCGGAAAGGGCAGCTCGAAGTCGAACCGGGCGCAGACGAAGCGGCCTTGGTCGAGGCAGCGGTGAGCGCCGGACTGGCCTCAGCCGATGAAGGTGAGCGCCTGCGCCACTATCATGAACTGGTCGCGCGTATTGTTGCCGTCGACGATTTCGAATCGGAGGTGCTGGCCGCCCAGCCTCTGGAAGAGAACGAAAATCGTCGCATGCAGGCTTGGCGCGAGGCGGAGCTGAAGAAGTTCCAGGGCGCGAGTAGTGCTGCCGGAATGGTGCGCGCGGCCTCAGGCGATTGATTCGGCGCCTGAGGCATCCAGGCGGGCTTCGCACACCCGATTGCGTCCCGAACTCTTGGCCTGGTAGAGCGCCCGGTCGGCAGCGGCCAGTAACTGGGCCATGGTCTGATCGGGGTGTACGATCGTGGCCACCCCGAAGCTGACCGTTACTGTGAGGTTCCGCGCCAGGCGTGGCCAGGGATGCAGCGCAATCAACGTGCGCAGTTTGTCACAGGCGGAGACTGTGTCATCGATTGTAGTCTCCGGGAAGACGATGACGAACTCTTCGCCGCCATAGCGTGCCGCGAAATCCGTAGTGCGCAATTCCGTAGTCAGGATCTTGGCCAATACGCACAGTACCTGGTCACCCATTGCATGCCCCAGTGTGTCGTTGACCTTTTTGAAATGGTCGATATCGAGCATGGCAATCGTCAGCGGGTGGCCATAGCGCCGAGCGCGCTCCATTTCCCGTGGCAGAAATTCATCCAGGTGGCGGCGGTTGGCAATAAGGGTGAGCGTATCGCGCCGGTTTTCCCGCTCGAGCCTGCTCAGCAATTTTTCTTTTTCAGCTACCGCGTCAGCCAGCGACTCGGTCATTTTCTGTAACTCACTGGTGCGGTCTTCCACCCGCGCTTCCAGCAGAAGCTGCTGCCTTTTCAACTCGTCGAACAACCGGGTGTTGGTAATGGCGACAGCAATCTGCAGCGCGAATCCCTGCAGCAATCGTAGTTGGTGCCGGGTAAAAGTGTTGGGTACGTAATCCTGGACACTGAGGGCGCCGACGGGTTCGTTTTTGTAGAGAATGGGTACGACAATGACCGACACCGGCTCGCGGCCCAGAGTAATGATTTGCTTGATCGCCGGATGTTGGCTGTCGCGCACATTTGAAATGAATAGTGCTTCCCGGTGTTGCAGTGACCAGGCGAGAATGCCTTGTCCCAGATCGCGCTTGGTACTGGGATGCCTGGTGCCCTCGTCATAATTAAGACGGATATCCAGCTGATTGGTGTCCGTGTCATATACACCCAGCAGGAATGCGGCGGAATGGACCAGGTCCTGGACTTCGTGGAAGACGACTTCGATCAGTTCGTCGAGATCGATTGCAGCGCTTACCGCCTGGTTTATGCGGTTAACGGCGGCGAATTCCTCGGCACGCAGCCGGCGGTTTTCCGCTACTTCCGCCACCCACTTGAATAAGATGGCAACCACGATGATGAAGGTGACGTAGAGGGCAAAACCGAGCAGCGGCATATTCGTGTAGGCAAGCGCGGTAATAATGCCAATCAACGAAATCGACAGCTCGCTCACGATACTCAGCCAGGGAAGCGGGTGGCGCTTTTCGCGCTTGCTCAGGCTGGGCCAGACCATGAGCAGGAACAACAATTCGTTGATTGCCTGAAGAACGAGTATCAATACGAGTACGCGCCACAGGTCCGAGAATTCGAACACTTGCAGCGGTGAATGGCCACCCAGCCGGGAATAAACCTGGCCGGCGATCAATGCGGCCAGCGTGAACATGCCCGCATTGGCTGCCGTGCGCAGCAGTCTCTGAAGAAGCGGTTCGCGTGACGGGTAGGCGACCAGGGTCCATGCGAATGCGGCAGAACCCGCTACCCAGGCGGCCGGCACTGCGCCAAAAATCAATATGGACGCTACCAGTGCGAGGCGGTCGAAGGAGGTATAGCCTTGACCGTCGCTGGACAAGGCGCGAGCCGGGACCGGCAGGATCAGCAGTAGAACCATCCACAGGGTAAAGAAGATCAGGCCGCCCAACATGGGCAGTGAAGGGATCGTGGCGGGTGCGGACAATGTCAACGCCGCAATGGCGATTGCCGGGTACAATGCCGCAATTACCGGCCGTATCCCAGTAACACGTTTGGCTTCGGGATCCCGGTACTTTACCGTTGCCATGATTAGTGATGGAATACGTTTCAGGAACATATGTTTTTCGAGGTCCGGAATGAATTCAGGGTACCGTTTGTCGCTTCCCCTGTTGCTGCTGGTTGGCCTGGTTGCCGGCTGCGCCGCACCGGTTCACGTTGAATACAATAGCGCGTCTTATGCGCAATGGCATAATTTCGCATGGCAAGTCCCCAAGGAAGGGGCGGTTAAAAACCCCATTCTGGATAGCGGGATATTGGCTACCCGGGTGGAAAAAGCCGTCTCCGAAACCCTGGCCGGCGCCGGTTACAGGAAGGTGGCGAAACAGGACGAGGCGGACTTTCTGGTGACTTATCACACGGCCATGCAACTCAGAAACCAGCCGCAGCCCTCGGTTTCGTTTGCTTACGGCACTTTCGGACCTGGGTTCAATACCCTGTTTCTGACCCAGCCGGGCCCTCAGCAGGTCAAGGAGGGCTCCCTGATCATTGACGTCCTTGACGCCAAGACCAAGAAACTGGTCTGGCGCGGCTGGATTACCAGTGGCCTGGATCAGAGCAATTACTCCCAGCAGGCCGTGGATCGGGCTGTGCAGCGTATATTTGCCAAGTTTCCGCCGCCGATGAACGGGGCCTGAGCCAGACACGGATCGTGTACGCGGAATACTTCGGCCTCTCCGAGCTGCCTTTCTCGATAGCGCCTGATCCCCGGTACCTGTTTCTGAGTGCGCATCACAGCGAAGCACTGGCGCACTTGGCTTATGGTGCCCAGGAAGCCAATGGGTTCATACAGCTCACCGGCGAGATCGGTACCGGGAAGACCACACTAGTGCGCCGGCTTCTTTCGCGGATGCCGGAGGGGGTGGAAATCGCCTTCATCTTCAACCCCGACGTTTCGCGTCTGGGTTTGCTGAAAAGCATCCTCGCGGAGCTGGGGGACGTGGTGGCGCCCAGGCCTGTCGAACGCAGCGATCTGGCGCAAGCCATCTATCGGCATCTGCTCGCGTCCCATGCCCGTGGCCGACGTGTTGTACTGGTCATCGACGAGGCCCAGCGTCTTGCTCCCGAAGTACTCGAGGAAGTGCGCTTGCTGACCAATTTCGAGACCGACCGACACAAACTGCTCAACGTCATCCTCGTCGGCCAGCCCGAATTGCGCGAGACCCTGGCCCGTGGCGACTTGCGCCAGCTGGCCCAACGGGTTACCGCCCGCTATCACCTGGGACCGCTGAACCGAGAGGAAACCGATGCCTATATCAGGCATCGCCTGACTTTGGCCGGGGCGCCGGGACGCATCTTCAGCCAGGGCGCCGTGCGTGGAATCCAACGCTATACGCGCGGCGTGCCACGCCTGATCAACCTGGTCTGTGACCGCGCTCTGATGGCGGCTTATGCCCACGGGTTGCGTGAAGTGTCCCCGCGCATGGTCGGTGTTGCGGTGCGTGAACTTGCGGGGATCCCCGGTCGTCCCGGGCATTCGCCACGGCGAGTCCTTTATATCGGCGGCCTCTTTCTGGTGCTTGCCGCGGCCGCAGCCATGATTGCTTGGCTGATGGCCGGACATTATGGGGGGTTGCCGCATTGAACCGGAGGAGCAGCCATGTCCATATTGTCTGATGCCTGGCGCCGTGCACGCGGAGAGGAAGATTCAGTAACACGGGCATTGGGAGCCCCCCCTCCGCAGCCGGGGGCACGCCGTGCACATTGGCTGCCGTGGTTTATTTCGTGCCTGCTGTTGATTGTGGTCGTCGGATTGAGCGTTTATTTATGGCGTACCCATCAACTGGCTTCGTCCAGCATGCAAGCGGCCCGAACCGAGGCTGCCAAGGCGCCTGTAAAGCCGACGGTAGCAGCCGTGCAGGCGGGCATCAAATCACCGGCCGGCTCGCAAGCAAGCCATGCGGTTGCCGCTATCCATACCCGGATGAGTGCGAACGCAGCGTCCGTACCGGTGGCTCCAGCCGTGACCCGGACTGCCGATACGGCAGCGCCTGGAACGGCGCCGGAGGCGGTGCGTGCACAGTTGCCGTCATTGGAAGTAACGATTCACGTCTGGAATCCGCATCCCGCATCACGCTTTATTATGGCCAGTGGACGGATATATCACGAGGGGGATCAAATTTCCCCAGGGCTAAGCCTTGTGAGCATCACCCCGGATGGCGAAATCGTGAAGTTCCGGGGCTATCTGATCACGCTCGGCAATCACTGAACTCGCGGTTCAATCAGGTGGCGTGAAAGTGATTGTTTGAACCACCTTGGTCGGTTTGTTGATGGGCTTGAATCGCCACTCGCGTACAGCGTTCATGGCGGCAGTATCGAAAGTATGCCGTGGCTCGGAGTACACCACATTGATATGGCTGGTATGGCCGTTGGGGTCGACGAGGAAGCTCACGGTCACACTGCCGCCCTCGTTGCGGCGATAAGCGGCGGGCGGATATTGGGGCGGCACCAGATGCACCGGCTGAATGTTGCCGGGCACAGAGTCGGCCGGCGGCTTGCCCACGTGGCGCGTCATGTTGGATGCGGTTTGCGTCGGTGCTTGCGATGTATTGGCCGGCGGCCGGAACACCAGGGTTTGGCTCACATTTTCAGCGACCGGCCGACCGTTCACGGTCGCAGGCTGGAATAGCCACTGTTTAACTGCGGCCCGTGCAGCCTGATTGAAAATGCCCGAAGGATGACTGTCGAGGATGCGAACATGACTGGTCGAACCATCGATCCCGATTGTAAACATCACCGTCACCGTACCCTTCAGGCGGCTTTTATAGGCCATGGCAGGGTATTGCGGTTGCACGATGTGCAAGGGCGTGGGCTGCGTACGCACCACCGTCTTTTGCTGCTGCTGCGGCTGCTGTAGTTGGTTAGGCGTGTTTGTGCCGGCGCTTGGCGGTTGTGGTGCGAGGCTTTGGCCGAGGTTCAGTTTCAGAGAATGCCGTTGAACCCGCAGATTCGCTTTGGGTACGCTTGCCTTGTTGGGCGCATTTTGCGGCACCACGATCAAAGTTCCCAGATTGGTGGTGTTGCCGGACGAGGAGTTATCGGAATCCTGTTGTGCCAACGCCGTTAATGGCGGGGTTATGAGGGTGGGCACGAGTGCTAGGGCAGCACTCAAGTATATGATTTTATTGACTTTCCGTTTGTGCATCCCCTGTGACTCTCCTATATGACAGGCACTAGAATCGGGAGTGCGAGGCCTGAAGCATGAGCACGCCTTTGTGTAGGTATAGTACGACAAAAAATGTCACTTTTGGAGGTGACATTGTTTTATTTCATCCTTATCAAGGGTCTCGGATGCACATGAGGCGGTTCTTGCGCCTGAGCCGGCTGCGCTACACTAGACCTCAAATATAATATGTCTGTGCAGCGTGGTTTTGCCGTTGCGCAGGTTTGATGCCTCCAGTGTCCCGGGCCTTATGGCAGGTGTGTAGTTATGAGAAGAATTCTTCTGGTGGATCATTCGCGGGTCACCCAGTCATTCTGGCGCAAGAAGTTGTCTGCGCGCGGCTATGACGTTGTGTGTGCCGATGATGCCGAGGAAGCACTGGAAATTCTCGAGGTCAGACGTGTGGAGCTGGCACTGATCGCGCAGACCTTGCCCGGGATGGACGGGATCGCGCTCACCCGGGTGATGCGCCGCCGGCCCCAGCATCAGGCTACGCCGGTGGTGCTGCTTTGTGGACGCAAGGACCAGAAGATCGAGGAAGAGGCCCATCTGGCAGGCGTTAGCGCCATTGTCGACAAGGCCAACGTCGGCGCGCTGTGGGAATCGGTGGCTCGGGCGATCGAAGAGCATGCCCTGGAGTTGACCGGACGCGTGCTCTATCTCGAGGATAGCCCGACGGCCGCGCGTATCATGCTCGAAACCTTGGAGGCGCTGGAGCTTGAGGTGGACCATGTCACCAATGGTCATGCTGCATTGGCCGCGCTGGAGCACGAGCGTTACGACCTGGTCATCACCGATGAAAGCCTGGAAGATGACATGCGTGGCTCCGAGGTGGTGAGAACCATTCGCAATTTTCAGGATGGGCGGGCCTTGTTGCCCATTCTGGGTGTCTCGGCTGCCAATGAGACCAAGGAGCGCCGGGCCCTGTTTCGTGCCGGCATCACCGATTTCCTTGGGAAGCCCGCATTACCCGAGGAAATGATTGCGCGCGTCACCAGCCTGCTTGCAGCCCGCCAACTGGCATTGGCCGTTCATGCCCAGCGCCGTCGCCTGTCGCGTACGGCTCTGATGGATCCCCTGTCCGGATTGCTCTCGCGGCAGACTTTCATTACCTTCGCCAGCAAGTGTCTAGCGCGGGCCGAGCGCTACGAATTCCCGTTGGCACTGGGCGTGGTCTCCATCAATGGTCTGGCGCGGATTAACGATACCTTTACTTATACGGCCGGGGATCAAATTATTACGGCTATTGGGCGGCGCATAGAGTCAACATCGCGCGCGAGCGACCTTGTGGCGCGTCATGGGGGCGCCAGTTTTGCCGTGCTGCTCGATCACTGCGAGCCGGATTCCGCGTATTCGCGCTTCGAACGCATGATCGAGGAATTGCTGCAGACCCCCAATTTGCCGGACGGCATCAGCTTTTCTTCCGGTTACGTCACCTTGGACGGCAAGGTGGAAAATTCCATCGAGGAACTGCTTCAGACCGTCGAGTTGGCACGTGACCAGGCACGGATGGAGAGCAAACCGCTGTGCCGAGGCCAGCGGGCGCCCAGCGAAAACCCAAAGACGGAACGACAACCGGCTGCGATATAGGGCCTCGGTTCCTAGGAACCGGCGGGCCAGAGCCCCAGCACGAGGGCGATGACCAGTAACACCAGCAAGCGATGGCCCATGTCGATCATCCAGTCCTGTGCCATGCGGCGGCGGAAGATACCGTCCATCAGCGACGTGGAGGCGCTGAACCCGAACCACACTACCACCGCCATAATCAGGGCGAAGCCCAGGTCCTGCCGTCCGCAGAATTGCAGGATGATGGCCAACGCAAAAGCCTGGACCCAGCCCGCGAGCAGAGCCACCATGTAGTGGGCGAGCCGACGCGAGAGGGTGTGCTCCAGCCGCTCCAGTGCCTGCGGTGCAAAGCGCAGCCAAAGGGGGCCGAAGGTGAAAGGGGCATACCAGACGGCGCCGGCGAGAAAACCAGCAAATCCTGCAACGAGTGCGCCAACGATTTCGAATCCGCTCATGCCTTGAGTCCTGTTCCGCGTTTCAGCAGCCACAAGGATACACAGAAAAGCGTCACCAGGAACCCTCCCATGATCCCGTAGGCTTCGCCCAGGGGGATATCGGATATGCCGAGGAAGCCGTAACGCAGGGTGTCGACCATGTAGAGCAGCGGGTCGACACGGGTGACGTGCTGCCAGAAAACCGGCAGCAGGCTGATCGAGTAGAACACGCCGCCGAGGTAGACGAGCGGCGTGATGACGAAATTCGGAATGATCGAGATTTCGTCAAATTTGGTGGCGAACAGAGCATTGAGAAAGCCCCCCAGCGCGAACACTGCGGATGCCATGAGTCCACCGGTGATGATGACCCAGGGGTGAGCGAAGTGCAGGTGCGTGAACAGCGCGGCAATGAGGGTGACCGCGGCAGCCACCGTCAGGCCGCGGGCCATGCCGCCGGCCATGTAACCCAGCAGGATCAGCACGTTCGGCAATGGTGAGACGAGGAGTTCCTCGATATGGCGGGCGAACTTGGAGCCGAAGAACGACGACACCACGTTGCTATAGGAGTTGGTGACCACCGCCATCATGATCAGGCCGGGCGCGATGTAGGCCATGTAGCTGTATCCGCGCATGTGGCCAACGCGGCTGCCGACCACCGAGCCGAAGATCAGGATATAAAGCGTTGCCTGGATGACCGGCGGCACGAGCGTCTGCACCCAGATGCGCAGGATGCGCTGCATTTCCTTGCGCACGATGGTGCTGAAGCCGATCCAGTTAGCTCGTGCCCGTTCGGGATGCATCCCGTTCCTCCTCCACGAGGCGGAGAAAAATCTCCTCCAGGCGGTTGCTCTTGTTGCGCATGCTGATCACTTCGAGGTTGTGCGTGCTCAGTTTCTCGAAGGCGCCGTTGATGTTCTGGCCGCGGGAGATATCCAGTTCCAGTGTGTCGGGTGCCACCTGGCGCACCCGGTAGTCACCCAGGTCCGGTACCTCATCGATCCTGCGGTTCAGGTCGAGTACGAACGTCTCGGTATGGAGGCTGTTGAGCAGGTCACGCATGTCGCCGCGTTCTGCCAGCCGGCCGCGCTGGATGATCGCGATTTCGCGGCACAGGCTCTCGGCCTCTTCCAGGTAATGGGTCGTGAGAATGATGGTGGTGCCGGAGCGATTCAAGCCCTGCAGAAATTTCCACATCGAGCGCCGCAGCTCTATATCGACGCCGGCGGTCGGTTCATCAAGGATCAGCAATGGCGGCTCGTGCATGAGTGCGCGCGCGATCATCAGGCGGCGCTTGAACCCGCCCGACAGGGCGCGAGAGCTCGTATTCCGGTATTCCCAGAGTCCCAGCTCGTTCAGGTAGCGCTCGGCGCGATCCTGGGCGAGGCGACGGTTGATCCCGTAGTAACCGGCTTGGTTGATCACGATATCGATGCAGCGCTCGAACTGGTTGAGGTTGATCTCCTGCGGCACCAGACCGATTTGCGCCTTGACGCCCGCCGGGTCGCGGTCGAGGTCGATGCCGTTGACCTGCACCGACCCGGAGGTCTTGGTGACCAGCGAGGTGATGATGCCGATGGTGGTGGTCTTGCCAGCGCCGTTGGGACCGAGCAGGGCGAAAAATTCCCCCTTCGGCACGTCGAAACTCACGCCTGCCAGCGCCTCGCGTCCGTTCTTGTAGGTTTTCCTGAGGTTCTCGACGCGCAGCGCGGGAACGGCGGATGAATTTTGCATGCGCACATTATACGTACCGTTGCAAGCGCTCTAGGGCCTGTTAACCCTAATTAGGTGGACCCTGTTAATTAGGTGGACCCTGTTGCGCTTGAAAGGCCGTCCCTTGGTGTTGCTCATCAGTTTATTGGGAGTGACCCAACCGTGCTCTTCGCGCCTTGATGGACGGTTTTTCAAGCACAACCCGAAGGGCTGGGCTCCTTTTCCCCTCCCGCGGCGTTGTCACTCGCTGATGTAACTCGGCTACACGGCGCTCGTTCTGCCTTGCGGGAGAAAAAAATGAACTCCAGCAGGAGCCGCCGAATTAATGTTAACAGGCACTAGCCTGTCAACGCTTTCTGGCCAAGGTCAATCCATCGCCGATCGGAAGCAATGACAGGTCTACACGCTCGTCCCGGTGCACCCGCTCGTTGAAGGCGCGAATGGCTACGGTATCGGCTTCATTATTAGTGGCGTCGGCCACGGCACCGTTCCACAGCGTGTTGTCCACCGCAACCAGTCCGCCCGGGCGCAGCAATTCCAGAACGGCCTCGTAGTAATGGATATAGTTCGCTTTGTCTGCATCAATGAAGGCGAAATCGAACCGGCCGCCTTCACCGTCCGCCAGCAGCTTGCCGAGCGTCTCGCGGGCAGGCGCAAGATGCAGCGTGATCTTGTCTTCCACGCCGACCTTGCTCCAGACCTCCCGGGCATGGCGTGTGTATTCCTCGCTTACATCCAGGCAAGTAACGTGACCGGAATCGGGCAGCGCCAGCGCTACCGCTGTGGAAGAGTACCCGGTGAAAGTGCCCACTTCCAAGCACCGCCGGGCTCCCATGAGCCGCACCAGAAGCGCCATGAACTGGCCCTGCTCGGGGGAAATCTGCATGCCGCCTTGCGGCAGTTGCCGGGTCTGCATGCGCAAAGCTTCCAGCTCGGGCGGTTCACGCAAGGAATGCGTCAGAAGGTAGTCATACACCGCATCGGTCAGGTTCAGAGTACGAGCCGACATGGAAATCCCCGCAAATAACCCTATTTTAGCGAGCAGACCCTGGCGCGCGGGCCATGGCGTACGAGTACAATGCCGATATAGCTATTCATGCAGCGAAGGATCCCCGCATGACCACTACATCCGCCACACGCCGCTGGCTCACTGCCATATTCAGTCTGGCCTTCGCCATCGGGTTCACGGCAGCAAACGCCAAGCCAACCGGGGCGTCTACCCCGATTTCACTGTGGAAAGTCACGGATGGTCCCGGGCACACGATGTATCTCGCCGGGTCGATGCATGCCTTGACCAAGGCCGACATGCCGCTGCCGGCAGCCTATACACGCGCATTCGACGCCTCCGACCGCTTGGTCGAGGAATTGGATTTCAAAGCCCTGAACCCCAGGAAGGTGACGGAAGAGGCCCTGGCCATGGGACTACTGAAAAAATCCAACCTGGCGAGCGTCATGGGTAAAAAGGATTGGGCCGAGGTGCAAAAGCTGGCGCAGAAAGCCGACGTCAAACTCTACCGCTATGAACGGTTCAAGCCCTGGCTTGCG
>Ga0307440_1000101_pt1 | contig 36199 bp, 39 predicted proteins | sample SalMarWE160410MG_FD_202150 | JGI IMG/M metagenome (GOLD analysis project Ga0307440, IMG submission 202150) | Salt marsh sediment microbial communities from the Plum Island Ecosystem LTER, Massachusetts, United States - WE1604-10 | ecosystem: Environmental > Aquatic > Marine > Intertidal zone >...
TTGGAAGTGATTTGATGTCTGGCCCACGAAATCGCCTTGTTTTATATGTACCGACTGCCGTTCGCCACAAGGCGGTGGGCCAGATATCAACAGAGGTGCCTTTAAGCACCTCCCTTGGCGAATTTTATACCTATCATTCTTATGGCGAAGTGGATGATCTTGCGAACCAAGGGGAAAGAATTCCCCGGATTGTTTCCGCCTTTTCTCATGGCGATGGTCTATGCATGGCAGCCATTGTGTTGCTGGACACTTTTCATTTGCGGATATTGTTGACTATATTGGCCCTATATTGCGATTGGAGTGAAAGCGTGCGTGAGACCGGAACATCGCTGATCATGGCCCGTGGATGCCGCTGGCAGACCGAAGCATGAGTGTCGTTCACCTGAACCCGCATGCTGCGGCCGGGCCTGCCCCCGCCAGAGGCCCGCGCGTTTGGGCCGTGGCCAGCGGCAAGGGCGGCGTCGGCAAGAGCCTCATTTCCTCCAGCCTGGGGCTGGCGCTTTCCCGGCAGGGCAAGCGGGTGGTGCTGGTCGACCTCGATCTCGGCGGCGCCAACCTGCATACCTGCCTGGGCGTGGCGAATCCCAAGCTGACACTGTCCAACTTCATCGACGGTGGCCAGCGGCAGATCAGTGACTTCATCCATCCGATACCGGAGACGAAGCTGGGACTGATCAGCGGCGCAGACGATGGTCTGGAAATCGCCAATCTGAAGCACTTCCAGAAACAGAAAATCCTCCGCAACCTGACCAATATCGATACCGATTACGTGATCCTCGATCTGGGGGCCGGCACCAGCTTCAACACCCTGGACTTCTTCCTCCGGGCCGAGCGCGGCATCGTTACTGTCGTTCCCGATCCGACATCTATCGAGAACACCTACCGCTTCCTCAAATGCGTGCTGACCCGCCGCCTGCGCGAGGCGCCCGAACAGACCAGAAAATTGGTAACCAGGGTGCTGAGCATGCGCCGCGATGAACAGCAGAAAATCCGCACCCTGGCCGCCCTGATGACCGCCTTGCAGCAATTGCATCCGGATCACGCCCGGCGGCTGCAGGACGTGTTCGACCGGCAAAAGCTGCATGTGATCGTCAATCAGGTGATCGAGCCAACAGACACGGAACTGGGATCATCGATGGTCATGGTGTGCGGCAAATACTTCGGCCAGAAACTGGATTATCTCGGCTATTTGAATCATGACCGGCACATCATAGCCGCCACACGCCAGCGCCGCCCATTGATGACGGCCTACCCCCAATCGCGTTGCGCCATCCATCTGGAGCAAATGGCGGCCGCCCTGCTCGATCAAGATCAGCGGATCTGACGCACCGGCCATGGGCGGAAAAATGACCACGAATTATTACGAGCTGCTGGAAATCCGGCCCGATGCCTCGAACCTGGACATCATCAACGCCTATCGCCGGGCCATGTTGGCCTACCGGAACGATTCGCTGGCAACTTATTCGCTGTATGACGATGGAGAAGCGGATCGAATCCGCACCGAGATCGAACAGGCCTACCAGATTCTGTCCAATCCCGAAAAGCGTCTGGCCTACGACGCCGAGCTGGCCAGCACTCCCTCATACCGTCAACCGGAAAAACCGGGGCACATTGCTCGGGCAGAGGCGCAAAGCAATGTCGTGGACCTGGCGGACCGGGGTCTGTTGTCCTCCGGCATCCGCCACCGCATCGCCGAGACCACGGTCTTCTCCGGCGCCCTACTCAAGGAAGTCAGGGAATCCAAGGGTGTGGAACTGGCCGCCATCGCCGAACGCACCAAGATCTCCAGGGGTTATCTGCGGGCCATCGAGGCGGAGGATCAGCACCATTTACCTGCGCCGACCTACCTGAAGAGCTATCTGAAGCAGTATGCAGCTGAAATCGGTCTCGACCCCGAACGGGTGAGCAATCATTACCCGCTGCTCAAGGCGGAAGATTCCGAACCAGGCTGACATCAGCACTGGCCGGAGCCACACACGGCCCCTTATCCGGCAAGGCGGGCGATCGCCGGCTCCACATCTTCCAGAAACGGACGCGCATGCCTTCCCATATACCGTGATTGCGCCTCCGTGAACCGCTGTTGCTGTTGCAACGCCACCAGCCGGGCCAGGGCAAGAAGTCCGGTCTGCTTGGCATGGCCGCGTCGCACGGCATGCGGCGCCCCCGCAGGATCCGCCAGCGTCTGTTCCAGCATCCGCCTCGCCCGCAACATCGCCGCTTCCTCCACGGCCGCGGCCAGCTTCTGCAGCAGCACATGGCCGTCATGCAGCTCACCCATGGCATCCTGCAACGCGGCCAGCCGTTTCACGGCCTCGTTGACGCCATGCACATCCCCCCTGAAGGGTTCGAGCAGATAGCGCAGGCGTTTGGCGGTGATCCTGGCCTGATGGATGGACGCCATGTCCTGCAAGCTACCGATGGCCGTCAGATTTTGTGCCAGTTCGGCTTCGGCCGAGGCCGTCAGCTCGAAGGCAACCTGTGTGAATGCGGGCGTCGCCTCCTCTGTCATCTGCCGCAGGTGATGCCTGAGATCCCGCGCCACGGGCGGCCATGCCCGCGGAACATGATGCAGGATGTCGGCGTAGGCCTGTTGCCTGACCGCCTCGAACCGGGCAAGCAGCCAGTCAAGGCCAACCCTCTGGGCTACGGTCATTTCGCACGCAAACCCCTGCAGGCCGGTGATCGCCACCTCGGCGTCGCGGGCGGCATTGGTTCGCCTAGCCAGGTTGCGCAGGCGTTTTCGCAATGCCTTGTCGATGGGCAGATAGAGGTGATAGGCGCGCAGCCAGGTGCGCGAACGCCGGATCGCCACCCGGAAATCGTGCAGGGCCTCCTCATCGGCGGGATCACGCAGGCGGATGCAGGCCGCATCCGCCTGTTTGCACAGCTGCAACAGATACACCTTTACTGCACCTCCGGCCGGAAGCTGCAGCAGGGATCGGCTCACATCAGTTCCCGCAACGCCTCAGCTGAGCAGAGGTCATCAGCCAGGCCAGCGTTGCGTGCCCCGCCGCAATCTGGTCGCCGAACTCGATCAGGCAGGCGCCGCCCTTCTTCAGCGAGAAAAGCGCCCTGTTCTGCCCCGAAAGCGCCCAACCCACCCACAGGCTCAGGTCGGGCTCATGCCCGACGATGGCTATCTGTTTTTTTTCCGGAAAGTGATCGAGCCATGCGAGCAGATCCTGATGGGATGCGCCCGGCAATAGCAATTCGGTTTCTTTCACCTTGGCATTGTCATAGGCCCCGGCAACGATCTCCGCCGTCTGTATCGCGCGCAGCCAGGGGCTGGTGGCAATGATGTGCAACTCCGGTACCCATGGTTGCAATCCTTCGGCGCTCCCCCGCATCTTGCGCCAGCCGTCCTTGGTCAGCGGACGCTCCGCGTCGGCCACGCTCATCTGCGCCGCCTCCACGCGGTCCAAGGCGATGGCGTGCCGGATTACCAGGATCTTTCGCATCGAGTCGCTCCCCCCTTCCCCGGGATGAAGGTTGATGTGTGAAACCCTACGGGCTTCACAGGCCATCGTGGCAGCATTCAGGAACCGGCACAATCGTCACCGGATTGTCCGATGCGTCAGCGCGCGTCGGATGGCGTCAGGCCTGATCCTGGTGCAACTCGTACCAGATGGCGGCCAGCACCCCCATGGCACAGGCCAGGAGCACACCGAGTATCCAAGCAAAGTACCACATATGCTACTCCTGTTGGTGCCCCTAATATGAGCCGTATTCGTCGCGGATATCGTCGATGCGCACCGGACCGCGCAGCACCCTGTATACCCAGGCGGTGTAGGCCAGGATGATGGGCACGAAGATGATCGCGGCGGCCAGCATCAGGGCCAGCGTATGCTTGCTGGAACTGCCGTCCCAGATCGTCAGACTGTCCGCCGGCACCGAGGACGAGGGCAGCAGGAATGGGAACAGCGCGAAGCCGGCGGTTAGGATCACACCGGCCACTGACAGGCCCGACGAGATCAGGGCGATGACCGGGCGCATGGCCAGCAGCATAACACCCGCCGCTGCGGCAATGCCTACGATGGGGGCCAGCCACATCAGTGGATAGAGCTGGAAATTGCGTAGCCAGCCGCCGCCGCTCACCGCCACCTGCTTGTGGATCGGGTTGAGCTCTCCGTTCACATCGCCGATGGATGTAATCTGAAGTCCGTGCACGCCCAGGGCGACCCACACCCCCGCCAGAACGAACAGCACGATGGTGGCGATGGCGGACAGGCGCAGGGCCTTGCGGGTGCGCTCCAGCAGGATCGCATCGTCCGTCTTGCAGTTCAGGAAGGCCGCTCCGTGCATCATCAGCATGGCCAGCGATACCAGACCTGCCAACACGCTGAAGCCGGACACGGCATCGAGAATGCCGCCGTCCATGACGATGCGCAGGTCCGAATCGAAATGGTACGGGATACCCGTCAGCATCAGGCCGAAGGCCACCCCGAACACCACGGCCGGCAGCACGCCGCCGATGGTCAGCCCCCAGTCCCAGAAACCCCGCCAGCGCGGATCGGCGATCTTGCTGCGGTATTCGAAACCGGCGGGCCGGAAGAACAGCGAGAACAGCACGGCGATCATCGCCGGGTACAGCACCGAGAACGAGCTGGCGTACACCATCGGGAAGGCGGCGAACACGGCACCCGCACCGAGGATCAGCCATACCTGGTTGCCATCCCAGGTCGGGGCCACGCAGTTGACGACCACGCGGCGTTCGTCATCCGTGCGGGCGACCAGCCGCAACAACGCCCCCACGCCGAGGTCGAAACCTCCGGTGACGGCGAATCCGATCAGCAGCACGCCGATCAGCAGCCACCAGATGATTTTCAGGGTTTCATAATCCAGCATCCTCGGCCTCCTTATAGTGAATCAGCGGACAATTCCGGGCCCTTGCGGGCGAACTTGACCATCAGATACATCTCGGCCGCCGTCAGCCCCAGATAGAACACGACGAACCCGGTCAGGCTTGCAGCCACCGATCCCGCGTTCAGCGTCGACGCGGACAGGAAAGTCGGCAGCACGCCGCTGATGGTCCAGGGCTGGCGCCCGTACTCGGCCACGAACCAACCGAGATCCGCCGCCAGCCACGGCAAGGGCAGGGAGATCAACGCCGCCCACAACAGCCAGCGCCTTTCACCGATTCTTTCGCGCCAGACGTTGTAGGCTGCGGCCGTGAACAGCGCCAGCATCAGGAAACCGAACAGCACCATGAAGCGGAAGGTAAAGAACACCGGCAACACCCTCGGCACCGATCCCAAGGCCGCCTCGTGAATCATTGTCGGCGTGGCCTTGCCGACGTCCTTGGTGTAGCGCAGCAACAGCATGGCGTAGCCCATGTCCTTCTCGTGCGCCTTCAGTTGTTGCATCAGTGCCGGCGAATGATCGCCGGCCTTGATCTTCTGTAGCGCCTCCAGCGCCGGTATGCCGTTTTTGATCCGCTCCTCGTTCTTGGCGATGATGTCCTTCAGACCCAACACCGGCGTATCCACCGAGCGCGTGGCGATCAGGCCCAGGGCATAGGGAATCTCGATGGCATCATGCGTGACCATCTCGTCCTGATCGGGAATGCCGAACAATGTGAAAGACGCCGGCGGCGTCTGGGTCTTCCATTCGGCCTCGATGGCGGCCAGCTTCGCCTTCTGCACGTCGCCCACCGTGTAGCCCGATTCGTCGCCGAGCACGATGGTGGACAGGATGGCGGCCAGCCCGAAACCGGCGGCGATGGCAAACGAGCGCTTGGCGAATTCGATGTGCCGGCCACGCAGCAGATACCAGGAACTGATGGCCAGCACGAACACGCTGCCCGTGACGTAACCGGCGCTGACGGTATGCACGAACTTCGACTGGGCCACCGGATTGAACAGCAGGGCGGTGAAGCTGGTCAGCTCCATGCGCATGGTCACGGGATCAAAGGCGGACCCGACCGGATTCTGCATCCAGGCGTTGGCGATCAGGATCCACAGGGCGGACAGATTCGAGCCCAATGCCACCAGGAAGGTCACCAGCAGATGCTGGTATTTCGTCAGGCGCTTCCAGCCGACGAAGAACAGACCGACGAAGGTGGATTCGAGGAAAAAAGCCATCAGCCCCTCGATGGCCAACGGTACGCCGAAGATGTCCCCGACGTAATGGGAGTAATAGGCCCAGTTGGTGCCGAACTGGAACTCCATGGTCAGGCCGGTGGCCACGCCCATGGCGAAATTGATGCCGAACAGCTTGCCCCAGAACTGGGTCATCTGCCTGTAGATGGGCTTGTTTGTGATCACATACACCGTTTCCATGATCAACAGCAAAAAGCTCAGGCCGAGGGTCAGCGGCACGAACAGGAAATGGAAAAAGGCGGTAAAGGCAAATTGCAGCCGTGACAGATCGATAAGCAACATGTCATGCATGGACGCTTCTCCTAGCCGGGTGTGGTCTCATTAGACATAAAACTGGCCCCGGGCCATGGCTGGGGGTTGGGAGGGGAGGAGAACCAAACCAGCCATATTGCGCCCAGGACCAGCAACTTGAGTACCAGAATCCACGCGAGTTCTCGCATCTCAGGGGACCGGGTTTGCATGGCAAGCATTTATATTAATATTTTATAATATAGTCAAGTATTAATTTTAATGTGCCTTCCATCCAACTTACCTCCGGGTTTTTCTTTGACGTTAGCACACCGCGGACGGCATGGAGGCTGATGCCGTGTTTTTTTAGGGGTTGGCAAATCCGCGTCTAATGGAACGGCAGAAATGCGTGGCCGTACTTGGGCAACAAACAAAAAACCGTGGGGTTGGCTTCTTGCCGTCTATGCCGAACTGTTGCGGCAGCGACGCCCTAGAGGGTACGCGCCAGCTGGATACCGAGCCAGGTCAGGCTCAGACAGACCACGATCTGACCCAGGATATTGGCCAGCGCCATCGTGACGGCGCCGGTCTGCAACAGCCGCAGGGACTCCAATGAGAAGGTGGAAAAGGTCGTCAGCGCCCCCAGCAGGCCGACGGTCACCCCCAACCGCCACAGCTCGCCGGCACTCGATCGCTCCACCATGAACACGAACAAAAATCCGATCAGAAAACTGCCGATGGCATTCACGGCAAACGTCCCCCACGGAAACGCCCCGCCGGCGAGGCGCTGAACGCTTCCCGCCACGAACCAGCGTAGCAGCGCTCCCACCGCGCCCCCTGCCGCAATCGCCATCATCTGCGCCATCATGTCTTACCCTCCCCGGCCTTGTCGCGCCGCCGCGCTGCCAGCCACGCCAGACGCTCGCTCAGGGTTTTTTCGAATCCTCTCTCCGTCGGAGTGTACAACGAAGCCGGCTGCATGCCTTCCGGAAAATGCCGTTGAACCACGACGGCATCAACCTCATCGTGGGCATACCGGTAGCCCTCACCGTAGCCGATCTGCTTCATCAGCTTGGTGGGTGCGTTGCGCAGGTGCAAGGGCACACCCAGGTGCTGGCTGTCCCTGGCTTCGCGCCGTGCCGTCTTTTCGGCCATGTAGGCGGCATTGCTCTTCGGGGCCAGGGCCAGATAGATCACCGCCTCGAACAAGCCCAGTTCGCCCTCCGGTGAGCCGAGGATTTCGTACATGCGCTGTGCATCCAGGCAGACGGAAAGCGCACGCGGATCGGCCAGCCCCACGTCCTCGGCAGCCATGCGAATCATGCGCCGGGCGAGATACAACGGTTCCTCGCCGGCTTCCAGCATGCGCGCCAGCCAATAGCATGCGGCATCCGCATCGGAATCGCGCACGCATTTGTGCAGGGCCGAGATCAGGTCGTAGTGGAACTCTCCGTCACGGTCATACTGGGCCTGACGCCGTTGCCAGTGTTCCTTCGCCTGTTCCAGCTGCCAACGGTGATCCGGTTCGGCGGCAGCCAGCGATTCCAGGGCATTGAGCGCATAGCGGGCATCACCATCGGCCAGGCCGGCCAGCCAGGCCAGCACATCCTCGCTCACGTCGAATTCGGGCAGGGAATCCTGCAAATGCTTCAAAGCCCGGGCCAGAATCCGCCCGAGAGAAATCTCATCGAGTGGCTTGAGCACGATGACACGGCAACGGGACAACAGCGCGTTGTTCAGGGAAAACGACGGGTTTTCCGTCGTGGCGCCTACCAGCACCAGCGTACCGTCCTCGATGCTCGGCAACAGTACATCCTGCTGTGCCTTGTTGAAGCGGTGAATCTCGTCCAGGAAAAGCAAATGCGTGCGGTTCTGCTTTCGGGCCTGCTGTATCACCGCCGTGACCTCGGCCTTGCCGGCCGAAACGGCCGAAAGCTCGACCAGCGGCATATGGCTGGCCTTGGCCATGATGCGCGCCAAGGTGGTCTTACCGACGCCCGGCGGCCCCCAGAAGATGCAGGATACCGGCCTCCCCTCGGCCAATGCCCTGGCAAACCAGCTGTCTGCGCGCGTCAGTTCGGGCTGGCCTTCAACCTCGGCCAGTTCCACCGGGCGGACCCGGTGTGCCAGCGGAACCGCAGGGCCCTCCGTCACGGAAGCGAACAGTTCGGGTTCGCTCACGCTACTTCTCGCCGTTTCAGAACACCTTCGAGATGCTCACCAGCAGGGCTTGGCGGCGATCACGGAAGGTGCCGGGTACCAGCCCAGCCACGGTCTTGTTCGGATAGAAGGTATAGCTGTACGACACATCCGTGTGGAACCCGAAGGCATCGAAACCGCTACCGAAGCTGATGCGATGGCCATTCACGCTGTCCAGTGCCGGATTGAAGTTCGAGGCCGTGCCAGTGCCGGCGTCGAAGGCATAGCCAAGGCGAAAGGTGGCATTCGGGCGCCAGGTCCAGGTCAGGCCGGCCATCTCCGATACCACGGCCAGCTTCTTCAGCGCGGCCCAGCGCAACCAGTCGGCATCCAGCTCCAGGCGGACGTTGTCGGTAAGATCATGGGCCACGCCGACGGTCAGTTCCTCAGGCAGCTGCATGGTCAGGGTGCGGCCGCCACCGCTGAACTTCAACCCGCGCACAGCCCGTCCCATCAACCCGAACGACCAACCGTACCACGGCCTCCACATCAATGCGGCATTGCCGCCGAAGGCACCGGACTTGGTTCGTCCGTCGAAACCCGATCCTCCCTGGTTCAGAACCGCCCTGCCATAGTACCAGTCGCCACCGATGGCCAGCGCCAAACTGCTACTGACGGCATAGACCGCATCGGCCGACAGCCTATGGATGTTGACATCATTCACCCCGAATCCGTTGCCCATCAAACTCCAGTTGTTGTCGGCATCGAATGCCGATACATAACTGAGGCCAAAGCCGAGATTGCTGGTATGCGGCATCACGGTCGCAAAGACATCACTGGTGGGCCGCAAGGTACCGAAGCTGTCCGGATAGACGGCGGCTGGTGTTTTCAATGATGCATTGCGCGTACGGATCAGGGAGCCGGTAGCCATCAGCGACACGCCGTCCTGCCAGGCAATGCCGGCCGGGTTGAAGGCCATCGCCGAGGCATCATTGGCCGTGGCGACGAAGGCGTTCGCCACGCCGGCCGCCGACGCCGACAGATCGGTGTTGGCGAACCCGCTGGCATAGGCATGCAGCGGCATCGCCAGCATGACTAGGCCCATCATTGACATCCAAGCGCGATTGCTCATCTCGGTACTCCATTGGCAGACGGAAGCTGTGTATCCGTCACGATATCTACACCCGGGGGTGGCTTGAAACTAAACACTTCCGCGGACGGCGCAATCGCAGAGAAGCGTCCGAGGGTGATGCGGTTGCGGTTGCCGAGTGCATCCACGCTTTCCAGATACACCAGCGAGCCATCGGCCTTGAGGCCGATCCACAATTGCGTCCACTGTCCGATCCTGACCTCGTAGCGATAGATCGCGGGATGCAAGCCCGGCGATTCATCGGCCAGCAGATGGATATCGGCGGCATGCACCTGGCCGTCCAGCAGCCGCAACACCATAGGGTCCACCGCGTCAAGGTTCTTCAGATGCTCGGCCTGCATCAAATCGGGCTCATAGTGCCAGATGCCATGACCATCGCTGACGTACAGTTGCGCGTAGGGCTGCAGATACTGCCAGCGGAACCTTCCCGGGCGAAGCACATCGAGCAGACCGGTATAATGGTGCGTGCTGCCGTCGGCGAAGGTCAGCGTTTGCTCAAAATCACAGGAGAAGCCCTTCAGGGCATCCAGGCGATGGATTCCCTTCAGCAACGGCGCCGGCATGGTCGCCGCCATGGCCATGCCATGCATCAGGCAGCATAGGCTCACCGACAACAGGATGCGCATGGCCCGCCTCACTCACTGACCCCGCCACCCTCGGCCTGGCTGCGCGCCAGCACCTTGCGCAGCCCGCCGGATCCCGGCGGCGTCACCAGGCCTTCGCGCTCCATGCGCTCGACCATGCGGCTGGCCCGGTTGTAACCGATGCGCAGATAACGCTGCACCATCGACACCGAGCACTGGCCCTTGTCGATGACCAGGGCCACTGCCTCATCGTACTTGTCGTCCGCATCCGCATCGTCTCCGAACGCTCCGGCGTCCTGTTCGGAGGTCGGCACCTCGAACACCTCGTCCCGGTAGTCCGGCCTGGCCTGGGCACGTAGGGATTCAACCAGGGCATGCACCTCTGCGTCGGAGACGAATGCCCCATGCACACGCCTCAAATCCCGTCCGCCACTGAGCACCAGGCTGTCGCCCTGCCCCAGCAATTGCTCGGCCCCCATCTGGTCCAGGATGGTGCGCGAATCGACCTTCGACGAAACCTGGAACGAGATGCGGCTGGGCAGGTTCGCCTTGATCAGGCCGGTGATCACATCCACGCTCGGGCGCTGGGTGGCCAGGATCAGGTGAATGCCTGCCGCCCGTGCCTTCTGCGCAATGCGACAGATGGACTGTTCCACATCCTTGCCCGCCACCATCATCAGATCGGCCAGCTCATCGATGACGATGACGATGAACGGCAACCGTTCCGGAATCTGCCCTTGTTCATCCGGCCCCTGCCCCTCCACGGCCTTGTTGTAGCCCTCGAGGTTGCGCACCTTGGCGTCGGCCATCAGCCGGTAGCGTCGCTCCATCTCGAACACGGCCCAGGCCAGGGCCTTGGCCGCCTTGTGCGGATCGGTCACCACCGGCACCAGCAGATGCGGAATGTCATCGTAGACCGACAGCTCCAGCATCTTCGGGTCAACCAGGATCAGCCGCAGATCCTGAGGCGTATACGTCATCAGCAGCGAGCAGATCATACCGTTGACCGATACCGATTTACCGGAACCCGTGGTCCCCGCCACCAGAAGATGGGGCATGCGTGCCAGATCCACCACCACGGCATGGCCGGCGATGTCCACGCCCAGCGCCAGCGGCAACACGTGGTGCCTGTCCGAAAACGCCTTGCTCGCCAGCACCTCGTGCAGCAGCACCATTTCCCTTTCCTCGTTCGGCAACTCGATGCCCACCGCATTCTTGCCCGGGATATTGCCGGCCACGCGCACGCTGATCGCCGACATGGCGCGTGCCAGGTCATCCTGCAGGGTGATGATGCGGCTGACCTTGGTGCCGGGCGCCGGCTCGAACTCGAACTGCGTCACGACCGGGCCCGGCTGCACCGCCACCACCTTGCCCTCAACCCGGTAGTCCAGCAGCTTCTTCTCGAGCAGCCGCGCCATGGCCTGCAGGGACTCGGTGGTGTGCTGCCGCCGCTGCTCCTTGCGGGCACTGAACAGGCTCAGTTCCGGCAGCTTGAAGCTGCCGTTCTTCGGGGCCTTGAACGCCAGTTCTCGCTGCTGCTCCACCTTGGCCCGGCGCGAGACATCCACCTTCGCCGGTTCGGCCACCGGCGGCGCCTCGGCTTCGACGATATGCACGGGACGATGCTCACGTGCCTCGGCCCGCTTCTCCCGGCCCTCGATGCGTTCCCGGCGATGCGAGGCCATCGCACGCAGACGGCCCAATTGCTGTTTGATTGCGGCCAGGAACTTCCTGAACCAGCGCAGCAATTGGTGGACCATGCCCAGCAGCGACAGGTGCGAAGCAGCCACAAAACTGCTGAGTATCAGCACGAGCAGCAGGATATCCCGCCCCAGCGCATGCAGCGGCCGCATCAGGCTGCTGTCGAACAGCTTGCCGATCGCCCCGCCGGGACCGGCCGGCAGTGCTGGTAGCCATGTGGACAACCCGGCACCGTGCGCATGCAGCAGGGCGGCGACGCCGACCACGAACGGCAGCCAGAACAGTGCCGTCCAGCCACCCACATAGGGGGATCTTCCCATGGCCATGCGCACGGCCAGCGCCGCGATCAGCAACGTGGGTAACCAGCCGCCGAAACCCAGAAATTGATACAGGGCATCGGCGATGTAGGCGCCGACAATCCCGGCCTGGTTGGCCACCCTGGCATGCGCGATGGCATGATCGAGAGAGGGATCACGGGGCGTATAGGTCAGCAAGGCCAGGATCATCATGGCGGCCATGCCGGCCAACACCACCGCCAGCGCCTCGCGCAGCAGTGCTCTGGGTGCCATCATCTCAGACCTCAATCACCACCGGCACCACCATCGGATGCCGGCCCAGATTCCGCTTGCACCAGCGCCGGGTCCAAATACGGATCTCCTCCTTCGCCGCATCCACATCGGAAAGGAATTCCTGCCCCGACTGCTCGAGATGGGCCAGCAACCCTTCGGCCGCCTCGTCCAGTTTGTCCCCGCTTTCCTGATGCAGCACGCCCTTCGCCACCATTTCGGGAGTGCCCAGCAACGTGCCGTTGTGCTGATTGACCACGACCATCACCGTCATGATACCCTCTTCCGCCAACACCTGCCGGTCACGCAGCACCAGATCGTCGATCTCGTCGCGGTTCATGCCATCCACGAACACCGCACCGGCTGCAAAGGGCTCGCCCAGCCGGATGCCCTGTTCGTCGAGCATCACGCTCTGACCGTTCTCGGCAATGACGATGTTCTGCTCGGCGATGCCGACCGCCCGGCCCAGCAGCTTGTGCTCGACCAGGAAGCGGTATTCCCCGTGCACCGGATAGAAATACTTCGGCCGGGTCAGGTGCAGCATGGTTTTCAATTCGTGCGCCTGCGCATGCCCGGACACGTGCAAGTGGGCCTGGCCGGCGTGCAGCACGCGTGCCCCGCGCCGGTAGATATGATTGAACAGCCCGGCGATGGTCCGCTCATTGCCCGGGATATTCGACGAGGAAAACACGACCAGATCACCGATCTCGAGCTTGATGCTCGGATGCCGGCCCTGGGCGATGCGCGCCAACGCAGCTTGGGCCTCGCCCTGCGAACCGGTGGCGATGATCAACAGCTTCTCCGGCGGCACATCGGCAATCTGCTTGATGTTGACCATGGTGCCGGCCGGGATATTCAGGCGTTTCAGGCGCTGGGCAATATCGGTGTTGCGATCCAGGCTGCGGCCAGCCAGCGCCACGCGTCGGCCGGCCGCCACCCCAGCGTCGATGATTTGCTGGATGCGGAACATGTTTGAGGCGAAGGTCGTGACTATCACCTTGCCCTCGCACTGGGCCACGGCCTGCTTCAGAGCCGGACCGACGCTGCGCTCGGCCGGTCCACTGCCACTGCGCGTGGCATTGGTGGAATCGGAGGCCAGCAGCACCACCCCGGCATCGCCAAGGGCCGAGAAGCGATGCATCTGGGTCGCCCGTCCGTCGATCGGGGACAGATCGAGCTTGAAATCGCCGGTATGCACGATGGCGCCGTACGGCGTATGGATGACGATGGACACCGCATCCATGATGCTGTGCGTGACCGGAATGGCCTCGACCTCGAACGGCCCCACCCTGATTCGCTCGCCATCCTCCGGCAGGGGCCGCAAATCCCCTTTCAGCTTCTTGTTCTCAGCCAGCTTGCCCTCGATCAGACCCAGCGTCATCGGCGTGCCGTACATGGGCACGTTCAGTTGTGGCAGCAGGTAGGGGATGCCGCCGATATGGTCCTCGTGGCCGTGCGTCAACAGCAGTGCATGCAGCTTCAGCCCCAGATCCTGCAGTGCGGACACATCGGGCACCACGACATCGACGCCATGCTGCCCCGGCTCCGGGAACCCCATGCCGCAGTCGACGATCACGGCGTCCTTGCCCAGGGCATACACCATCATGTTCTTGCCGAACTCGCCCACCCCGCCGAAGGGATAGATGCGCAAAGGGTGCGGCATCAGGCGGCTCCGCGGCTGCCCGGCTTGACCGGCGGCAGCAAGCCCGCCCGGCACAGTGGGCAGTCATCGGCGGCATAGGTCGGCACATCCAGCTTGATCAGGGTGTCGAACGGCACATCGAAACGATCGGTTGCAGCAGGTGCGCGATCGACGACGGCCAGCACCTGGAACGGCGCCCCACCATGCTCACGCACCACCTGCATGCACTCACGCACCGAGCCGCCGGTGGTGATCACATCCTCCACCACCAGCGCACGCGCGCCCTTGGACACGACAAAGCCGCGCCGGAGCTGCATCTGCCCCTCCTTGCGCTCGGTGAAGATAAATGGTCGCCCGAGGGCGCGGGCCACCTCATGGCCGATGATCAAACCGCCCAGGGCCGGCGACACCACCAGATCCACCGCCTGTGCATCGACCTTCGCCGCCAGTTCACGGCCCAGGCGTTCGGCATGCGCCGGATGCATCAGCACCAGCGCCGACTGCAGATAGCGACCCGAATGGCGGCCGCTGGACAGCACAAAGTGCCCGTTCAGCAGGGCCCCGGAATTTTCATAGATTTGCAGCACTTCCTGTTCGTCGATCATGCATGGTCCTTTGGGGGTGGTTTCGGGGAGAATATCAAAATTCGCGGGAGTGTAGCAGTTTACCATCCAAGGCTGAACCTTGCGCCACACCCTTTGCTACAATGTCCGCGTGACCCATTGTGCCCTTCAGGCCGTGCTGCTCGATCTCGATGGCGTGATGTATGTCGGTGACCAGCCCATCGCCGGTGCTCAGCGCACGCTGGGCATGCTGCGCCATGCCGGTTACGCGCTGCGCGGCATCACCAATACCACCACCATGTCACGACAGGCCATCGCCAGCAAGCTGCAGCACATGGGCCTGGATGTTCCCGAACGCGATCTGGCCACGCCCGCAGCACTGGCCGTGCGGGCCATCGGCCGGGATCGCGCCGTCCTGTTCGTCCGCGACAGCCTGCGCGAGGACTTTGCCGACATCCACGAGGATACGGAACATCCGGCGTGGATTGTCATGGGCGATCCGGGTGGTGCCGGCTATCCGCCGGAGTCGCTGCAGCGCATCTTCCGCCTGTGCATGGGCGGTGCCAAGGTGCTGGCCCTGCACAAGAACCGTTTCTGGCAGAAGCCGGACGGGCTATATCTCGATCTCGGTGCCTTCGTCGCTGCCATCGAATACGCCACCGGCAAATCAGCCACCGTACTCGGCAAACCTTCGCCGGACTTCTTCCACGCGGTCTGCGCCGATCTCGCTGTCGAGCCCGAGCACTGCCTGATGGTCGGGGATGACATCGAGACGGATATCGGCGGTGCCCGAAATCTGGGCATGCGCACGGCACTGGTGCAGACCGGAAAATACCGCAGGGAACACGTCGCCGAAATCATGCGTACGCAGGGCATCCGCCCGGATCTTACCCTGCCATCCATCGCCGACCTGCCCGAGGCGCTGGATCTGCTCTAGGCCTGCTGCGGCCAGTCGCCGCGCGCTGATCCCACCAGCATCGCCAGCGCAAACACCTCTGTCCGCGCCTGGATCTCGGCCCGCGACCCCGGGAACAGGAAGCGGCGGCTCTGCACCGGCCTCCCCGGCCAGCGTACGGCGATCCACACCGTCCCCACCGGCTTGCCCGGCGTGGCTCCGTCGGGACCGGCAATGCCGCTGACGGCGATGCAGGCGGCGTCGGTCGCAATCCCGCCGATGACCATCTCCTCCACGACCTCGCGACTGACCGCACCGTGCTCCTCGATCAGTGCTGCCTCCACGCCGAGTTCCTGCTGCTTGGCCTCATTGCTGTAGGTGATCCAGGCGCGATCGAGCACCCGCGAGGCGCCGGGCATGCGCGCCAGGCGTGCGGCCAGCCCCCCAGCTGTACAGGATTCCGCCAGACGCAGCCTGAAGCCATGATCGTGCAGCAGATGCTGCACCTGCTCCTCCGGCAGATAACCGCCGTCATTGATGGCATACCCGCCCCCGGCGGGCGCATTTTCACCCAGATAGGCGCACAACCCCGGCTCCAGCGTCATGCCCGTATCGTCTTGTCCTTGCAGGCAGACATGCAGGGGGATAAAGGAGCGGCCATCGTTCAGCAGGTGCAACCACGCCTCGCGCGTATAGGCCACATCGCCCGTCGGTAACAGCAGCGTGCGCGCACCATCGCCGCCATGCCGGTACAGCCAGGCCACGCGTTCCGGGTTGCCCAGCTGCTGGGCCTGTGTCCCCAGCACCGTGCGCCGCTGCTGACGGTCCACGCCGATGCGCTGCCCCTGCTGCAAGGCGGCGCGCATCAACGCGTCCTCATCGGCGATAATCACGCACCAGTTGGCTTCGTCTTTTTTCCATCGATCCTCTTCGAAGGCATGCACCGTCACCTGTCCGGTACCGGCGCTGCGCAGCCAGGCCGACAGCCAGCCGACGGAGATGCCGGCCATGGCCAGGTTTGCGCGACCGGCCTCGCTGATTACCAGGGAGGTGCTGTGCATGGCGTTCATCCGACCCATACTCCGATGGCGGCAATCGCGCCGCCGCCGATGGCGCCGGCCGCCACATCATCGGCCATGATGGCCCACCAGGCCGGACCGAGGTGCTCGAGCCAAGAGATCGGCCAAGGCTTGAGGATATCCAGCAGTCGGAACCCCAGAAATGCCACACCCACAAGCAACCACGGCGTGCCGACCGCGAAGGCGGCAAGGGCGAGGCACAGCCACTGGCCAGCCCATTCGTCGATGACGATCCAGCCCGGATCGTCATCATCCAGTGAAGGCAACACCCGTGAGCATGCCGCACAACCGAGCAGCAGGCAGGCGGCGGAGGCTGCAAGCAGCCCCCGAGGCCCGAAGGCCAGCAGCAGGCCATAACCGGGCAGCAGCGATACGAGGCTGCCCCAGGTGCCGGGGGCCTTCGGCAGCCAGCCGGAGCCGAAGCCGGCAGCGATCCATCGCGCCACGCCCTGACCAGACATGCTAGGCAAAGTGATCGTAACCATGGGCCGGCAGTACCAGCGGCTTGCCGGCCAGACTCACCACCACGCCCCGACCCTCCCGGCAGTCGCCGACGCGCCTGGCCAGGCCGGCCAGGGAATCGCGTAATCGGGTAGGCGCCGTGAACAGCAGGGCGTAGTCATCGCCGCCGGCCAGGGCCAGATCCACGGCATGGTGTTCTCCGCATATGGCGACCAGTTCCGGCCAATCTTCGCAGGCTCCGAGGTCGAGATGCAGCTGCACGCCGGATGCCACCGCCACATGACCGGCATCCTGGACCAGGCCGTCGCTGATATCGATGCAGCAGCGCACCCCGAGCTCCCGGATGGCCGTCCCCGTAGCCAGCAGCGGCTCGACCTCGGCGAAGGCCGAGACCATGTCGACATCGCGCTCACCGGACAGCCAGTGCTCCAGCCCCATCGCCGAAAACCCGATGCGCCCGGCCAACCACACATCGTCCCCGGATTCGGCGGCATCGCGCCGCATCGCAGTGTTCTGCGGTAGAATCCCGGCCACGGTCACGTTCAGCCCCGTAGTTTGCGCCCGCACGGTATCCCCGCCAGCCAGCTCCAGGCCGAAGCGAGCCACTACATGGCTTACGCCCCGTCCCATCATGGTGATCGCCGCAGCATCCGGCGCCATGGCGCTAGCCCATACCAACCTGGCCTCAGCCCCCATGGCGGCCAGGTCCGACAAGGCCGTGCATACGGCTCGCTCGACTGCCAGCTCCAGCGAAAAATCCTGCGGCCAGTGGACACCGCACACAGCGGTGTCGGTGCTGACAACCCAGGCCGTGCCCGGCTCGCAGGCATGGACGGAGGCATCATCCCCGTTTGGCACCTCCGTACCGGGCCAGCGGGAGGGACTGGCGGCGCGAAAGGCCTGATCGATCAGTTCAAATTCGGATCCCATTGCAGCAATTGTGCAGCCGCCGATGCCCCAAGGCCAGCAATCGGTCCTTGTGCAATGCAAGCGATACAACCGTCATCTACAATCCAAACGAACGCCGTTCGTAAGGAGGTTCGCCATGACTATCTGGATTCTGACTGCGGATACCAGCCGCGCGAGGCTCTTTGCAACGAAATCCAGCGGCAGCGCCTTGGAAGAGCTGGAAGGCTTCGAGCATGCCGAATCGCGCCTGCACGACCGCGACCTGACCAGTGACCTGCCGGGTCGTGCCTTCGACAGCCAGGGCAGCGGTCGCCATGCCATGGAACAGAGGGTGGACCCCAAGGATGGGCAGGCCATCCGTTTCGCCGCACAGCTGGCCGCCTATCTCGAGGACGGCCGCGTCAACCACCGTTACGACAAGTTGTACGTGGCTGCGCCGCCGGCCTTCCTCGGTGTGCTGCGCGATCATTATGGCCAGATCGCTCCACTGGTGGCCGGGGAGATCGACAAGCATCTGACCCAATGCACACCGGCCGAGTTGCGCGCGTACCTGCCCCTCAGCCTCTAGGGGCTGCGCGCCGCCTGCCCTTTGGTTCTTACTTACATCACCTTGAAGTTGTGGATCATGCCATGGGCGGCATGCGGCTTGCCGTCCTTGGCATCGGGCATGAAGCACATCACCGCATAGTCCCCGGGGCTGAAATCCACCATCAGGGTGTTCTGCCTGCCCGGTTCCATCGCGGTAACCCCCGTAACCGGCGCACCCGGCGGCGGCCCCTTCATCCCGGCAGCGACCCAGTTGAGGACGTCCTGACCCGTCTTTCCCGGCTGCAGACGAAAGAACTCCGCCTCATGCGGCTGGGCGCCGCGGTTCTCGACATGGATGACATGATGCCCCGCTGTCGGGGCCTTCGAGAATTCGAACGCATATTCGACGAGCTTCAGGGTCATGTCGGCTGCCGGCCTCCTCCCCTCCCGCCTGGCTGACGTGACAGTCAGGGCCCTTTCCATGCCCAACATCATATGGGGCACTCCATTGGAACCCGGGATCAGACAGACCACGGCGTAATGTCCGGCCGGTAGATTGACCGCAACCTCACTCTGACCACCCTTCGGCAGCGGGGAGTTCGGTCCACCCATGAATACAGCCCATGCCGGAAACGGCCCGGGAGGAAGCTTGGTCAGATCGGCAACGGTTTTCCCCCGCTTGAGTCTGATGATGGCCATCTGATGCAGCAGGTTGCCGTCGTCGGTCAGACGAAAAAGGGTCGGCCCCGCCGGAATGCTTTTCGGCATGTCATATCCGTATTCCTTGGCCACCACGTTGACGACATGGGGGCCCGCCTTCGCGAACGCGGACGCGGTGCCACCAACATAGGCGCCCACGGCGAGCAGCGAAATAACTGCCAGATTCCAGATCCTTTTCATCATCCCACCCCTGTCACACCCCACGTGACGGTCTATATACGTACTAACACGCACTGTTGGATGTTCGGGGGCAGCGTGTCAACAACTATCATTGCTTATGAAAGGCTGCACGGTGATGGTCCATACTAGGGGTCATGAGTGGCCGCTACGCCCAAACCGCTTCACCCAATACCATCAAGCAGGCCTTTGGCCTGGATCGCGTTCCTGATTTTCAGGAACGGTACAACATTGCGCCATCGCAGTTTGCACCGGTACTCCGCCTGAACGACGACGGCCGGCTAAAGTGCGAGATGATGCGCTGGGGGCTCATCCCCCACTGGGCGAAGGACGCTAAAATCGGTAGGCATGCGTTCAATGCCGACATTGAATCGGCTGGCAGCGACCCGGCATTCAAGAATGCCTGGAAGCGTCGGCGGTGCATCGTGCCCACCACTGGTTTCTACGCATGGAAAGACCTGCAAACCAATCAGCCCTACTTCGTGCACAGGAAGGACGGGCGGCCGTTCGTATTCGCCGGGCTCTGGGAGTCCTGGAACAGCCCGGAGGGAGAGCTGCATACCTATACCATCATGACCACGCATGCCGATACGCTGCTGAAGCCGATCCACGAACGGATGCCTGTGATCCTGTCATGGGAAGGGGTTGAAAAATGGCTGCTTTTCACCCGGGGGGCGAAGCAGGACTACGATCCGGCCGACATGGAGATGTACCCGGTCAGCACCTATGTCAACAGCCCTCGCCATGAAGGACCGGGCTGCGCATTGCTGCGCCGATGATTGTCCCGACAAAGCATGAACCCTGCCTCGATAGCTGCCAACTGCCTCACTGACCACGGAACTTGAAATACAGGGTAACGACCAAAGACAGAACCAGGGAGATGATCACCAAAAAAATCGTCCCTATCTGGAGATAACGTTCGACTTTATTGGGATTCTTCTCGCCTTCTTCCATATGACCTGATCCATCCTTGCGACATACCCGTGGGCATTTCGGCCTTACCCTAGATATCCACACCATCGATTCAAGACCGTCGGAATGCACCACGACGAAAATGGACAAGGGGCTACGTCGCCATAGCCCCTTGTCCGGTGTGGCGCGCCCGGAGCGGTTCGCCATCGGCAGGGCGAGCTTATAACCACATGACAAGGAAGGTAAAAAATGGAAGGCGTTATCGATAATATTGTGACCCTTGCCGTCATCAAATGGATTTGGGGTTAGACCGATATGACATTCACGAAAGAATCCCATGAGGGATATTGGGAAAGCCATATTTTCGAGGTTTTGGACGAACAAGGCGACTGGCATAAGGCCTTGATCATCAATGAGCCAAGGGACTATGTAGAGGTGGTCAATGGCAAGAAGTTCACCCTGTCCGAAACCCGGATAAGAATCACCCCCATCGTCTGAAACCTTTACACGATTCCCTGAAAACGGGACCTTGTTAAAAGAACAAGGGGCCAGCGTATTCCGCTAACCCCTTGATTTTACTGGCGCGCCCGGAGCGATTCGAACGCCCGACCCTCAGATTCGTAGTCTGATGCTCTATCCAGCTGAGCTACGGGCGCCTGCCCTATGTACTCGGAGATGCCCCCGAAGACGGTTGGTCCGAAGACGGCTGGATGCTAATGTCTTTGGCCCAAATTTTCCACTCGGTGATATCAGGCCCGAACATCTCCGGGAACTTCTGATACAGCCAGCCGTGGTAGATCACATTGCCATCCTTGCTGATCTCCACGAAGGCGGCGGGATTATGCACATTCTTGTCGTCAATGAAAGCCCCGGCCTTGATGCGCAGCCCCTGCGCCAGGCCGAGCAACTGGATGCTGAAGCCGTTGCTTTCGACCGGCAATCCTTCACTGACACTAACATCGAATACCTGCGCCGTGTTGGTATGCAACAGGGCAATGTCTGCGCTGCCGTGCTCGGCCGCCGCCCAATCCGGCAGGTTCTGGGTCATGCTGGCGCCGTGTGGGTCCTGGGGTGTTGCCAACGGCAACTGCCACTTGATCTGTTGGGGCTTCTGTTGGTTGCATGAGGAAAGCAGCAGCGCCGCCACGACCAGCATCGACCACGCCAACATGGCGGAGAGAGAGGGGTTACGTGCGGTCATCCTGCCCTCCGCCCTGCGGGCCGCCGCCAGCGGCGTTCGCATTGGCATTGCTGTCGATGCATCGAACCCGTCGAGCGTTCTCACCCTCTCGCCTCGCCTGTCCGGAATACCGCATCATCGCGGTCGTCCCGCAGGCACTACACACCGATTTCATCCGCAATAATGGCGGAGAGAGAGGGATTCGAACCCTCGATACGGTAACCCGTATAACACCTTAGCAGGGTGCCGCTTTCGACCACTCAGCCATCTCTCCATTCAGCGAAACCGCTTAGAATATGCTGGACATTCCTCGAATGGCCCGCGACCGCATCATACACATCATCACCTCGTGAACAACGACGGATTCGTTATACCATAGCATGCAAGCCACAAAACATGCGTGCTTTTCGCACGCCCTGATTTTTCATAAGGTACGATATTCATCCATCTAGCTAACGCACGCGGAGAGGGGAAATGCGGAATCTGGCCATCGTACTGTTCTTATCTGCCGCTGTTACTGGCTGTGGCCAAAATCATGGGGCGTCATCACGCATTTCCACCCCCTTGGACAAGATACTGGTGATTGGCCAGCAAACACAGGGGGAATGGCAGCAATTCATGAAGACTGGCGGATTACAGAACAGTGACCAGTGGCGGGGCTATACGGTTCAGGATGTCAGCCTTGGATTTGACGCCCACGATAAACTGTCGGAGATATCTCTGCTGTTAACGTCGGGGACGGATAACCAGGAGCCCTCTTTTGGGGACATCAAGCAAAACCTCGCAGGCATCTGTGGAAAGGCATGGAAAAAAGGAAGCCCTTCGACGGCGCTACACGGGAATATCCTTTGCATTTTCAGCCCAGCCAGGAGAACCGGTTATTACCATCTGGAAATCAGCAAGATGGAGCATATGAACAACTAATACATCCAGCCATGCTTACGCTTGTGCCTGATGGAATATTAGCGGAAGGGTGGGATTACCCGGGCTGTGCCCTCGCCCTGCGAGTCGCCGCCAGCGGCGTTCAAATCAGCAGGCTGATTTGTCGACCCACCCTCGCGGGTTCTCACCCACCCCGCGCTGGTGCGCGTACCTTCGCCCAGCACGAATGTATGGATGAATGAGATTGGCGGAAGGGGTGGGATTCGAACCCACGAAAGGTTTCCCTTTGCCGGTTTTCAAGACCGGTGCTTTCAACCGCTCAGCCACCCTTCCTGTATGGCTGGAAAGATACGATTATGTGATGCGCTGTAAACCGCCCATATAGGGTTGCAGGGCCTCAGGAATGCGCACGGAGCCGTCGGCCTGCCAGCAGTTCTCCAGGATGGCCACCAGCGTACGTCCGATGGCCAGGCCCGAACCGTTCAGGGTGGCCACCGGCTCCAGCTTGCCGGAATCATTGCGGTAACGTATTCCTGCCCGGCGCCCCTGGAACTGGCCGAAGCTCGAACAGGAGGAGATCTCCCGGTACATGCCCTGGCTCGGCAGCCAGACTTCGAGATCGTAGGTCTTCTCGGCCGAGAAGCCGAGGTCGCCGGCGCACAGCGACACCACACGGTACGGCAGATCCAGTGCCTGCAGCACTGCCTCCGCATGAGCGGTCAGCTCCTCCAGTTGCACCAGCGCCTGTTCCGGGCGAACCAGCTGCACCAGCTCCACCTTGTCGAACTGGTGCTGGCGAATCATTCCGCGTACGTCGCGCCCGGCGGAACCCGCCTCCCGGCGGAAACAGGGGGTATAGGCACAGTGGCGGATCGGCAGCATCTCCATCGACAGCACCTGGTCCTGGTACAGGTTCGTCACCGGCACCTCGGCCGTTGGAATCAGGAACGCATCCTCACCTTCCAGCCGGTACAGATCCTCCTCGAACTTGGGCAACTGGCCGGTGCCGGTCATCGTCTTGCGGTTCACGATGACGGGGACCCAGACCTCCTCGTAATTATGCCGGTCCACATGCAGATCGAGCATGAACTGCATCAGCGCCCGCTCCAGGCGCGAACCGGTGCCGCGCAGCACCGTGAATCGGCTGCCGGAGATCGTGGCGGCGGCCTCGAAATCCAGGATGCCGAGACGGGTGCCAACCTCCCAATGCGGCGGCACCACATCCGCGCGCGGGCTTCCCCAGCGCCTGAGCTCGACGTTGGCCGTTTCGTCGACGCCATCCGGCACCGTGTCGTGCGGCATGTTCGGTATATTCAGCAGCGCCGCCGCGAATTCGGCTTCGGCCTCCCTCGCCTCGCTCTCCAGCTGCTTGATGCGGGTGGCGGCATCCTTCATCGCCGCCATCTCGGCCCCGGCATCCTCGCTGCGCGCCTTTTTCTCACCGATTAGTTTCGACACGCGGTTACGCTCGGCCTGCAGGGCCTCAAGCTCGGTCTTCAGCTCGCGCTGGCGCACGTCCAGCGCCCGCGCCGTACCCCATGGGCTGTCGGAGGCTACGACCGGATCGCCCCGGCGGGCGAGCTGGACCTGCATCGCGTCGAACGATTTGCGGAACTGCTGGCGATCGATCATGCCTCCGGCCCACCCTCCTCGCCGGGCTGTGCATCCTCGATGCCTTCGATATCATCCTCATCCTGCTTCTCGATCACGCGCACCAGTCCTGTCACCCGCTCGTTGGCACCGCAGTTGATCAGCTTCACGCCCTGCGTGTTGCGGCCGATCACCGAGATACCGTCCACGCGGATGCGTACAAGGCGGCCGGTATTGGTAATCATCATCACCTGATCGTCATCAATGACCTGCAGCGCCCCGACCATCTCGCCATTGCGCCCGCCCGTCTTCAGCGTGAACACGCCCTGGCCGCCGCGCTTCTGGCGCGGATATTCCGCGATCGGAGTGCGCTTGCCGAACCCGTTCTCGGACACCGCCAGCAGCGATGTGCGCTCGGCGGCGATGGTCATGCCGATCACATGCTCGCCCTTGCCCATGCGCATGCCGGTGACACCACGCGTGTTGCGCCCCATCGGCCGGGCATCCGTTTCGCCAAAGCGAATCGCCTTGCCGCCACTGGACGACAGGATGACCTCGCGCCCTCCGTCGGTCAGCAGCACGCCGATCAGGTCGTCGCCGGCATCCAGGTTGATGGCGATGATGCCGTTGGCACGGATGTTCCGGTACTCGGTAAGGCTGGTTTTCTTGACCAGGCCGTTGCGCGTAGCCATCAGGATATACTGCGTTTCGCTGAACTCGCCGCGGATCGGCAGTGTCGTGGAGATACGCTCATCCTTCTCCATCGGCAGCAGGTTGACCAGCGCCTTGCCGCGTGCGGCGCGCCCGGCTTCCGGCAGCTCGTAGACCTTCTTGCGGAACACCCGCCCCTGATTGGTGAAGAACAGCAGATCGTCGTGGGTCGAAGCCACGAACATCGAGGCCACGAAGCCCTCCTCTTTCATGGTCATGGCCGTGATGCCCTTGCCGCCGCGGCGCTGCGCCCGGTACAGCGACACGGCGTTGCGCTTGATGTAGCCGTCGCTGGAGATGGTGACGACCATGTCCTCCTCGGTGATCAGATCCTCGATGGAGATGTCCGCCACCTGGTCGACGATCTCGGTGCGACGCGGATCGGCATACTGGTTGCGCACCGCCTCCAGCTCCTCGACGATGACCTGCATCAGTAGCTTCTCGTCGGCCAGGATCGCCTTCAGGCGCGTGATGGTGGCCTGCACCTCGGCATACTCAGCCTTGATCTTATCGCGCTCCAGCCCCGTCAGGCGCTGCAGGCGCATGTCCAGGATGGCCTGAGACTGCTTGTCGGACAGGCCGAAACGGGACATCAGCCCGTCCTTGGCCTCGGCCGCCGTCTGGCTGGCGCGGATCAGCTTGATCACCTCGTCGATATGGTCGAGAGCGACCAGCAGGCCCTCGAGGATATGCGCCCTGGCCTCGGCCTTGGCCAGCTCGAACAGGCTGCGCCTTGTGACTACCTGCCGGCGGTGATCGACGAAGTGGTTCAACAGCTGTCGCACGCCATACAGCTTCGGTTGGCCGTCGACGATGGACAGGTAATTGCAGCCGAAGTTGCACTGCAGCTGCGTGTGCTTGTACAGGTTGTTCAGCACCACCTCAGGGATTTCGTTCTTCTTCAGCTCGATGGCGATGCGCATGCCATCGCGATCGGATTCGTCTCTGAGGTCGGCGATACCTTCGATCTTCTTGTCGCGCACCAAGGCGGCAATGTTTTCGATCAATGTGGCCTTGTTCACCTGGTACGGAAGCTCGGCGATGATCAGCGAAGTCTTCTTGGTGCGGGCATGGGTCTCGACCACGGCACGGGCGCGCATGGTCACCGAGCCGCGACCAGTCAGGAAGGCAGAACGGATGCCTTGGCGCCCGTAGATGAAACCACCGGTCGGAAAATCCGGTCCGGGCATGATGTCCATCAACGCCTCGTCGTCAATCTCGGGGGTGCGGATCAGCGCCACGGTGGCATCGATGGCCTCGCCCAGGTTGTGCGGCGGGATGTTCGTGGCCATGCCGACGGCGATACCGGCGGAACCGTTGACCAGCAGGTTCGGAAACTTGGCCGGCAGTACCCGCGGCTCCCGCAGGGACTCATCGTAATTCGGTGTGAAATCGACGGTATCCTTGTCGATGTCGGCCAACAGCTCCGAGGACAGCCGGCTCATGCGGGCCTCGGTATAACGCATCGCGGCCGGCGAATCGCCGTCGACCGAACCGAAGTTACCCTGGCCGTCCACCAGCACATGACGCATGCTCCAGGGCTGGGCCATGCGCACCAGGGCATCGTAGACGGCCGTATCGCCGTGGGGATGGTACTTACCGATGACGTCACCGACGACACGGGCGGATTTCTTGTAGGGCTTGTCGTGCGTGGAGCCTAGATCCTGCATGGCATACAGGATGCGGCGATGCACTGGCTTCAGCCCGTCGCGGGCATCCGGCAGGGCGCGTCCGACGATCACGCTCATGGCGTAATCCAGATACGAGCGCCGCATCTCCTCCTCGATCAGTACAGGAACCGCTGGATTCAGCGTTTCTTCAACCATGTTGTCCTTGCCTCCCCATCATTCAACTGGTGCCCCCGACAGGATTCGAACCTGTGGCCTACGGTTTAGGAAACCGGCGCTCTATCCGGCTGAGCTACGGGGGCGTAGCAGCCGCGCGACATGATAGCGGCGAACGCCCGGTACTGCACGAATCCGGACCATGCGGAAACGTCGGTTTCAATAGGTGATCAGACTGGAAACGGGAACATCCCCGAGGCGCTCACGGCCGTTCAGGAATCCCAGTTCAATGACGAACAGGCAGGCGGCCACATGCGCACCCAGTGCCTTGACCAGATCAACGGTGGCACGCGCCGTACCGCCGGTGGCCAACAAGTCGTCGACGATGACCACCTGATGACCGTCGGCCAGGGAATCCTTATGGATCTCCAGTCGGTCCATGCCGTATTCGAGCTCGTAATCCACGGCGTGCACATCGGCCGGCAGCTTGCCCGGCTTGCGCACCGGCACCATGCCCAGCCCCATCTGCTGAGCCAGGGCGGCACCGAAGATGAACCCCCGCGATTCCACGCCGACGATGACATCGACATCATGCGGCACGAAACAGCCCAGTTCCGAAATGGCAGCGGAAAAGGCATCCCCATCGGCCAGCAGTGGCGTGATATCCTTGAAGACGATGCCGGGCTTCGGAAAATCCGGCACATCCCGGATATAATCACGCAGGCTGATGGCGCCGAGACCATTCATACCAGGTCGTCGAGATGGATATTCAGCGACTCGACGATGCGCCGCAGCTTCTGCAGGGCACCGACCTGGATCTGCCGGATGCGCTCGCGCGTGACCCCCATGTGCTGGCCGATCGATTCCAGCGTCCATGGCTCGTCGATGATGCCCAGGCCATAGCGCAGGCGTACGACCTCGCGTTCCTTGTCACCCAGCTGTTCCAGCCAGGAAGCCAGCATCGAGTCACGCAACTGGTGATCGAGATGGTCGCCTGGCTTCTCGGCGTCGTCATCCTCGGTAATGTCATACAGGTTGAAATCGCCATCGTCGTGCAGCATCTCGTCGGCGCTTTCGGTATGAAGTGTCGCACCCAGCAGGGCTCCGACCCGCTCCGTGGGCTTGCCCATCGCCGCGGCGATTTCCTCATCGGTAGGCTCCCGGCCCAGGGTGGTACGCAGCTGGTTGGTCACCCGCATCATCGCATTGAATTCCTTGCCGACATGCACCGGCAGACGGATGGTACGGGCCTGATTCATGATGGCGCGTTCGACCGACTGACGTATCCACCAGGTGGCATAGGTCGAGAAACGGCAGCCGTGCTTGTCGTCGAACTTTTCCACGGCCCGCATCAGGCCGATATTGCCCTCCTCGATCAAATCGGCCAGCGGCATGCCCCGGTTAATGTACCGGCGGGCGATCTTCACGACCAGTCTTAGGTTGGCATTGATCATGTGCTGGCGGGCGCGGTCTTCGCCCTTGGCTATCCGGCGTGAAAGCGTGATCTCTTCCTCGGCGGTCAGCAGGTCATAACGGGAAATTTCCCGCATGTACATGGTCATGGGTTCAAGACTTCGCTGTTTGCTCATGCCGCCAACAACACCTCATCACCGCGCCGATGAGTAAGGGTATATGAATCTATTGCTTTGGCAAGTACGCCAAGGGGTTCACCGGCGTTGCCCCCCGGCGCACCTCGAAATGCAACCGCGGCGTGCTCGCCAGCCCCGAGCTGCCGACCCGGGCGATGACCTCACCCCTTTTTACCCGCTCCCCCCGGGAAACCAGATTGCGCTCGTTGTGTGCGTAGGCAGTGAACAGATCACCGGCATGGCGAATAATAATCAATTTTCCATAGCCGGCGATGCGATTGTCGGCATAGACGATGACGCCACCGGCCGCCGCCCTCACCGGCGTGCCCCGTGGAGCCGAGATATCGATGCCATCATGCATATGATGCCCCCGGTTGCCGAAAGCGCTGGTGACCGTGCCCCGGACCGGCCAGACCAGCCGCATTCCGGCATAGCCACGGTCCGGCGGTGATATCTCGACAGGGGCAGAGGATCCCGGCCGGTTTCCTGAATCCTCCGGCGGGGTCGGTATGCTTTCCGAAGTGGGCGCCATATGCGTCAGGGACAACTCCTGGCCAACATAGATGGTATACGGATAGCCAATGCGGTTGCGGCGGGCCAGCAACTTGTAGTCGATGCCATAGCGCCTGGCGATGCTGTACAGGGTGTCACCCGGACGCACGCTGTACACGCCATAATCGTTCGGTCGGGAAGCGCTGGTATGGCGGGGCAATGTCCGGTAATGGGAAAGTGGCACATGCGTGCGCAAGCAGCCACCCATCAGAAGCATGGCTACCGCAAGCAGGATTCTCAGTGCCAAAGTCATATCGCTGCAAAACCACCTACGACCAACCACACCACCTGCCCCGTCATCCCCGCGCATACGCCGAAAGCAATGGTGATGATCTTGAAAGGTATCGGCAGGAATCCTGTGATCAACACCGGCATCGGTGTGACGGGCCTCACCTGACGGGGATGGCCATCCTCCCTATCGATCGTTGACCCCGGTCAGCAGCGGCACGAACGAGCAGGCATCGAATCGTTCGCGCACCATCTCGGTGCCGTGCTTACGCAGGCGCAACAAGGTGTAGTTTCCGCCTTCGCCTACGGGCATCACAAGCACACCGCCCTCGATAAGCTGGTCCACCCAGGCCTGCTGCATGGTTCCTCCGGCAGCGACCAGAATCGCATCGAAAGGGGCGTACTCCTCCCAACCGAAGGTGCCGTCGGCGCATTTGAGCATCACATTGGCATGTCGGGCGGCCCGCAGATTGCGCCTGGCCCGTTCGAGCAGGCTGGCGATGCGCTCAATGCTGTACACACGTCGGCACAGGCGGGACAGCACCGCCGTCTGGTATCCGCAACCGGTACCGATTTCGAGCACCCGTTCATGTCCGCGCAGTTCGAGCAACTGGCTCATCTTGGCCACCATATAGGGCTGAGAGATGGTTTGTCCCTCACCGATCGGCAGCGAGGAGTCCTGATAGGCATGGGTGGCGAGCGCGGGATCCACAAACAGGTGACGCGGCACGGCAGCCATCGCCTCGAGCACCCGTGGATCGGCAATGCCCCGCGGCACAAGCTGCTCGGACACCATGCGTCTGCGCGGCCGCTCATACGAAAGGCCCGCCTGCCGATCGCTCATGCCGAACAGCCGACGGGCCCGTAAAGCTGGTCGGGACGAGAGGATTTGAACCTCCGACCACCAGTCCCCCAGACTGGTGCGCTACCAGACTGCGCTACGCCCCGATGCATCCTCAATGTTCACAAAACGGAATCAGTTTGTCAGCAGATCAGCAACCAGCGCCAACTCCTGCCGGATCGACTTCAGGGTTTGCTGCACATCCTGCTGTTCCACGATCTCGCTCATATCGCCGTCAAGCAGGCGTTTTTTGGCACCGCGTATCGTGAAATTCATATCGTACAGCAAATGCTTGATCTGAAATACCGTATACACATCGCGCTGGCGGTAGAAGCGGCGGTTACCGCTTTTCTTGACCGGCTTCAGGTGTTTGAACTCGGTCTCCCAATAACGCAGGACATGGGGTTCTACCCCACAAATCTCACTGACTTCACGAATGGAAAAAAACAGCTTATCCGGAAGCTCCGGAACCTCGACCCCCGCCAGGGCCAGCGCCTGAGCCGGATGGCTCATTCACCGTCTCCACTCATTTTCATCTTCATCAGATGGCTTGCACGGAAGGTCACCACCCGGCGTGGTGTAATCGTGATCTCCTCGCCGGTCTTGGGATTACGGCCACGACGGGCACGTTTTGCCCGTACCATAAAGTGCCCGAATCCGGATATCTTCACATCCTCACCCTGCTCCAAGGAGTAACGAACCGTATCAATGACGGCATCTACGATCTGTGCAGACTCTTTTTTGGAGAGGCCGACACGCTCGTGCACGATTCTTGCAATCTCGGCTTTCGTCACACCCGTCCCTTTTGAAAAACAACCTATTACGGCGATATATTCAACAAGAACTATGGAGTGTAACAAAACTTCTTGATTCGTCAAAGTTTTTACATGCTTGACTCGAGCAGCCCCCCCTTCAGGTACGCCACGCGATCCGAGGCGGATGCCAAAGACAGGCTGTGGGTGACCATCACCGCCGACGCCCCCTCCTGCGCGCACAACTCCCGCATCGCCGCGAACACCTGCTGTGCCGTGGTTTCATCAAGGTTGCCGGTCGGTTCATCGGCCAGCAGCAGCCGCGGCTTTCCGACCAGTGCCCGCGCCACGGCCACCCGTTGTGCCTCGCCGCCGGAAAGCTTGGCCGGCACGTGGGATTCGCGAGCCTCCAGATGCATGCGCACCAGCAACTCGTACGCCCTATCCCTGGCCTCGGTCGTCGTCATTCCCCGGATCTGCAGGGGCAGCATCACATTTTCCAGCGCCGTCAGCTCCGGGATCAGATGATGCGCCTGGTAGACGAATCCGATGCGTTCGTTGCGTATGCGCGCCTGGACCCGGGGGGAAAGCCCGAAAATGGACTGCCCCTCGAACAGCACATCGCCAACATCCGCCGGCTCCAGCGTGCCGAGAATCTGCAGCAGGGTGCTCTTCCCCGAACCGGACTCCCCCACCACGGCCAAGAATTCCTTCGGCGCCACTTTCAGGAACACGCCGCGCAGCACGTCGACGTGCCCGGACGGCGAATCAAAACCCTTGTGCAGGTTGTCGACCTCGAGGATGTGCATGAAAGCCCCGTATCAGCCGGGCTTACGATTCATCAGGGTGCGGATGGTGTCCTGAACGCGCTGCTTCTGGTAGGCCTCAACCACCTTGCGTACAGAGGGGAAATTGGCGACGATCGCGTTGAAATCCTTGCGATTCAATTCCATCAGCTCCAGCGGCCCCTCGGCCACCACTGTGGCCGTGCGCGGCTTGGATGTGAGCAGAGCTACCTCGCCGAAAAACTCCCCTTCACGCATCGTGCCCAGCTCCACGTCCTGGCCGCCCGCACCGATATCCTTTGTCGACACCTTGACCGAGCCGGAACGGATCAGATAAAAGCTGTCGCCTCTTTCCCCCTCCTTGACGACGACCTCGCCCGCCTTGAAGGTCTTCAGATGGAAATGGCTGGCCAGCGCCATGCGCGCATCCGGAGGCACGCCCTCGAACACCGGCGTGATCGTCAGCACGCGCGCCAGGATACGCCGCCGATAAAAGTCCTCCACCGTCGACTGGATGGTCGGATATTTTGACACCCAGCCATCGAAGGTGTGGCGACTGATCATCAGCAGGCTGGTATCGGTTTCGGCGATAGCAGTTTCCTGTTGCTTGGTGCGGGACATGAAGGCGAATTCGCCGAAGAAATCCCCCTCACCCAGATGAGAGATCACCTTGCGCTTGCCGGAAGCGTTCATGGTCTCGGTGCGGATGCTGCCCATGCCGATCAGATACAGGTAGTTGCCGTTGTCCCCCTCCCGGTAGATGACCTCATCGGCCGCCACGTTCTGCAGTTGCAGGGAGTCCATGAACGCCTCAAGTTCGTTGCCGGAAAGGCCCGACAGCAACGGGGTACGCTCAAAACTCAGCTTGGCACGGTCAAGATTGCTGATGTCGGCAGGGCGCTGGCCGCCTGCCATTGTCGTGGTGCTGATCGCCCATTCCTCACCGCGCTCGTTGGACAATTCCTTCAGGCGATCCTTGACCTGGGTCTTGGTCGGATCGAGGCGCAGGATGATCTTGTTGATGGCAATGGCCTGCACCACGAAACCCTGCTCGGCATAGGCATTGGCGATGACCAGATAATCACGGATGGCGCCGGTAGTATCCCCGGTCTTTTCGCGCAGTTCGGCAAGCTTGACGTGGTAGCGAAGATCGTCCGGTTCCGCCTCATGCAACTGCTGATAGTACTCCATGGCCTTCTTGTACTTGCCTTCAAGAAGGGCCATCTTGGCCTTGCTGCGTAGCTGTGCTACTGACATAGACCTCTACTCATAACGCAGGGCGTCGGCCGGGGGCACATTGGCCGCCCGCCAAGCAGGATAGAACGTAGCGCCGATTGTCATCACCAAGCTTCCGACCACGACGATGGAAACCGACACTGGATCGATGATGGAAGGAACATGATCGATATAATAGACATTTGCCGGCAGGATTGTCACTCCCGTCACCCGCTCGAACCATGCCAGCATATCGCCCAGCTTCCAGGCCAGAAGCAGACCGAAAACCGCACCGGCCAGTGTCCCCAGCCCCCCCAACAGCATGCCCATCATCAGGAAAATACGCATCACCGATGCATGGGTTGCACCCACGGTTTTCAAAATGGCGATTTCCTTGCGCCGCTCCATCACCACCATCACCAGCGATGCCACCATGTTGAACACGGCGACGAGCACGATCAGCGACAGGATGATGCCCATCACCACCCGCTCCATATTCAGGGCACGGAAAAACGATCGGTGCCGATGCTGCCAGTCGGTGATCCACGCCCCGGCGGGCATGATCGTGCGTGCCAGCTGAGCCACCTGTGCCGCCTTGTCACGATCATGCAGAAACACCGAGATACCGGTGATTGCATCTCCCAGACGATTCAGGCGCTGCACCGCCGGCATGGTCGTCAGGATCAGGCCGACATCATATTCATAGAAACCGGAATCGAAGATACCCACCACGGTAAAGGCGCGCATGCGCGGCGCGGCCCCGGACGGACCGATGCCCGGGGTCGGCGTGATCAGACGGATCTGATCACCCACCGACACACCCAGCATGCGTGCCAGATCCTTGCCGATCACCGCCTCGAACGGGGAGCCGTTCCCCTTCAGGAACCGGCCTTTGATGATGTGCTTGGCCAGGCGAGCCTCATGCTGCGGCTGCACGCCCTTCAGCATGGCACCGGTGGCGCGGGAGCCAAACGAGACCAGCACCTCGGAGGAGACATAAGGCGCCGCCTCGGCCACGCCGGGCAGGGACCTGGCGCGTTTGAGCCAGTCATGCCAGCCCGAAATCGTGTCATTCTGACCCTGGATATCGACATGCGAGGAAAAGCCCAGGATCTTGTCCTTGAGCTCGGCATCAAAGCCATACATCACCGAAAGCACGATGATCAGCGCCGCCACGCCGATGGCCACGCCGATCGCCGAGCTCCAGCTGATCAGCGAAACGAACCGCTCATCCCGGCGCGAGTGCAGGTAGCGGCGCGCCAGCATCCATTCGTATCGTTTCACCATGTGCTCACCATGACCCGGGCTACAGGAATCTCAGATACAGATAGATCTGGGCGATGGTGACGGAAATCAGCATCATCACGAATGCATGCTTGATGAACTGCATGAACGAAATCGGATAGCCGGCACGCTGGGCGAAGCCGGCCACCACCAGATTCGCCGAGGCACCGATCAGGGTGCCGTTCCCCCCCAGGCAGGCGCCCAGGGCCAACGCCCACCACAAGGGCTCCAGCATCGCATGGCCGCCGAAGGTCGGCGCCATGTTCTGAATCAGCGGAATCATCGTCGCCACGAAGGGAATGTTGTCGACAAACGATGATGCCAACGCCGACACCCACAGGATGGCGCTGGACGTCGCCGTCATGTCGCCGCCGGTCAACTGCAGCGTCTTGTGGGCCAGCAGCGAGATCACACCGGTGTGCTCGACCCCCGTGACCACGACGAACAGGCCGACGAAGAAGAAGATGGTCGTCCATTCGACCTCGGCCATGATGCCCTCGTAGGCATGATCCTTGTCCAACAATGGACGGCCCCAGGTCTGCAGCAGCAACAGCACGGCGGCGCCGAACATGGCGATGGTCGCCGGTTCCAGATGCAGGGCATGGGAAACGGTGAAACCCGTAATCACCGCAAAAAGTACGATCAGGCTCTTCTTCAACAGAGGCACGTCCTTGATCGCCTCCGCCTCGTCAAACTGCATCACCAGCGCTTTCGCCTCGTCCGTGGCCGCAAGATCGCGGCCGAACAGCCACCAGATGCACACAAGCGATACCACCAGGATCAGTGGAATGATCGGTGCCAACTGGACGATGAAATCGGTGAAACTCAGATGCGCCTTGGAACCGATCATGATGTTGGGCGGGTCGCCGATCAGCGTCGCCGTACCGCCGATGTTCGAGGCCAGGATTTGCGAAAACAGGTAGGGATACGGGTGCACGCCGAGCGCGTCGGTGATCAGCAGCGTCACCGGCGCGATCAATAGCACGGTGGTCACGTTGTCCAGAAAGGCCGAGAATACGGCTGTGACCACGGCCAGCATGATCAGGATGCCCAAGGGGCTCGCCTTCACCACCTTGGCCGAACGGATCGCCACGTACTGGAACATGCCGGTTTTCTGGCTGACGGCCACGATGACCATCATGCCGGTCAGCAAGCCGATGGTATTGAAATCAATGCCGGCAATCGCCTGCTGTTGGGTGATCACCCCGCCCAGTACCATGATGCCGGCACCCAGCAGGGACAGCACCGCGCGGTTGAAGCGCTCGACCATGATCAGGCCGTAGACCGCGAGCAGGATGGTCACGGCGATCCACGAATCCGGCAGTCCCATGATCATCTGTGTGGTGTGTGCGGCCGCCTCAGGCACCGGCCGCCTCAGCCGGGGGGGGGTTCAGATTTGCCAGGATATCCCCGGCTGAGATCACTCCGAGCAATACATGCTGTTCATCAACGACCAGAGCATGCTCATGCCTGCCGTGCGCGAGCAATGCCGCTGCCACGGAGAGCAGCGATTCATCCGGCTTGACCAGCAAGGGCTCGGGATCCGTCACCGACGTGATGGGCGCCTCGATCAGCTCCCCGTAGTGGCGGCGCATCAGCCCCAGGTCCGGCGCATAGGACACGGACTCCAGGTCTCCGGTGACGATGTAGTTCGGCACGATCCGCATCAGGATCGAGAACATCGTCACCACACCCAGCACCGTGCCGTCCTCCGCCAGGACCGGCAGCATGTGCAGTCTGTGCTCGTGCATCCTTTCCAGCGCCATGCCCATCGTTTCCGTTTCCGTGGTGGCGAGGAATTTCCGGGTCATGATCTGCTGGGCCTGCATGAAGGAGTCTAGCTCCTGGCTTCCGGACGCATGTGCGGGAACAGCAGCACATCGCGAATCGAATGCTGCCCGGTCAGCATCATCACCAGCCGATCCACGCCGATGCCGACGCCCGCGGTCGGCGGCATGCCGAATTCGAGCGCCCGAATATAATCCTCGTCCAGCGGCGGTGCCTCCAGATCCCCGGCCTGGCGGGCCAGTACCTGGGCCGTAAAACGCGCCCGCTGATCGTCCGGATCGTTGAGCTCGGAGAAGCCGTTGGCCATTTCCTTGCCTCCGACGAACAGTTCGAAACGATCGGTGACGTGCGGATCCTCGGCATTGCGTCGCGCCAGCGGCGACACATCAACCGGGTAATGGGTGACAAACGTCGGCTGCATCAGCGCCGGCTCGACCAATTGCTCGAACAACGCCGTCAGATAATGGCCCGCCTTCCAGGTGATCAGCGGCTTGAAATCCGGGATCTCCTGCAGGCAGACCGTGGCCAACAGCGCCTTGTTCCCGGCGTGGCCCACGAGTTCCGGGCGCTTCTCAAACACGGCCTCGTCCAGGCGGATGCGCTTGAACGGTTTCGTCAGATCAATCTCCGCGCCATTCCATTCGCAGCTCCCGATACCGAGTCCG
>Ga0307440_1000102_pt1 | contig 36049 bp, 34 predicted proteins | sample SalMarWE160410MG_FD_202150 | JGI IMG/M metagenome (GOLD analysis project Ga0307440, IMG submission 202150) | Salt marsh sediment microbial communities from the Plum Island Ecosystem LTER, Massachusetts, United States - WE1604-10 | ecosystem: Environmental > Aquatic > Marine > Intertidal zone >...
ATAAATTTCGTATACTAGTGAAAATAGCATATCTCAATAAATCACAGTTATGAACAAATTGTTCAAATCCATTATTAATTTTAATACAATTTATTAAATAATTTTATGATTTTCAAGGGTGTTGTCGATTATGAATAATTTTATGGACCGACTTTCTTATATACAAGAGTATACGTTTCTTTTCTTTTAAATCAAAACTTTAATATATTATCTTTGCAGCCTGAAATTTGACTATAAAGATGGAGAATGTTTTAAAAGATAAGGTTAAAGAAGCTGTCAGATCAATATACAATTGTGAGGTTGACGACAACCTGATACAAATACAGGAAACCCGGAAAGACTTCAGCGGTGATTTTACGCTTGTAGTTTTTCCTCTGTTGCGATTTTCAAAAAACACTCCGGAAAAGACAGGAGAGACCATAGGATTGTATCTGATCGGAAACTCCGACTTTGTTACAGGATTTAATGTAATAAAAGGATTTCTTAATCTGGAGATCTCCTTTTCATGGTGGCTCAGTTATTTTGATGGTCTGGTGGCAGAAAAGGATTATTACAGGGAATGCCGGTCTGAAACTCCTGAGACCATACTTGTAGAATATTCATCGCCGAATACCAATAAACCCCTTCACCTCGGGCATATCAGGAATAATTTACTGGGTTTCTCTCTTTGCAGGATCTTATCTGCCACGGGAAACAGGGTTATTAAGACGAATATTGTCAACGACAGGGGTATTCATATATGCAAATCCATGATTGCCTGGCAGAAATTCGGAAAAGGGGAAACACCTTCTTCATCAGGTATAAAGGGAGATCACCTGGTAGGTAAATATTATGTTTTGTTTGAACAGGAGTTTAAATCTCAGGTGGAAAAGCTTGTGGAAAAGGGTATGGATGAAAATGATGCAAGAAATTCTGCTCCTGTTATAAATGAAGCCAGGGATATGCTGAGAAAATGGGAAGCCGGAGACAGGGAAGTGGTGGAGTTGTGGAAAATGATGAATTCATGGGTCTACGAAGGATTTGATGAGACCTACCGGAAACTTGGTGTCGATTTTGACAAAATATACTATGAGTCAGATACTTATAAACTTGGAAAGGATATAGTGCTTGACGCTTTGAGAAAAGGTATCCTTTATCAGAATCAGGATAAATCTATCTGGGCCGACCTTACAGTTGACGGCCTCGATCAGAAGTTATTGCTTCGGTCTGACGGTACGGCAGTGTATATGACTCAGGATCTGGGTACCGCCGTAAGCCGTTATGAGGAATACAATTTTAATAAGAATATTTATGTGGTCGGCAATGAGCAGAACTACCACTTCCAGGTGTTGAGATCCATTCTTAAAAGGATGGGTTATGAGTGGGCTGACGGACTGATCCATTTTTCGTACGGCATGGTTGAACTGCCGGAAGGGAGAATGAAATCGAGGGAAGGCACCATAGTGGATGCAGATGATCTTATAAAGGAAATGTATGAGACTGCATTAGAGGTATCTTCAGAACTTGGTAAACTGGCTGATTTCAATGAGGAAGAGAAAGAGGATATTTTCAGAAAAATAGGACTTGGGGCGCTCAAATATTATATTCTGAAAGTAGATCCAAAGAAAAACATGACCTTTAATCCTGCTGAGTCAATTGACTTCAACGGTAATACAGGTCCATTTATTCAGTATACATATGCTCGTATCAGGTCAGTCTTCAGGAAAGCAGAACAAACAGGGATACCGGTGGAAAGTAGCGGTATCAAAGAAGCCAGGGCATCTGATAAGGAGATAGGACTTGTTAAGCTGCTAAGGAAATTTCCCGAAACAGTCAGATCAGCTGCAGAGTTGTACAGTCCTGCTCTGATAGCCAATTATTGTTATGAGCTTGCACGGGAATACAACCAGTTTTATCACGACTATTCAATACTTGGAGAAAATGACATATCTAAAAGAAATCTGAGGTTAATGTTGTCTGAAGTTACCGGCAGGATTATATTTGAAGGTATGTTTCTGCTTGGCATTGAAATGCCTGAAAGGATGTAGGGGGTAGGTGTCGGGTGTCGGGTGTCGGGTGTCAGGTTTTTCTGCCTTCTGACAGGATAATTTAAAATAAGAAACTAAAAAGAGAATAAGCAAATGTTTGAAAATCTGAGTGACCGGCTTGAAAAATCTTTTAAAATACTCAAAGGACAGGGCCGGATATCTGAAATTAATATAGCCGAGACTCTTAAAGAGGTGCGCCGGGCCTTATTGGATGCCGATGTGAACTTCAAAATAGCGAAACAATTCACCGATACTGTCAAGCAAAAAGCCCTCGGGCAGGAAGTTCTTAAAGCTATCAACCCGTCACAGATGATGGTTAAGATAGTTCATGATGAACTGGTTGACCTGATGGGAGGAGATAGCACGGATATTAATATTAAAATCAATCCGTCTGTCATTTTGATTGCAGGCCTGCAGGGTTCCGGTAAAACTACATTCAGTGGTAAGCTGGCCAGGTGGACAAAATCAAAACGTGGAAAGAATCCTCTTCTGGTCGCATGCGATGTTTACAGGCCGGCTGCTATAGAGCAGCTGAAGGTGATAGGATCACAGATTGAAGTCCCGGTATATACAGAAGATGGCAATATGAATCCTGTGGCTATTGCCAGGAGTGCTGTCAGGGAGGCGAAAAAGAACGGATATAACCTTGTGATTATAGATACTGCCGGACGACTTGCCATCGATGAGGAAATGATGAAGGAAATAGCTTCTGTTAAAGAAGCTGTCAGTCCGCATGAGACATTATTTGTTGTTGATTCAATGACAGGCCAGGATGCAGTGAACACGGCGAAGGAATTTAATGAGCTACTGGATTTTGACGGTGTTGTGCTGACCAAACTTGATGGTGATACAAGAGGTGGAGCTGCGCTATCCATTAAGACGGTGGTAAACAAACCCATCAAATTTGTAAGTTCGGGTGAGAAGATGGATGCTATTGACATCTTTTATCCTTCCCGAATGGCCGACAGGATACTGGGTATGGGGGATATTGTATCACTCGTTGAAAAAGCCCAGGAACAGTACGATGCTGAAGAGGCACGGAAGCTGCAAAAGAAAATTGCAAAGGATCAGTTCGACTTTAATGACTTCATCTCCCAGATCCAGCAGATAAAGAAGATGGGCAATGTCAAGGACCTTATGGCTATGATACCGGGAGCTGGCAAAGCTATAAAGGACCTTGATATTGATGACGATGCTTTTAAGAATATAGAGTCAATAATCAAGAGTATGACTCCAGAAGAAAGAACAAACCCCCATGTGCTGAACGGAAGCAGGCGCAAGAGGGTCGCCCTTGGTAGCGGTACAACGGTACAGGAAGTAAATAAGCTTCTTAAGCAATTCGATGAAACACGCCGTATGATGAAGATGATGACAAAAGGTAGTAATGTCGCCCGTATGATGGGAAAAAGATAAAAACAACCCTAACAATGTATACATTAATTGACGGTAAGAAAACAGCATCAGAAATAAGACTGGAAATAGCTGAAGAGGTTAAGCAGCTGGCTAAGGCCGGAAAGAAAATACCTCATCTTGTTGCTATACTTGTTGGTAACGATGGCTCCAGCGAAACATACGTAGCCTATAAGGTTAAAGACTGCGGGGAAGTAGGGTTCCGGTCAACACTGGTTAGATTTCCTGATAGTATTGATGAAAGAGTACTGCTGGAAAAGATATCAGAACTGAATAATGATGATGATGTTGACGGTTTCATAGTGCAATTGCCGTTACCGGCGCATATAAGTGAGAACAGGATTATTGAAGCTATAGATCCTGAAAAGGATGCCGATGGATTCCACCCTGTGAACCTCGGTAAAATGGTTATAGGTATCCCCGGGTTCCTTCCGGCTACTCCATTCGGTATTATAGAACTTATTAAGCGGTACGTTATAGAAACAGCCGGAAAAAACTGCGTGGTTATAGGCAGAAGTAACATTGTGGGCCGTCCTGTAAGTATTCTACTGTCACAAAAGGGCATGGATGCCACAGTTACCGTTGTGCACAGCAAAACCAAAAATATTGAAGAAATTATAAAAAATGCTGATATCATAATAGCTGCTATCGGGTCACCCGGTTTTATTAAGGCTGATATGGTCAAAGTGGGAGCGGTCGTTATTGATGTTGGTACCACAAGAATCAAAAGCTCTGTGACAAGGTCGGGTTACAGGCTTGCAGGCGATGTTGATTTTGAAGGAGTGGCTCCGAAATGTTCATACATAACTCCTGTCCCGGGTGGAGTGGGCCCCATGACAAGGGTATCACTCCTGCGCAATACTCTGATTGCTGCCAGGGGAAAGAAGAAAAAATAGTACACTTAATTATTTAATTAACAGGCAGCTCTATACCTGTGAAATAAAGGTCGAACATGCCTTTACCCCCCGGCCTGTTCGAGGAGAACATCAGGAACAGGTTGTTAAAATCAGGGTGGTAGCCGATAACCGGCCTGTATTCATCTGATGACGTATTTATAGAAGGACCCAGGTTTACAGGCGAACTCCATTTCCCATTATGAAGGACTGAGTAATAAAGATCAAAACCACCCAGACCTCCTGGCCTGTTTGATGTGAAGAGCATTATATTTTTAAATACCATTGGACATTTATCGTCATACTGGCTGTTTATACTGTCAACAGAAGAAGAGTTTGCCAGTACCTGTCCGAACCAGTCGGACAATGTCATCTCCGGCGGAACAACCTGGTAAAAGATATCAAAATCACCATTTCTGTCGGATGCAAAATAGGCAGTATCCTGCTTACTGTTAAAGCAGATATAAGCATCATCTGAACCCGTGTTAAGAACATTTACCGGGTAAGGTCCGTCGATTTCCGGGAGAGATTCGTTGTAAACAGGCTGATTCTTAAGATAATAAAGATCAAGATCGCCGGAGTTAGCTGTTGAAGAAAGGATCAGATATTCATAACCGTCAATAGCACTGAACAGCCGGTACGGACCAAAATCATTTCCGTCGGTCACAGCCTTTCCGATGAGTTCATTAAGAAAAGCATCATCGGTCATCATGGCGGTAAGTGTGAAGTTTCCATCGATCTTATCAAAAGTGAATGATACATCAGCCTGTACAAGATCAAATTGTCCGCCCTGGCTCTTCCTGTTGCTGGAGAATATTATTGGAGCATCGCCTGTGAACTGAGGAAGGGCAATATTATAGTCGTCATACTGGGTGTTGAGAGACTCAAGGTTGATAACTGTATCAGGAAAAGTACCTGAGGTATATTTTTCCGGGTTATCGGTCTTCTTGCAGTCAGTAAGCAAAACATAAAATGCTGTAACTGTTATAAGTAGCAACAGATGATTTTTGCGGAGCAACTTTTTCATGATCGCAGATATTATGTGTTGATCGTCACAAATATACTTAATATAAAATGAAAAACCGGGTTGTAGCCCGGCTCTTCGAAGGTAGAATTTAGGTTAATTCTAGGGTAAATAGGGTATATCGTTAATTAAAATTTCAAATACAAATAATAGATGATTATTTTGTACATGTGGTTGCGTCATCTTTTATAATTTTTTACAAAATATCTGGATATTTTCATATTAATCTGTAATTCAAATGTTTGTAAAAATGTTAAAATGTTGATAATTGAATAAGGCCGTAAACATCCTTTATAAAATAATAGTTATTTTTGTACGAATATTTTTGTAAGACATGGAAGAAGACAGATACGGATTTTCCTACGAGGAAGAGGTGAAACATGCGGTACAGAAATTCGAAAGGATGAGGAAGAATAATGAAAATTATTTCTTCGATGTAATTGAATTTGAAACAATCATTGATTATTACATGGAGAGTAACAACTCTTCAAAAGCATATGAAGCTGCAAAGATAGCCTCGGAACAGCATCCTAATTCCCTGTCGATACAGTTAAGGAAGGCCAGGGTACTTCTTGATAAGGGAAGGGCTGTGGAAGCTCTCAGGTTGTTGAAAAAGCTTGAGAGTATTGAACCCGGCAATTATGAACTGTATATTGCCAAGGGTACAGCTTTGGGAATGCTGGGCGACATACAGGGAGCCAAAAGGATGTTTGATTCTGCCCTTACTCTTGATTCGGAAGACAAGGAAAATATTCTCTTCGCAATAACCTCCGTATTACAGAATCTTAATTACTACGAGCAACTGGTTCCCTATATGCTGAAGCTTATTGAGCTGGAACCTGATTTCCAGGCACACCTGTACGATCTGGCATATGCTTATGAAAAGACGGAGGACTATCAAAACAGCATTAAATATTACCTTATGTACCTCGACGAGGATCCCTTCTCTGACAGTGCATGGTATAACCTGGGAATTATTTATAATAAGCTGGAGATGTATGATAAGGCAATGGATGCTTATGATTTTGCCCTTGCTGTAAATTCCCAGAATACTTTTGCCCTGTTTAATAAGGGAAATATCCTTAATAACACTGAAAAATACCTGGAAGCAATACCTGTTTATCTCGAATATCTTGAAAATGAACCGGAAAGCTTTGAAGCCCTGACTTACCTCGCAGAGTGTTATGAGAAGACAGGTGATGTTGAAGCAGCCGGGAAATATTATCAGGAAGCGATTGAGTTGGCGCCTGATTTTGCAGATCCCTGGTTTGGCCTTGGAATAATTGCTCTTAATACCGGGAACACCGGGGACAGCCTGATATTTTTCAGGAAAGCGATAAGGCTTGATGATGAAAATCCTGAAATATGGTACATGCTTGGTAAAGCTCATTATGCCAGCGGGGAGACAAAGGCTGCACTTAGGTGTTTCAGGGAAGCTTTGAAACTGGATGCATATTATGATGAAGTCTGGTCCGAACTGGGACATATTATCCTGGAAAACGGGCTGACCACAAAAGCACTTCCTTATCTTGAGCATGCGTACAGGATAACCGGTGATGTCCCGGGAATAAATTATCTGCTTTCAGCATTTTACCTGCATGTAAAAGATACTGAAAAGGCACTTGCTCACCTGTCAGTTGCTCTTGAGCTGGACAGAGAGATCTTCCAAGAATTCAAAAATATCTTCCCTGGAGTAATTCTTACACGCAAGCTCAAAAGATTACTGGGGGATTATGGCATAATCATATAAACTAATTTTATCGTAATGAAAGTAAACTTCCCATTCTTACCTGAAAGACCTTCTAAACCAAGGGACTCAGGCCTGACGATGGTAATGGATAAAGGTCTGAGTGTTAGGCAGGCAGAAGATTTTATGGCTATCGGAAATGAGTATACCGATTTTGTTAAACTTGGTTTCGGAACTTCCCTGATTACACCTGATCTGGAGAAAAAAATTTCTGTTTATAAAAAGGCTGGAGTAATTCCTTATTTTGGCGGGACTTTGTTTGAAGCCTATATCATCAGGGACATGTTTGAAGAATATATTGAGCTGCTTGATAAATATGAAATTGAATTAGTAGAGGTATCAGACGGTTCCTATCATATTGAACATAAGAAGAAACTTAATTATATAGGTCTTCTGGCTGAACGAGGAACGGTTATCTCTGAAGTCGGATCCAAGAAAAAGGATGTGGTCTATTCTCCCGAGGAATGGGTATCTATGATGAGGACCGAACTTAAAGCAGGAGCGACTAAAGTAATTGCTGAAGCCAGGGAATCGGGAACTACCGGCATTTATAATGCTGACGGCTCAATTAACAATAAGATAATTTGTGCTATAGCTGATCATGTTAAACTTGAAAATGTGATTTGGGAAGCACCTCTGAAAGCGCAGCAAGCCTGGTTCATTAAGCATTTTGGTCAGAATGTTAACCTTGGGAATATTCCACCTGCTGAAATTATTCCGCTTGAAACGCTGCGTCTTGGACTGAGAGGAGATACCTTCTTCCAGTTTCTGCCTGAGGAAATTTACTGAACTATCTGCAGCCGGATCTGAACCTAAGGTATTTAAATTATGAGGAAATTCGGTCTCATAGGGTTCCCGCTGGGACATTCTTTTTCCAGGAAATATTTCACTGAAAAGTTTGAAAAGGAAGGCTTTTCAGACTGCCTTTATGAGAATTTTCCGCTCGAAAGCATAGATCTTCTGAGGGGATTGATTAACAATGAGCCGGAACTGTGCGGGTTTAATGTTACTGTTCCTTACAAATCATCTGTTATCCGTTTCCTTTCAAAAATATCAGATGAAGCTGCCGAAATAGGGGCCGTTAATGTTGTGAAGGTGAAACGTTCAGGCAGCCAGCCTGTTCTCCATGGATTCAACAGCGATATAACTGGAATAAGTGACTCACTGACTCCATATCTTTCACCAGGGATAAACAAAGCTATGATACTTGGTACAGGGGGCAGTTCAAGAGCTGTCTCGTATATGCTCAGGAAAATGGGGCTCAGAGTGACAATGGTCTCCAGAAGTATTAAAGCCGGAGCAGTGAAGTACAGTGATCTGACACAGAAAATGTTCGACGAGACAGGGATAATAGTTAACACAACTCCGCTTGGCATGTATCCTGACGTTAATTCCAGACCGGATATAGATTATAACATGCTGAACAGCAGACATATCCTGTTCGATCTTGTTTATAACCCGGAAAAGACAATGTTCCTGAGAACAGGGGAGGAAAAGGGATGTACGGTGATCAGCGGACTTACGATGCTTTTTTCGCAGGCTGAGAAGGCATGGGAGATTTGGAATGATGATAGCTTATAACCCGAAGTCTTAGTCTGAAGTATTTTCGGGGACAAATAATCAGTAGGCGGAAGTGATTTTACCGCTGGATTTCCTGATCCAGTATCTCGGATCACAATCGGTGCATTCCTGTTTCCAGTAACCAGGAGTTAACACGGCTCCCTCACGTGTCCTTAACTGGCGTTCATAAATGGCAAATACAGGATTAAACATAAGATCCGTAACTCCGACAGTATACTTCGGTTCTTCATTTTCAGCATCTGCATTGTCCTGCATCTCTTTTACTTCCAGGTTGTTAAAGGTCAGCAGGTCAGTAAGGAATGCTGCACGTTCAAGAGAAGCTCCCTGTTCTACTATTGTACAGCGGATGCCATCTATTTCGCCGACTATATGCTTTGCATTATTGATTGCCATATCATTGTATTTTTAATTGCTTATTACCTCACACTCCATAGCTCAGGTTTCGTATCACCTCAAACAGCAGGCTTGCAAAACCCGTTACAAAGATACCGGCAACACATATCCCAAGGGCAAGGCGTGTTGGAAAATCGCTTTTGAATTTTTCGATCGGAGCCTCCGATTTATTAATGAACATTGCCCTGACTACAAGTAGATAGTAGTACAGTGATATTATTGTGTTGAGGACGGCAATCAGTACCAGCAGGTAAAATCCCTGTTGTGCGGCGGCAGTAAAGAGAAAGAATTTTCCAAAGAAACCTGCAACCGGCGGAATACCTGCCAGGGAGAACAATGCCAGCGTCATTATCAGGCTTAGTCCCGGATTCGTATGGTATAATCCGTTATAATCATCCATGTTTTCTTTACCGGTTGCATTTGACACTGCTGCAACAACACCAAAAGCTCCCAGGTTTGAAAATATGTAGACCAGTACATAATATATCACTGCAGCCATTCCCAGCTCATTTCCGCCAATAAAGCCCAGAAGTATATATCCGGCCTGCGAAATGGATGAAAATGCCAGAAATCGCTTTAAATTCTTTTGTCGTATGGCAAAAAGGTTACCGATAGTCATTGTCAGGACTGAAGTGACATAAATTGTCTTTTGCCAGGTGGTTATTATTACAGGGAAAACGGTATAAAGAATAATGATAAAAATAAATACTGCTGCACCTTTTGAAACCACAGACAGATATGATGTGATATTTACAGGGGCACCTTCATATACATCGGCTGTCCACAGATGGAAAGGAACAATCGATATTTTGAAGGCCATACCTGCAAAAAAGAATATGAATCCCAGGATCTGAAGATTGCTGTTCGTAAAGTTATGGGCTACCTGGTCGAAATAGAGTGAACCTGTGGTACCATAAATCATTGATAGTCCGTAAAGCAATATTCCTGAAGAGAGGGCAGAGGACAGGATCAGTTTAATGCCTGCTTCAGCTGATTTGTTTTTATATCTTTCATAGGCAGCAAGGGCAGCTATAGGAATTGTAGCCAGTTCTATCCCGATATAGAACATCAGGAAATGTCCGGCTGAGATCATAAAATTCATTCCTATAAGTGTAGTGATAATCAGTATGAAATACTCGCTGACTTTTTCCGAGTTCTCTTCCTTATTTATCCATGTCACAGACTGGATAAAGACAAGAAGAGCACCGATGTTAATAATGTTCTTCATCAGCAGTCTTGTTCCGGTTGATATATACATACCTCCGAAAAGTACACCTTCCGGGGATGGTATAAAACCCGCAGCGGTAATTAATCCAAGCAGAATTACTGCAAAAGTACTTATGCCTCTTTTTTTCTTGGGATCGACAAATATTTCAGCCATCAATACCAGAAGAGCTGCAATTGTAAGCAATAGTTCGTGCCGCATTATCAAAAAGGTTCCTGAGCTCATATTATATTATTATCCAAATATTATTAATTACATATCAGAACGGAGTTATAGCAAATATTCTGTCAACGATAGGCTGCAGACTTGTGCCGATCATGGAAGAAAGCCATAGAGGAGCAAGTCCGATGGCAGCTACTGAACCGATGAGTGATACAACAGATATTTTTTCATACCATTTTGCATCTGTAAGCAGTTCATAGTGTTTGTTAGTGGTTGGTCCGAGAAGTAAAATGGCAATAACTCTCAGGATGTAAACAGCAGTAATTACTATCGATGAAACAGCAATTATGGTAACTACACGGTAAAAAGTCTCATGATGCTGGAAAGCTCCGACAAATATTGTCATTTCAGCAACAAAACCACTTAATCCGGGAAGACCGAGTGATGCAAGTCCTGCTAATACATAAGCTACTGACAGGAATGGTATTATCTTCATCAGTCCACCCATCTGGTTGATCATACGTGTGTGGGTCCGTCCGTACAGCATGCCGATAAGGGCAAAGAACAGGGCTGTCATCAGTCCGTGAGAGATCATCTGCAGGATGGCGCCGTTCATTGCCGTCTTGTTCATCATTAAAACAGCAAAAAGCACAAGACCGCAATGACTTACAGAAGAATATGCATTGATATACTTGAGATCTTTCTGTGCTATAGCACCAAAAGCACCGTAAATAACACTGATTGAGGTAAGTATTATGAAAATCCATGATAATTCATGTGCTGCTTCAGGCATAAGGAATATTGCAACCCTGAAGGCACCGTATCCGCCAAGCTTCATAAGTACTCCCGCATGAAGCATGGAAACCGCGGTAGGAGCTGAAGCATGACCATCAGGGGACCATGTATGGAAGGGGAATAATGCTCCCAGGACACCAAATCCCACAAATGTCAACGGGAAAAATATTCTCTGCGCGGGAAGAGGGATCACAACTTTTGAAATTTCAAGGATATTAAAAGTATTCTGTCCTCCTGATGGAGCCGAGTTAAAGTAAATTCCCAGCAGGCCGACAAGTAACAGTGCTGAGCCTCCCATAAGCATAAGTGTTAGCTTCATGGCAGAATACTCTTTCGGGCCGCTGCCCCATATGCCGATAAGCAGGAACATCGGGATCACGGCAAGCTCATAGAAGAGAAACATGGTGAAAAGATCCAGTGAGATGAAGAAGCCGAAAACCCCTGTGGCCAGCAATATCAGTGAAATGAAAAATTCCTTCTTCAGGAAATCCAGTTCCCACGATGCAAAAATACCGGCAAATACAACAATTGAGGTCAGGGCTATCATGGCTACTGATATACCGTCAACACCTATTGTGTAATGGATGTTAAGGCTTTTATACCAGACATAGTCCTTCATAAATAACATCTCGTCAGTGTTGCCTGCATGCCTGGCAGCCAGGTAAAGATAAACCAGGACCCCGGCCATCAGCAGTTGCAGACCCATTCCGAAAGCAGAAACAACCCTTACCTGTCGGGTCTCTTTCAGAAACAAAATTGCTGCGATTGTCAGAACGGGAATAACTACAAACAGTGTCAGAATATCCATAATGTTAAATCTATATCTTGATAATCAATTATTTCCATAAATACATAAACAATATTGCGAGGGTGATAGCACCGGTCACGAAAGCAAAAGCATACTTCTGTAACTGTCCCGACTGGAATTCTCTTATCCTGAAGGACATATTTTGAGTTACATTGGCAATCATATTCATGGTTCCGTCTACGACATGCCTGTCGAACCATGCAATCGGGTATGATATGAACCTGAAGATGATTTTCTTGGTAATGAAAAGATAAACCTCGTCAATATAGAATTTATTATACGCCCATTTATATGAGTATTTAAATGTGGCAGCCAGTTTGTCGGGCAATAAGGACTCCTTTTTATACATTACCCAGGCCACAGCTATTCCCAGGATGCCGACAAGCACTGATGGAATGGCAATAGCAAGGTCAAGACTTGTGGCAAATGGTTTCCCGTCAGATGTGATCAGATCGTGGAACGGAAGAAATCCTGCGAAAGCTGCACCGATTGCAAGCACTATCAATGGTATGGTCATAGTTGCAGGAGCTTCATGCGGTGTATGATGATATTCCCTTTCCTTGCCCCAGAATATTCCGAAATATATTCTGAACATATAAAATGCTGTTATACCGGCCACAGCCCATTCAACAAAGAACAGAAACCTATTGTGTTCAAATGCCGCTGCAAGTATTTCATCCTTACTGAAAAATCCCGCAAATGGAGGAATACCCGAGATTGACAAACAGGCAACAAGAAAGGTTATATGAGTTATGGGCAGGTATTTTCTCAGACCTCCCATGTCGTCCATGAAATTGCTGTGTACAGCATGAATTATTGCTCCTGAGCCAAGGAAGAGAAGGGCCTTGAAAAAGGCATGTGTGAAAAGATGAAACATCGATGCCATATATCCGAGTCCTTCATGTCCTCCGTATTTTGATACACCGAGTGCCAGCATCATATAACCTATCTGCGACATAGTGGAGTAGGCGAGTACCCGTTTTATATCGGTCTGTGTACAGGCAATAATAGCCGCAAATAACGATGAAAATCCTCCTACATATGCTACTATATCCAGGGCCAGGGGTGCTGAGAATACATATATAGGAAACATTCTTGCAACAAGGTATACCCCTGCCACAACCATTGTGGCAGCATGAATAAGAGCAGATACTGGTGTGGGACCTTCCATGGCATCGGGAAGCCATATATGGAACGGGAACATGGCTGATTTACCGACACCGCCCATAAATACAAATATCATCGACCAGGTCATTACCGAAAGACCGAGGAAGGCTGTCCGGCTGCCCTGCATAAGGCTGATTCCGTTCGGATCCGTAAGTGATACAAAATCAAATGTTTTTGTGTTGAATGAAAGGATAAGGATCCCGATCAGGAATCCAAGATCTGCGAACCTGGTTACAATAAATGCCTTTTTTGCTGCCCTTACGGCAGAAGGCTTCTCGTAATAAAATCCGATTAACAGGTATGATGATACTCCAACAAGTTCCCAGAAAATATACATCTGGAATATATTTGTTGCTACCACAAGACCAAGCATGGCAAAGCTGAACAGTGAAAGGAATGAGAAAAAGCGCTCAAATCCTCTTTCTCCTTTCATGTAGCCAATACTGTATATGTGGACCATGAATGAAACAGTGGATACCACGATAAGCATCATAACCGAGATGGGATCGAGAAGCATACCTATATCTATATGGAGCTTATCTGTGAACTGCAGCCAGACATGATTAAAGGCTATAATCTTCTGGTAAGCCCCATCAACTTTTTCGCTTGTGAAAAAGTACTTAAATGCGGTGATATACGACAATATTGTTATTATTGCCAGTCCGGCGGTACCCAGCAGCCCTGATAACTTTGGCTTGAGCTTATGTCCATAAAGCCCGAGCAAAACGAACATGACAAAGGGTATCAGAAGGATCCAGAATGTGTAACCGAAATTTATCATTTTTATCTTCCTCTATATGTAATAATCAGTATTTCATTTCATCAACATCCTCAACATTGATAGTTGCAAACCGCCTGTAAATATTTATTATTATTGCTATTGCAACCGCAGCTTCCGATGCTGCCACCGCTATAACGAACAGGCTGAAGAACATCCCCTCCATCTTATGGGGAAAGAGGTAACGGTTGAAAGTCAGGAAATTAATATTAACGGAATTGAGTATCAGTTCCACCGACATCAGGATGGTTATAAGATTACGACGGGTCAGAAAGCCGTAGACCCCTGCAAAGAACATAATTGCAGCCAGGATCAGAAAATATTGCATTGGTATACCGTAGTTCATATTATTCCTGTTTTAAGTTTGGTATCTCGTTATGTCCGGGCCCACCTTTCTTGGCAACAACAATAGCTGCTATCATTGCTGCAAGCAGAAGAACGGAGATCACTTCAAATGGAAGTATATATCCGTCATGGCTGACAGAAAGAAGACTTTTCCCTATCACCTTCATATCAATTGCTTCAGCTGCTTCTGTAGTTGCCGAGAACTGGTAATCGAGAATTGTAATTATAGCCAGGAAGGCACCTGCCAGGGCAGCCAGGGCTGAAAATATTGTTTTTTTCACTCCCGGGGATTCAAATTTCTGACTTATGTGACTGGTCAGTAGTATGGAGAAAATTATCAGGACCACAATACCACCTGCATACAGTGTAAGCTGTATAGCTGCAAGGAACTGGTAGTTCAGCATGAAATACAGACCTGATGTGGAAACAAGGACAAATAGCAGAAATACTGCTGCACGAAGTATTCTCCTAGAGGTAACTGTCAGTATTGAAAAGACAATTATCATTGCTGAAAAGAGGACAAACATTATCTGATTAGCGGCCATTATTCAACTCCTTTCATTAATTGGGAACCAGGTTTATTTAATTGTTTTACTAAAAGGGTCCTGTTAAAGACAGCATGCTCAAATTCCTGGGAGAATGCAAGGGCATTTGAAGGGCATGTTTTTACACAGAGTGCGCAGAAGGTGCACATCCCAAGCCTGTAAATATGTTTATCTATGACTCTCTTCTTTTTACCTTCTTCAGTCATTATTGTCTTCGAAATGACTTCTATTGTGCCATTCGGACAGTTTATTTCGCAGATACCGCACCCGGTACATTTGTGCTCGTTCTTTTCATTATGAGGCATTATCACCTCTCCCTTGAACCGATCGAACATAACCAGGTCCTTCCTGTTGCTGGGATATTTCTGTGTTACTATGGTTGATGGTCTGAAGAAGTATGATCCGGTTACTTTCATGCCTTTCATGAGTGACCAGACTCCCATGACTACATCTTTCAGATATTTTATAATGCTTCTCATCCAGAGCTATATATTAATAATTGTTAATTGTTAATCGCAAATTGTTGTTAATCCTCATCTCTTTATCCTAATTGTCCTTTGACTTTTATCTTTTATCTTCAAAAGTGCCAGCCCATGAGTACTATAAATGACATAAACAGGACATTAACCAGGTTAATAGGTAAAAGGTATTTCCATTCAAGAGTTAGAAGCTGATCAATTCTCAACCTGGGGAAAGTCCATTTAAACCACATCATCATGAATATAACAAAAGCTGTTTTGCCCAGGTACCAGAAGAAAGGCGGAATAAAGTCCATCACATGGTTGAAGCCCTCCCATCCACCTACGTGGAAAGGCATCCAGCCTCCCAGGAACACTGTGGCAGCTATTGATGCTACTATGAACATATTTATATATTCTGCCAGGAAAAAGAATGCGAATTTTATCCCGGAATATTCCGTATGATACCCGGCAGTCAGCTCCGATTCAGCTTCTGCCAGGTCGAAAGGACCCCTGTTCGTTTCTGCCGTACTGGCAATCATATATAGTATGAAGGCTATAAATGCAGGGATATGACCCTTGAAGAGAAACCAGCCGTCTCGTTGTGATTCAACTATTGTGGAAAGCTGCAGGGAACCGGCCAGGATCACAACTGTTATGAGTGCAAGACCTACAGATAATTCATAACTGACTATCTGTGCACCGCTCCTCATGGCACCGATAAGTGAATATTTATTGTTACTTGACCATCCGGCTATCAGGATACCGACAACACCCATCGATGATACGGCTATTATATATAATACCCCAATGTTAAGATCGATAGCCTGAAGTCCGAGTGCAAACGGTATGGCCGCTATTGCCATAAATGAGGCAATGATGACTATAAAGGGAGCCAGGTTAAAAAGAAACTTATCGGCATTTTTTATAGGCACAAGCTCGACAAAAAGTAATTTAATAAGGTCGGCAATTGTCTGGAAGATCCCAAAAGGGCCGACCCTGTTGGGCCCAAGCCTGTTTTGCATGAAGGCACATACCTTCCTTTCTGCATAAACCAGGAAAAGACCCACAATGGCATAAAACAGGAGAATAAGTACTCCGATTATCACCATCTCGGTTACTGTTGTCCAGAATGGCGACATTGCACTATGCAGGCTTGTGTCTATCCATTTTGTCAGTGAGGTAAAATCGTAAATGTCAAACGGCATAGCATGTATCTTTTATCTTTTTACTTTTATCTTTTATCTTTTATCTTTTATCTTCCAACACCCTACCTGTCAATATCAGGTATTACAAGGTCGAGAGACCCGCCAATAGCAACAAGGTCGGCTATCTTCCAGCCTTTTGATATCTCGTTCAGAATTGAAAGGTTTACAAAGTTTGGAGACCTGAATTTCACCCTGAGGGGATTTTTATTACCGTCACTGATTATATATACACCGAGTTCTCCCCTGGCTGTCTCGACCCGCTGGTAATATTCACCCTCCGGAAGCTTGATTACAGGTTTCATCTTAACGGCATAGGGACCCTCCGGAATATTATCGATCAGTTGTTCTATTATATCCATCGATTCTCTCATCTCAGCTATCCTGGCAAGGTACCTGTGATATGTATCGCCATCGTTAAACAGTACCTCGTTGAAACTTACCCTGTCATAGGCGCTGTAGGGCTCCTGTTTACGAACGTCGCACGAAAACCCTGATGCACGACCTGTAGGCCCTGTTGCACCGTATGCTATGGCATCCTCCAGGGATAACCTGCCAACGCCTTTGGTCCTTTCCTTAAAGATTACATTACCGGTTAGTAACTGGTCATATTCAGGCAGGGTTTTACGGAAATAATTAATGAATTCTTTCACCCTTTTCTGAAAATTAGGATGTATATCGTACATGAGTCCACCCGGGCAGTTGTAACTTACTATCATTCTGCCCCCGCAGGTCTCTTCGAAGATGTCGAGGATCTTTTCCCTGTCGCGTAAGCCGTAGAAGAAACAGGTCAGACCTCCAAGATCCATCCCAAAAGAGCACCACCAGAGCTGGTGCGACTGAATACGGGTCAGTTCTGCCATTATTGTCCTGATGACCTTGATCCTGTCGGGGATATCAATTTCCAGGGCTTTTTCAACATTCAGACAGACTGCTTCGTTATTAATATGGGCGGAGAGATAATCCATCCTGTCGGTCAAATGTATTATCTGGGGATATGTGATACTCTCACACATTTTTTCTATCCCCCTGTGAATATAACCTATATGGGGTATTAAATTCTGGACTATTTCTCCCTTAAGCGAAACCACAAGTCTGAGTACACCATGTGTTGACGGGTGTTGTGGCCCCATGTTAATTACATACTCCTGCTGGTCGTCAGCCGTAATATTTTTTACCTTTTCTTCCATAAGTTATTTGGTAACAATATTAATATCATCAACATAGTCTTTTCTCAGCGGGTACCCCCATGAGCTGTCAAGGAATAGTCTTCTTAGATCAGGATGGTTGTTAAAACTGATACCCAGGAGGTCAAAAACCTCTCTTTCATGGAATTCAGCAGTTTTCCATATGTCAGTTACCGAATCAAACTTTGGATTCTCTCTGTCGGAAGTTCTTACCTTGAGTACAATATAGTGTGAATGTACTGTGGACCTCAGATGATATACCACGCCCAGGTCCTGTCCGTAATCCACCCCTGTAAGGCAGAACAGGTAATCAAACCTGGTTTTATCATTTTCTTTAAGCTGAGCGGCAAAGGAATGTAATTTGTCTGCCGGCAGTGTTACTTCGAGGTACTGTTTACCCTCTGTTGTTTCAATGTCCTGATCGAATGTGGTTATTAATTCTTCTAATTGCTTATTATCCATTTCTGTCAGATTTCTGAATAAATACTCCGCTATTTGGAATCATGTGAAGCACTCCTGGTTTTCCTCGACTGTATAGTTTCTGTTTCTATCTTCCTCTGAAGCTGCATCATACCATAGAGCAAAGCTTCAGGTCGGGGAGGGCATCCCGGAACAAATACATCAACAGGTATAACGTGTTCAACTCCCTTGATAACGGAATATGAGTTAAGGAAAAACGGACCTCCTGAAATTGCACAGGCTCCCATGGCAACTACATATTTCGGTTCCGACATCTGGTCATACAAACGCTTAAGGACAGGGGCCATCTTGTTTACTATAGTCCCGGCCACGACAATAACATCTGCCTGCCTTGGACTGGCCCTGTATACCTCCATACCGAACCTTGCGAAATCGTGTCTTGGAGCTCCTGCTGCCATCATCTCTATACCGCAACAACTTGTCGCAAAGGTAAGTGGCCACAGGGAATTTTTCCGTCCCCAGTTGATAACATCATCTATAGTGGTAAGTAGTATATTGGTTCCCGATTTCTTCAGAAGTTCAAGGCTTTCATTGTCCTTGAATTCTTCTTTTTTCATTCCTTTTATTCCCATATCAATGCATGTTTTTTCCAGGCATAGAGTAACCCAAGACCCAGAATAAAAAAGAATATCACTATTTCAATAAATGCAGTGAGTCCAACCTCTTTCATAACAACAGCCCACGGAAACACCAGTACTGTTTCAACGTCAAAGACAAGGAAAAGGATAGCAAAAAGATAATATCCAACATTGAACTGAAGCCAGGTAATACCCTGGGTCGGGATACCGCATTCGTAGGGATCAAACTTCTGAGGATTAACTGATTTCGGAGCTACAAAACCGGAAAAGATCAGTACTAATCCTACAAATATTGCACCTACGAGGAAAAATAAAATTAACCATTCGTTACTCATATACCTGTTGTTTTGGTTTGGTAAAGTCGGACAAAAATATCATATAATTTGATTCTTGTGAAAAAATTAACAGCTTATAAAAGTGATAATTATCATAAAGGCACTGATGCCAGGTTTCAAATGAGATCTAAAGTTAAAAATAGTATTCAAATCACGTAAATATTTCGTCGGGATATTCAATATTTGCAAGAAATAATCCTTTTGCCGGAGCTGACTGACCTGCTTTTCCACGGTCCTTAGCTTCAATAATGGCGGAAATCTCTTCTGGAGGGATCTTCCCTAAGCCTACCCTGACCATAGTGCCGACAATAGCTCTTACCATATTTCTCAGGAACCTGTCGGCCTTAATCGTAAAGATGAGACTGTTACCAGACTCTGACCAGACAGCTTCATACACTTTGCATATGTTCGTTCTTGACCCTGAATGCAGCTTGCTGAAGCTTGTAAAATCATTAAAATTTAAAAGCATTCTTCCTGCCCTGTTCATAGATTCTACATCAATATCACCGTAAAGGTACCAGCTCGATCTGAAAAGAAACGGATCCTTTGTCCGGGTTAAATAATATTTGTATGTTCTGGATAAAGCGCTGAACCTGGCACTGGCATCGGGGACTACACTTCTGACCGAACTGACTGATATATCTTCAGGTAAAAAACTGTTCAGCCGGTGTATAAGACCTCCCCGTTTTGCCAGGTCATCTAACATGCTGTCGAAGTGGGCACAAAACATGCTGGCATGTACTCCAGTGTCTGTTCTTCCTGCTCCCTGGGTTTTTATTTTCTCCTCAAGTATAGTGGTCAGTGCTTCCTCAAGTATTTTCTGAACAGTTACTGAATGGGGCTGTATCTGCCAACCATGATATGAAGTTCCTTTATAAGAGATGAATATGAAATATCGGTTTTTCAACACGGAGTTTTTGTAAATATAACTTTTTGTTATAAAATTAATCTTACCCGCTATTTGAAAATTGATCTTTAGCTGTATTTTTACTATCATCGTGTAAGAATTTAAAGTACCTGATCTTAATGACCACGTTTTTATAATGAACCAAAAACTAAAACCCTTTTGACTATGAAAGTTGATTTGTCATGGATAGATTATCTTATTATGCTGATCTATTTCATCTTTGTACTTGGTATTGGGTGGTTTCTGCGGAAATTCATGAAAAATGCCAATGCATTTCTTGAGGCAGGCAGGGCAATGCCGGCCTGGGTAGCAGGCCTGGCTTTTATCTCCACAAACCTCGGTGCACTGGAGGTTATGGGTATGACAGGTTCCGGCATGAAATACGGGATGATGACCACTCATTTTTACTGGATAGGAGCTATTCCGGCAATGATTTTCCTTGCCCTTTTTATGATGCCGTTCTATTATGGATCCAAAGCAAGGTCTGTTCCTGAGTTTCTTAAATTAAGATACGATGAAAAAACAAGGGGACTTAATGCAATTCTTTTTGCGGTCATGACGATTCTTGCTTCAGGTATATCCATGTATGCGCTTGCAATTCTTATGGAGAATGTCCTTGGCTGGGATTTTAATATCAGTCTGTGGATTTCGGCATTAATTGTTCTTGGATATACGTATCTTGGAGGTCTGTCGTCGGCTATTTATAATGAAGTACTCCAGTTTTTTATCATTGTGATAGGACTTCTTCCGCTCGCCGTCCTGAGTCTTAAGGATATAGGCGGATGGGTCGGACTGAAAAGCAAGCTGGCACCCATTGCCCTGTCGCATGGTTTTGCCGCAGATACCTTTACAACAACATGGAAATATTCAGGACATGCCACATCCAATCCTCTTGGAGTTGAGTGGTTCGGTATTTTATTCGGACTTGGCTTTGTGCTTTCCTTCGGGTACTGGTGTACAAATTTTCTTATTGTTCAGAGAGCCTTTGCAGCCGAATCAAAGACCGCTGCAAGAAAGGTTCCCCTGATAGGAGCTTTACCAAAGATGTTCATACCATTTCTGATAATAGTACCGGGTGTTATCGCCCTTGCCCTGTTTAATGATCCTTCCAAGGGTTTTACCCTTCCCCTTGATGCTTCCGGTAAACCTATCTACGACTATACCATAATAATGCTGCTTAAGCAATATCTGCCCGCGGGGGTTCTTGGACTGGGTATAACGGCACTACTTGCCTCCTTCATGTCGGGAATGGCAGGTAATGTGTCTGCTTTTAATACAGTATGGACATATGATATTTACCAGAGTTACATAAGACCTGCCACTGGCGATGAAGAAGGAGATGGAAAGCATTACCTGCGTGTCGGAAGAGTTGCTACGGTGTTTGGGATCCTTCTCAGTATAGCATCGGCGTATATTGCGAGTAAGTTTGGGAATATCATGGATTTCCTGCAGACCATCTTTTCTATGATAAATGCGCCATTATTCGCAGTTATCTTCCTTGGAATGTTCTGGAAAAGGACTACGGGTCATGCAGCCTTTACAGGACTGCTGCTCGGATTCATCGCCGCTCTTTTGCATCATGGACTTACTGTTCCTGAAGGAGCTACGACCCTTGTTAAAGGAGGGTGGATAACTGTACTTCATACTTACCCGGTTGAGATGGCACAGAATTTCTGGACAGCGATAATTGCGTTTGGTGTAAGCACAGTGCTTACGGTAAGCCTTTCCCTGTTAACCAGGAAACTCAAATCTGACAAAGAACTGAAGGGACTTGTTTATTCGCTGACGCCAAGAGAGATAGATGACAAATCACTTCCCTGGTATGAAAGGCCTGCCGGTCTCGCCATACTTGTATCTGTTGTGGCAATAGTATTAACCGTAATTTTTTGGTAGGAGGAAATCAATATGGTAGATATAAGAATACCAATCGGACTGATGTTCTCAATAGTAGGATTGATAATCACTGTTTTCGGATTTTTTACAATGTCTGATTCAGGCATGTATGCAAAATCACTTGGCATAAATGTAAACTTACTAATGGGAGCCCTTATGTTGGTCTTTGGACTCTTTTTACTCTATTTGGCATATAGAAAAAAGAAGGAGTCATAGCATAAGGACCACAGGGGAAATTAATTATTTATTAATCCGGGGATTGCCGGCATGCATCTTTTTGCGATTTGGCAATCCCTGTCATTAAACCATTATTCAATATGATTACAAGACGAGGATTTGCCAGCGACAATAACGCAGGGGTTCATCCTGAGATACTGAAAGAAATAGGTGCTGCCAATAAGGGGCATGTAACAGGTTATGGTGCGGATGACTATACCAGGAGAGCAACAGAGATGTTTAAAAGTCATCTTGGAGAACAGGCTGAGGTGTTTTTCGTTTTTACAGGTACGGCGTCGAATGTGCTGGGAATTAGTGCGGTTACCCGTTCCTGGAATTCGGTCATAACAGCTTCCACAGCCCATCTTGAGCAGGATGAATGCGGAGCTCCGGAAAAATTCACAGGTGGGAAGGTTCTTACTGTTGATACTCCGGATGGTAAGTTAACTCCCGGTCTGGCTGAAAAACATATGCACGGATTTGATTTTGAACACCATTCACAGCCAAAGGTGATATCCATCACACAGTCTACCGAAATGGGAACAGTTTATGACCGGGAAGAGATAAGAGACCTGGCAGATTATGCTCATTCAAGGGGATTATTATTACATATGGACGGAGCAAGGCTCGCCAATGCTGCTGTAGCTCTCGATCAGCCTTTCAGGGCTTTCACAACCGATTCCGGCGTCGATGTACTGTCGTTTGGCGGGACAAAGAATGGCATGATGTTCGGGGAAGCCATATGTTTCCTCAGTCCAGGCTTATCAGATAACTTTATGTATATAAGGAAACAGGGGATGCAGCTGGCTTCAAAAATGAGATTTATATCAGCCCAGTTCATTGCTTATCTCAGGGGTGATCTATGGAAAAGAAATGCACAACATGCCAATGATATGGCAAATATTATGGCCGTGAAGCTGGCAGGTGTAAAAGGGATCAGGATAACGCAGGAGGTGCAGTCGAACGGGATATTTGTAATCATACCTCCGGCTGTTGCCGCAGAGGTTCAGAAACACTATTTTTTCTATCCGTGGGATGAAAAAACTTCGGAATACCGGCTTATGGCAAGCTGGGATACAGAAGAATCTGATATTGAAGGATTTATTACTCTTCTGAAAAGAGAACTTGAAAAGTATAACAGCTAAGCGTATGCTGATCAGGAATGCCCTGGTAATAATACTTTTATATAAAAAAAGAAAGAGGGGCTTGCATTAGCAAGTCCCTCTTTTATAGCAAGAAAGTCGTTTTATTTGAGTGTAAATGTAATTGGTACCATGTACCATACCGGAACAGGTTTTCCGCCCTGTTTTCCAGGTTTGAATTTAGGAAGAGTCTGCACAACCCTGATCGCTTCCTTATCAAGTTCAGGGTCGACCCCTTTTAAAACACTTACTTGGCTTACACCACCTTTTGCAGTAACACAGAATCTTACGATAACCCTTCCCTGTATGTTGTTTTCCTTGGCAACTTCAGGATAGTTGGTATGATCTGCGATATACTTGAGCAGTGCAGCATCTCCACCCGGGAATGAAGGCATTTCTTCAACAACTACGAAAGGTACTTCTTCCGGTTCAGCTTCCTGTACTTCTTCCTTGACGGTCTGCTGTACTTCAACAACTTCAGTATTCTGTACTTCATCCTGAGCCTCATCAGCTGTCATTAGCTGGTTTACTTCTTCAGGTTTGACTGAGTCAACCACCACAGGAGGAATATATTTCTGCTGTTGTACAACGTCGGCCGGTGGAGGCGGAGGTGGGGGAGGAGGAGCAACTGTCTCATTAGGCTGATCCAGATTCTCCATCTTGATCTCTACCTGTCTCTCCTTGCGGCTTTGTTTGTTCTCCGCAGCTTTTGCATTAATGTAAGGAGTAATAACTGCAGTACCTACTATAATTATTCCAACAAAAAGCGAAACTATAACGGTACGGTTATACTTCTTACGTAATTTATAAGCTCCGTATTCCTTATTCCTCTCCCTGAAGACTATTTCATCAAAGCCAGGAATCAAATTTTTATTTTTTGCCATCTCTAAAAGGTTTACGGTTTATTTCTTGGTTTCGTCACTTGATGGTGTAATGCCTGCAGCTTTTTCCACCATCTTATCTTCATACCAAGCAATGTCGACCACAGTATAACGTGCAATCCCACAGATATTCATCTCGTCGAGAATATCCACAAAATCACCGTAGTTTGCTTTCTTATAAGCTTTTATAAGAACAATAGGCCCGGTATCGTCATCCTTCTTCAGTTGCTTGATAGCTCCCTGTACCGAATCCTGGCTGATTTTTATTTTACCTGTCAGAACTTCGTTCTTGAAATCATCAATTTTCCTGAAAAGAGCTTTGTTTCTCTCAAGGAGTAACTCACGGATACCTGTTGGGCTGAAATCTGTTACATTGAGAGGAGGTAAATTGTTATAATCCTCCGGTCTAACAGTTCCAGGATACCAATAGATTTTATCATCAGGTCCCAGAATGATGTTAAGAGTACGGCTACCCGGAATTTTGGGAGGCTCTGCATTCGGGTCCTTGATTTTCTCAGGAAGGTTAATTTCCATAACCTTTGCTTTGGCCATGGAATTTGCCAGCATAAAAAATATGATCAGCAGACACATCAGGTCAACCATCGGCGTCATATCTATATGCGGGGGGTGTTTTTTACCCTTGTGCTTCCCGCCTTTTCCTTTTTCTTCTTGAATTATCTCTGCCATATCACTGTTGTATTTCGTCTAGGTTAATTTTCGCAGCTTCCAGACTAGTGACCAGGTTGAACTTGTTCATGTTCTTGTTCTGCAAAATATCGAGAACTTTCTTGACTTCCGGATAACCAGTCTTTTTATCAGCTTTGATGACAGCCTGAATATTCGGGTTTACCTGGCGTGCAAAGAGTACCCATAGAGCAAGCTGGTTGTCTGTTGAATCTGTCGGAATTCCTGTTTGATACTGCGATCGGTCTTTGGATGTTTTAGCATCCAGGAAATCCTTCATCTCAGCTATTGGAACACCCATGGCTGACGGATATTTTTCAAATTCCCTCAGCTCTTTATCCGAAAACTGGATATTATACCTGTCTCCCATAGCGGTAAGAATCTTCGGACGATATTTCAGAAGGGTATCCGGACCGTTATCGAAATTCAGATAGACCTTGTCATCCTTTGAAATAAGAAGAGTCATAATGTTAAAATCAGGAGTAGGTGTCTCTGATATTGAAAAAGGCGTATCGACTTGAGCAGGTTCAGATTGCTTCATGGTTGTTGTAAGCATAAGGAAAATCAGAATGACTGAAAACAGGTCAACCATCGGCGTCATGTCGATTCTTGGAGATTTCGTTGGTAATTTAATCTTTGGCATTTTGTTTTTTATTTAAATGTTTTCGACCAAAAGATCAACCTTATATTAGCTGTTTTTCAATGAAGCAGCAAAGCTCTGTGTCAGACTGAAACCTGCTTCGTCAATTTTAAATGTATAACTGTCTATGGTTGATGAGAAATAGTTAAATGCAATAATCGATAATGTAGACCCCGTGATACCAAACGCGGTATTAACAAGAGCTTCAGAAATACCAGTTGCAAGCTGAGTAGCATCAGGTGCACCTGACTGAGCAAGAGCAGCAAAGGCTTTTATCATACCGAGAACAGTACCGATAAGACCAATCAACACTGATATTGAAGCAAGGGTTGAGAAAATAACCATGTTTCTTGAAAGCATAGGCAGCTCGAGAGCTGTAGCTTCTTCGAAAGATTTCTGAATAGACAGAATCTTCTGGTCTTTCTCAAGCTCTTTGTCTTTCTGCAGGTCGCGGTAGCGCAGGAGACCGGCTTTCATAACATTTGCGAGAGAGCCTTTCTGTTTATCACAAGCAACGAGAGCATCTTCAATTTTATCTGCTGCAAGAAGGCCCTGGATATCGCTTACGAATACATTCAACCTTCCTTTTCCTTTAGCTCTTGACAGAGTGATAGCCCTTTCAAATATGAAGATAAGAAGGGTCAGAACACAAGTCATGAGAATAGGAACGATATAACCACCTTTATACACAATTCCAAGGTAGTTACCTTCAAGAGGCTGCCCCTTAGGGTTGCCACCTTCAAAATTCACCGGGTTACCCATTATGTTTACAAACAATAGATAGGCAACGACAAAAGCTATTAAAATAGCACTTGTTGCAAAAACATTCTGCAACGCATCTTTGAACGAACTTCCTTTTTTACTCATTTTTTTTATCGATTTGTTTAGGTTTAAATTTTTTTACGATTTGCAAATATATATTATGAATTGTTTTTTTCCAAAACAGGGATGAATATTATTATTATTTTGACTCAACCAGGATTAATTCTCCAACTACTAAGACCGTTATAATAATATTCTACCCTATATTTTTGCCCGTTTAATTTAAAATATTTATTTTTCTACTTTTCAAGCGTTACATTATAAACTCTGGTCTTGGTTATAGGAATTTCAATCGTCTTATAACCTCTTGCACTTATTATCAGAACCTCAGATCCTTCGGGAATTTCAAACTTGTATTCACCCTTACTGTTGGTAAGGTTTTCAGCAGCCGTATCCTTAACCCTGATAGAAGCATAAGGTATAGGTTGTCCTGATTCGTCTTTCACAACTCCCTTGATTTCATTAGGATTGATACCTTTTCTGATCTGGGCTTCGAATTCCCTCACATATTTAAGCTGGCTCTTGGCACTGGCATTATTTGGGTCGATAGCAAGTATTTTATTGTATGATTCAGCTGCTCTTGAAAGATAAGGCAATCTTCCTTCATTGCTCTTTTCAGACGAGAGTGCCCTTAATTCCACGGATGCCAGACCTGCATAACCTTTAATCTTGTTCTCTTTATTTGAAGGATCAAGATTGACTATCCTGTTATAATAGTCCTTGCATTTGCCGTAATCCTGGTTCATCATGTAATAGAAGCCGAGATACTGGCAAGATTCCACTATTTCAGGTTCGTATTTGAGTGAGTCTTTCTGGGCTACCTCAAGCACTTTTACGAATTTCGGCCTGGCCAGACCCATTTTAGTGTCAGGATCCTGTTTGGAGAATGTCCGTGCTATCCACAGGTAAGCCTGTACATAGCTTGGATCTTTCTTTGTTATGGCACTAAATGTGGAATCGGCTGCCTTGAAATCGTTGGCAATATAATAGGTTTTTCCTATTCTCATCAGCTCTTCAGTATTGTCTTTTGACGGATCAAGCATCTTGGACCATGTTTTGGCAGCACCTACATACCTCTTGTAATTATAATAATTGGTGGCAATTTCATTTAACAGAGACATGTCGTTTGGCCTGAGTTTCTCTAATTTGGCATAGTTAACAAATGCCTCATCTATCTCAGCATCAGCAGCATTAACAACTTTCTGTACACTGTCTACCTCTGCGGTGAGTTTTGTAATATTTGGTTTTATTTTCGCCTTTTCTGACTTTGATGCAACTGAATATTTTGATTCTTCCTTTGACAGCTGCTGCTTCAGGTTATTAAGATCATCCAGCTGCTTGGGATAACCCTGGTTTTTTTTGAGAAGAATTCTTGCCATATACTGGTAGTCCTTCGGAATGATCCTATCAGGAGCCACTTCTTTGAACAGGGTCCTCATATATTCAAGGGCCTTGTCGTAATTTGGCGGATTTTTTTCATAATATGAATAACCTGCTATACGGTTCAGGTAAGTCCTCGATTTGTCCACAGCAAAAATATCCTGGACATTCTTGATAACCCCGTCATAGTCCTTCGCATAGAAAAGAGCGTTCACATACCTTATTTTTGCCGGTATGTTCCCGGCGGTAAGATCAAGGTATTTCTTAAAATACTCCTTGGCCTGGTCAAATCTTTGAGCCAGCAGGTATAACTGTCCAAGCTCACGATAGGCAGGAGCGTAGTTGGCATCCAGTTGAATAGCCTGTTCAAAATAAGGAATTGCAGCCTGCAGCGCACGACCCCTTACATAGATAGCCCCTATTTTCATGTTGGCCGTAGGTGATTCCGGATCAGCAAACTGTGCCTGGTTGTAATAATAAATTGCTTTTGAACCGTCATTGACCAGGTTGTAAATATCGCCTGCAATCAGATTAACATCCAGATTCATGTTATCAATTGAAAGAGCTTGCCTGATAAGAGGCAGGGCAAGGGTTGTGTCAACCTGGTCCTTATTGATATATGACTCCGCAATTTTCGCCAGTATAAATGCATATCGTGGTGCCGGTGGATTAATTCTCCTGAGATTTCTGTATGGAAGAAGGAAACTTTTTGCCTTTGCCCTCATCTCATCGGCAGTTTTATCATCACCAGTCAGGTAAGCTATTTTTGCAAGACCTACATAGTTAAGAGGATCATCGGGATTTGCATCAACACCTTTCTGGTATATGTCCTTTGCTTCCTTTGCTACAACAGTCAGCGAATTGGAGATTGTGTCTGAATAGTAATCTGCCAGGTAATTCTCGCCCTGGTAGAAATAGAGATCTCCGTTTGATGGATCTTTATTGATAAGTTCTTTGAACATTGCATCTGCCTTCTCATATTGTTCACTCCTGGTCAGATGAATGGCTTCATTGAGATCCTGCGCCTGGCTGCTAAACGCAAAAACTGTCAACAGTACTGCCAGCATCCCGACTGGCTTCATTAATAAACGTTTCATAGTTATCCTTAATTTGATGGTATTTTAAGTATAATTTACGTATCCAAATATCTTCAATCTATATTCAAATTCCAAATTTCTCTTTTTAACACAAGTAATAGTAGTCTAATGATTTATCTGAACAAGTCTTATAGGCATTGTGGCCGGTACCAGTCCGGATTTAAGTACGATACGCTGACCCTGTTCTCCGCATGCAAAGCTTATAAAGCCAGTTCCGAGCCCGGCGAATGTCTCTCTTGATATCAGATATACTTCTCTTACAAAAGGATACGATTTGTCATAAATAAATCCCTGCTGCGGACGATAATACGATCCGTCATTGACGAACTGCTGCGATACGGCAACAACATTAATCTTATTAATAAAGCTCATGCTTAACGAATCGCGTTTGTTGCTTATCCAGTTGACGCTCACTATACCCAGGGCATCCGGATTCCTTGAAACAAAGTTAATGACCTCCGGATTACTGTGAACCGCAAAGAAGTTGGATCCCAGCGTATCTTTAATATCAAACTGGTCCTTGAAATACCGTATATTGCCCGACTTGGTGTTGTCAAAGATAACCCGTATTTCACCAAGCCTGGATTTCGGATTGATCTCATTCCAGTTCTTTATCTTTCCGAGGAAAATATCCCTGACTGTATTGTATTTCATCAACGAATCCAGATTCTCCTTATTCGTTACGAGAGCCAGAGCATCATATGCAAAAGTAGTGGTACGTGCAACTACAAGCGTATCACGGAGGTACTGTATCTGAGCATCGGTAAGTTTCTTGCTTGTAACAATCACCTTGGTAGAATCGTTCATGAAGTCATTAATGACATCGAATTCCGGCTTATATTCTGCCTTTATCTTAGCATTCGTGTACAAATGAGTAAAAGTAAAAACCTCGGTTTCTATAAGCGGCTGAAATGACTCATCTGCTATGATCTTTATATTACCTCTTGTCGGTGTTTCATTAGTTGCAGTTCTTCCCATGCACGATACCATGAGCGGGACAACTACCAGCAAAGTAATAATGATTGTTGCTAAAGATTTATTTTTTCGTTCTTTATTCACCTTTTTAAAGATTGAAAAAGTCATGTTCCGGCTCGCAATAATAATAAAATTTTGAATAAGTGATGCTCTCTTCATATTCTTAAAATTTTGTTTGTGTTATTATTATCCTTTGTTTAATTACTGCAAAGTATGTGCCAATGCACTTTATAGTAATGAATAATATATGTATAACAACTTTTAAATGCCCAGAAAATTTATTTTCAATTATTATCGTTCTTAGTGAAAAATGCCTCAATTATACTTGTTACAGTTCTGTATGCCCTGTACAGGCCATAGAATATAAATGCAACACCCGCTATTACACGAACCGGTTTATCTAGGGAACTTCTGTCCGAGAAGAATACAAAATAAACTCCGGCTCCAAGATATAATAATACCAGGAATATTGAAAAAATAGCCGTGAGCTGTCGCATCAGTCTGCTTTCATTCATATTAAATAAAATTTATCCAAATAAACAAAAAATCAATTTATTATCAAAATTAAACTAAAGATTTCGTTGAATTTTTTTTTGTTTTTTTAACATTGTTTCACTTAACAGGAGTGAGCTGTCTCCATAACTAAGAAATCTGAAGTTGTTATCGAGTGCATATTTATAAATCTTTTTCCATGATATGCCTGTCCAGGCAGACACAAGCAGCAGGAGTGTGCTGCCCGGCTGATGAAAATTTGTTATCATTCCGCTTATCATCCTGAACCTGTAGCCGGGTATAATTATCATGCTGGTTGAAGCAGCCAGGACATACTGATTATTCTCAAGCAATTTATCAAGAACAGCTTCCAGGGCATCTTTAACAGAAATATCCTGGTTCAGATCATAGGCTTCCCACTGGTCAAGGTGCAATGCCCCTTCATCAGGGATTGATCTGTCGAGCAGTTTAACCCCGGTCCAGTAAAGGCTTTCAAGAGTCCTGACAGTGGTGGTTCCCACTGCAATGAGCCTTTCCCTTTGCTCAAGAAGTATTTCAATAGTTTCTGGAGTTATAAAATAATGTTCACAGTGCATTTTATGCCCTTCAATGTTCCTGGATTTCACAGGACGAAAGGTCCCTGCACCTACATGAAGTGTTATGCTGGCCGACATGATTCCGTTATTCAAAAGCCTGTCGAGAAGCTGCCGTGTAAAGTGAAGTCCGGCAGTTGGTGCTGCAACTGATCCATTAATGGCAGAATAGACAGTCTGATATCTGAGACGATCATCTTCAGAATCCTTCCTGTTGATATAGGGTGGAAGCGGAACATGTCCTGCAGCTTCCAGGACTTCACTGAAACTGATATTTTCATCCTGCCATCTGAACCTGATTCTGAACGCATCACCTTCGGCACATACTTTTTCTGCCATGAGAAGGAACCTGTGTCTTCCTGAACCAACTGATAATGACAATATTTCCTTTTTCCATTTTTTCAGGTTGCCTACCATGCATTTCCATTCTACAGTTCCGTATGATGAAAAAGACTGATCATACCCGCTGGGTAAAAGAGGTTCGAGACAAAGTATCTCTATTGCTGCTCCGGATTCTTTTCTGAACAGCAACCTGGCCTGTACTACCCTGGTATTATTGAATACCAGTAATGATCCGTCGGGCAGGTAATCCCCTATGTTTTTGAAAGTGTCATCGGCTATGGTTAAAGTGTCGTAAATCAGTAACCTGGAGTTATCTCTTTCTTTAACAGGATGTTGTGCGATCCTTTCAACGGGAAGATCATAGTTATATTCAGACAGATCAATCTCAGTCATTACTTTAATTTCTCAATTTGCAGCTGCAATGTCTGTTGTACTTACACGAAAAATATACCTTTTAATATATGGTAAATGTTTAAACTGATTTTTCCACTGCAAAAATAACTATTAATGAATCGCTGATATCAATTCACGTTAATTATTTAACTTTGCAGTGCAGCAGGCTGTTTCATCGCTCTGTCTTATCAGGGAGGAAAGTCCGGGCAACGAAGGGCACCATGCTTCCTAACGGGAAGATATCCGCGAGGATATAGTAGTGTAACAGAAAATAACCGTCACAGTTTGTGTGATAAGGGTGAAAAGGTGAGGTAAGAGCTCACCGGTCCCTGTGGTGACACAGGGAGCCGTACACCTTATGGGTTGAAAGACCATGTATACCGGCGCTGAGGGCGGCCCGTCCGATGCCGGGGGGTAGGTCGAATGATCGCGGCAGTGATGCAGCGACAAGATAAATGATGAAAGTGGTCCCGCAATCTCTAGAAGAAACAGGGACCAGACAGAATCCGGCTTACAGGCCAGCTGCACAAAAAAAAGCAGTGACACTTTAATTATGTGCCACTGCTTTTTAGTTGTATTCTAAACTGCTTTTAATTGATTACTTGTGGGTATGTAATTAGTACTATTGTTTAATTGTGAAAATGCTGTCATCCATAGGCACGTTTATCTCAACCTTGTCGAAAGCAATTGTAAATTCCATCCCGTTTGCCGATGTGGTGGTCCTCATCGGAATAAATACCCCGTTGTTTTCAGTATAATCTGTCATGTATGAATCGGCTGTCATACTCATACCTCCCTGGTTTATGGTTGTACTTGTTTTTAAGATAAGATACTTGTCCTTGTCTACAAAAAGATCAATCTTGTTGCCGCCGTCGAGCGCAGCCTCTATTTTGAAAACAGGTTTGCCGTTAACATTATCATCTCCAAGAAGTGTAAGTTTCCCTTCCTTTAAATAATTGGCAAGGTAATCCTGGAAAAGGTTATTGTTCTCAATCTGTTTGATCTGCTCCGGGCTCATTTCAACGGGTTCGGTGGAACCTGTCATGGGATTGACTGCATAACCCTTTGTGCCATCGAATGCAGATACTATTTCCTGCCCGTTAAAGTTGGTCACACTTTTGATTTTATCAGGCTTTTTCATCCATAGTTCCATGGGCATTTCCATTCCCATCATCGACATCTTTCCTGTTATCTTAATTGTGGAAAGTGCTGATATCTGGTCATACTTATTTGCAGCGGAGTACTTTTTAACAATTTCCTCAAGTGTCTGTGCATTTAGTGAAGTGACCAGTATTATACCGGCCAGTGCAGTTACTAGTTTTTTCATTTTTCAGGTTTTTATTATATGTGATTAAAGGAATTTATTGTTTGTCGTAATGCAACGAGCCTCTTTAGCAGCCTGTCCATATCGGCCAGCCTGAGCATATTGGCTCCGTCCGATAAAGCGACTGACGGATCGGGGTGAGTCTCGATAAAAATACCATCGGCTCCAACACTTATAGCTGCTTTGCCTATAGTCTCTATCATTTCAGGATTCCCTCCTGAAACACCTGAGTCCTGGTTAGGCTGCTGTAGTGAATGAGTTATGTCCATAACAACCGGGTACCCTGTTTTTTGCATTACAGGTATGTTCCTGAAATCAACAACAAGGTCCTGGTACCCGTACATATTGCCCCTGTCAGTTAACATAATATTATCGTTGCCGGCATCTTTTACTTTCTCCACAGCAAATTTCATCGACGCCCCGGAAAGGAATTGTCCTTTCTTGATATTGATCCATTTCCCGGTTTTCGCAGCTGCCGTCAGTAAGTCTGTCTGTCTGCATAAAAATGCCGGTATCTGAAGTATATCAACATATTTGGCGGCCATACCTGCTTCATCGGGATTATGAATATCGGTAATCACAGGTACTGAATATTTTTCCCTTACGGCGGCAAGTATCTCGAGAGCCCTGATGTCACCAATCCCGGAAAATGAGTCTTTTTTTGACCTGTTGGCTTTCCTGTATGATGATTTGAAGACATAAGGAATGCTGTACTTTACCGAAAGTTCAGCAAGGTGATCTGCAGTACCAAAAACGATCTCCCTGCTTTCAACAACACACGGACCTGCAATCAGAAGAAAATTTCCTGATGCAGTAAATTTTATACCGGGAATGTTAATCACAGCTTTTGACATATATGAAACAAAAATATAAAATTAATTGAAATTGTTAATTTCTATATTAAGATTTTTGGCTATTGTATTAAGATTTGTAAATCAATGATTTATATGTGATAATATATTAATTCCCGGGAATAATGATTAAGAATAATAATCTCATCTATTTGTCATATTTATAAATATCTTTCCACATACCGGACAACCTTTTCCTGAGATCTTCCTCCCTGGGATTGGAGCCTGGTTCATAAAAGATATTTCCCCTGAGTTCTTCGGGAAGGAAGTAGTCTTTCACAAAGTTACCTGAATAGCTGTGAGCATATTTATAGTCTTGTCCGTATCCAATATTTTTCATTAATGAAGTTGGTGCATTCCTGATATGAAGGGGAACCGGCAGGTCGCCTGTATTATGCACTGTTTCAATGGCTTTCTCAACTGCCATATAGGTTGAATTGCTCTTTGGCGAAGTAGCAAGGTAAACAGCTGCTTCAGATAGTATAATTCTCGATTCAGGCCAGCCGATCGCATTAACCGCCTCAAAGCAGGCCTGAGCCAGCAGAAGTGCATTTGGATTAGCCAGCCCTATATCCTCTGCAGCCAGGATGAGCATCCGTCGTGCAATGAATTTGGGATCTTCCCCACCTTCGACCATACGGGCAAGCCAGTAAACGGCTGCATTAGGATCACTACCCCTAAGTGATTTTATGAAAGCTGATATTATATCGTAATGTTGTTCCCCGTTTTTGTCATACATGGCGAGGTTTTTCTGTACCTGTCTCAGCACTTTTTCATTATTTATGATAATCCTGTCTGACGATGCCTCATCCGGACCTGCACTGATAACAAGTTCCAGGGCATTATACAGCTTCCTGGCATCACCTCCTGAAACGCGAAGAAGTGCTTCGTATTCCTCTATTATAATATTCATCCGTGATATCTCGGTGTCTTTTTTCAGGGCTTTGTCAACAAGACTGATAAGTTCTTCTGATGTCAGAGGATTCATTACATATACCTGACATCTTGAGAGGAGAGGAGATATTACCTCAAAAGAAGGATTCTCCGTCGTAGCTCCTATTAAGGTTATCACTCCCTGTTCCACTGCACTCAGTAATGAATCCTGCTGGGATTTATTGAACCTGTGTATCTCATCAATAAAAAGTATCGGGTTGGGATGGTCAAAAAACTGTTGTTTTTTAGCCTTTTCTATTGTCTCACGTACATCCCTGACTCCTGAATGGACGGCACTCAAGGGGAAAAAAGGTCTTTTAAGAGTATTGGCTATAATTCCGGCTATCGTTGTTTTGCCTACTCCGGGAGGGCCCCATAATATAAATGATGGAATATTGCCCGATTCAATTAGCTTTCTCAGCACAGCATCTTTCCCGACAAGATGTTCCTGTCCGCAAAAATCATCGAGCCCCCTTGGTCTGAGCCTTTCAGCAAGTGGTTGGTTGACCGGCATATCATAAATTCTTTGCGTAAAAGTAATAAAAACATCCTTGTAACAGTATATTATAATTAAGTGCTATATTATATCACTTGTTTTATTTATTATTGTACCCGGCATGAGTACCTGTGTTATTTTATTTGTCTATTAAGTTATGAAAAGGGTTATTTTGTTTTTTCTTACGCTTGCACTATTGACAGGCTGCTCCGTATTTACAAGCAGGAAAGATCCCGGTCTTAAGGAAGGTCGGGGTATAGTTGCCGACAGTGGCATGGTTGTATCAGCTCATCCTTACGGATCACGTATTGGGGCAGAGATTCTGCATTCAGGAGGCAATGCTGTTGATGCAGCGGTAGCTACAGGTTTTGCACTTGCTGTTTGCTATCCTGAGGCAGGCAATATAGGCGGCGGCGGATTTATGCTGATAAGGTTTGCGGACGGAAAAACGGACCTCATAGATTTCCGTGAGAAGGCGCCACTTGGTGCAACACATGATATGTATCTCGATAATTCAGGTAATGTAATAAATGGACTGAGTACCGCCACAGGTCTTGCAACTGGTGTCCCTGGATCGGTTGACGGGTTGTATACAGCTCAGACAAAGTATGGTAAACTGCCTTTCAGGGAGGTGATCCAGCCTGCTATAGACCTGGCTGAAAATGGTTTCATCCTGACAGAAGAGCAGGCTTCCGGATTAAACCACAACAGGCAGACTTTTATTGACAGGAATCCTTCAGGATCACCTTTTGTCAGGGACTCTTTGTGGCATGCCGGGGACATCCTTGTTCAGAAAGACCTGGCGGAAACCCTGAAGCATATAAGGGATAATGGCAGAGATGGAT
>Ga0307440_1000104_pt1 | contig 35953 bp, 26 predicted proteins | sample SalMarWE160410MG_FD_202150 | JGI IMG/M metagenome (GOLD analysis project Ga0307440, IMG submission 202150) | Salt marsh sediment microbial communities from the Plum Island Ecosystem LTER, Massachusetts, United States - WE1604-10 | ecosystem: Environmental > Aquatic > Marine > Intertidal zone >...
GGAATGACCGGCTCAAGGATGCGCCGTGCCGTTGCGAACTTTTCCTGGTAGCGGTGGCGGTTTTCCGTGACATGTGCCGTATCTTCCCACGCTTCGATGCTGGCATGCTGCGCCGGCAAGGCCATCGCGCAGCCATGGTAGGTGCGGTATTGCGCAAAGGGAGTGATGATTCTTTCGTCACCCGCGGCCAGCCCCGAGCGCAGGCCGGGCACGCTCGATCGCTTGGACAGGCTGTGCAGCGTGACGAGGCGTTCGAATCCGCGCCTGCCGACGGCCGTCGCCGCCTCGAGTGCACCGGGCGGAGGTTGGCTTTCATCGGTGTATAAGTCGGCATAGCATTCGTCGGCAACTACGACGAAATTGTGCTCGTCCGCCAGTTCGAAGGCCCTCTGCCAGTCCCGTTCCGACATCACGGCGCCGGTGGGGTTGCCGGGCGAGCACAGCACCAGCGCCTGGCAGCGCGACCAGATCTCGCTGGGGACGTTCTCGAAGTCGGGCAGGAAGCCGGTTTCTTCCGGCGTATTCAGGTACCACGGTTCGGCGCCCGCAAGCAGGGTCGCCCCTTCGTATATCTGGTAGAACGGGTTGGGCATGACTACGACCGGCTTGCGTTCCCGCGGGTCGATGACGGCCTGGATCAGCGAGAACAACCCTTCGCGCGTACCGGTCAGCGGCAAGACTTGGCTCTTGTGATCGAGTGCACCGGCGTCCAGGCCATAGCGGTGGACCAGAGCATTGGCCATGGCTTGGCGCAGTTCGGGGATGCCGCGCGCCATCGGGTAGCGAGCCAATCCGTCCAGCGTATGGCGCTCGAGGGCTTCGATGATGAACTTCGGCGGTTCGTGGCGGGGTTCGCCGATAGACAAAGAGATTACCTCCTTGCCGGCGGGTGGCTTAGCGTTGGCCAGAAGGTTACCCAGACGCTCGAACGGGTAGGGGTGCAGACGTTTTATGTAGGGGTTCATCCCGGCTTCTCCTAAGGAACCTCTGATCTATTCATACGTGGGTCGCGTTTGAGCCCCAAAGGCCCGCTGTAAGGCGCTCTGCGCAGCGCCGTATGAGTTCGGCACAGTATAAAGGCCGTGATGACCGAATCGCTGCGGTCGTACGGGTCCGCAGTTTGCGGGCATACGCGCTCAGGTTTCGTTGGCGATCTCTTCCTTGATGGCATGGATGAGTCGTTCGCTGGCTTCTTCACTCAAGGGACGGCTGTCGGAATCGGTGACATGGAATACGTCCTCTGCGCGCTCTCCGATCGTCATGATGCGCGCGGTGCGCAGATAGACCTGGCAACGGCGAAAGGCCCGAGCCACCGCAGCCAGTAATCCCGGGCTGTCGCCGGCATATAGTTCGAGCACCGTATGATGGGCCTCGCTGTCGGTGTTGCACTCTACGCGCGTCGGCGTCGCAAACAACCTGACTTGCCTCGGCGTGGGACGGATGCTGCGGCGTTTTTCTCCCGTGTCGTGGGTCAGTTCCTCGAGCAGCAGCTCCTGTGCGCGCTTGAGTTGCCTTGGTTCTGTGATGGGGCTGCCATCCGCCTCGAGGACCACGTAGGTATCCAGCGTTTCGTCCTGTCCTGCAGGCACGCAGTGGGCCGCCACGATGGTCAGCCCCAGTTGCGCCAGTACTTCGGTAACCCGGGCGAAGGCAAAGGTACGGCGGGATGTATAGACCGCGATGGATGTGCCGGCCCCCTTGGGGTCGGGACGCAGGAACACCGCGGGCGGTCCGCTGGTGCCCAGCAGCATGTGCGTATGCCAGGCAATCTGGTCGACGCTGTAGCGCAGGAAATAATCCTCGCCGAGCGTTTTCCACAGCCGGCTGACGTGGGGGTTGCCGCCGCCCAACAAGGCTCTGGCATCCCGCTTGCGCGCTGCTATTTCCGCGCTCGCGTCGAGGGGATGTTCCAGCCCGCGCCAAAGCGCCCGGCTGGTGGCTTGGTAGAGCTCTCCGAACAGCGTTCCGCGCCAGGCATTCCACAGGCTCGGGTTGGTGGCCCGGACGTCGGCGGCCGTGAGGACGTAGAGGTAGTCGAGTCGGCGCTGGTCGCCGATCAGGCGGGCGAAATCGGCAATGGCGCGCGGATCCGACAGATCCGTTTTTTGTGCCGTGACCGAGAGGCTCAGGTGGTGACGCACCAGCCAGGCCACGAGTTCGGCATCGGTCGGGCCCAGTCCGTGGTAGCGGGCAAAGCGGCGGGCGTCGCGGGCGCCGAGTACCGAATGGTCGCCGCCGCGTCCCTTGGCGATGTCGTGGAACAAGGCCGCGAGATGGATGATCTCCGGTCGGTCGAGGCGCGCTGCCGCCTGCTTGAGGTCGCTGCGGACGGGTTCGAATCGGTTCCCGTGCAGGGCCTCGACATTGGCTACGACGTGCAGGATGTGCTCGTCTACCGTGAACACATGGAACAGGTCGTATTGCATGCGCCCTGTAACGCGGGCGAAGGCGGGCAGGTAGCGGTCCAGCACACCAGTTTCATGCATCAGGCGCAAGGCAGCAGCCACTCGCGACGATGATCCGATGATGGCCGCGAAGAGAGCGCGATGTTCGGGGGCCGTGCGAAACGCGTTCCCGAAATGGGATAGTGCGCTACTTAGGGCGCGGCGGGCCTCCGGCGCCAGGTCTTCCAGCGACGGTTCCTGTTGCCAGCGCTTGAAGATGCGCAGGGCCAGTTCCGGCGTGTCCTGCAGATCTGTTCCGTTTTTGAAACCGATCAGGCGGCCTTTGGCGACCAGGCCGGGCTCGAGGTCGCGAGGCGGGGCTTCGGAGACGGAAAGGCTTTGAAAGACGAGTGCATTGATGCGTGCCACCGTTGTCGCCGATCGGTAATAGTCCTGCATCATGCGTTCCACGGCGAGTTCGCCGGGGCGTTCCCGGTAGCCGAGCAGTTCCGCCAGACGGGGCTGCAGGTCGAACAGCAGCCGGTCTTCTGCCCGGCCGGAGAGATGGTGCAGGCCGAGGCGCAAGCGGGCGAAGGTTCGCCAGGCCCGGTTGAGGTGCCGCCGCTCGTGCCGGGTGATCAAGCCGCTGCCTTCCAGATCGGCAAGCCCGGCCTGGCGCCGGCCGATATGCCGCGCCCCCAACCAGCACAACGTCATCCAGTCGCGTTGGGCGCCCGGGCTCTCTTTTACGCTGGGCTCCAGGCGTTGCGCGGTATCGTCGTAACGAGCATAGCGCTGCGCCCGTTCGGCCAGCTTGGCCTCGCGGTAATCGTGCTCGGGCCACAAGCCGGGTTCGGCAAGCATGTCGGCCAGCGACGCGTCCAGGGCCTTGTCCCCATCCAGCAGGCGCGCTTCGGTGAGCGCGGTAAAGGTGGCCACATCGGCCGCGGCCGCCTCGCGTGTTTCTTCCAGCGTTCTGACGCTGGCGGCGCTTTTGAGACCCAGATCCCACAATCGTTGAATGAATGTCTCCAGGAGCGCAGTCATTTCGGTTGTAGCCGGGCGTGTCAGCACGATGGCCAGGTCGATATCCGATCCGGGATAGAGCTCGCGCCGGCCGTAGCCGCCGGTCGCAAACAAGGCGGCATCCATGCTGCCGGCGGCCTCTTTCCAAGCCCGGCGCAGGATCCGGTCCATCGCGGTGGCGTGGGCCTTGAGCAGCGGCCCGGGCGGTCTGGATGCGGCAATGCCAGCAGCCAGCGCTTCCCGCGCTGCGGCCAGTTCGCCGGCCAGGGGGTCAGCGCTAGTGTAGTGCTTCGTAATTCCTGGCACTTTCAGAACCCCCCACAAGCGTCAGATCAAGGCGCAGCGCGCAGGGAATGACCCTTCCTGCTCGCACGCCTTGCATCCGACCTGCAGCGGCTCGCTGGAAGTACCAGGAATCGCGAAACACTACTAAAAGGTTTCATCCTGGCGCGCGGTCAGCACCTCGAAGCCTTTGGGCGTGACCAGTACGGTATGTTCCCACTGAGCCGAGAGTGAATGGTCCTTGGTCACTACGGTCCAGCCATCGCCCAGCAGTTTCACTTGGCGCTTGCCTGCGTTGATCATGGGCTCGATGGTGAAGGTCATGCCGGGTTTCAGTTCGAGTCCGGTTCCCGGTTCGCCGTAATGCAGCACCTGAGGCTCGTCATGATAGATCCGTCCGATCCCGTGGCCGCAATACTCGCGGACCACGGAGTAGCCGCGGCTTTCCGCCAGTGTCTGTATGGCATGGCCGATGTCCCCAAGGCGAATGCCTGGGCGTACCAACTCGATGCCGGCTTTCATGGCTTCGTAGGTCGTATCCACAAGCCGCTGGGCCTTCACGGAGGGCTCGCCTACGAAATACATGCGGCTGGCGTCGCCGTGGAACTCGTCCTTGATTACCGCGATGTCGATATTCACGATGTCGCCTTCCTTGAGCTGTTTGTCGCCCGGAATGCCGTGGCAGACGACATGGTTGACCGAGGTGCACACGGTCTTTGGAAAGCCGCGGTAGCCGACGTTCGCAGGGATCGCCTTCTGAACGTTGCAGATATGTTCGTAGCAGATACGGTCCAGTTCGTCGGTCGTGATGCCCGGGCGGACATGCTGGCCGACGACGTCCAGGACTTCCGAGGTCAGGCGCCCGGCAACCCGCATTTTCTCGATTTCCTGCGCATTTTTGATGGCAACTGGCATTAAGACTCCTCTCTGCATTTCGATGGGGGCGCTCATGGCTGGTCTGTCCCGGCTTCGCGCACACTTGTTTATTGTATCCGCCCCGCGAGACAGGCTATAATGCGCCGTTCAAATCCACACACGTGCCGGCACATGGGGCCGGGTGCCCCGAAAGGGGGTTGCCGCATGGGGCACGTGGAGGCCCAACCCGAACGGAGAACATTGTAATGGCGACTGTATCCATGCGCAGCATGCTCGAAGCGGGCGTGCATTTTGGCCACCAGACCCGATTCTGGAACCCGAAGATGGCACCCTACATCTTTGGTCATCGCAACAAGATTCACATTATCAACCTCGAGGCGACAGTGCCGTTGCTCGAGGAATCCCAGAATTTCCTCTCGAAGCTTGCCTCGCGGGGCGGGCAGGTGCTGTTCGTCGGTACCAAGCGTGCTGCGCGCGAGGTTGTTCCGCGCGAAGCCGAGCGCTGCAACATGCCGTTTGTCAGCCAGCGTTGGCTGGGCGGCACGCTGACCAACTTCGCGACCGTGCGCCGCTCGGTCAAGCGCCTGCTCGAGCTCGAGGCGATGTTCGAGGATGGCACGGCTGACCGGCTGATCAAGAAGGAAGCCGTGAAGATGCGTCGCGAGCACGAAAAGCTCGAGAGAAGCCTGGGCGGTATCCGCAACATGGACGGCCTGCCCGACGCACTGTTTGTCATCGACGTCGGCTACGAAAAGATTGCCGTCGCCGAGGCCAACAAGTTGGGTATTCCCGTTGTGGCCCTGGTGGATACGAATAATAGTCCCGACGGGGTCGATTACGTAATCCCGGCCAATGATGATGCCATTTCCGCGGTGTCGCTCTTCGCTACGGCGGTGGCCGATGCGATTCTGTCTGGCCGCGAGACGCTGCCGGTCATCGAGGGCGATGCGGATGAGTTCGTCGAGGAAGAAGAAGTCAAGAAGCTGACTGAGCGCCGGCCGCGTGCCAAGGCAGCCTCGAAAGACGGGGAAACTGCCGAGGACGATGCAGCTGCGGAGAAGAAGTCGGCAGCCAAGAAAGCTACGGCCAAGAATACGACGAGCAAGAAGACAACTGCCAAAAAGACAACGGCCAAGAAAACCGCAGCCAAAAAGACGGCCGCGAAGAAAACTGCAACCACCAAGAAAACGGCGGTCAAGAAAGCAGAGGCCGAGGATAAGCCTGCTGCCGACGCGGGTGGCGAAAAGGATACGGCCAAGGCCGATCAGGGCGACGAGTAATACGCAATCAGGCGGGAGATAGAGTAAGTGAGTATTAGCGCAGCAGAAGTGAAAGCACTCCGTGAGCGGACCGGTGCCGGCATGATGGAATGCAAGAAGGCACTGGTGGAAACCGATGGCGACATCGAGGCCGCCATCGAGGCCATGCGCAAGTCAGGCCTCGCCAAGGCCGACAAGAAAGCCGGACGTACTGCGGCGGAAGGCCGTATCGCCCTTGCGGTGGAAGGCAACTCGGCCGTATTGGCTGAGATCAACTGCGAAACCGACTTTGTTGCGGGCGGGGATGATTTTGCCGCCTTTGCCGATGGCGTGGCGCAGGTCGCGCTTAAGTCGAGCCCTGAAAACGTCGAGGCACTGTCAGCTCTCGAGCTTGATGGCGGCGAGACGATCGATACCCGGCGTCGCGAGCTGATTGCCAAGATCGGCGAAAACATCAACGTGCGCCGCTTCGAACGTGTCAGCAGCCAGGGTGTGCTGGGACGCTACGTTCACGGTGTACGCATCGGCGTACTGGTCGACCTGGAAGGCGGTGACGAGGAATTGGCCAAGGACGTTGCCATGCACATCGCCGCCAGCAATCCAGTCTGTGTGGGGCCTGAAGATGTCCCCGCAGATGTGCTCGACAAGGAGCGCGAAATCCATCGCGCCCAGGCCGAGCAGAGCGGCAAGCCCGCGGAGATCGTCGCGAAGATGATCGAGGGGCGTCTGCGTAAATATGTCAATGAAATCGCCTTGACGGGACAGCCCTTCGTCAAGAATCCCGACCAGAGCGTCGGAGCGCTGCTCAAGGAGAATGGCGCCAAGGTTAACCGCTTCGTACGCTTCGAGGTTGGTGAGGGGATCGAAAAGGACGAAACCGATTTCGCCAGCGAGGTCATGGCCCAGGTCCAGGGCCGCTGAAGCGGATCCGGAACCAGAGGCCTGGCGCGTAACTGGTGAGCGAGGATACGCAAGAAACGGATAAACCGGCCAAACCGGCCTACCGCCGTGTATTGCTGAAACTCTCGGGTGAAGCGCTCATGGGCGAGGCCGAGTATGGCATCGATCCCGCCATGCTGAAGCGCCTGGCCGAGGAAATCGAGCAGGCACGCGTCCTGGGAGTAGAGATTGCCATTGTGATAGGCGGTGGCAACCTGTTCCGTGGTGCCGGTCTCGCTCAGCACGGCATGGATCGCGTGACCGGCGATCACATGGGTATGTTGGCCACCGTCATGAATGCGCTGGCCCTGCAGAGCGCTCTGGAGGGCATCGGTGTTCCGGCACGCGTCATGTCCGCCATACGGATCAACGAAGTCTGCGAGGATTTTATCCGCCGCCGTGCCGTGCGCCATCTGGAGAAAAAGCGCGTCATCATCTGTGCCGCAGGTACCGGCAATCCCTACTTCACGACCGATACGGCGGCCAGCCTCCGGGCGATCGAGGTCGGCGCCGACTTGTTGCTCAAGGGGACGAAGGTCGAGGGCGTCTATTCTGCAGACCCGATCAGCAACCCCGATGCGGAACTCTACAAGCAGCTGAGTTTCGATCAGGCGTTAGACGACAGGCTGGCCGTTATGGATGCCACGGCGGTGGTGATGTGCCGCGAACAGGGTTTGCCATTGCGGGTGTTCTCGATTTACCAGCCGGGTGCTTTTGTGCGCATTCTCAAGGGCGAGGAAATTGGAACGCTTGTCATTAATGGAGAGGGAAGATGATTGAAGATGTGCGCAGCGATGCCGATCAGCGCATGGACAAGAGCATAGCGTCCCTGCGCGAGGCATTTACCAAGATTCGTACGGGACGGGCTCACACCAGCCTGCTGGACCATCTGCGGGTGGAATATTACGGCAGCGAGGTGCCGCTGCAGCAGGTCGCCAATATTGCGGTCGTCGACGCGCGCACGCTTTCGGTTACCCCGTGGGAAAAGCAGTTGGTGCCGGTGATAGAGAAAGTCATCATGAGCGCCGATATGGGGCTTAACCCGGCCACTTCCGGTAGCGTAATCCGTATACCTTTGCCTGCGTTGACCGAGGAGCGCCGGCGGGAACTGGTGAAGGTCGTGCGTCAGGAGGCCGAGGGCGCCCGGGTGGCCGTGCGTAACGTGCGTCGTGATGCCATGGGCACTCTCAAGGAACTGGTCAAGGAAAAAGAAATCACCGAAGACGATGAGCATCGCGCGGCCGAAAGCATACAAAAACTCACAGATCAGCACATTGCACGCATCGAGCAACTCCTGGAGGCGAAAGAAGCCGAACTGATGGAGGTTTGAGCTGGCCGCCATGACCTCGCATCCATCCCCTCCAGAACACCGTCACCGGTTCAACAATAGAGGACATTGTTCGAGAACCTCGTCGTCGCAGGTTGGTTGAAATGCTGCGTCGTGCGGAAGCCCGATCGGATCTGTCCATGGATGATAGCCGGCAACCCAGGCACGTCGCCATCGTTATGGATGGTAACGGCCGGTGGGCCAATGAACGCGGTTTTCCGAGGCGTACAGGGCATCAGTTCGGCTACGAAGCCGTACGCAGGATCGTGCGATTCGCCTTGAAACGGGGTATCGAGCATCTGACGCTGTTTGCTTTCTCCAGTGAAAACTGGAGCCGCCCGCGTGCCGAGGTCGATGCCCTGATGCGGCTGTTTATGCAGGCGCTCCGCCGTGAAGTGCGCGAATTGCACGAACAGGAGGTCCGTCTCGACTTCATCGGTTGCCGCGAACGGTTGTCCGCCTATTTGCAAAAGGCAATGCGTGAAGCGGAAGAAATGACGGCAGGCAATAAGCGCCTGACCCTGCACATCGCGGTCAGCTACGGCGGGCGCTGGGACATCCTCAATGCGGCGCGCATGCTGGCCGAGGATGCAGCTGCCGGGAAGGTCGAGCCCGAAAAGATCGATGAAGCCCGTCTGCGCGGCGCCATGGCGCTGGCGCGGATTCCGGATCCGGATCTGTTCATTCGTACGGGCGGCGAATGCCGGATCAGTAATTTTCTTCTTTGGAACCTGGCCTATACCGAGCTTTATTTCACCGACACGTTGTGGCCGGATTTCGACGGAGAAGCTTTCGAGAAGGCGCTGGAGAATTATTCGCAGCGCCAGCGCCGGTTCGGGCGTGTCGCACCCATGGCAAAGGCCTATGCTTAGGACGCGCATCCTGGCGGCGGCGGTCATGCTTCCGATCGCCATACTCTGGATCTGGCTGGCGCCTTATTGGCTGTTTGCCGTGGTTGCCGTGCTTGTTCTGCTTGCCGCAGCCTGGGAGTGGGCGAGCCTGGCAGGCCTTCGGGGAAGTTTGTCGCGGCTTGCTTATTTGACCGGAATGGCGATCCTGATGGCATTGTGCTGGTGGGCCGAGCACTTGCCCCATTCGCTGTTGCCGCTGTTTGTGCTCTTTTCAGCCTTCTGGCTGTTCGTTCTCCTGACACTGGGCCGTACGGGTTTGTGGAACTCACGCACCGCCTTTCTGCTCCAAGGGGTGATGGTGTTGGTGCCGGCCTTTATGGCATTGCTGGTTCTCAAGCGTGGCAATGGCGGCACCAGCCTTGTTTTCACCTCTTTTATTGTGGTGTGGAGTGCCGATATTGGAGCGTATTTCGCGGGACGGGCTGCAGGGCGTCATAAATTGTCGCCGCGTGTATCGCCGGGCAAGACCTGGGAAGGGTTCCTGGGTGGCGTACTGCTTGCAGCCATCGCGGGTGCCGTAGCCAGCCTATGGTGCCCGGTTTCCGTATTTCTGCTGGTGCCGTTGGCCGTAATTACGGCAGCGGTATCCGTAGTCGGGGATTTGGCGGAGAGTCAGCTGAAGCGCTTTGCCGGGGCGAAGGATTCGGGACGATTGATCCCGGGACATGGCGGCATACTCGATCGCATCGACAGTTTGTGCGCGGCTCTGCCGATCTTTGTGCTCGGCATCGAATTGGGGCAAAAGCTATGGTGAACAATGTGGCGGTACTGGGCGCCAGTGGCAGCATCGGCCTGAATACGGCTGCTGTCATCGAGCAGAATCCGGATCGTTACCGTCTGTTCGCGGTGGCGGCACGTCGTAACGTCGAGCGTGTGCTGGAACAGTGCCGTAATCACCGTCCTGAACTCGCCGTGCTCGTCGAAGAATCAGCTGCCTCCGAATTGCGTGAGCGTCTGACGGCGGAAGATATTCCCACGCGGGTTGAAAGCGGTGCAAAAGCCCTCGAAGCATTAGCCTCGCATCCGGATGTCGATAGCGTGATGGCGGGGATAGTCGGCGCGGCCGGTTTGGCACCGACCCTGGCTGCTGCCCGTGCAGGCAAGCGCGTGATGCTGGCCAACAAGGAGTCCCTGGTCATGACCGGACCCCTGTTTTTGGGAGAGCTGGTCAAATCGGGAGGCGAATTGCTGCCTGTTGACAGCGAGCACAACGCACTGTTCCAGGCCATGCCCGGCGGCTATCGGGCCGGGGCACGGCCCACCGGGGTCAAGCGCCTGTGGTTGACCTGCTCGGGCGGACCTTTCCGTGGCCGTAGCCGGGGAGAGGTCGACACGGCTACGCCCGACGAAGCTTGTGCGCATCCCCGCTGGAAAATGGGTCGCAAGATTTCAGTCGACTCGGCTACCTTGATGAACAAGGGATTGGAGATCATCGAGGCCAGCTACCTTTATGGTATGCCGAGCGAAAGCATCAGCGTCGTTGTTCACCCGCAAAGCATGATTCATAGCTTGGTCGAATACATCGATGGTTCTTTCGTGGCGCAATTGGGACAGCCCGACATGCGTACACCCATCGCTTGTGCATTGGCCTGGCCCGAGCGTATCGAGGCCGGCACCAAGCCGCTCGATTTGACTGAACTGGGCTCTCTGACTTTTGAGGCGCCCGACGAGGAGGCCTTCCCGTGCTTGCGGCTCGCGCGTGAGGCGCTCGTGGCCGCGGGCACTGCGCCGGTCGTACTCAATGCGGCCAATGAAGTAGCCGTCGCGGCGTTTCTGGAAAACCAGTTGCATTTCGGCCACATTGCCGCGGTGGTGGAGGACACGCTGTCCAAGGTGGAAACCCCACCCATGGATCATCTCGATACCGTGCTGGCCGTGGATGGCGTTGCCCGTGAGCAGGCACGCGAGGCGGTTAAGCGCCTGGGAGGGCGCCCCGCGTGAGTGTGCTTATTTCCATACTGGCGTTTCTGGTAGCCATCTCGGTCCTGGTAGCGGTGCATGAGTTCGGTCACTTCATCGTGGCCCGGATGCTGGGCGTCAAGGTTTTGAGATACTCGATCGGATTCGGCCGGGTGCTTCTGTCCTGGCGGCCGCGCGGGGAAACCGAATATGCCATTTCGGCACTGCCTCTGGGCGGCTATGTGAAATTGCTTGATGAGCGTGAGGGCGAGGTGCCTCCCGAAGAGCGGCACCGGGCCTTCAACCGGCAGGCTATCTGGCGCCGCGCGGCGATCCTTGCAGCCGGTCCCGCGTTCAATTTCCTGTTTGCACTGCTCGCCTACTGGATTGTTTACGTGACCGGCATCCCCGGGGTCAAGCCGGTCGTCGGACCGGTGGCTCCCAATACCCCGGCAGCGGTGGCGGGGATTCATGAGAAGGACACCATACTCGCGGTCAACGGGAGTCCGACACCGACCTGGCAGGCTACTAACCTCGCATTGTTGTCTGCGGTTGTGGACAAGCAATCCCTGCGGCTGCAGGTTCAAGGGCCCGGCAAGGCTGCAAAGCGAACCGTCTCCTTGCATTATGGTGATATCAAGAGCCTGACCCGGCCCGGAAAGTTGCTCAGCGGCCTCGGCCTGAGTAACTGGGCCCCTCCCATCGCAGCGGTGATCGGGAAGGTGGATTCCGATACTGCTGCTGCTCATGCGGGTTTGCAGCGTAACGATCGCATACTCGATATTGATGGGCATGCCATCAGCGATTGGAAACAAGTCCAGAAATACGTAAAGCAGCGGCCTGGCCAAAGACTCATGCTGACCGTCGCACGTGGACAAAAACGTTTGAAGATTCCTGTCGTGCTCGAAAGTAAAGTCGTTGACGGCAAGCCGGTTGGGCTCCTCGGGGTTACGCCGACCATACCGCCGAACTACGGCAAGGATATGGTCGCTTATATGCACTATGGACCGCTTGAAGCCGTTGGCCAGGCAGCGACGCGCACAGGTCAGATGATTGCGCTGACCGCCGTCGTCAGCTACCGCATGGTCGTCGGTCAGGTCTCTCTTTCCAATCTCAGCAGCCCCATTGCCATCGCCCAATATGCGGGCAGTTGGGCTCAGGCCGGATTGGTTTATTTCCTCTATTTTCTTGCGATAATCAGCGTAAGTCTCGGTTTTTTAAACATTTTGCCTATTCCTCTGCTCGATGGCGGGCAGTTGCTTTTTCTCGGAGTCGAGGCGGTGCAACGGCGCCCGGTCTCGGAGCAGACGGAAGCCATTGCCCAGCGAGTGGGTTTGAGTCTGCTCGTCTTGCTGTTAGGCTTTGCGGTTTTTAACGACCTCAGCCGCCTTATTCATCCATGATTCAAGGAGTGTCGCTCTTGCCAGGACGCAAATATTCCAGAGCGCTGATATGTCTCGCTTTTCTGATGACCGCCCTGATTGCGCCACGGTTCGCGCATGCGGAGAATGCGACCTTTAAGGTACAGCAGATCCGTGTAATCGGGCTCAAGCGCATATCGCGTACAACCGTTCTGACCTATATGCCCGGTATCGATATCGGGCAGACTGTCGATCCGGCACAAATTCGTTCTGCGATCAGGAGCCTCTATCAGACCGGCTTCTTCAAGCAGGTGCAGATGCGTCGAGACGGCAACACTTTGATTGTCGCGGTCGATGAGCGTCCCACTATTGCGCGAGTGGTACTCAAAGGGAACAAGGCGATCAAGACAGACGAGCTTGAGAAGGGTTTGCAGCAGGCCGGTTTGACCAGCGGACGTTTTTTCGATCGCTCGGCGTTGTCGGGCATTACTGCCGCTCTGGTGCAATCCTACTTTGACCATGGACGCTACGGCGTCAGGATTGATCCCACGGTCAAATCGCTGGATAACAACCGCGTGGCTATTGTGTTCAAGGTCAAGGAGGGTTCGGAGGCAAAGGTACTGAGTATCAACTTCACGGGCAATCATGACTTCAGCGATTCAAAGCTGCGTGACCAGTTCAAGTTCACAACGCCAGGCTGGTTTACCTGGTTGAGTGGCAAGGATAAGTACGAACAAGAAAAATTGCGCGGAAGCCTGGAGAATTTGCGTTCGTTCTATATGGACCGCGGTTATGCCGATTTTCATATCAGATCGGTGCAGGTTCAGGTGTCGCCGGATAAATCCGGAATCTACGTTAATGTTAATTTGCATGAAGGCGGGCAATATACCGTCGGAAAGATAAAGCTGTTGGGCCAATTTGCAGTTCCCGAAAAACAATTGCAAAAGTATGTCTTCATCAAACCGGATTCTTCATTTTCGATGAGAGTGGCAACGGCGCAAGCGACGTTGTTGAATAATGTTCTTGGCTCATATGGCTATGGTTTTGCCAAGGTCAGTCCGGTACCTCGGCCTGATCCAAAGACGCATAAAGTAGATCTGGTGTTCTACATGGAGCCGGGGCAACGGGTATATGTTCGGCATGTTGTATTCCAAGGCGCCCCCAGCACGGACGATGCCGTATTCCGTCGCGAAATGCGCCAAAGTGAAGGCAGCTGGTTGAATAACTACAATCTGAAACGATCCAAGATACGTATCCAGCGCCTGCCGTTTGTGGATTCCGTGGATCTGAAGCCGCAAAAGGTGCCGGGTTCATCCGACCAGGTGGACGTTAACGTAAACGTCAAGCAAAGGCAGTCCGGCACGGCTCAGGCCTTTGTTTCTTATTCGGGATATTACGGTCTGGGTTACGGTGGACAGATTGCGCTATCCAATTTCCTGGGTGAAGGTGATGTAGTCCACCTGGATATGACCCGTAATACGGTTCAGACCAGCATATCGGCTTCGTATCAGAACCCCTACGCTACACCTTACGGTGTCAGCCGCACGACGTCGCTGTTCTATACGCAGGGGACAAGTCTTATACAGAATTCCTCGTTGTTCGATACCAAGAACTATGGGGGAGGGTTGACCTACAGCTTCCCGCTTTCCGAATTTGATTCTTACACCTTGGGTGCATCCTTGCGCCATGGCGTCATAACGCCATATTGTTACTCCTCTACGGAATTGAAGGAATATGTAAGCAACCCTGACAATGGCAATGTGAGCATTACTCCGACTTATTGTCCTGGCCCTGATTCTTCGGTGCCAATCAATGTAAACCTCGCTAACCTGACCTATAACAATATTACTGCGTCACTGGGGTATGTGCACGATACCCGCAATCGCACGATTCTTCCTACCAACGGTACGATGCAGCGGCTATCGATGGATATTGCAACTCCGTTGGGTAGTCAAAGTTACTACGCATTCGACTGGCGGCAGATGACATTCGTTCCTATCTCGCATGGATTTGTTTTTGGCGTGCAGAGCCAGGTTCAACTCGCCAAAACCTATGGCCATACGGCAGAAGTCCCGCCTTTCGAGCACTACTTCGCGGGTGGCCCTGAGACGGTTGCCGGCTACAGGTCCGGGACACTCGGTCCCCTCGATTCCAATTTCAACCCGTATGGCGGTACTTTCCTGACCTGGATACAGAATGAGCTGATTCTTCCCAACTTTTTTGGCGGGGAACAGGCGCAGCATTCATACCGGATAGCCCTATTCCTGGATGCCGGTAATGTCTTTGCGAAGCCGGGCGATTTCAGTTTCGGCAAGATCAGGGCCTCTTACGGGCTGGGAATAACCTGGTTGACTCCGATCGGAGCTCTACACTTTAGTTATGCCAAACCTTTACACTACCAGTCCACTGATCAGCTCGATCGGTTCCAGTTCACTTTAGGGGCCTATTTCTGATGTCGATTCTAAAAATATGTCTGATATTGGCGGGGCTGGGCGTGGCCTTTTCGGCCACGGCGGCGCAGGTGGCATATGTCGACTATTCCACCCTGATGCAGAAGGCGCCGCAGGTTGAAGCGTCGAAGGCATTACTTAAAAAGGAATTTTCTCCGCGCCTGCAGGCTATCAAGAAGGAAATGGGAAAGCTGCATTCGTTGGAGCTCAAGCTGCGGGATATGGGACCAGGTGCCAATGCCTACAAACGTGCGTCTGCGCTGGAGCACTATCGCGAAACCCAAAAAGGGCTGCAACAGCAAGAGCGGTCCTACCAGACGGCCTTGCAATTGCGCCGCTCCCAGTTGAGCGATAATTTTCGCCAATTGGTCAGTAATGATATAAAAGCGTATGCCCAATCACATGGGATCGATGTCGTGGTCAAAAGCGCTGGTATCTATCAAGCTCCCGGAGTGGATTTGACGTCACGGATCCTGAAGCAGCTGGAACAGGATTACCGCCGGGCGAAAAAACAGGCTGGTACTTCAAAGAAGCAATGACGAAAGGAATCAGCCTCGGCGAGTTAGTCGCTCGATTAGGTGGCTCACTTAAGGGAGATCCGGATATCCAGCTTACCGGAGTGGGCACTTTGTCGACGGCGGACGAGGATGCGCTTAGCTTTCTCGCGAATCCTCATTATCGCCCGCAGTTGGCGTCCACACGGGCCGGATGTGTCGTATTGGGCGCGGATGATGCGGACCAGAGCCCTGTCGCCGCGATCGTGGCTGACGATCCCTATGTGTATTATGCGCGAGCCGCGGCCCTGATCGTGCCTGAGCCCGAGGTGGCTCCGGGAGTTCACCCCACGGCAGTTATTCATGCGACGGCGCATATCGATCCCACGGTTTGGGTTGGGCCGCACACCGTTGTTGGCAAGAATACCAAGGTAGCTGCCGGTGCAAGTATCGGTCCCGGATCAGTCTTGGGTGATGATGTTCATATCGGGGCCCATACGCGCTTGAGTGCCAATGTGACGGTGCTTGCAGGCGCGACGTTGGGCGCACGTTGCCTGTTGCATCCCGGTGTGGTCGTGGGCGGAGACGGTTTCGGCATAGCTTGGGACGGAGAGGCTTGGATCAAGGTCCCCCAGTTGGGTAGCGTCGAGATTGGCGACGATGTTGAAATTGGCGCCAATACGGCCATTGACCGCGGCGCGATCGAAAATACGGTCATTGAATCGGGTGTCAAGCTCGATAACCTCATCCAGATTGGTCACAATGTGCGGATTGGCGCGCACACGGTTATTGCCGGCTGTACCGGCATCTCCGGCAGCACTACAATTGGTCCGCGCTGTATGATTGCCGGCCAGGTCGGCATAGCGGGGCATCTGGAAATTGCGGGTGGGACATTGATCACCGGGAAGACCCTGGTGAGCCATTCCATCCGGGAGCCGGGGCAGTTTTCGGGCGCATTGCCCATGGATGACAGCCGCAAATGGCGGCGAAACAGTGCTCGATTCCGTAATCTGGACGAGTTGGCACGACGCGTTGCTCTACTGGAGCGAAAAAGCAAGGACACCTAACCATGAGTGAACCGGAAACTCTGGATATTCACAAGATCCTGGAATACCTGCCACACCGGTATCCGTTTCTGCTGGTCGACCGGGTTACGGAATGCGTGCCGGGCGAGCGCCTGGTCGCCATCAAGAACGTGACCATCAATGAACCCTTTTTCATGGGGCATTTCCCGGCCCGGCCGGTCATGCCGGGTGTTTTGATCGTCGAGGCTATGGCCCAGGCGACCGGGTTGCTGGCGTTCCGTACCATCGGGGTGCCCCCGGACCATGTTCTTTATTACCTGGTAGGCGTCAACAACGCCAAATTCAGGCGGCCCGTCGAACCGGGTGATCAACTGGTCATGACGGCCAGGATTCAGCGTTCGATACGGGGCGTGTGGTGTTTCGAGGTACAGGCTGAAGTGGACGGCTCGGTCGTGGCATCGGCGGAAATTCGCTGCGCGGCCAAGGAGATCGAGGCTTGATTGATCCGCGGGCAGTCGTTCACGAGAGCGCGCGTCTGGCGGAGGATGTCAAAGTGGGGCCTTTCGCGGTTATCGGTCCCGATGTCGAGATCGGGTCCGGTTGCGAGGTCGGTGCACATGCGGTCATCGAGGGGCCGACCGTTATGGGCAAAAACAACCGCATATATCCTTTCGCCGCCGTCGGCCTGGCTCCGCAGGACAAAAAATACGCGGGCGAACCCACGCGGCTGGTGATCGGCGACGACAACACGATTCGCGAATACTGCACGCTCAATCGGGGTACCGCTCAGGATCGGGGTGAAACCACGCTGGGCTCCGATAACTGGATCATGGCGTATGTGCATATCGCCCATGACTGCGTGATCGGCGACCACACCATCCTCGCCAACAACGTGACGCTGGGCGGGCATGTGCAGATTGACGACTGGGCCATCCTCGGCGGTTTCGGCAAGATCCACCAGTTCTGCCGCTTGGGCGCTCACTGTTTCGTGCAGATGGATGCGGGTGTCACCAAGGACGTGCCTCCTTATGTGATTGCCGCCGGGATGCCGGCACGACCACGCGGCATCAATGCCGAGGGGCTCAAGCGGCGAAATTTCTCTGCGGAAGACATTCGGTCGATCACCTCGGCTTACAGGTTGCTCTATCGCTCGGATAAACTGCTTTCCGAAGCGCGTGCCGAATTGGCGGTCATGATCGGAGATCAACCGGTTCTCAAGCCGTTGGCCAAATTCCTGGAGGTCGGCGGACGCAGTATCATCCGCTGATGATGTCCAAAAAACCCGTGATTGGAATCGTGGCCGGCGAAGCCTCGGGCGACCGCCTTGGCGCCACGTTGATCAGCGCTCTGCGCGAGCGTTTCCCGCACGCGTGCTTTGTCGGTATGACCGGCCCCCGAATGATTGCCGCAGGTTGCGAATCACTCGCAGATATAGGAGAGCTTTCGGTCATGGGGTTGACCGAAATTCTCGGACAAATGCCGCGCTTGCTGAATCTGCGCAGCCGTCTGGTCGGGGAACTGATCGATGCGGATATCGATCTGTTGATCGGTATCGATGCACCGGATTTCAACCTCGGGCTCGAGCGGCGTTGCCGGGAGCAGGGCATTCGTACGGTGCATTATGTCAGCCCGTCCGTCTGGGCCTGGCGCCCGGGGCGGGTCCGGACGGTGGCCAAAGCCGTGGACCTGGTGCTCTGCCTGTTGCCGTTCGAGCCGGCTTGCTACCGTGATGTCGCTGTAAGGGCTGAATTTGTCGGGCATCCGTTGGTAGACGAATTGGTGCCCGGTTCTGTGGATCAGGCCCGGACAGCGTTGGGGGTTGGGAGCGGAAAGCGTGTTCTCGCTGTGTTGCCCGGTTCGCGCGAGGGCGAGGTTCGTCGGCTGTTGCCGCCTTTCCTGGCAGCAGCGCAGGCCTTGCAGCAGACGCGCGAGGATATGGAAGTCGTCATCCCGGTCGCACACCCGGGGCTGCAGCCGCTGGTGGAAGCGGAGTGTGCCCGTATGCCGGCCCTTGAACCGCGTCTGATCGATGGCCGGGCACATGAAGTGATCACTGCCGCCGATGCCGTGCTGGTGGCATCGGGTACGGCCACGCTCGAAACGCTTCTCCTGGGTCGTCCGATGGTGGTGGCTTACCGCATGGCGCCATTGACCGCTTGGCTGTTACTGCATGCGGGTTTGCTCAAGGCGCGGCATTTTGCGTTGCCGAACCTGATTGCCGACCGGCGGATCGTCCCCGAGCTCGCTCAAGGGCAGGTCAACGTTGCTAGAATCATGTCATCCGTGGCACCGCTGCTCGATGATGCCCAGGCACGCGAAGCGCAGCTTGAGGCATTTGTCGATGTGCGCAGCCAATTAGGGCATGCGCCGGCCCAGCGCGCCGCCGATCTGGTGAAGGAATTGTTGGCGGATCGAGGCCTGGAGGGCGCCTGACATGCACGTGGCTGGGGTAGACGAGGCGGGACGTGGTCCTCTGGCAGGGCCGGTCTATGCCGCAGCCGTGGTGCTGCCCGACAATCACGGGCTCGCGGTTGCCGATTCCAAGCGGCTTAGCCCCACACGGCGGGAGAGCTTGGCGGTCGAGATCAAGCAGTCAGCCGTCGGCTGGGCGGTAGCCTGCGCCGAAGCCGTAGAGATAGATGGGATGGGGATCCACAAGGCCAGCCTGCTGGCCATGGCGCGTGCCCTTTCGGCGCTGCCCATGCGCCCCGATTCCGCCCTGATCGATGGACGTTTCGTGCCCGAGTGCGATATCGCGTGCCGGGCCGTGATCGGCGGCGACGGCAGCGAGGCGCCCATCAGCGCTGCCTCGATTCTGGCCAAGGTCGCACGCGATGCCGTACTAGTCGAACTCGACCGCTTGTATCCCCAATACGGTTTTGCCAGGCACAAGGGCTATCCGACCGCCGCCCACCGGGCGGCCCTGCAACATCATGGTCCCTGTCCCGAACATCGCCGCAGTTTTGCGCCAGTGCGGGCCTGCCTGAGAGATGGCCAATGAGCGCGAATTTCGTCCATTTGCGGGTGCATACGGAGTATTCGCTCGGCGACAGCATTGTGCGCATCCCGCAACTCATGGATCGGGTTGCGGAACTGGGCATGCCCGCCGTGGGGGTGGCCGATGCCGGGAATCTTTTTGCTCTGGTGAAGTTTTACCGGGCAGCCGAGGCGCGCGGGATCAAGCCCATTATCGGCGCCGATATCAATCTGATTTGCGCGCCGGGCGCAGAGCCCGGCAAGGTCACGCTCTTCGCCTGCGGGCGTGAAGGGTATCGCCAGCTGAGCGAAGTGATAACCCGCAGTTTCATCGAGGGCCAGCATGCCGGCCGGCCATTGGTTCAGGCGGAATGGCTGCAGGGTCGTGCCGATGCGCTGATCGCCCTGGCCGGACGTTTGAGTCCTCTGGGGCGGGTATTGCTGGCGGGTGACGCCAAGAAAAGTCTGGCCTGTTTCAATGGGCTTGCAAAGCTTTTCCCGCACGGGTTCTATCTGGAGCTGACCCGTACCGGGCAGGCGGCCGACGAAGAGGATTTCAACCAGGCTGCCCTGGGTCTGTGCATGGAAACCGGCACGCCCGCGGTGGCTACCAATGACGTGTGTTTCCTTAATCCGGAGGATTATGAAGCCCACGAGGCCCGGGTTGCCATTCATCAGGGCTATCGTTTGACCGATGCCACCCGGCCGCGCCTGTTCAGCCGCGAGCAGTACCTGAAAAGCTCCGAGGAGATGGCCAAGCTGTTTGCCGATGTGCCGGAAGCGCTGGCCGCCAGTGCCGCCATTGCGCAGCGGGCCACACTCGAGATCGAGTTCGGCCGTTCGGTGCTGCCGGCGTTCCCCGACACGGGCGGCGGCGATGAGACCGCTTTCCTGGTGGAGTGCGCACGGGAGGGGCTTGCCCGCCGGCTCCAGGCGCCCGGTTTCGAGCCGGCGGCGGAAGCGGAGGCTTATCAGGCGCGATTGCGCGAGGAACTGGGTGTCATCGGCGAGATGGGGTTCTCCGGCTACTTCCTCATCGTGGCCGACTTCATCGCCTGGTCGCGCGACAACGACGTGCCCGTCGGCCCCGGGCGTGGCTCGGGCGCGGGCTCCCTGGTGGCATACGCGCTCGGCATCACCGACCTCGATCCACTGGCCTATGACCTGCTCTTCGAGCGTTTCCTGAACCCTGAGCGTGTATCCATGCCCGACTTCGACGTCGACTTCTGCATGGAGGGACGCGACCGGGTCATCGACTACGTGGCCGAGCGCTATGGCCGGGATCATGTCTCCCAGATCATCACCTACGGCACCATGGCCGCGCGGGCTGTGGTACGCGACGTAGGCCGCGTGCTTGGCCATCCCTACGGCTATGTCGACAAGATCGCGAAGATGGTGCCCTTCGAGATCGGCATGACGCTCGATAGGGCCCTGGAGGAGTCGCCGGAGCTCAAGCAGGCCTATGTAGGCGAGGAAGAGATCCGCAGCCTGATAGATTTGGCCCGCAAGCTCGAGGGCCTGGCGCGCAATGCCGGCAAGCATGCCGGCGGTGTGGTGATTGCACCAACCCCCTTGACCGATTTCACGCCGCTGTACGCGGAAGCGAGCGGAGCCAGTCCCGTCACTCAGCTGGACAAGGATGACGTCGAGGCGGTGGGCTTGGTCAAGTTCGACTTTCTCGGGCTGCGTACGCTCACGATCATCGACAAGGCGGTAAAACTGGTCAACGCCAGCCTGCCGGACGGCAAACCTCCGCTGGTCATCCGGGACCTTCCTCTGGATGACGAGGCGACTTTCGAATTGCTTCGCGCAGGCGAGACGACTGCCGTGTTTCAGCTCGAATCGCGCGGCATGAAGGAGCTGATCAAGCGCCTCAAGCCGGACAGTTTCGAGGAAATCATTGCCATCAATGCCCTGTTCAGGCCGGGGCCGCTGCAGTCGGGCATGGTCGATGACTTCATTGCCCGCAAGCACGGCGAGGCCGAGGTGCATTATCCGCACCCGGACCTTGAACCGATTCTCAAGCCGACCTACGGCGTGATCCTGTACCAGGAGCAGGTCATGCAGATCGCGCAGGTGCTGGCCGGCTATACGCTTGGCGGAGCGGACCTGCTGCGCCGCGCGATGGGCAAGAAGAAGGCCGAGGAAATGGCCCGCCAGCGTGAAATCTTCACCGAGGGTGCGGTTGAGCGCGGGGTCGAAAAGAAGACGGCCACCTATATCTTCGATCTGATGGAGAAATTCGCCGGCTACGGTTTCAACAAGTCACATTCGGCAGCCTATGCGTTGCTGGGTTACCAGACGGCCTGGCTGAAGCGTCATTACCCGGCGGCCTACATGGCCGCGGTGCTTTCGGCCGACATGGACCACACGGACAAGATCGTGAACCTGATCGACGAGTGCCGGCGCATGAAACTCGAGATCTTGCCGCCGCACGTCAATCATTCCGATTTTCCCTTCGTGGTGGAGGATAACGCGGCCATTCGCTACGGACTGGGCGCCATCAAGGGTCTGGGCCGCAGTGCCGTGGAGACATTGGTGGAAGAACGGGCGCGGAAGGGGGCCTACCGGAGCCTTGCGGACTTGTGCGCCCGGGTCGACAAGGACCGCTTGAACCGCAAGGCCTGCGAAGCATTGATCGAGGCGGGTGCGCTGGATGGCCTGGCCGAGCATCGCGCCCAGTTGCTGGCCCAGTTGCCCGGTGCGTTGGCTGCTGCAGAGCAACGCCAGCGGGCCGGCGAGGCAGGGCAGGTGGATTTGTTCGGCCTGTCATCCGCGGCGCCACCCCGGGCCGATGCGCCGGTACCTGCCTGGGACGAGCATGAACTGCTTGCCCGCGAGAAAGCCACTCTGGGCCTGTACCTCAGCGGTCACCCGATCCAGCGCTATGCTTCCTTGGCACCCCAGCTCGGCGGAGAGAGAATCGCCGACCTGGTGGGAGAGTCGCCCAGCAGTGGGGGAAAGCCGACGCGCACAGTCAGGGTGCTCGGACTGGTGTTGGAACTCCGGCGCTTCGGTCGCCGCACGGCGGTCACATTGGATGATGCCAGTGGCCGGATCGAAGCCGTGTTTTACGACGATGTACTCGAGCGCGTACAGAAATTGTTGGTGCCCGATGCCATTGTGGTGCTGGACGGAAGGCTGGCCTTCGACGATTACTTCAACCGCTGGCGAATTACCGCCACTGGAGTCAGCGATGTGGACAGCATTGTCGAGGCCCAGGCCGGGGTGCTCTGGATCGATTGGAAGCCCAATGGGGAACCACCCGACGTCTGTGTGAAGCGTCTGCAATCGGCCCTCAGCGAACACCTCGGGGGCCGTACGGCCGTCGGGGTGCGCTATAGCGGCCAGGGAGCAAGCGTCTGCCTGCGCCTCGGCGAGCAATGGAAGGTCAGTGCGACTCCGCAATTGCTGGGGTCGCTGCGAGCCATGCAGGACGTGGGGCGGGTCGAAGTTGTTTACCGGCGCGGTGAATCAGCCCCCGACGCCTGTTAACATATAGCGCACTCTGGAGAGCGCGCGATGAATCCGAATTTTCTCGAATTCGAACAACCGATTGCCGAACTTGAAGCCAAGATCGAGGAATTGCGGCACTTGGACGATCCCACGCTGAACATCGGCGAGGAGATCGAGCAGCTGCAGACGAAGAGTCTGCGCATGACCGAGTCCATATTCAAGTCCTTGACGCAGTGGCAGGTTACCCAGATGGCCCGCCATCCGCAGCGGCCCTACATGCTCGACTATGTGTCCCGGATTTTCACGGACTTCGAGCAACTGCACGGTGACCGCGCATACGCAGACGATCCGGCCATCGTGGGCGGGCTGGCTCGCCTCGATGGCCGTCCCGTGGTGATCATCGGGCAACAGAAAGGGCGCGAGACCGCGGAAAAAGTGCGCCGCAATTTCGGCATGCCGCGACCGGAGGGCTATCGCAAGGCGCTGAGGCTCATGCGCATGGCCGAACGTTTCCATCTGCCGCTGCTTACGTTTATCGACACACCGGGGGCCTATCCGGGCGTGGGTGCGGAAGAGCGCGGACAGAGCGAGGCTATTGCCCGCAACCTGATCGAGATGTCCGAGTTGCGCACGCCCATCGTCACCACCGTGATCGGGGAGGGCGGTTCCGGCGGTGCACTCGCTATCGGCATTTCCGACTGGATACAGATGCTCGAGTACAGCATCTATTCGGTTATCTCGCCCGAAGGCTGTGCTTCCATACTGTGGAAGGATGCCAAGAAGGCGGCCGATGCCGCCGAGGCGCTTGGCGTCGGTGCGGAGCGTCTATTGGATCTCAAGTTGATCGATGCGGTGCTACCCGAACCCCTGGGCGGTGCACACCGCGACATCGATATGATGGCAAAGTCGATCAAGGAAAGCCTGGTTCGCCAGATTGACCGTCTCGGCGCCCGGCCGCTCGAAGATGTGATTGCAGCGCGCCAGCAACGATTCCTCGACTACGGCCGCTTCGAGGACTGAAACCCGGCAACTTCCGGTAGCCGTGGGCGAAAGACGTTAGGCTGAACCGGTTATGCATTTTTCCGCTTCCACACTGGCTGCGCGTTTGCTGGACTGGCCGACGCCGGGCCGTTACGTGGCGCTGGTCAGCGGTGGCTGCGACTCCATGGTACTCATGCATGCGTTGGCCACAATTCGCAGCCGTTTGCCTGCGCCGGTGGTCGTCCTGCACTTTGACCACGGTTTGAGCGATCAATCCGTGGGCTGGGAGCGATTCGTCGAAAGCCATGCGGCTGCCCTGGATTTGCCTTTTTCCAGCGAGAAGCTGGGACTCGAACCCGGGTCTGGCGCGGAGACCCGGGCTCGCGAGGCACGGTATGCACGGTTGCAACAATGGATGCAGATCGATGATTGCTGTCTCAGTGCCCATCATGCCGATGACCAGCTCGAGACGTTTTTGCTTCACGCGCTCAGGGGCAGCGGCACAGCCGGACTTGCAGGTATCAGGCCTTTGATGCGATTCGGTTCCGGCTGGTTGGGACGTCCTTTGCTGGAATGGTCGCGCGCCGAACTGAATGCCTGGGCGGGCCGGCACAAGCTCGAATGGATAGAAGACCCGGCCAATCGCGATCTTTCGGTACCGCGCAACTGGCTGCGCAGCCAGATTGGCCCTTCCTTGTCGACACGTTGGCCACAAGCACCGCACACGATCGCCCGCAGTGCGCGCCTCGCTGGGGAGGCTGACACGGTCCTGGCCGAAGTGGCGCGAGAAGACCTTGCCAGGCTCCAGTTTGGCCATCCGGCCTGTCTTTCCGTCAGCGCCTTGCTCGAGCTGTCCGAACCGCGTCGGCGGAATGTGCTGCGCTACTGGCTTCATCAACAGCAACTTCCAGTACCTTCAGCACGCAAGCTGCATGAACTCGACAGATGCTTCATCCGGGATGATCCAGGAGGGTTGGCTGAGCTGCATTGGCATGGTGCCTGCGTGCGGCGCTACCGCGATTGCCTGTTTGTCCATACTCCCTGGCCGGCGCCGGCTGCCGAGACCGTTCTGGCGATGGAGCCTGAACAGTCGCTCGACCTGGGCTACCTTGGGCGGCTGCAACTCGTCCGTGATTCCGACGGCCCCCTTGCGAAAAGTATCAGCTCTGGTCCCCTGACGGTACGTTTTCGCAGGGGGGGAGAGCGTTTGCGGCCGGCTGGAGCACCTCATCATCGAACTTTGAAGAACCTCCTTCAGGAGCAGGCAATTCTGCCCTGGATGCGGATGCGGTTACCGCTGCTGTATGTCGGGGACGAATTGGCTGCGGTTCCGGGCGTCGTTAATGCGGCCGAGGAATTTTCCGGCGGTGGCTGGCGCCTGGTCTGGACCGCCCCCCCTCCGTTGCGCGGAACCCCTGGCGACTGATCCAGCCATTTGTAATAGCATGGGTGTCAGGCCACTGGAGATTGATTCATGACTGAGAGCAGCACAAACCGGGAACAGGATGCCACCATTGCCGCTCATTGGCGGGAAGAGGCGCTTATCGAGCCGCCTGCCGTTTTCGTCAGGCAGGCGAACGCGAATTCAGTGGATATCTACGAGCGCATGTCGGAAGACAAGTTCCCCGGCTGTTTTGACGAATACGCCCGGCTGCTCGATTGGTCACGTCCCTGGGAGCGCACGCTCGACGACGACCGCCCGCCGTTTTTCCGCTGGTTCGTGGGGGGCGAACTCAATGCCTCCTACAACTGTATCGACCGCCACCTCGAGGGTGCCGGCGACAAGGTGGCATTCCACTTCGTGCCTGAACGCGAGGACGAACCGGCGCGGAGTCTGACCTACGCGGATCTGTACCGCGAGGTCAATGAACTGGCTGCTGTGCTGCGTGAGGACTTCGGACTCAAACGCGGCGACCGGGTGACGCTTTATCTGCCCATGACCCTGGAATTGCCCATCGTCATGCTCGCCTGTGCCCGCTTGGGAGTCATCCATTCCGCCGTATTCAGCGGCTATTCGGGGCAGGCCTGCGCCGATCGCATCAACGATTCCCAGAGCCGGGTCCTGATTACGATGGATGCTTACTACCGGGGTGGCAAGCTGCTCGACCATAACGTAAAGGCTGAAGAGGCCGCGCGCTTGAGCGACGATTGCCTGGAGCACTGCCTGGTATTTCGCCGTCATGCCGGTGAATACCACAGCGAAGCACCGATGCAGGCACCCCGCGATCGTTTTGCCGACGAATTGCTGGCCGAACGGCGAGGGGCCGAGGTGGCGCCCGAACCCATGCGTTCGGAAGACACGTTGTTCCTGATGTATACCTCGGGAACCACCGGCAAGCCCAAGGGGGCGCAGCATTCCACCGGGGGCTACCTGACGTGGGCCACCGCGACTTCGAAGTATGTGCTGGATCTCAAGCCGGGTGACGTCTATTGGTGCATGGCGGATATCGGCTGGATCACGGGTCATTCCTATATCGTGTATGGCCCGTTGGCGTTGGGCGTGACTTCCGTGCTCTTCGAGGGTGCGCCAACGGTGCCGGATGCGGGACGGCCATGGCGGATCGTGGAACAATATGGTGTCGAGGTGTTTCACACTTCACCGACCGCCGTACGCGCCTTGCGCAAGGCCGATCCGGATCTGCCCAAACAGTACAATCTGAAATTCCGCAGCATGACCACCGTCGGCGAGCCGATCGAGCCCGAGGTCTGGCACTGGTACCGGGATGCAATCGGTGGCGGTGAGGCGGTCATAACCGATACCTGGTGGCAGACCGAAACCGGCGGGCACCTCATTACTACATTGCCCGGCGTGACTCCGATGAAACCCGGCAGCGCTGGCCCGGCTTTACCGGGTATTTATCCGGTCATCTACGATGAGGAAGGAAGCCCTGTTCAGCCGGGGCAGAGGCGGGCCGGCAATATTTGCATTCGTAACCCCTGGCCGGGACGCATGCTCACCATTTGGGGGGACGACGAGCGTTTCGTCCGGACCTATTACGAGCGTTATAACCGCGACCCGGAGAGCCGCGACTGGCGTGATTGGCCTTATCTGGCAGGCGATGGCGCCATACAATCCGAAGACGGATATTATCGGATTCTGGGCCGGATCGATGATGTGATAAATGTGGCGGGGCACAGGCTGGGCACCAAGGAACTGGAGTCGGCCTGCCTGACGGTCGAGGCCGTTTCGGAAGCCGCTGTCGTGGCCGTGCATGACCCCGTCAAGGGCGTGCTGCCGGAAGCCTATGTGTCGCTCAAACCCGGCTATGCCGCCGAAACGGTGGGGGCTGACGTTGTCGGCCGTATCGTGGAGATGATCGGGCCGATAGCACGGCCTCGCAGGGTCTGGGTCGTAGAGGACGTTCCCAAGACGCGTTCCGGCAAAATCATGCGTCGTGTTCTCAGTGCCTTGTCGGAAGGCCGGGATACCGGAGATGTCAGCACACTGGCCAATCCGGAAGTGGTGGAAACCATCCGGCGCCGCATAGCCGACGAAACAGGAGGTTGATCGTTACTGCCGTCCGCCTGACCGGTCAGGCGTGTCAGCGAGAGCGCTTGGAGATTCGAGATCGTTCAGCGAATACGGCGAACGAATACTTCCTTGCCGTTGACCTCGAGTATATACCCTATGAGTAGTTTCTTGATGATTACTTTCGGGTTTTTCATGGTGGTTTGGTAATAGCCCGGTCCTGCCTGGACCCAGGTTTGCCCATTGGTCAATCGGAAGCGTGTGTTGCCCGTCCAGCCGTGAAAGATACCGGCAATATGGCTGGTGATACGAGTGGTTGTGTTCACATCGTCGCGGTCTTTTCCGAAGGAGGCTCCGGCATTGCCTTGTGTTGTGCTGGCAGTCGGTTGAGTGCTGCCAGTCCCGCAGATCGATTGGGTGTATTGGGCCAGCCAGGCATTGAGCTGGCGCAGTTCTTTTTCCGATAACTTGTCCAGGCCGCTCTGGGTGTACTGATTGACAGTCATCAAATTGCGTATGTCGGGCTTTTGTGCACACGCGGATGGGGATGATGATGGAGCAGCCACGGCGGTTCCCGAGGCCAAAATAACCGCAACAACAAGCATGCGAGGGGCGTGCATCTCTAATCAGGCCTTATTTATTCAAGGAATTCAAAATGCAAAGCTTAACACCATAGGTTACTTCAAGTCACAACCGCCATGGCTCAGGTGCCCTTTGCCGTGGCGGGCGCCGGCGGATAGTACACGCCGGTTTTTGCCTTGTGCTTGTCGCCCCGGCGACACTGGATGCTGGTGGAGCCCGTGCTGCTTCCATGTACGCACAGGGTCAGGCTGGCGGCCGGGATTGCCGTAATCTGGGGTTTGAATGGGCTGCTCTTGCCGGACTCGATAGCAATGTAGTCGCCCAGCAATTCGGTGGCAACATCAAGGGCTGTGTCCGGTGCCGCAAACTGCTTGTCGTCGGCTGCCTTGAGATCCTTGAACGGGAGCTCTCCATTCAGCTTGCGCCATTCATTATCAAAGCTGAGTTCGCGCGCCCGGTCGGAATTACGCTCCGCCTTGCGTTTGGCCAAGTTAAGGGTAATGGTCGTGCGCGCGCTCATCGATTTTAGTGCCCTGATTTCACGTTCAAAGATCTGGTATTCGGGTTTCTTTTGCACCGTTTGCTTGAAGTATTTTTCGACCGATGGCATGACCTTGTCGATGCCATCGCCCAAGGGCTTATAGTCTGCTGGCTGGATTTTTTTCCACGGCAGGGCGTTGGCGTGCGTCGATTCCCCAAACATCTTGTCGTCAATGGATGAGGGGATGCCAATATCGGGCTCCACGCCTCGCAGCTGGGTGCTCGCTCCGTTGACCCGGAAAAATTGTGCCATAGTCAACTTCAGTTCGCCGGCCTTGAATCCTGGCAGATAGTCCTGAAGAGGAATGAGTGTTTGGACGGTGCCCTTGCCCCAGGTGCGAGAACCCAGCACCAGAGCGCGTTGGTAGTCCTTAAGTGCACCGGAAAAAATCTCAGTGGCGGATGCGCTGAAACGATTGATCATGATGGCGAGCGGACCTGTCCAAACAGGCTGTTCATCGTTTGGCGTAGGCAATACCTGCGAGCGTCCGCTCCGGTATTGCACTTGGACGACGGGGCCGGGCGGAATAAATAATCCCGTGAGTGCGGCTGCTTGCTGCAGGGATCCGCCACCATTATCGCGCAGATCCAGGAGGATACCGGAGACCTTTTCTTTTTCCATGCGTTTGATGATGCGTCTCACGTCTGTGGTCACGCTGGTCGACAGATGATCGCTGCTCGAATCCGGACCACCAAAATCCTTCACATAAAAAGAGGGGATATCGATGATGCCGACCTTGTAAACGCTACTTCCATGTTTGACCAGCACGTTGTGCCCATGCGCACGTTGTGCGTTGAGTTCCACCGTGTTGCGCACCAGCGTCAGGGTCTTCTCGGGGTTTCCCGGCAACGCGCCCGCAGGCAGTACTTTGAGCCGCACCGTGCTGCCCTTGGGGCCTCGAATTTTCTTGACTACGTCATCCAGTCTCCAACCGACCACATCAAGCATTTTGCCGTCCTTGCCTTGGCCGACGGCGGTGATTCTGTCGCCACTCTTGAGCACCCCGTTTTTGGCTGCAGGCCCGCCGGGCAGCAGGCGGACGATTGTGGCGTAGCCGTTGGTTTCGCTGAGCTGGGCGCCAATGCCCTCAAAGTGCAGGCTCATCTCGATCTGGAACTGCTGCGACTGGAAGGGCGAGAAGTAAGTGCTATGCGGATCCAGGGTCTGGGTATAGGCGTTTAGGAATGTGGTGAAGACATCGTCGGATGTCGTTTGCTTCAGGTTCTTCAGTGCGCGCGAGTAACGCTTGCGCAAAGTCGGTGCGGCATCCTTCCAGGATTTGCCCGTCAGAAGAATGACCAGGGCATCGTTCTTGACACGCTCCTGCCACAGTGTGTTCAGGGCTTTGGTGTCTGCCGCCCAAGGGGCATGGCGGCGCGCGAAACGGTAACTGTCGTTGCCCTTGAAGCTGGGTTCCCTGTCGAGCAAGCCTAGAGCGTAGTGGATGCGCTGGAGTACACGCTTGTTGTACAACTTATAAATGTCAAAAGCAGGTTCCAGATTGCCATTTTTAAGATCCGACGCGAGGATGTCATCGTATTTTTTGTGAATGCTATCCACATCCTTTCGCGTGAAGTAAAAATGGCCGGGATCAAGCGTGTCGATATATTCCTTCAGCAGATTGCTCGAGAACGTGGTGTCCAGTTTCTCTGCAGGATAATGACGGCTTTGCGCAACCTGGGTCACTGTCCGGGCAATAAAAACTTGCCGCGACTCGGGTTGCAACTGGCTGGATGCCGCGGGTGCGGCGGTGACGGCGAGGGCAACAGATGACAATCCCAGTAATGTGCTTGCCGCCAAGGCTCTGTAAAAAAGTTTTCCTGCGTTCAAAAAAGTCATTTGTCACCTTCAAGGCCGGATTTGATGCCGGTCATAATCGAGTACTTACAGCTTAGGGGCCTTGCCCGGCCGGTGGAGACCGGAGTCTCGGAGCCGATGCATGGCCAGTTGACGTAGTTTAAAGCTTTCCCCGCCTGTTTCATAATCCCCCGTGCGGCCGGAGCGGAGGGGCGGCCGTGCCAGCTTTGCCTGCGCTCAATGTCTCTGGTGCCTGGAATATCTGCTGGGAGTTACGGGTACAGATCAAGGGGTTGCTCCATGATTGATACCAGCAACGATATCTCTTGGCGGATTGGGCCGGCGTGCTTGTCTCCAACCCGATCGAAGGGTCCAGGTCGACAGCCTTGCCCATGATCCGGATTGCGAGATGGAGTGGCACGTCCGGGATCCGGAAAGTCTCCCGGCGGGACTGGCCGGAGTTCCCCGGAGGAGGGGCTCCAAGCACGGAGCTCCAGTCTGCCCTCAGCTTTATCCAACGGGCGTCTGACGCTTCGAGCAAGTGCCTGCGGGAGCGTAGATCGAGGCTTACGCTGGCATTATCAGACTGTCGCAACAGGCTGATTTCACGTTCGTAAAGTTTCAGGGCTTTCCCCTTTGCCAGCTTTTTCTGGAAGTAGTTTTCCACCTGCGGAAGCAGGGCATTGTCGTTGCCGTCCAGCGGCTTGTAATGGAGGGGGGAAGTCGAGCTTGCCGGCAAGGCATCGGAGTAAGCGCTTTCCCCGCCTATGAAGGCATCAGACGCGCTGGGTAGGGCAATGTCGGGCAAGATGCCCCGTATCTGCGGGCTCTCTCCGTCGGGCATGAAGAACTCGGCAGTCGTAAGCTTGAGCTCTCCCGGATCGTGGGCGCGAGTGTGTCCGGCGAGTGGAATGAAGGTCTGTATGGTGCCTTTGCCCCAGGTCCGCGTTCCCAGTATGACCGCCCGGCGGTAGTCCTTTAACGCACCGCAGAAGATCTCCGTCGCAGATGCACTGCCGCGATTGACCAGAACGCCCAACGGCCCCCACCAGACAATGCCGCCGTTCCCGTTTACGGTTGAATATCTATTGGTCCCGAATCGTGTCAGGATCTTCACCGTCGGTTCGTCCACAGGCATGAAAAGGCCGGACATTGCCAACGCCTCCCTGAGCGATCCACCGGGATTGCTGCGCATATCCAGCAATATTGCGGAGACCCCCTTGCGCTTGAGGAGCCGGATTAGAAAGGCCACGTCCGAAGCGACACCTGCTGAGCCATGTGCTGCCGCAGTGGATTTGACGCCCTTGTAAAAGCTTGGAATCCGGATAACGCCGATCTTGTACTGTGTAGTCCCCTCCCGAGCGAATCGGATATACGCTACGGCTCTTTGTGTCCGCGACGGTGTGGTCCGGGTAGGCACGCGCACCCATTTCGTGCGTTGCAGGCCGTCTGGTCCCGGTGGTTGGACGAGCAGGCGTGCCCCGGTGCCTGCCGATTGCCTGATGATATGAATGGCTCTGTCGAGATTCCAACCCGAAAGGGGCACAGTTCCCCCCCGAGGTTTCATTCGTATGCCGAGAATGCGGTCGCCGTTCATGAGCCAACCGGGGGCCGCGGTGTTGCCAGTGACCGGCAGGCGGGCGATTGTCACATAGCCGTTACGGTTGACCAACATGGCGCCTGCTATGCCATGCGGGTTGTCAGCGTGGCCAATCCGGCCGCCGGTCTTTTGCAGGTCGATATAGCGGCTATGGGGATCCATCACGGCCATAAAGGCATTCATATACTGGCGGAATACCTGCCCGTTGCTACCTGGATCCGGGTTGCGGTAGCGGGTTCTGAGTATGGTGAGAACCTGTTTCAGGGGTTCCCCGCGCAGCAGGCGGTCGAGGATCTCGTTGTCTATGCGCTTTTCCCAGAGCAGTTCCAGGGCCGCATTGTCTCTGGGCCTGGGTACGTTTTTTCGGTCGACCCGGTAACGCCCGCTGGAACCAAGGTTCGGCTTGTGCGCGAGGAGATGCAGGGCAAGTGTGAAAAGCTGCTTTTCCCTTTGCAGAAAGAATTTGTGGATCGCGAACGCCGGCTTCAGGTTGCCGATTCGCAGATCTCTGGCCATCTGGCCGTCGAACGCCGAATGAATGGCCTTTGTATCTTGCTGTGTGAAATAGAAATGTCCCGGATCCAGGGTATCGATATAGCGGGAGATGACCCGGCGGGAAAAATCCGTGTCGATTTTAACCGCCGGGTAGTGATACTCCAGAGACAGGCGAACGATGGCTTGGGCCAGTGATGAACGGCGGCTGGTGCCCGCAGGTGAATTGGCATTGGCAGGGCTGGTGCCGAGCGCCAGCATGGCCACGGCCGCACACACCGGGACCGCTTTCCTGCAAGCCCCGGCAAACGTCACTCGCTGCGCCGACACGTATGATGAGCCGTATGAGTGTCGTGAAGTCAGGTCGGGTTATCCGGTTTTTTCGAGCTTCTCGACGATCCGGCCGTGCGCGTCCTTGAGGCGTTCCGGAAGCCGGTCACCATACTCGGAGAAGTACTCCGCGATGGCCTCGTATTCCTTGCGCCACTCTTCGCTGTCGATGGAGAGGAGTTCACGCAGGGCCTCATTGGAAAGATCCAGCCCCTCGCCTTGCAGTTCATCGGTTCCAGGGATGTAGCCGATCGGGGTTTCTACCGCTTCGCCGCGACCTTCGCAGCGGTCCAGGATCCACTGGATCACGCGCAGGTTCTCGCCGAAGCCCGGCCACAGGAATTTGCCGTCTTCGCTCTTGCGGAACCAATTCACATGGTAGACGCGGGGGGCCTTCGCGGCCCGGTCGCCGACGGTCATCCAGTAGCCCCAGTAATCGGCGAAGTTATAGCCGCAGAACGGTTTCATGGCCATGGGGTCGCGGCGCACCGCGCCGACTTTACCCGTGGCTGCCGCCGTGGTTTCGGACGCCATGCCGGCACCCATCAGAACCCCGTGATCCCAGTCCTTGGCTTCATAGACCAGGGGCGCCAGGCTGGCCCGGCGGCCGCCGAACAGGATCGCAGAAATCGGCACGCCACGGGGGTCTTCGGCCTTTTCGGCATAACTCGGGTTCTGGCTGGCTGACACTGTAAAGCGCGAGTTGGGATGCGCTGCCGGGCCGTTTTCGGGATCGTAGGGGCGGCCCTGCCAGTCTGTTACGGGAGTGCCCTCGGTCTTGCCTTCCCACCAGGGCTCGTTGTCTTCGGTCACGCCGACGTTGGTGAAGATCGTGTTCTTCCGGATGGTCTCATAGGCGTTCAGATTGGTCTTCTCGTTGGTGCCGGGCACCACGCCGAAGTAGCCGGCCTCGGGGTTGATCGCCCAAAGGCGTCCGTCCTCGCCGACATGCAGCCAGGCGATATCGTCACCCACGGTCCAGATCTTCCACCCCGGCATCGACTCCGGCGGGATGAGCATCGACAGGTTGGTCTTGCCGCAAGCGGACGGGAAAGCCGCAGCGACATAATGGGTTTCGCCCTCCGGGCTCTGGATGCCGACAATCAGCATGTGCTCGGCGAGCCAGCCCTCGTCGCGGGCCTGCCAACTGGCGATCCGCAGGGCATGGCATTTCTTGCCCAGCAGTGCATTGCCGCCGTAGCCGGAACCAATACTCTTGATGGTGCGCTCTTCCGGGAAATGCATGATGAAGCGGCGCTCCGGTGACAGGTCGCCGTTCGAGTGCAGGGCTTTGACGAAAGGTTCTCCGGCCTCGATACGCTTCAGGGCCGGGGTGCCCATGCGCGTCATGAGTTTCATGTTGGCAGCGACGTAGGGGCTGTCAGTAATCTCGACGCCGAGGCGGGCATGCGGCGAGTCGATCGGCCCCATGCAGTAGGGCAGTACGTACATGGTGCGTCCACGCATGGCGCCGGCGAACAGATTGTCCACCTTGGCATGGGCTTCCCGGGGATCCATCCAGTGGTTGTTGGGGCCGGCGTCTTCGCGATCGCGGGAGCAGATGAAGGTCAGATGCTCGACGCGCGCGACGTCTGAAGGATCGGAGCGGTGCAGGTAGCAGCCGGGGTAGGTTTCCTGGTTGAGTTCGATCAGGGTGCCGTCGTCCAGCATCTCCTTGATCAGAGCCTGATATTCTTCCTCACTCCCATCACACCACTGGATGCGGTCGGGCTGAGTCAAGCGGGCAACTTCGTCCACCCAGTCTGAAAGCGCACGGTTGGTTGTCGTCATTGCTACCTGTTCCTGCTAAAAATGAATGGTCTCTGAATCTCAGAGTTGAAACATATGGTCTCTGTTTGGGTCATTGAAACTCGTGTATGCCCGTCCAGGCATGCATGCAGTCTGGCGTGGCTTGTGCCACCGGATATCACGGTGGTGGTGCCGATATGGCAATCAATGACCAAATTATGACAATTATACCCTTGCAGTACTATTGGTGACCATGAATCTGGGCGAACAAGTTCGAGAGGTTTTGGGTGCGGGGGGCACATTCTCCCGTAGGGTGCCTGGTTTTGCCCCGCGTGAAGCCCAATTGGCCTTCGCGGACGGCGTGGCTCATGCCATCAGCGATGGAGAGAATCTCATCGCCGAAGCCGGCACCGGCACCGGCAAGACCTTCGCCTACCTGGCGCCCATTCTCCTGTCCGGGCGTCGGGCGGTGATCGCCACCGCGACGCGGGCGCTTCAGGACCAGCTCTTCGAACACGACTTACCCACAGTCACGCAGGCCCTGGGACGGCCGCTCGAGGTCCGGGTGCTCAAGGGGCGGACCAATTACCTGTGCCGCGAAAAGCTGAACCAGTTTCAGCCGGAATTGGGGGTCGGTGGCGCCGTTGATATCGAGGCCGTCATGCGCTGGGACCGTGCGACGGACACAGGCGATTTGGCCGAGCTTCCCGAATTGGGCGAACGTCCGGAAATCCTGAACCGCTTGACCACCGATCGGCACGGCTGCCCGGGCGGGCAATGTCCAAGTTATGCGGGTTGCCACGTATACCGGGCGCGTCAGCGGGCCCGTGAAGCCGATGTCGTCGTGGTCAACCATCACTTGCTGCTGGCGGACAGAGCCCTGCAGGCCGAGGGCTTTTCCCTGCTCGGGGATACCGACGTGGTCGTGCTGGACGAGGCCCATGCCTTGCCTGACACGGCCCGTGCGGTGTGGGGGGAAAGTTTGTCTTTCAAACAGTTGGGGCAGTTGCTCGGGGAGGCCGATAAAAGGCTTGCCGGGAGAGGCAATGCGGTGCGGGCATTGCGCAATGCTCTCGCGCAAGGGTTGCCGCTGGCGCCTGGAAGCCATGGCCGGACGGGCCTGGAGGCGGCGGTCACTCGAAGACTGGAGTCCATTGCCGAGGCGCTGGTTGAACTCGATGCGGAACTGAATCTACTCGAAGACGAACCTACGGAACTCCGGCGCCGCTTGCTGGCCGCATTGGCCGTTTTGCAGGCCTGGATGGCTCCGGATGCGATTGTGGATGACAGTACGGAGCTTGCGGCGAGTGCCGTATCCCGTTCAATCGAAGTAGGGACGCGCGGTGCCGTTACGCTCACTTCACGGTTGATCGAAACCGGGCAGACCTTTGCCGAATGGATACAGACCAGCAAGGCGTGCTGGATTTTCAGTTCGGCGACCCTGGCGGTGGGAGATGACTTCACCGCCTTTGCCAGGGATCTGGGTCTGGAGCAACCCCAAACGCTGAAGGTCCTAGGGACGTTTGATTACGGAAATCAGGCCCGACTGTACCTGCCGGCGAATTTGCCCGGGGTTGACGATGACGGCTACATCGATGCTCTGATGCAGGCTGCCGAACCGTTGCTGGAGGCCTCGGATGGGGGCGCTTTTTTCCTCTTTACCAGCCGCCGGGCATTGCGCCGCGCAGCGGAGATCGTGCGTGAACGCGACTGGCCCTATCCACTGCAGGATCTCCGCTGCGCGGCG
>Ga0307440_1000105_pt1 | contig 35938 bp, 31 predicted proteins | sample SalMarWE160410MG_FD_202150 | JGI IMG/M metagenome (GOLD analysis project Ga0307440, IMG submission 202150) | Salt marsh sediment microbial communities from the Plum Island Ecosystem LTER, Massachusetts, United States - WE1604-10 | ecosystem: Environmental > Aquatic > Marine > Intertidal zone >...
GACTGACAAGCGGGTTGGGCAGAACGGCTACTTCGCCGAGAATACCTGCCACTCGCCGGGAACACCCCGTAGCTGTTTGACACCTCGATCCGTGAACTGCAAGCCCGAGCCCGCGACGAGATCGTGCACGGTTCTCGACACAAGCACCTCACCAGGCTCGGCGAGCGCTCCGATCCGGGCGCCGATATGCACGGTGATGCCCGCGATGTCGTCGCCGATTCGCTCGACCTCGCCGGTGTGAACACCCGCCCGTATCTCGAACCCCAACTGGCGGGAGCGTTCGGTGATAGCGAGTCCGCAGCGAATGGCCCGAGCGGGACCATCGAACGTCGCAAGGAACCCATCCCCGGCAGTGCCCATCTCGGTGCCGCGGTATCGATCGAGCTCATACCGCACCATCGCGTTGTGGGACTCGAGCAACTGCCGCCAGCGATCGTCGCCGAGCGATGCTGCACGTTCGGTCGAAGAAACCACATCGGTGAACAGCACCGTCGCAAGCACTCGGTCGGGGGTTGCCGGTTCGCGTCTCCCGGTGAGGAACTCTCTGATTTCGGCGATTGCCCGATCCGGGCTGAACCACGGGACGTGATCCTCACCGGGCAGCTCTACATAGCGGGCGCCGGGAATCGTTCGGCCGAGGAACCGACCGTTCTCGACATGACAGACTCTGTCACCGACGGCGTGCAGCACCAGGGTTGGGGCTCGAACGGCTGCGACGATGTTTCGCACGTCGATATCGAACGCCATTCGCATGAACGCTTCTGCGGCACCCGGAGTGACCGAGTTGACCTGGAGGCGCGCAACCCACTCTCGGGCCCACGGTTCGTCGCCAACGCTCGGCGCGATCCAGGCGATCGCACCTCCGAGCCCCCAGCGGTCCGCGACCGACGTCATCGCTGCCTCGAACTCCTCCTCCGTCGACTCGCCCCACGGCCAGTCATCATCACGCCGTTCGCGCACCTCTGCACCCATCAGGATGAGCGCACGGGTCCGATCAGGGTGGGCTGCGGCGAACAACATCGCCAGTGGTCCGCCCTCCGACGCACCCATGATGACGGCCTGGTTGCTGCCCGCGGCGTCCATCACGGCGCGGATGTCGTCCATCCTGGTGTCCAGAGGAGTCGCGCCTGACACCCGATCCGACATGCCCATGCCGCGCTTGTCGAACAGGATCAGGCGTGTGAACTCGCCAAGCCGTTCACAGAACCTGCGGTAGGCGGGCAGCTCCCACGCGACGCCAAGATGTGAGAGCGCTCCCTGGACGTAGACGAGGTCGATGGGACCGTCACCGACGACCCGGTAGGCGATGTGGACATCGTCGCTGCGCGCGAAGTGAATATCGGGCACGGGGCCAGAGTACCGCCGGTGTCGGCATGTCGGCCGAGACGCGACGTTCGGCTGCGATGGACCATCCTCGTGAGGCACTGCGCGCGATCGCGCACGCCTATCGATCCTTCGCGGCCGAGCATCCCGGGCTGTACCATGCTGCCCGCACCGGTGCCGGGCGAGGACGACCGTGGCGCTCGCCGCACCGGTCGACGCCGTGATCCCTGTGCTCGCCGAGTGTGGGGGAGGCCGACATGATCTCGACGGTCGGGATTCTGCGCAGCCTCCTCCACGGGTTCGTGACAGAACGGGACCAAGAGTTCGGCATGCCCGATCGGCGGCACGACGGCACCTTCGCTCTGCTGATGGCGAAGGTCGAGGGCCTGGTGGGGTAGCGGTCGTGCGAGACCTGGGTTGGAGAGAGTGGCCGCATCTCGGGAACGCCCGCCCCTGAGCCGGCCGGTGTTCAGTAGCATCGGAAACATCCTCGAGAGGGAGTCTCATGAGTCGTGGCCGGGCCTTCGTTGGCATCCTGCTGATCGCTCTCGGTGCGTTGCTGCTGCTCGACCGGGGCGGCGTTCTCGACGCCGGCGACACGATTGGCCAGTGGTGGCCGGTTCTGTTCGTCGTTGCCGGCCTCTTGTACTTCAGCCTTTCGCCACCCCACGTTGTCGTTCCGGCGGTGTTGATCATCGTCGGCCTGGTGCTGCTCGCGGGATCGCTCGACTTCATCGACCAGAACGTGACGCAGTACCTGTGGCCGATCGTGCTTGTGTTGGTGGGCCTATGGGTGATCGTCGGACCCAACCGTCGCGGTATCTCGGTTTCCGATCGAGTGAACTCCGTGGTGGCGTTCTTCGGACGTCATGTCGCGAGCGCCTCACCGCAGTTTCGTGGCGGATCGATCCTCAACGTCTTCGGCGGGACCGAGGTGGACCTTCGCAGCGCCCACCCTGTGGAGGGTGGTGCTGCGATCGACGTGGTGTGCGCATTCGGAGGTGTCGACATCCTCGTTCCGGAGGGCTGGCGGGTCGTCATCAGAGGACTGCCGCTGTTCGGAGGCTGGTCGAACAAGACAAAGGCAGAAGTGCTGGCTGCGGATGCGCCCCTGCTCTCGATCGAGGCGCTCGTCGCGTTTGGGGGAGTTGAGGTCAAGCACGGCAAGCAGTAGCTCGCCGGTCTTCGGTCGGGAACCCGGTGGAACCAACGCCGTGCGTCACCGACCGCAGGTCGCCGCCGACCGTCCGGGTCGTACGGTCGGTGCCTCAGACAGGTCTGTCGTCGACAGGTCGGGTCATTTCGTAGACACACCATCTCCGTGACCGAACGACCGGGTCGCTCCTCGAGTGTGTCGGTGTGCCGCTTCTCACAGATGGACTGCCATGCCCGATGCTTTCGGAGATACCACGAAGAGTGACTGCAGTGGCCACTTTCCGTTGACGATTGGGTGGTGCAGCCGTAGAGTGGCATGCAAGGCTGGAAGATTCGGGGGAGCAGAATGAGCCGGCCTGGGGCTGTTGTTGGGCGTTGCGGTGGGGTGAAGACCCCCCGCCACGTCAGCCAGAGCAATGCAAGGGCCGCGGTCACGCCACACATTGTCGGACGCCATCGGCGTCCGCTACTGGGAACCCTGGGCTCGCCGGCGCGATCTGGCGAGTCCGGGGTTCTGGGGGAACCGGGACCCCTGGATTCGAGGTAGAGGACGCCCTCGCCTTCAGGGTGGAGCGATCTGTCGGTCGATGACCATGCGTACCCGGCGCCCGAGCTACACGCGGAGGTCATTCATGCGTGGCTCGCGGCAAGGGTGGCCACTGCACCAGCAACGCAGCTCCCACTGGCATTGCCGGGAAGATCCAGCGGCCGACGAGCCCACCGTTCGTGCCGACCAGCGCGACTACCGCAAACCCGACCACCGCCAGGAGCAGCGCTCCCAACTGGACGGTGACAGACACCGAGCCGGTCGGCCTTGGGGCTGCCCGTTCGAACAGCGCGACCGCCGGAAGGAACGCCAGCATCAGCGCCGACAGGACCAGCAGCCAGACCGGTCGGGACCACCACCACGCCGTCGTGTTCGGCACCATGTGCAGGCCGATTCCGCCCAGCCAGGTGGCGTCCGCGACGGCGGGTACCACCATCACCGTGTAGTGCCACACGAAGAGCGTCATGATGACTCCGTTCAGGAGCACCGTGATCGTCCATGGGCCGATTCGTCGTAGCCATCGACGAGCCGGGGCTTCCAGTACCGACAGGATCAGCACCTGGGCGATGCCAAGCAGCATCAGCGCTGCGGTCGGTGGTGCCGAATTGGAGATGTCGGCGCCGGGCACGCCGATCATTGCCACCGGGTATGGGCCGAACGTCACCGTGAGCCACGCTGCCACCAGTGAGAGGGCCCCGAGCACGAACCGCCGGCCGGGGCACCCGAGCCGTCCATCCCGCCACGCGTACCCGATCTGGAAGATCGCCGGCCAGATCAGCGCGTAGTCGATCCAGCGCAGCCACGACACGTCGAGGCCGAACGCGACGCCGTCAACGAGGAGGGCCGCGCCGATCGGCACGAGCACCGAACCCAGCCCGAATCGGCGCCACGCCGCCGTCGTCCACGGAACGAGCGCGACGACTGCCAGGTAGACGGCGAGGAACCACAACGGTGACAACGCTCCGATCGACCCCACCTCGACGAGCACCGACGGAAAGACCGTTGGGGTGAGCGCCGTGATCACGATCCAGACGATCATCAACGGGACCGTGGGGCGGATCAGCCTCAACAGCCTCGCCTGTAGCCACGACGCGTAGGCCGTGGACTTGACCCGGGCCGACTCCCACGAAAGAGCGTTTGCGAAGCCGCCGACCGCGAAGAACACGGGCATCACCTGAAAAACCCACGTGAGCCACTGGCCGGTCCGCGATCGGGTGAGGAGGTGATCCGGGTGGAAGATGCCCGCCGCGTCGACCCACGGGGTGATCACCAACCAGTGTCCGAGTACGACCGCGACGATCGATGCAGCCCGCAGGAAGTCGATGTATCGGTTGCGGGACTCGGGGGTCGTTTCGGCGAGCCGTCGTGCCTGGGCCAGCATCCAGGCCAAGGCTATCGGCAGGGCCGGTTGTTCCCATGGACCTCCTGGATCGTGAAGCCGGTGGCCCCCTTGAAATCAGTAGCCGTGGGTTCGGGAGAGCGGTCCTACCGGCAGGTGGTGAACCAGCGCACCTCACCGTCGTCGAGAGCGAACGTGGCGGTCGAGTCGAACGACTGCCCCTGGTAGGTGAACGACACCGGTCCTGAATACATGTCGACGGTCGTCGAACCAAATGTCGTCGACACAGGTCCGGTCACCGGACCAGACAGCCGGTAGTCGACCAGCGCAAGGATCTCGCGTTCGATGTACGTTCTGCACAGATCGGTGTCCTGGGCGTCGAGCACCGCCGGGTGGAGCGTGTCGAAAAGCCCTTGCACGTCGCCGGCGGCGATCATGCCGGCGAACTCGGGGACGAACGTCTCGATCGCCTCGACCGGGTCGGGCTGCACCGCCACCGTCGTAGTCGGAGCCGTCGTCGTCGATGCCGCTGTGGTGCTCTCCAGGATCGTCATCGTCGGAGTGGTTGTGGCTGCCGTGGTCGTGGCCGCCGTCGTGGCTGCTGAGGTCGTCGTTGTCGAGGTCGACGTCGAAGTCGCTCCCGCCTCCGTGGAAGCGCCACCGCCAGTGAGCATCCCGATTAGCGCCACGACTACCACTACACCGCCGGCCACCATCAACGCGAGACCAACAGTCCTGCGGCTCACGGACACGGTCCAGGTTCGTGTTGGGCCCGCCAGCTCACGAGGGCATTGGCTCCACGCTTGATCTGGTCGCCTGCGTCACGGGCCAAGCGTTTGAAATCGGCATCCATGCGATGCCGGTCGAGGTCCGAAACAGGACGCCACGATTGGGACGTCGGGCCGGTGCGCCTGTGGAGCTTGGAGACTTCGATCTCCCACACACGTTCGACGCACACCCAACCCTGACCCTTCCGGCATTCCATGATCCGGTACGGCGTCGCCGTGATGTGCTGCCAGAAGTACGTCACCCTCGCCGACACCATCTCGTTGCGCTTCATCCAGTCGGTCACCTTGCCGGCGACGAACCCGGCGAATTTCGACACCGACTCGAGCAGCTCGACGGTGGCTGTTGGGATGCTGGTGGGGATGTCCGGAATGATGTTGGTTCCCGCGAGGGTCGCTTCAATGCCACCTCGCACGACACCCGCCGTCCCTGCGACGTACCTGCCGGCAGCGTAGCCATTGACGCCGCCGGCGATGTGGAGCCCGGCTTCCCTTGCGCTCAAGAGGTCGCCGACCATGTCCAGTTCCTGCGCGAGCATCGACAGGTCGATCACCATCTGCTCGCCGTGGTCCTCTCCGTGTTTCGATGCAGGGTCCGCTTCGATGAACATCGAGAAGTCGACCGTCACATCGATCGGATCAGGCTTGCCATCCTGGACCGCCTTCTTCTTGGGTTGTCCCTCGCAGGGGTCGCGAGGCTGAGTCGTGTCGCCTGGCGTGCCGGTGACTCCCGGAGTGGACGGGCCGGAAGGGCCGGGACCGCTCTGCCCGCCGCTCTCGGGCTCGGGTGGAGGTGCGGTGGCAAGGCCGACGCACTCTTCGTAGCGGCGTCGGGCAGCTTCGGCGGCCGCGCATGCATCGTTGGCCGCTTGTTGTGCTGCCTTGGCTTTGGCGCAGGCTTCCTTCTCGTGGGCTTCGGCCTGGGGGATTTCGTCGTTGAGTTGTTTCAGCTCGGCCTTGGCGTTCGCGTCGCGCCGGCGCATCTGCTCACGGAACTCGGGTGTCTCGGCTTTGCGCCAGATCTCCTCGACCTTCTCGGCCGGCACGAGACCTGCCTGGTAGTCGTCCCACAGTTCCCCGAGCGCCATCTTGCGCATGTGGAGGTCGCGTGAGGTGACCCGGTTGCCCTGGTCGTCTTCCACCCAGTCGCCGTCGGCGCTGCTCCAGCATGCCGGCGGCCAGTCGCGGCACACTTCTGCGCGCTTCTTCTTCAGCTCCTTCGTGTGCTCCTGGGCATCGCCGCACTTCTGTTCCGCTTCGGTTGCCTGCGTTCGGGCCTGATCGCACGTGGCCTGGGCGGCCTTCCAGGCTGCGAGTTCCTCTGCGCACGGTGACCCCGGCTTACGAAACAGGAACCAGCCGGCGATGGCGAGACCAACGCCGCCGAGCAGCACCAATCCCCACGGGAAGCCGCCCTGGGTGCCGGCCGGCGCGGTCGTGGTGGTCGGTGAGGCTGCAACCGTGGTCGTCGTGGTCGATGTGGTGGTCGTCGTCGCCGTGGTCGTGGTCGTCGACACGAGGGAGACGGCAAGGATTCCAGGGTCGTTTGGACCAAGATCGATGAGACCCGTCTGATCGGAGCCGGTGTCGGCGGCGTCGAAACTGAAGCCTTCGCGGACGCAGAACGTGTAGTAGTTGACACCGCCGAGGGCACCGACGAGATCCATCGGCACGAAGATTCCGATGGAAGTGGTGGTGTTGGAGCCCACCATCACGCCCCGCACGTCCCAGTCGGTCTGCGGTGCGAAGAAGCCCTGATCCGTGAGGTCGAGAGCGAATGTGCCAGGAACGCCTTGCCCTTCCGGGTTGAGGCCGATGCCGAACGCCTTGTTGGTGCCCCCTGCCGGGTCGAGGGGGTAGGCGGGCATGTTCTCGAACGTGTCGGTCCGCGATGTGTCATTGACCCAGACCACGAACTCGCACCGCCCTGGCGGGACCGCCGGAGGCATCGCACGCGTATCGAACGCGAACAGATAGGCACCATTGGCGAACTGCGAGCCGTCGAACGTGCCGCCGTCGAAGGTGTAGGTGCGAACCGGTGAGCCGTCGGGGAGTGCGAGCTCGTTGGAGCCCTGCATCCAGATCGTGTCCGAACCGTCAGTCGGCCCGAGGAGCGGGCCCTCATCGGCGAAGCTCGCCATCCATGCGAGATCGATGTCCAGGAGATCCGGCGTGTAGCCAGGCGTGTCACCGCTCGAGTGGACGAAGTCACCGGTCGGGTCCTCGACCATGCCGGCGCCGGGTGTCGGTTGGCGGAGGAACTGCGCTGTCCACTTCTGGTTCTCGGGTGCTTTGAAGAAGTCGAGAACCTCGTTGACGGGATTCGGCTGCTCGGTTTGTGCGGCTGCGCCTGCGGCAGCAAACCCCAGCACGAGACTCAGAACGACCAGAACCAGCAGGCGGCGCGACATCATGACATCCTCCCCAAGAGGAACCTATCAGGGAGCAGAAACAAGACTATGAGTCGCACGACCCAGATTCTCACTCAGCGTGAGCTTCTGATTCTGCGTGCTACTTGGTGTCTGCCGGGTCACACGATTGGCTGAACGTCCGGCGAGTCCACGCAACCATTGGTTGGGATTGTGAGATGTCTTCCCGCATGCAGGACTTCTCTGTCCGAACCACCGGTTTCTGGGTAGGCTGTCGAACGGGAGGGACCGATGGTGTGTTCTTCGTGCGGTGCACAGAATCGTGATGGCGCCAAGTTCTGCTCGGAGTGCGGTTCACCACTCGCGCGTACGTGCCCCTCCTGTGGAACTCCGATCGTCGAGACCGACAGATTCTGCTCCGAATGCGGTTTCACACTTCAGAAGACTCCGACGACCTCCTCGACGAGCCAAGAGCGGCGGTTCGTCTCGGTTCTGTTCATCGACCTGGTCGGATTCACACCGTTGACCGAACGGCGAGACTCCGAAGAGGTACGGTCGATGCTCACCCGCTACTTCGATCGTGCGCGTGAGATCGTCCATCGGTTCGGTGGCGTGATCGACAAGTTCATCGGAGATGCCGTGATGGCCGTGTGGGGTGCCGACGTCGCCCACGAGGACGACGCAGAACGCGCCGTCAGAGCAGCCCTCGAGTTGGTCGATGCTATCGAGGTTCTCGGGGACGAGGTCGGCATTCCTGATCTTCGTGCCCGGGCCGGCGTGCTGAGCGGCGAGGCAGCCGTGGGAGGCGACGGCAACGAAGGCACCGGTCTGATCATCGGAGACATCGTCAACACGGCATCGCGGCTGCAGAGCATCGCGGAACCAGGATCGGTACTCGTCGGAGCGTCCACCAAAGACCTCACCGAAAGGGCCGTCGACTTCGTGCCATTGGGAACGAAGGCCCTCAAAGGCAAGACGATTCCCGTCGACGCGTGGCAGGCCGTGAGAGTGGTTGCTGGCAGGCGTGGCGATCGACGCAGCGACCAGCTTTCGCCACCCTTCGTCGGGCGCGACGGGGAGTTTCGGCTGCTCAAGGATCAGGTTCACGCGGCCACCGCGGAACGCCGGGGCCGCCTCGTCTCGATCGTCGGTCAGGGAGGGATCGGCAAGAGCAGGCTCGCGGAAGAACTGCGCAACTACCTCGACGGCATCAGTGATGCGATCTTCTGGCATCAGGGCCGATCACCGGCCTACGGCGAAGGACTCACGTTCTGGGCGCTCGGCGAAATGGTCCGCGCACGGTGTGGCATCGCCGAAACGGACGATCCACACAAGGCGCGAACGAAGCTACGAACAGCCATAGCCGAGTACGTCGACGAAGCCGATGATCGTGACTGGATTGAGCCAAGACTCGCAGGGCTTCTCGGACTGGCCGAGGTGCCTCCCGGTGATCGGTCGGAGCTCTACGCTTCGTGGCGGACGTTCTTTCTGCGTATCGCCGAGCGCGGGACGACGGTGATGGTGTTCGAGGATCTCCACTGGGCCGACGACGGCGTGCTGGACTTCATCGAAGAGCTCGTGTCGATCGCCGCCAGTCAGCCGATCCTGGTGGTGACACTCGCACGACCACATATCCTCGAGCGCCGGCCCGGGTGGGGATCCGGCCGGAGCAATTCGATAGCACTCCACCTATCGCCGCTCTCGGACTCCGCCATGCGAAGCCTTGTGCTGGGAGTGGTCCCTGATGCCTCTCCGTCACTAGTCGGTCGACTCGTCGAGAAGGCGGGAGGAACACCGCTCTACGCCGTGGAGCTGCTTCGAATGCTCGTCAACCGCGGAATGCTCACCGCCGATGGCACCGGCCGGTACACGAGCGAGGGGGAGGTAGGCGATCTGGATGTTCCCGACTCGCTCAGCGGCCTCGTTGGTGCTCGCCTTGACCGACTCGACACGCAGCACCGAGAGCTCCTCCAGGACACCGCAGTGCTCGGACAATCGTTCACCCTCGAAGGACTCGCCGTGTTGCGCACCGAGGAACCGGCCGCGCTCGCACTCCTGCTCGAACCTCTGGTTCGGGAGGAGATCCTTGATGTCAACAAGGATCCCCGGTCTCCAGAGCGAGGGCAGTACCACTTCGTGCAGTCGATCATTCGCGAAGTCGCCTACCAGCGCATCAGCAAGACGACGCGGAGAGATCGTCACGTCCGGGTGGCGGAGTACTTCGAGAGTCTGGATGAACCCGAACTCGCCGCCGCAGCCGCGAGCCACTACCTCGACGCCGTGGGCGAGGGCGCAGACGACCTGAAGGACCGTGCGATCGAGGCGCTCCTGGCGGCCGCCGATCGCGCCGCTGCTCTCCAATCCCATGGGCAAGTCATCGCGTTGTGCCTGCGGGGTACGGAAGTCGCCGACGAGGGGATGCTTGCAGGGGAGCTCTGGCTGAGAGCCGCGGAATCTGCGCACGCGGGTCTCGATGAACGAGCGGAGCGATTCGCCGAGCGCGCCATCGAGGCGAAAGCTGGAGACCCTATCAGTCAGATGCGAGCAACGACAGTCCTTGCGCGCCTCTTCAATGACACCGGACGGGGCCACCTTGCCGCGAAGAGGCTGCTCGCCGCGCTGGAGGCGGCACCGGGCACGTCCTCGGCTCACGCAGATGCGATGGCCGAACTGGCCAGGTCGCTCACGCTCAACCTTCAGGACGTGGAGGGGCTGGCGTGGTGCGACCGAGCATTGGAGGTCGCCGAAAACCTCGACGACGTGCCGGTCATCACGCAGGCCCTCATCACGAAGGGCACGGTACTCGCGGCTCGAGGAGGTCGACCCAGAGAGGGAGTTGCGCTCCTGGAGGCGGGGCTTTCGCTCACCAAGCAGTTCGGACTCGCCCACGCCAGGCGCCGAGCTCTCAACAACCTCTCCTACGTGACAGGACCTGAGACGCCTTTCGAGCCTCGGTATGTGCGCGAGCAGTACGAAGATGCTCGACGTATTGGGGAGCCTCGCTACCTTGCCGAGTCGGCCGCGGTCTACGCGTTTCGGAAGTTCTGGGATCTCAACTGGGACGAAGCCGATGCCCTGATCGCTGAGGTTGGAACCGATGATCTTCCTCCCGACCTGCAGGAGACGCGCGACGAGTTCAGATTCCGTCGACAGCTCCTGACCGGAGACGCCGTGGCGGCCGAGGCCGCCTTGGATCGAATCTTCAGGCGATGGGACGAGGAGGGAGATGCGCAGGAGCAGCAGGCTGCGAGGTTGAGTCTGTCGAGCGTCGCGTTCACCCTGGGCCGATTCGAGGAGTCCTATGACCTCGTCATCGATCTGAATCATCAAGCTCCCGCACGACCAGACGTGGCATGGGCGCTCATGTCTGCACTACAGCTCAAGGATGCCGCGCGCCTGCGTCGTGTCATCGACGTCATAGATACCCGCCCGGTCAGAGGACGCGCGATTGCGATGTTTCACGAGACAGCCGAAGCCGGCCTGGCCGCTCTGGAGGGACGACACGATCTGGCTGTCGAGATGTTCGAACACGCGTTGGAGAGAGTGATCGATTTGTGGCCAAAGCTGTTCTCCACCATGGCGTTGGCAGGTGCCGCAGGGTTGTTGGGGATGGACGACCCGGTCGGGCGCCGTTTCGCTCGCGAGGCCTACGACGTGTACGCAGAAGCCGGGGTCACGACCCTGCTCGAGACGCTCTCGCATTGTCTCCTTCCGCCGGAGGAACAGGCGAGCACGGCCTGATGTCGACGCGCGCCATCGACACGCTTCGACGCTCGGGAGTGCTGTTCACCCTTCACGAGTATCAGGTGGGCGACACCGACCTCACCTACGGGGAAGCCGCTGCAGAGGCACTCGGCGTCGACTCCGACCGCGTCTTCAAGACGCTCGTCGCGACGGTCGACGGCAGCCCGGTGGTCGGCATCGTGCCGGTGTCGGCGCACCTGTCACTGAAACGTCTCGCCAAAGCGGTCGGAGGCAAACGAGCCGAGATGGCGGATCCGGCCGTCGCCGAGCGCCTCACCGGGTACGTCGTCGGTGGGATCAGCCCGTTCGGGCAGACCCGGCGCCTTGCGATGTTCGTGGACAGCTCCGCCCAAGAGTACGAAACCGTCTATGTCAGCGCGGGCAGACGAGGGCTCCAGGTAGAGGTGATTCCGGACGATCTGCTGAACCTGACGTCGGCGCAAACCGCGGATATCGCCGAGTGACCTACTTGCCCTTGGGTTTGCCGATGGGAAGTCGTGCAAGCGATGCGAGACCCGTTCCGAGGCGTCGTTTCAGCGGGCGTTCCTTTCCGATGAATCCACGGCGGACGAAGTAGATCCACTGTCCGACGGCGATCACCATCATGAGCGCCAGCACTCCGAAGTAGCCCCACCGCCAGTGCAGCTCGGGCATTCGGAGAAAGTTCATGCCGTAGATGCCCGCGATCAGTGTCAGCGGCAGCAGGATCGCCGTGTACACGGTGAGCACCTTCATCGCCTCGTTCGTGCGCTCGGCCACCGTCGACCGGTACGTGTCCAGCACCGACGCGAGCAGCGATCGTGCGGTGTCGAGGTCCTCAACGAATCGGTAGGCGTGGTCGTACGCCGAATCGAATCGCAACTGGGCGTCCTTGGACACAACAGGCGTCACCGGCCGTCCGAGCGACAACAGCACCTCGCGCTGGGGCCCCGCGACCCTGCGCAGGACGATGATGTCCCGCCGTAGCGCCTGCACGTCACCAAGGACGCCAGGCTGGCCCTCGATCGCCGCGGACTCGAGCTCTTCGATGCGATCATCGACCGAGTCGAGCAATGGCAGGTACCTCCTGCCGATCGTTTCGGCGAGGACGGCGAGAAACAGGTCGGGAGCGCCGATTGCATATGCGGCGTTCGCCTCCATGGCGTCCGCGAGCCAATCGATCGACGGGCTGGGGCGACGGTGGACCGTGACGAGGTAGTCGGGTCCAAGGAATGCATCGAGCTCGGACGTTTCGATCCGACCCTCGTCCTCGTCGAGCCCGTGGAGCACCACGAACAGGTAGCCATCCAGGAAGTCGACGCGGGGATAGTGAACGTCGACGACGGCGTCCTCGACGGCGAGGTCACTCCACCCGAATCTCAGTGCTAGGTCCTTCACCTCGCGCTCATCCTCTAAATGGACGTCAACCCAGGTCCAGTCGGCGGGAAGGTCGTCGAGGCGATCCGCCTGATGCAGCGAGCCGTCCTGGTAATGCCAGATGCGGATCATGTGATGAGTATGGCAGGCGGCTCGCTGCGCGGGCCGTTTTCGATTCTCGGTCGTGAGTCATCGGTAAGAACGCGACGTGGAAGGGCCGCAGAGCGAGTTCCTACCGAAGACCGACAACCGAAAACCCAGAACCGGCGGCCGAAAGGCCGCCTAGAGCACCGGCTCGTTTCGCGTCCGGAGCTGCTCCCACACGTCGTAGTCGGCGCCCGACTCGAGGAATCCCTGAGGATACGTGGGGATGCCGGGAGCGCTCACCTCGTCGAGTGTGCGCATCTCCTCGTGGTCGAGGTTCCAGTCCAGGGCGGCGAGGTTGTCGTCGAGCTGAGCGACGGTCCTGCACCCGAGCAGCACCGATGACACCGTCGGCCGGTTGCGGAGCCAGTTGAGCGCTACCTGGGTCATGCTGGCACCGCGATGTCGGGCGATCGCCTCGACCTCGCCGAGCACTTCCCAGGTCCGGTCGTTGTTGCGGAGGTCGTACCCCTCCACGCCCCGGTTGGGGTCTTCACCGAGTCGTGTCGCTCCGGTCGGTCGCTCGAACCGCGAGTACTTGCCGGTCAACCAACCTCCACCGAGTGGTGACCAGGGAAGCACCCCGATCCCGCGATCGAGACACAGCGGAAGGATCTCGAGCTCGATCTCACGGGAAAGCAGGTTGTACTGCGGTTGCAGGGACACGATCGGTGCCCATCCGTTGCGTTCGGTCAGCTGGACGGCTCGCTCGAGCTGCCACCCCAGGTAGTTGGACACCCCCAAGGCACGCACCTTCCCCGCCCTGACAAACCCGTTGAGGGTTTCCAGCGTCTCTTCGAGTGGGATAGCAGGGTCCCACGCGTGCATCTGGTAGAGGTCGATGGTGTCGACGTCGAGCCGGCGAAGGCTGGCATCGACCGCCCGTTCGAGGTGGATCTTCCCGGCGCCCCGGTCTTCAGGCGCCCTGCCCATCGAGAATCGGGCCTTCGTCGCGATGACCAACTGATCTCTCGTTCCTGATTGTTTCAGCCAGCGGCCGATGATCGTCTCGGAGATCCCGTGGCTGTAGACGTCGGCGGTGTCGATGAACCGTCCACCCGCCTCGTAGTAGCGATCGAGGATCGCAAAGGCGGTTTCCTCGTCGCTCTCGTCGCCGAAGGTCATTGTGCCGAGACCGAACACACTCACGTCGAGATCGGCGATGCTGCGCGTTTGCATGTCACAGAGGATAGATCTGGCGCCGTGCACGGGGTTCGTCACAGCTTCGCTCGATCGACCAGACTGGCAGCATGATGACCCGAGCCGACTGTGAAACGCTCGACATCGAGGACCCACTCGCAGCGGTCCGGGACCGGTTCACACTTCCCGACGGCGTGATCTACCTCGACGGGAACTCGCTCGGCCCGCTCCCGACGCACGTTCCCGAGCGACTGAGGCAGGTGGTGGAAGAGCAGTGGGGGACCGATCTCATTCGCTCGTGGAACACACACCACTGGGCCGACCTTCCCTACCGTGTCGGCGATCGGATCGGGCGGCTCGTCGGCGCAGAGGCGGGAAGCGTCGCCGCCGCCGACACCACATCGGTCAACGTGTACAAGGCGATCGACGCTGCGCGCTGGCTGAGACCCGATCGGCGTGTCATCGTCACCGACAGTTCCAACTTCCCGACCGACGTGTACGTGATGCGTGGCGTAGCCGACGCCGCCGGCCTCGAGCTGCGGGTCGTCGAGCCTGGCCACGTGCTCGAGTCGATCGACGGGTCGGTCGCTGTCGTGGCGCTCACACAGGTCGACTATCGAACCGGTCGCCGTCACGACATGGGCACGATCACAGCTGCAGCTCACGACGCAGGCGCCGTCGTCGTGTGGGATCTGGCCCATTCGGTCGGAGCGTTCCCCGTGGCGCTGGCGGATGTGGGCGCCGACTTCGCTGTCGGGTGCGGGTACAAGTATCTGAACGGCGGCCCCGGGGCTCCGGCGTTCATCTACGTCGCGCCGCGGCACCATGCCGAGTTTCGGAACCCGATCACCGGGTGGTTTGGTCACGCGGCACCGTTCGAGTTCTCCCTCGAGTTCGTGCCTGCCGAAGGGATCGCGCGGGCGCGGGTCGGTACTCCTCACGTGCTGGGGCTGGCCGCGTTGGACGCGGCCCTCGACGTCTTCGACGACATCGACATGGGTGCCGTTCGCGAGAAGTCGCTTGGATTGACCGACCTGTTCATGGACCTGATCGAAGCGTGGGTGGATGAGGTGTCGGTGGTAACGCCGAGGAATCCGGAGCGACGCGGCAGTCAGGTGAGCTTTCGCCACGCGCACGCGTTCCCGATCGTGCAGGCGCTGATCGCACGGAATGTCATCGGCGACTTCCGGACACCGGACATCGCCCGGTTCGGGTTCGCTGCGCTGTATCTGCGCTATGTAGACGTGTGGGATGCTGCCGTCGCGGTGCGCGAGGTGGTCGGCTCCGGCGAGTGGCGTGACCCGAGGCACGCGGTCCGATCGGCCGTCACCTGAACTGGGGAGGTCGGTGTTCGCTATCGGCGACGTTGGAAGGTCGCGAAAACCCGCTACCCCGCCGGCGCGGTCGAAGTGGCATGCTGTCTTCGAGGATCTTCTTCGCCGGCGGGTTGATGGGCGCTACCGGTCATCGAGAGCCCGTCCTCGTGACCGTGAGGGAGGTGAGCGTCGATGCTCTTCGTCTTTACGGGTACGTGGAGAGAGAATCTGTCGGATGAGGATGTCAAGGCCGCCCTTGCGCGTCGAGCGTCTTGGCAGTATCCGGACGGGATGCGGCCAGTCGGTGAGTGGTGGCGGCCGGGCGCATCGGACCCGGCGATCATCAGTGTTTTCGAGGCGGACAGCTACGCACCGATCTTGGAGCTCTCGCTGACATGGGAGAGCGTGCTCAACATCCAGTGCACACCTGCGGTCTCTGCTCAGGAAGGCATCTTGATGGGGGCCGAGGTCCTGCAGAAGCTGGCCAACTGACACCGATCCCCCGAGCCAGGGAAGAAGCCGGTCTACCGTCCGACCTCGCGTAGAAACAGGAAGTCGGTGACGTTCAGCCCGTTGAGTGCGAGATGCATGAGCGCGGGTACCGCGTGAAGCCCCTCGACCGTCGGGAGGAATTGTGGGTCCGTCAGGTCCATGATCCTGCCTCGTGTTTCGAGCTTGCAGCGGCCCGCAGCGAGGACGTTCTTCACCCAGTCGGCATGCCGTCCGTAGACCAGGGCGATGACGTACCCGTCGAGGTAGGTGAACGTGGTGACGGGGGTGCGATACTCCCTGCCCGATCGGCGGCCGATGTGATGGACGACGCCGAACATGGGGGTCACCTTCGCGAGAGGACCGAGGATCCGATTCGTGAAGTGACGGTTGAGTCTGGCAAGTGATCTGGACAGAGGCACGCCGTCGAGCATAGGAGAACTCCGACACTCCGGGTGCTTGTGCCGTTTGAGGATGCGACGGCGCATCGTCTGCGGATTGGCTTTTTCGTCGGCCACGGGGTTCCCACGACAACTTCTCCGGCAACCACCGAAGCGATTTCGACGGCGGTGGTTCCCGCGAATGCACCCGCACCGCGACCCGATCCGACCGACGCTCGTACGTGTCGCGGGGGGACGCTTCGGCCCGGTGGTCGAAGGTGTACGTACCGCCGGCGCAACCCTGATTCAGGGCAGGTCTGCGTCGTGCACGGCGGCCTGTTGGGTTGAAATGCTTCGCCGGTACGCTGGCCCCAACCGAAGGAGCAGAACGTGAACGCCGAGGGCCGAACGTGTCTCGTCACCGGCGCCAACACCGGGATCGGCAAGGCAACCGCACTGGAGCTCGCCAGACGTGGAGCGAGGGTGGTGGTCGCCGGACGGTCGGAAACCAGGACGGTTCCCGTCGTGGAAGAGATCCGGTCGAGCGGTGGCGATGCCCGATTTCTGCATCTCGACCTGTCGTCACTCGCCGCCGCCAAGGCTGCCGCCGACGAGTTCTTGTCGTGGGGGGAACCGTTGCACGTGCTCGTCAACAACGCGGGCGTGGTGAGGCAGCGCAAGGTCACCGAGGACGGGTTCGAGCACACGTTCGGTGTGAACTACCTGGGGCACTACCTGTTCACCCGTCTGTTGCTGCCGGTGCTCGAGTCCTCGACGCCGTCACGGGTCGTGAACGTGTCGTCCGAGATGCACCGTCCCATCACATCGATCGACTGGGATGCACTCCACAGGCGCGGATCGTGGATAGGGATCCACGAGTACCGAGTCTCGAAGCTGGGCAATGTCCTGTTTTCGAAGGAGCTGGCACGCCGCTTCGATGACGTGGAGGCGGTTTCGCTGCACCCCGGACTCGTTGCCACCGACATCATGCGCAACGCCCCGTCATGGATCCAACGACTCTCGCACCGCAACGCTCTGACTCCTGAAGAAGGGGCCCGCACCACCGTCCACTGTGCGACGACGCCACACCTGATCGACGGTGGCTACTGCGTGAACGAACGGCTGCGCGAACCGGGGTCGGGCGCCCTCGACGGTCGCCTCGCCGAGGAACTCTGGATCCGATCGGAGAGCTGGGTCCGTTCGTATCTCTGAACCCAGGCTCGCAAAGAACTTCCCCTGTACCGTCCATCATCGAATACGTTGTGAGATGAGAAAGGAGAATCTATGGATCTTTCGAGCGTGGAGGCGATCGCCTCTCTGCCAGTGTCGAATCTGGAGCGAGCCGTCTCGTGGTACACGACGCATCTCGGATCGGAACCGTCGGAGTCGGTCGACTTTGGCACCTTCTTCGCCTGCGGGGGAGGAACCTCGTTCTTCGTCTATCAATCAGAGTTCGCGGGGACCAACAAAGGAACCGCCCTGTCGCTGCGGGTGGGCGATTTCGAAGGAGCGGTTGCCGATCTTCGTGGCCGGGGTGTCGTCTTCGAGGAGTACGACTTCGAAAACCTGACAACGGTGAACGGAGTCGCGACGTTCCCCGACGGCAGCAAGTCGGCCTGGTTCAAGGACCTCGACGGCAATATCATCGCAATCGGTTCGCAATAGCCGGGCGGGCAAGCGAAGCAGCTCCGGGGTCGGCGTTGACGGGCGTTGGTCAGCTTCGCCGGGACCGCATCAGCCAGTAGAGGGCGAGGCTCCCGATCGCCCCTGCGAGTGCCGCACCAGACACCACGGGTGTCGGGCGCGGTAGCTCGGCGAGACGTGTTCTGATCGTCACCGGGCGCTCGAACGCGAGCACCTCCCACCCACGCTCCGCCGCGATCTTCGCAAGCTCACGGTCAGGGTTCACCGCGAGAGGATGCCCTACCGCCTCCAGCATCGGCAGGTCGGTGTGGGAGTCCGAGTAGGCGAACGAGTCCTCGAGTGAGATCCCCTCCCTGACCGCCATCTCCTTGATTGCGTCCACCTTGCCTTCCCCGTAGGCGTACAACTCCATCTCACCTGTGTAGTGGCCGGCGTCGTCGACCGCCAGCTTCGTTGCGATCACCCTGTCGACACGAAGATGCGCTGCCAGCGGTTCGACGATCTCCTGGGCGCTCGACGAGACGATGACCACGAGACGGCCGTGGCGCAGGTGGTCGTCGATGATGAACAGCGCTTCAGCGAACACCAGCGGCGCGACAACCTCGTCGACTGTCTCTCTGGCGATCTCTCGTAGCTGGTCACGGCTCCACCCCTTGACGATGGCCATCATCTCTTCCCGGGCGCGTTCCATCTGGTCGTGGTCGGCGCCGAACATCCGGTACGAGATCTGTGCCAGGCCGGCTTTCATCAACGCCCTGCGGGTGAGAAGGCCCGCCCTGTACAACGGCCGGCCGATCATCAGGGTGGACGAGGCGGCGATGATCGTCTTGTCGAGGTCGAAGAATGCCGCCTCCATGGTGTCCCATTCTATGGGGTCCCGGCGCGGTGATCAGACCATGCCACACCGACAGGTTCATGACAAGGGGTTGTCCATGCGGTGTCCGTCCCATACGTTGCCGGTGGATGGAAGGGGGCCCGTGTCGGTTCTGGGCGTCATGACTCATCAAGACGGTGTGCTCTCCGCGCTCGCGCCACTGGGGCTGGCGGCGTCGGTCCAGACCGCCCTCGTGATCGACCTCGATCCGACCGGTCCCCCATACCCCGGCGACGCGTCACTGGCCCGGCTCGTCGTCGACGGTCCGACGGCCCGAGATCTTCAACCGTCACGGACCGGCCTCGCCGTGCTTCGCAACGGCGGTGTTGCCTACGTCGACGCCGAGCAGGTCGTCGACGCACTCAGCGAGGGTTGGCCCAACGTCGTGTTGAGAGTTCCACCGGGCGACCAGACGCGGTTGTTCGTCCCGATCGTGCCCGTCATCCCCCTCTTCCCCGGTCTGCTCTCGATCCCGTGGAAGCAACCCGCCGTGTTCCAGGACGCCGGGTTCCGTGTCACCCCGGCAGCCCCAGGCCCTGTCCTGCCGAGACCGTCGCGCCGCACCATTGGTGGGCTCCTAGAAGGCCGGGTCGACCCACGGAGCCGTTGGATCAAGGCGTGGTGTGACGTGTGGGAGCTGCCATGGACGTGACCCGCCGCATCATGGACCGCGTGCTTGCGTCCGACGTGCCACTCGAACGCGTTGCGATCACCGACGCTGCGAGACGGCTACTCGCCGTGGAGGGCCCGCTCGCTCCCGCCGGCACCGCCGAGCGGATCGCTGATGCACTCGTCGGGTTGGGCCCGCTCGAAGCGCTCCTGCGCGACCCGGCTGTGTCGGATGTGCTCGTCAACGGTCCCGACGACGTATGGGTGGAACGCTCCGGAGAACTCGTCAAGACAGACGTCGTCTTCCCGGACAACGAGGGGATCGTCGCCGCCGTCGAACGCATGATCGGTCCGCTCGGGCTCCGCGTCGACCGCGCCTCGCCAACGGTCGACGCCCGGCTTCCCGACGGAAGCAGGCTTCACGCCGTTCTGCCTCCCGCTTCTGTCATCGGTCCGATCATGGCGATCCGCCGATTCACAGCGGCCGTCCCCAACCTCGACGCGCTGGTCGCTGCCGGCTCGATCACCACCGAAGGCGCAACCCTGCTCCGGAACGCCGTCAGGAACCGGACATCGATCCTCATCTCCGGTGCCACCGGCACAGGAAAGACCACCCTGCTGAACATCCTCTCGACCGAGATTCCTACCACCGAACGGATCGTGACCGTCGAGGATGCCGCCGAGTTGCACCTCAGCGGACACGTCGTTCGGCTCGAGGCACGCCCCGCCAACGCAGAAGGTGCGGGCCAGATCCTGCTGCAAGACCTGGTCAGATCGGCGCTCCGGCTGAGGCCCGACCGGATCATTCTCGGTGAGGTCAGAGGCCCTGAGGCGCTCGACATGATCAGCGCTATGAACACCGGTCATCGAGGCTCGATGTCGACCGTGCACGCCAACAGCCCCGACGAGGCCCTGTGGCGCCTGGAGACACTGGCGCTGTCAGGCACCAGACGCGTGACCGAGACGGCGGTTCGACGGCAACTCCTCGCGGCGATCGGCCTCGTCGTCCAGGTCGAACGACGCGAGGGGAGACGGTTGGTCAGCCGCATTGTCGACGTCGCACGCGACGAGACGGTGTACGAATGCTGATCGCTCTGGGTTTCGCGTGGGGTCTTGGCATCGGGGTTCCGTTGGTTGTCCTCGCCGCTCTGGCCGTCGCCATCTACAAGCCTGTGTTCGGGCTGCTGGGACTCTGCGCCGTTCTCATCCTCGAACGTACCCGTGTGCGACCCGGCGAGGACGAAGGGGCATTCCTTCAGGCGGTCGCTGCCGAACTACGGTCAGGCGCGGCGGTCCGCGTGGCGATCGCCGACGCCGCGGACCGGGTCCCGTCGCTCTTGCTCGCACGGACTGCGCGCCTCGCACGGGCGGGCCGTCCCCTCGACGAACTCGCCGAGCCGTTGAACGCCGCCCTCGTCAGGAACGGATCCCTCGCGGCGGCCGCCGTGCGCATCGCGGGACGAACAGGGGGCAAGATCGCCGACACCTTCGACGAACTCGCGCTCGTTGCAGGCGAAGACATGGAGCTGCGAGGAGAGACGCGAGCGGCGACCGCCCAAGCTCGACTGTCGGCGTGGATCGTCGGCGGCATCCCCATCGCGTACCTGGCGTACACGGGGGTGAGCGGCCGTCTCTCGGCACTCGTCGATACCGGTGCGGTCGGGATCGGCGTACTGAGTGTGGGCGGCGCGCTGCTGCTCGGCGGTGTCGTCACAGTGGTGGCCATCGTGAGAAGGGTGCAGCAATGACCGTGCTCGTCACGGTTCTCCTTGTGCTCGTCGGTCGAAAGCCGCGGGTACTGGAGCGGGTACCCCGTACCAAGAAGGCGACATCCCTCGATGTGGACGCCACGGCCAGATTGATGCTCATCGGGATGACCGCCGGGCTTCCGCTGACCGCCGCGATGGGGCTCGCGGCCGACGAACTCGGCTCTGCAGAGCTACGCCACGTGATCCGGACATCAAAGATCCACGGGGTCGCGCGTGCGCTCGCGACGGCTACCGGACCTTCCGGACCTCTCTTCCGCCGTCTCGCCCGAGCACACATGACCGGCGCCTCGGTCGCGGGGACCATCGCCGCGTTCATCGCGGATCGCCGGACTGCTCGCAGGACCGAAACGCTCGAGAAGTTGCGCAGACTTCCTGTCGCTCTCACCGTCCCACTGACACTGATGATCATGCCCGGGTTCATCATCCTCACCCTCGGTCCGACCGTCGCCTCCATCGTCAGACAGCTCCTCGGAGGTCTCCTATGACCCACGTTCCCCCCGCGCCGGCCGGCCGCCGGCACCCAGAAAGGAGCCTGCATGGTCAGATTGTGGAAGTGGATGGTCCTCGAGGAAGAGGGTCAGGGCACCGTCGAGTACGTACTCGTCATCCTCGCCGCGGCGGCGATCGCCCTCTCGCTCATCCAATGGGCCAGCCACACGAACCTGTTCTCGAGCCTGTTCGGAACCGTCCTGAAGAAGGTCATCGGTTTCGCCAAGTGAACGGGTCCGCGGCAGTCGAGTTCGCTCTCGTCTTGCCGTTGGTGCTGCTGGTTCTGCTGGCTGTCACCCAGGTGGCGGTCGTGGCGCGAACCCAACTCGAGGTGGCCGGCGCCGCCAGGGAAGGGGCACGTCGTGCCGCGACCGCACCTGACCCTGCCGACGCGGTCGCGGTCGCTCGTCGTGCGCTGCCTCCGGAACTCGTCGACCGGGCCCGTGTCCAGGTGCGCCGCCCGCAGGTCGTCGGACGTCAGGCCGAGGTGACCGTGGTCGTGCCGGTGCGCCTGATCGCCCTCGGAGGTCTGACGGTCGAGCTGCGCTCCAAGGCGGTGATGCGTGTCGAGCGGTGACCGGGGATCGGTCACCGTCCTTCTCGCCGGGACCGTCTTTGCCGTCCTGGTTCTCGGGATTGTGATCGCAGCCGTCGGTCAGGTGCTCGCCGCGCGGTACCAGGCGTCAACCGCGGCCGACGCCGCGGCCCTCGCAGCTGCACCGGCGACGTTCATCGGTGACCCATACGACCAAGCCGTGAGGTTCGCCGAGGCAAACGGGGCACAACTCCTCTCATGCGACTGTGCTCGCGACAGGACGTGGGCACCACGAACGGTCGAGACCGTTGTCGAGATTCGCGTCGACGTCCTCGGGCTCGGCCGTCGAACGGTCAGAGCCAAAGGCAGGGCCGAGTATCTGCCCCTTGACAGCTGACGGCTGACAGCCAACAGCAAGAGCGCGGCTCGGACCAACGCGAGCCCGCAGGGCGCCCTCCTGCCGACAACCGAGAACCAGGTGGAGTCCGTGTGCTCATGCTTGCATCGCTGCCAGCAGCCTGACTGCCCCATGTTTCGAGAGGGGCTCGTTGTAGTTGCCGCACTTCGGCGACTGAATGCACGACGGACAGCCGGACTCGCACGGACAACTGTCGATGGCCTCTCGCGTTGCGGTGACGTGTCGCTCACCGGTGTCGAACGCGACCCGTGAGATACCGGCGCCTCCCTGGTAGGCCTCATGGATGAAGATCGTCGCCGAGCCGGTTGCCGGATGAAACGGCGTGGAGAGCCCGCCGAGGTCCCATCGATCACAGATGGCGAACAGTGGCAGCATCCCTATCGCCGCGTGCTCGGCGGCGTGAAGAGCCCCGAGCACCTCGGTCGAATCGAGCCGTGCCGAGTCGATCACCTCGTCCGGGATCGTGAACCAGACGGCATCCGTGGTGAGCCGCACCGGAGGCAGGTCCAGCGTCTCGGTCGCCAGTATCTCGCCCGTTCTGATCTTCTTCCTCCGGTACGCAACCACCTGGCTCTCGACGAGCACCGTCCCGAGCGTGTGGCGCACGCGTCCGAAGGAGCGCTCGTCGGTCACCCCGACCACGTCGAGCAGCTTCTCCTCATGGGGTTCGGTGTACCAGTCGACGCTGGCCCGCCGCACGTGCACTTCGTGGCGGGCCTGGTCCAACGCATCGACGAGATAGCTGTCACCCTGATGCAGATACACGGCTCCCGGGTGTGCCTGGGCAAACACCTGCGACATCTCGAGCGTCCCGAGCAGCTCCCCCTGGTCGAGCACCTGAAACCGAGGGCCACCCGTGCTGCGAATCTCAACATCTGATGCCGGCTTGCGTTTGCGTGTCCACAGGAGGCGACCTTTGTGAAGTCGAAGGTCGCCCGAGTCGACGAGTCGAGTCGCGGCTTCTTCCATGCCGTCACCGAGGTACTCCCTGTCGGACAGCTCGAGTGGCAACTCGTGTGCCGCACACGCCACGTGCGCGTCGAGAATCGTCGGGTTGGACGGGTTTACAACGGCCGCTTCTGAGGGCCGGGTGAACAGCTCTCGTGGGTGGGTCATGAAGTACTGGTCGAGGGCGTCCTCGCCGGCAACCAGTACCGCCAGCGAATGCTCCTGGGACCGTCCGGCCCGGCCGGCCTGCTGCCAGAACGACGCGATCGTGCCGGGGAAGGTGGTGACTACTGCGGCGTCGAGTCCTCCGACATCGATACCGAGCTCGAGCGCGTTGGTCGTGACGACTCCCTCGAGCTCGCCTGAGAACAGTGCCGCCTCGATTCGACGTCGGTCGGCGGCGAGGTAGCCACCTCGGTACGGAGCGATCATCGAGGGATCATCGAGCCGGTCCGCAGACCATCGGTAGATCAGCTCGGTCGCCTTCCGGCTGCGGGCGAATGCGATCGTCCGGTAGCCGTGCCGGAGCAGATCGACGAACACGTCGGTGGTTTCCGCAAGCGGTGAGCGCCGCCGGTCGTCTTCACCCATCGGCGGGTTCAGGAGGACGACGGTCTTCTCTCCTGACGGCGAGTCGTCCCTCGACACGACCTCGACAGGGAGGCCGGAGAGTCGCTCTGCGAGTTGGCCAGGATTGCCAATGGTCGCCGACGAGAAGATGAAGGTTGGCCGGCTGCGGTAGTGGGCGGCGATCCGGCGGAGACGGCGCAGGACGTGTGACACATGGCTGCCAAAGATGCCGCGCAACACGTGCAGTTCGTCGACCACGACAAACCGGAGGCGGAGGAAGAAGTCGGCCCACGCGCCATGGTTGGGCAGGATCCCGAGGTGCAGCATGTCCGGGTTGGTCAGGATGACGTTGGCGTGTCGCCTCGCCCACGTTCGATCGTCGGTGGAGGTGTCTCCGTCGTAGGTGGCGGCGACAAGACCGGGGATCCGCAGATCCTGGAGGACTCGCAGCTGATCTTGCGCGAGGGCCTTCGTGGGGAACAGGAGGAGAGCAGAGGTGCGGGGGTTCTCGAGGATCGCCTCCACGATCGGCGCCTGATAGCCGAGCGACTTGCCGGACGCGGTGCCGGATACCATCACCGTGTGAACGCCTCGTCGGGCGTTTTCGATCGCTCGGACCTGGTGGAGGTAGAGGTTGTCGATGCCGTCGCCTGCGAGCCGCTCGGTGAGGACTCCGTGGAGGGGTGGGTCGATCGTGCCGAACAGGGGCTGACGGGGTGGGATCACCTGGACGTGCGCCAGCTCTGCATCGAGGCCGTGGGCCCATTCGTCGAGGATCAGATCGAACGTCAAGGTTGGTCGAGGACTCCGTCGGCGACATCGGCGAACGTCGCGGCGGCCGCGTCGGTGAGGCGGACAATTGACGCACCGTTCACTGTGTCGTATCCGCCGTCGACCACGACGTTCGGTGTGTGCAGGAGGTTCAGCTCGTATGCGCTCGCAGCCATCGTCAGCAAGCCGGCGGCATCCAGGTCTGTCGACGCGTTCGTGGTGAGTGCCTCGAGCAGGTCGGGGAGCCGGTCGTAGCCGAGCGTTCGCACGGTTGCGAGGGCGGCGAGCATGACCAGACCCTGATCTCTGCTTCTCGTGAAGTCTGCGCCACTCAGATGTCGGTCTCGGGAGAACGCCAGCGCCCCCGAGCCGTCGACGTGCTGTTCTCCCGGTTCGAAGTATGCCTGTGAGGCCGAGTCGGCCATCTTGAACGGAACGTCGAGGAGGAACCCGCCAAACGAGTCGACCATCGACGTGAAGCCCTGGAAGCCCGTGAGCACATACCCTCCGATGGGCAGCGACGTCAGCGACCTCGCTGTGTCGAGTAGCTCGTCGACGCCTCTTCTGGACAAGATGTGGGTGAACTTGTCGGACACGCCGCTCGGCGACGTCACGTAGGAGTCCCTCGGGATGCCAACGATCGCTCCTTGGCCGGTGGAAGGGTTCATCGCAACGATGTGAAGGCTGTCGGCCCGCGACCTGAGTGGGTCCTCTCCCGGCCGCGCATCGGACCCTACGACAAAGAGCAACTTGGGCTCGGGCCCGTAGAACGCAGGAAGTCCGAATCGTGCGGGTTTCATACCGACGATCCTCCATGACGGATCGGCTACCGCGAGCACGACGTCGTCCCCGGCGGCGACCACCGCGATGTCGGTGTCGAGGACCGTCCCGACGGTTGCCTGTCCCGCGACGTGAAGCGCACCGGTGCCCGGTTCGAGGTCGTCGAGTGCGCGTGCGAGTCCGTCTGGAAGGTCTGTCGCAGTCGGCGTTGAGGTATGCGCCGCGAGGTAGACCTGTTTGAGGAGTCTGGTGAGTCCGGCGGGTGCCCCGTCGATGGAGATGTCGACAGAAGGTGTGGTTGTTGTGGTGTCGATGGTCGATGTGGTCGTCGCGCGGGTTGTCACGAGCAAGGTCGTGGTGGCCGTGTCGGGGTGAGCGCAGCCGGCCACAGTGAGTGTGAGGGCGAGCACGCAGAGGGTCCGTCGGAACATGGGGCGGTGATCATACCCTTCGCGTTGGAGCGCACGGCGCACCGTTCGTATACTCCCTGCAAATTCGGGCGTTAGGGGAGAGACTCGATGTCAGAAACATCGTTCGTATACGTTGCGGTCTTTGTCGCACTTCTCGCGCTGGGCCTGGCCGTGTTCTTCGCGAGACAGGTCCTGGCCGCACCGCGTGGGAACCCACGGATGGTCGAGATATCCGACGCCATCCGGGAGGGGGCGATGGCATTCCTGCATCGAGAGTACACATGGGTCGCCGTCTTCGTCGTTGTCATGGCCGGCTTGATCGCCGGCCTCTTGGATTGGGGACGACCGTGGGGCGCCCTCGCATACATGTTCGGCGCGCTCCTGTCGGCATCGGCAGGCTTCGTCGGCATGCGCATCTCGACCGCCGCGAACAGCCGAACGACCGAAGCCGCTCGAACGGGGGGGATCGTCGAAGCGCTGCCACTGGCGTTTCGGGGCGGTGCCGTCATGGGCTTCACCGTCGCGGGGTTCGGGCTCACCGGTATCGGCCTCGGGTACCTGGTCTTCCGAGTGTGGATGAACCTCGACCAATGGGCCGACATCGTGACTGCGATCGGGCTTGGTGCTTCGACGATCGCGCTGTTCGCGAGGGTCGGAGGCGGCATCTTCACGAAAGCGGCCGATGTTGGAGCAGACCTCGTCGGCAAGGTCGAAGCCGGCATTCCCGAGGACGACCCCCGGAACCCCGCGGTCATCGCCGACAACGTCGGGGACAACGTCGGGGACACGGCGGGGATGGGTGCAGACCTGTTCGAGAGCTACGTCGGTGCGCTGATCGCTCCCATCGCCTACGCCGCGATCGTGTTCTCATCCGCAGGGTTCAGGGACAGAGCGATCATCTTCCCGTTGACCGTCGCAGCAGTGGGGATGCTCGCCTCGATCATCGGCTCGTTCGCCGTTCGGACAAGGGACGAGGATCATCTGGCTGCCGGCCTCCATCGGGGCACGTATCTTGCGGCGATTCTCACAGCGATCGGCACGCTTGGTCTCGCCTACTGGGTGTTCGGCGGGGCCGAGGGCGTTCAGCAGCCATTCGGCATCTTCATGGCGGTGATCGTCGGCCTCATCGTTGGTCTGTTCATCGGTCGGATCTCCGAGTGGTTCACGTCGGATCACTACAAGGTGGTGAAGGAGATCGCTCGCCAGGCCCAGACCGGCCCGGCGACAGTCATTCTGACTGGGATCGCCGAAGGGATGCGCTCGGCGGCGTACAGCGTCGTGGTGGTTGCCGGTGGCATCGGCGCCGCCTACTGGTCGGGGAACTGGGCGCTCGGAACAGGTGGAGGGATCTACGGCATCGCCATCGCTGCGATCGGTGTCCTGGCGACGCTCGGGATCACGGTGTCGGTGGACGCCTATGGGCCGATAGCCGACAACGCCGGCGGCATCGCAGAGATGGCAGGACTGCCGAAAGAAGTCCGCCAGAACACGGACGCACTCGACTCGCTCGGAAACACCACCGCGGCGATCGCGAAGGGATTCGCCATAGGGTCCGCCGCGGTGACTGCCCTCGCCCTGTTCTCGGCGTTTGTACAGGCGGTGAAGCTCACCGAGATCAACATCATGGATCCGGGCACGACGATCGGCCTGTTCCTGGGCGGTATGTTCCCCTTCCTGTTCGCGGCCCTGACCCTGAATGCCGTCGGACGGGCGGCATTTCGCATGATCGAGGAGGTGCGTCGCCAGTTCAGGGAGATCCCCGGTCTGAGAGAGGGTAGAGAAGGGGTCAAGGCCGACTACGCCACGTGTGTCGACATCGCCACACGAGGGGCGCTACGCGAAATGGTGCTCCCTGGCGCGCTGGCTGTGATTTTTCCGTTGGTGATCGGGTTCATCGACACCGAGGCACTGGGAGGGTTCCTTGCGGGCGCTCTCGTCGTCGGGTTCCTCCTCGCCATCTACATGGCAAACGCGGGCGGCGCGTGGGACAACGCGAAGAAACTCATCGAAGCGGGAGCGTTCGGCGGTAAGGGATCGGATGCTCACCATGCTGCGGTGATCGGTGACACGGTCGGGGACCCGTTCAAGGACACGACCGGCCCCTCCATGAACATCATGATCAAGGTCATGACCGTCGTCAGTCTGATCTTCGCGTCGGCGTTCATCCACTAGAGCAGAGCGTTGTGCGTTAAGGGTTCCGGGTAGGACACTCGCCCCTGCTTTCGAAAGGCGCCGGTGTCCCGTTCCTGCTCAAGACTCACTACCCATGACTCGTGACTGCGAGCGGAGCGAGCCGGCCTAACCTTGCTGCCGATGGAAATCGTTCTTCTTCGGCACGGTGAGTCGATGGGCAACGCGTTCGGCCTCGCCCAAGGTCGGGGGTCGAGTCCGCTCTCGGACCGTGGCCGGGCTCAAGCGGACGCGGTGGGGCGCCGGCTACGGGACGCGAAGCCGTTCGATCTCTTCGTCAGCTCCGACATGGAGCGCGCGCTCGAGACGGCACGGGCAGTGGGAGTGCCATTCGAGACCGACCCGGCATGGAAGGAGATGGATCTCGGCGAGTGGGAGGGATTGCCGTTCGTTGAGGTGGCTCGACGTTTCCCCGATGAGCTCGCGGCACTTCAGCGCGGCGATCCCGTCCGTATCGGTCGCACAGGCGAGTCGATGCCCGAATTCACCAAGCGTGTCGCCGGGGCGATCGACGGGCTGGTGGAGCGGATGGACGGTTCAGGCAGGGTTCTGGTATCAGCGCACGGAGGTGTCATCGAACGGGCCGTTGCGATTGCTCTCGGCATCCGTGGCTCGGTGGCGTTCGCAGGGCGGGTGACCAACACATCATTGACGACCATTTCGGCCCGAGGGGATGCACGGCGGGTCAGGCGGTACAACGACGCGACACACCTTGGTCCGATGTCTGGATGGGCGGCAGAACGTCTCGCCGGGGGACACGCCGTCGTAGCCCTCATTCGCCACGGGCGGACCGAAGCGAACGACGTGGGGGTGTGGCAGGGACACACCGATGGAGGCCTTGACGAGGAGGGCCGCCGGCAGGCGGAGAACCTGGCCCGCTGGTACGGGGGATTCGACGTTCTCTACGCGTCGCCGCTCGGCAGGGCCATTCAGACGGCGGAGCCGCTCGGCGCAGCGAGCATCGTGCACGACCTGAAGGAACTCGGGATGGGTGAGTGGGAGGGGCGAACCCGTGACGAGATCATGGCGGGTTGGCCGGAACTGTGGGAGACGATCTACGAGCGCGAGGAGGATGTACCCCGGGGTGGGAGCGGGGAGACCTGGTCAGGGATGGTCGCCCGAGTCGAGAGGGCCGTTGAAGGAATCGCGGAGGAGCATCCAGGGCGGTTGATCGGTGTCGTGTCCCACGGTGCGGCGATTCGTGGACTGTGCTCGAGCGTCGTCGGCCTGGATCACGGGGCCCGGCGGGGACTGGCGCCTCCGGACAACGCGTCGGTCAGCCACATCGTGTTCGACGAGCACGGCCCGGTCCTCGCCGACTACAACACCGGTCCTCTCTAGAAACGGCGAACCCAGGGCTGGTAGCCGCGCTATGCGCGGTTGTGAGCCCTGGGTTCGTGGGGAAGGAAGGTCTAGGTTGCTCGGTTGTCGCCCATTCGTCCGAGGAGCGTTCTGATCGTGCTCGCAACCTCGCCGGGCCGTTCGGTCAGGTCCTCCCAAGTGAAGCGCAGCAGCTGCCATCCGTAGATCGCCGCCAACCGATCACGTCGTCGGTCTCGTTGGAAGGCCTCCACTTGTGTGTGCCAGCGTCGAGAATCCCACTCGATGGCCACCCGTTGATCTGGGTAGGCGGCATCGAAGCGCTTCTTCGGATCTGGGTCGAGTACTCCATCTCGGGTTCAGGGAGAAGAGCGTCCCTGATGGTGGCGAGCCCCAAGATCTCCAGCCTGCTCGCGTTGCTGTTCGGCATCGACCGCCGTTCCTCGATCAGGCCGCGGAGTACCGCGGAACCAGGCTTTCCCCTGCGGATGACGATTGATGCAACCCCCTGCACGTCGTCGATGGTGACCCGCTTCGAAGCGATGAGATCGTCGAGGATCATCGCCAGGTGACGCCTGCGCAGAAGCGCGGCGAGGTCGACGATCGTTCTTGGGAGGTTCGTCACCGGGAGATCGTCGAAGAGGTCGATGTGATCGGGGCTGAGATCATGCGACCGATGAACGACAACGTCGGGGAAGGAGTGGGTCGTCTGGGAATGGACGGTGACGACAGCCATCCCGCGTCGAACGTGGGGGATGGAGTGGATCTCGGCAGCCGTTTCGTGCGAGGCAACCGCGCCCGGCAGGCTGGTGACCGCGGCTCGAGTACGGCTCAGCCCATCTGACATGCCGATCAGACGATATGTGGATCGGGCCACGCGGCGCCACTGACCGGTTTTGAGTCTGTGGAAGATGGCTCCCTTGGAGAGGCCTCGGGTGAGGGCCTGTTCCTCTCGAATGACGCCGCCCTGGCGGACGGCGAGATCGAGTAGAAGTGCGTCGCTTCGCATGCCCGTGATTGTCTTTGTGGCGACGGCCTCTGTCTAGAGGATCGATCGGTGCCGACCCTGGTCTTCTTGGCCGCGGTAGCGTTCAGGCGATGGAACAAGCACGCTACGGGTGGTTCCTCGGTGAAGTCGCGCGGTGGGCCTCGGTCGATCCCTCGGTGATCGGTCTCGTTGCTCTTGGATCGGCGGCGAACCGGTCTCACGCTCCCGACGAGTGGTCGGACCACGACCTGTGGGTGGTCACGCTGGAGGGTGCAACCGCGGCTCTGAGAAGGGACCCTTCATGGCTTCCCGACTCCGAGCGGATCGTCGGCTGGTTTGCGGAGACGAAACATGGCCGCAGCGCCGTATATGACGACGGCCATCTCGTCGAGGTGGCGATCTTCGAGGACTCAGAACTCGAAATCGCTCGTGCCAACGACTTCACGGTGTTGTACGACGCGGGCGGGATCGAAACCCGGCTCGCGAGTATCTCCGAGCGCACAACAGCCGAAGGCGGCAACGGGGTGGAGCATGCCGTTGGCCGGTTCGTTGTCGAGATGATCATCGGCTTGGGACGACTGGGTAGAGGCGAACTTCTTTCAGCGAACGAACTCATCCGAGGCAGAGCCGTCACAAGTCTGTTGCGTTCTGTCTCGGCGTGGTCGTCCTCTGACAGCGAGGTGCTCGACAACCTCGATCCTCACCGCCGATTCGAGTTGGCGTATCCGGGAATCGCCGAGCGGATCGAACGAAGCCTGGGACGACCGCTCATCGAGGTCGCCCGGTCTCTCGTTGAGACCGCCGACGACGTACTGCCGAACGAGCTGCTTCGTCGTTCGGTTGTTGAGGTGCTCGACCATCGCATCAAAGCGGTCCGTGCCACCCGAGCTGATCCAACCCAGGGCTCGTAGCCGCGCTATACGCGGTCGCGAGCCCTGGGTTCGCAGGAACGGCCGGTCAACCTTTCGCGGCGATTCGGTCTCGCCGGAGCTGGAGGAGCTCTGCAGCTCGCTCGATAGTGATGGTCGCAGGGTCGTCGCCCTTGCGAAGGGAGGCGTTCACCTTGCCGTCGGTCACATAGGGTCCGAACCTGCCGTCCTTCACCTGGACGGGATTGCCCGACACGGGATCGGTTCCTATCTCTCTCCCTGGTGCAGACTGCCGGCCTCGTCGCTGCTTCGGCTGTGCGAACAGCGCGAGTGCCTCCTCGATGGTGACTGTCAGGAGCGATTCCTCCGTTTCGAGGCTGCGTGAGTCCTTGTCCTTCGACAGATACGGCCCGTATCGCCCGTTGCGTGCCACGATCTCGGTGCCGTCGGCCGGGTCGACGCCAACGACCCGCGGCAGCTGGAGGAGTGCGCGAGCTTCATCCAGGGTGACTCGATCAGGGTCCATCGACTTGAACAGCGAGCTGCGCTTTGGCTGGGTCGAACCTTCCGCCTCCCCGAGCTGAACGTACGGTCCGAATCGGCCGAACCGGACGTATACCTCCTTGCCGGTATCGGGGTCGACGCCGAGCACCCGCTCGTCCGACGGCGCGGTGAGCAGCTCCAACGCCTTGTCGACGGTCACCTCGTCCGGGGCAAGGTCCTCGGGAATCGAAGCCTTCTCGTCGCCGCGCTCGAGGTATGGACCGTACCTGCCGACCCTCGCGGCGATCGGCGTTCCTTCATGATCGTTGCCGATCGGTATGGAACCGATCTCCCTCGGGTCGATCTCCTCCAGCGGGCCGGTCACCATGTCTCTGAGGCCCGGTGCATCGTTGCCGAAGTAGAACGTCGAGAGCCATGGGACGGCCTGCTCGTTCCCGGCGGCGATCCGGTCGAGGTCGTCTTCCATCCGTGCGGTGAACGTGTAGTCGATCAGGTTGGAGAAGTGTCGTTTCAGCAGCGTGACCACCGCGAAGGCCGTAAACGTCGGGATCAGCGCGTTGGACCGCTTCCACACGTAGCCGCGGTCCTGGATCGTCTGGAGGATCGACGCGTACGTCGAAGGTCTCCCGACGCCGAGTTCCTCGAGGCGGCGGATGAGGGATGCCTCCGTGAATCTGGCTGGAGATTTCGTCTCGTGGCCCTTCGGTTCCATGTCGACGATCTCGAGCCGATCACCAACCGAGAGCGAAGGCAGGCGGAGTTCTTCGTCGTCGCGCATCCCTTCGCTGTCGCTGCCGGCGACGTACACCCGCAAGAACCCGGGGAAGGTGATCACCCTTCCGGTCTGGGAGAAGCCGGTGTGCCGCCCGTCGGTTGCGGTTGCGTGGATGCCGATCTGGACGGAGTCACCGGTGGCATCGGTCATCTGCGAGGCGATGGTGCGTTTCCAGATCAGGTCGTAGAGCTTCGCCTCGTCGCCATCGACACGCCGGGCGACCTCGGCGGGGGACAGGAACGTCTCGCCGGCGGGACGGATGGCCTCATGGGCCTCCTGGGCATTCTTGACCTTGTTCTGATAGGCGCGTGGCCGGGAGGGCAGGTAGGCGTCACCGAACTCCGCTGCGATGAGTTGCCTGGCCGCGGCGATCGCGGATTCCGAGAGGGACGTGCTGTCGGTGCGCATGTAGGTGATGTAGCCGTTCTCGTAGAGCCGCTGCGCCGCCCGCATCGTCCTCGATGCCGAGAACCGCAGTTTGCGTCCCGCTTCCTGCTGCAGCGTCGACGTTCGAAACGGAGGGTATGGCGAGCGACGGTAGGGCTTTGACTCGACCGAGGTGACTTCTGCGTCGACGCCATCGAGGGCACCGGCGAGTTCCGTGGCGCTCGCCTCGTCGAAGACGACGGCGTCTTCTCTGGTGAGATTCCCTTGCGGGTCGAAGTCCCTCCCTTGCGCGACCGGCCGACCGTCGACGGTTGTGAGAGGTGCGGTGAACGGTGCGTCCTCGGAACGGAACGTGCCGAGCAGATCCCAGTACGCGGCGGACCGGAACGCCATTCGCTCGAGTTCGCGTTCGACGATGATGCGAACGGCGACGCTCTGGACCCGTCCTGCCGACAGCTTGGGCTGGATCTTTCGCCACAAGACCGGACTGACCTCGTAGCCGACGAGCCGATCGAGAATTCTCCGGGCCTCTTGGGCATCTACGAGACGTCGGTCGAGGTCGCGCGGGTTGTCGAGCGCTTCGCCGATGGCCCGTTTCGTGATTTCGTGGAACACCATGCGTCTGACCGGCACGTTCGGCTTCAGGACCTCCAGGAGATGCCATGCGATCGACTCGCCCTCTCGGTCCTCGTCGGTCGCCAGGTACACGGCGTCAGCCTTCTGGAGTGCATCCTTCAGCTTGCGGACCTGGGTCTTCTTCGACGAAGGAATGATGTAGAGCGGTTGGAAGTCGTGGTCGACGTCGACACCGAGGCGAGCCCACGGTTCCTTCCGGTACTTCGTGGGGACCTCGTCGGCGTTCGATGGAAGGTCCCTGATGTGCCCGATCGAAGACTCGACGGTGTAGGCGGATCCTAGGAATCCGGCGATGGTGCGGGCCTTCGCTGGCGACTCGACGATGATCAGGGGTTTCGACACGGCCGCCATGAATATCAGACATGTATGGGTGAAGTCAAGGCAGATTCGATCCAGTGGCGGTGGTCGTGCCGAGTATCGTGACGGGAATGGAAGCGAGGGGGAACCCAACTCCGGGCGTTTTCAGCCTCATCCGCCATGGGCCGTTTTCCCGCTTGTGGTGGGCAGGTCTCGCATCGAGTTTCGGCGACTGGGTCGCTCTATTCGCCACGATCGCTCTCGCCGATTCGATCGGAGGCGTCACCGGAATTCTCGTTCCGCTGACGGCCAGGATGCTGCCGGGGCTGTTCGGCGCGGCAGCCGGAGTTCTCGCGGACCGGTTCAACCGCAAGGTAACGATGGTGGTCTGCGACGTTGGCCGTGCTGCGCTCGCCGTATCGTTGGTGTTCGTCCGTTCGCTTCCTCAGTTGTTCGTGATCTCGTTCGTGATGGAGATACTCACGCTGTTCTGGGGTCCGTCCCGGGAGGCGAGCGTCCCGAACCTCGTCCCGAAGGCCGTTCTCGTTCGAGCCAACAGCCTGAGCCTCATGGCGGTGTACGGGACTCTGCCGCTTGGTTCTGCGGCGTTCTCCATCTTCGCCGGAATCACGGAGTGGACCCATGCGCTCGGCGTGTTCGGCTCCAACACGGGCCTGGCGTTCATCATTGACGCGGTGACCTTCATGGTGTCCGCTTCATTGATCTGGACGATTGCGATTCCACCACCGGAGGTGAGCGAGGAACGTCAAGGGGACGGTGGTCTCGACTGGAGGCTGCCGTTCAGGGACATCATGGAGGGGGTCCGCTTCATCCTTCGGGAACGCACCGTCAGGTCGGTGATTGGAGGAATCGCCACAGCGCTGTTCGGAGCCGGGATCTTCTTTGCGCTGGGTCAGCCGTTCTCCAACGACGTGCTCGGTGCCGGCAGCTCAGGGTTTGGTTTTCTGGTGACGGCCCTCGGTACCGGTGTCGGCCTGGGGATGATCGCTCTGTCGATCACTGCCGGGTCCGACTTCCGGAGGGAGGTGGTGTTCGGCGCGAGTCTCGTGGAGACGGGGCTGACGATCACCGCCGCTGCGTTGTCGCGGACCGTCGCCGGGGCGGCTTTCTGGGCGCTGCTCGCCGGGCTCGGCGCAGGTTCGTCGTATGTGATGGGGTTCACTCACCTGCACGAGTCCGTCTCCGACGAGCTTCGCGGGAGGACGTTTGCCGCGCTCTACACGCTGGCGCGCACGGCGCTGTTGATCTCGATCTCCGCGGCGGCGGTGCTCGCTGCCACGCTGGACGGTGTCCTTCCCGGCATGTTCCGATCCGGCATCCGCAGTGCGCTCGTGTTCGGCGGCGCGGTGGTCGCCTTCGCCGGGGCGATAACCTTGTGGAACATGCGCACCAGGCTCGGGAGCTCGGCGCTTACCGACAAGGCGCTCCGCTCGCTCGACGAGGCATCGGGTACGGTCTCATCCATTCGCCGGCGGAAGGACGAAGAGGAGTGAGCGCGGGGCGATACATAGCGTTCGAAGGTGTGGAGGGCGCGGGCAAGAGCACGATCGCCGCCATGGTCGCCTCCCGGCTCACCCAGGCGGGTGAGAACGTCGTCGTGGTCAGGGAACCTGGCGGCACCCCGATTGGCGAGGGAGTCCGAAACGTACTCTTGCATGGCCGTGACATGGCCGATTGGACCGAGGCTCTGCTGTTTGCCGCTCAGCGGGCCCAGCTCGCGGACGAGGTGATCGCTCCGGCTCTCGCTGCCGGATCGTGGGTGCTGGGAGACCGATCGGTGTACTCGTCACTCGCCTATCAAGGCGGTGCGAGGGGGTTGGGAATCGAACGGGTCAGGGAGGTCAACAGGGCAGGGCTCGGCGACGTGTGGCCGGACATGGTCATCCTGCTGCGACTCGAACCTGGCGAGGGGTTGCGACGTGAGAGAGGCACCGACCGGATCGGCGGACAGGGACTCGAGTTCCAGCAGAGAGTCGCCGATGCGTACGAGCGGCTCGTCGTTGCCGAACCGATCCGGTTCCTGCCCATCGACGCAACCCAACCTGCC